>Ga0078972_1000559_pt1 | contig 154144 bp, 126 predicted proteins | sample YelNatPaOPGAMG01_FD_67568 | JGI IMG/M metagenome (GOLD analysis project Ga0078972, IMG submission 67568) | Hot spring thermophilic microbial communities from Obsidian Pool, Yellowstone National Park, USA - OP-RAMG-01 (SPADES assembly) (version 2) | ecosystem: Environmental > Aquatic > Thermal...
TTGACGCAAAGGTGAACATTGTGTGTCTTCTTTGGAGATACTATAACGAAACATTGATTGCGAAAACTAGAATTCAGAGATGGGGATGCACGTTGGCACTTCGTATTCCAAAGCCATTTGCCGAAGAAGCCGGAATAGAACCAAATTCAAGTCTCTGAGATGGTTAAAGACTATTTCCCAGATTTAACCTGAAAACCCTTTCCTACCCCAGCCCTTGCGGTAGTCATGAGAATTACTGATTATCCGGCGCTGTCCAGAATGCCATCATAATCTTTGCCAGGATCTGCTCTCCGAATTCATTCGCATGAACAGCATCCCGATAAAACAGGTGCGGATGCAGTTTTGACGAGCGGATGTATTCAGCCCATGGCGTGGTCATATCGAGGTAAGCACAATGATCTTCTTCGGCGAGAGCCTTGAGAGCCTTGCCGTACGGGCCTGTGCCAGAGTATGGCGCCTTTGCCAATGCCTCAGGATCGCGGGGATCCGCTGTACCGAAAACACCTGTTGCAAGCAGGATTTCCACATCCGGCAGATCTGCCCGCAATTGATGAATGACATCACGGATGCTATCAATATCCTTCTGACTGATGCCTCCGATGAAAACCAAATCCGGCTTTTTCGGGATGATATATTTCTGCACGCGTCCCTGCTCTCGGTAGTGTTGACAACCACCGCCGCCACGCACATATACCGTTGCCTGAATTCGTGCCTTTGGATAAGCCTGCTGCAACAACGCCATCCAACCCGAACGCATTGTGTCGTTAACAATGCTGTCGCCAAGTGCAAGCAACCGCAGTTCTCCCCCTTCGGTGAGAATTTGCCGGGTACGCCGGAGGTATTTCCAATCTGCAGTCGGATTTGTAAACTTGCCGGGCGGCATTGCTTTCTGAATCTCGGCAATCTGCGCCAGAGAGCGGCAGGGCGAACTGAAGATGTAATAATCTTTTTCCGAGGGCTCACTGCTGACCTTAAGGTCAGGCGGATACCTGGCAGGTAACGCGCCCTCCTTAGGAAATGTAACCGGCGAGTCCGCCATCATACCTCCCTGACGGGTGGCAGTATTGACGCCGTTTTTGTCCGGTGGCGCCGCGTTTTGCGAAAAAGAAACGATGGGTCGAAAGAAACCTGTGGCAACAACAAATGACAGGGCGAAACTCAAGTAATGAGATATCCTGAAAAGTGTTGTTTTCATTTTACTGACACAATAGGTTGCCATCCGATGCTTGTCAAACGCATTAACTCGTCCGCGTTCAGGGCACGGTTAAAAACTGCAACGCCGCCAATCTATCATCTAAATCCAATGCTCCTTAAACCATGAGTAACACGCCCTATTGTGAATGGACCACCGGAACCGAAAGCGAAAGAAGGAACAACTTTTCAAGAATCGAAATCGATGAAAAAATAAAGAACACCTTTGTTAAGATTTCAATATATTACGTTTAATCGCGTAGGCCAAATTTTATTTATATCTCAATATCAGAATTTCGTGGATGTCATTGACCACTGCTTCGACTTTGTGTTCTGAATGTGTGAGTCTTGTAGATTTATTCCACGCAGTTGCCTGAATGACTGGTTCACTCGTCTCAACAATAACGCGATACATAGGCGCATCCTCTACTGGCATTGGCAATACGTATGGACGGTTTTTTGCCGGCGTGGTCTGTGGAGGTGAGTTATAACCAAGAAGGTGAATGCGCAATGTACGATTTGCGGTATCGTCGGTTATAACGGATTCAACACTGACTGGTGCAATAATTTTCACGCGAGGCGTCGAATTCAAAAAACGAACAGCGTTACGAAGTAATCGGCGGGCTTCGACAATATGATGCTCGCTTGCCGTGGCAAAATCCGGAGAACCTGCAAATGTCAATACTTTACCCTTACCTACATTGTTCAATAGCATTGCCGGACCGACGGGAACTTCGGCGCTCATTGGCCAATCAGTGCTTTCCTTGTTTTCCAATTGACGGGTAGTGCGATGAGGTTTGAGTAATTTGCAAACAGCAGATGCAGTTGTTGGCTCATAAACGACGGCAGGACCCTTTACAAGGAATGGCCAATTGGTGGGGATGTCAGAACTCAACTGAGAAAAAGTATCTCCGATTTCGGAAATTGCTATCCAATTGTCTAACGAATCCAGCATTCTAACGACTTTTGCACCGATGATTTCGCTTAAGGCTGATTCCCCTAGAGTTTTACCCATACGGTCGAAAATTCCACTTTGACCGGTAATTATCAGTTTTCCGCCCTCTTCAACGTAGTGGCGCAATAAACCGACTTCCTTGCCGGATAAAATTCCTGTATTTGGCAATAAAATGATAGGGAATCGTTTTAATGTCTCAATGGTTACATTTTCATCAAGCACAACGCCGTAAGGAATATGTTCATACACCATCGCTTTGTGTGCTCCTTGAAAACTCTGGAAATAATTCTCAGGTTTTTCACGACCCACCCAATCGCGCGTGCGGCTGCTGAAATAAATACCAACTTCCTGCACGGGCGTCTGACCAAAATGTTCCCGTTTTTCCTGCGCATCCCTGAAAGCCGAACCGATGCGTTCATAAGCAATAGGATCGAGCCATCCATCAAACCCGGTTTTATCTACCATAGTCACGAATGCGTTATGCGCCAGCAATGTGAGCAACTCCCATCTGATATCATTAAGTGGGCGTGTTGTTTGATCGTGATACATACGTACACCACGCTGCATAGCAACTTGTACACGTTGATGCGGAACGGCAGCGCGGTAGAATTCGGCATTAAGTCCAACTGTCAGGGCGCTAAACCCCCAAACACCGGTTTCGCCAGTAATAAAATCGCCGTTACCGGCATGTTGTACAGGTCTTTGTCCGACTTCAAAGCTGAAGGGAGGACCGCCATGGTAATTGAAGTCAACCGTGGCACGCGGGTTTATGGATTTGATGTATGCGTAAAGCTCTTTTTCGAAGCGTTCGCTTGAATGATACCGGAATTCGAGCATCTCATCCCATAAAGCATTCCAGGTCGGACCGGTTGGCATAGGATGACCGAACTCCCGCTCAAACTGCGCGCGACAGGTATCGCACCAACACCCGTAAGGTGGTTCAAATCCCTGGTCTAACATATCAATATGGAAGCCGTCTATTCCATATGCCAGTATCTCCGCAACTATTTTCTTCATTGCTTCGAGATAACCGGAGTTATAACAGAAACGACCGATGCTTTTGCCGTTGGCGTCCCGCATTTCCCACTCCGGATGCGCCTTGAGAAAATGCCCGCCTTGTTGCACTACACAATAGGCAATTACCGGGAGATTATGTCGGTGGGCTTCGTCAATTGCATCACGCAACGGATTGCGCTTGCCCAGACCGGGCGCCCTGGGAAGGATTTTTGACTCATAATATGCGTAATCGCCGTCTCTCGCCCAAATCACTATGTATTCGCAGTGTGCGGAAATCGCGTGTCGCACAATTTCCCGACCATCAAACTGCGAGCAGTAGCGGACATCGTTTGAATCACTGTAACCAAATTGCGCGCCAGTGGGACCAATTTCCATACCAACGAGCGCATTTTTGTACCAGGGATTTTCGGTTAAATCAGGAGCAGCTTTACAGACGGCAACAAACAACATCGCAACCGCCGCTGTTTTAAATATTTCTGTTAGTGTTTTCATTGTTTACGTTATTTTTTTAAAAAAGGTTGTAACTGTGTTCAGCAGGACATTATAACCATTAGTGTAGTCGGTTACGATGAAATTGCCAATGATCATTAACTTTTCTTTAATTCTTCAGTTGTGCGGAAGGAGTCAAAAGATTTTGAGTTTGTACCCTTCAAGCGCGAGTTGAGTTTCTTGATAAAATATATTTCTGCGCGTACGGCGGTAAAATCCAGGGGCTGTGCAGATAATTGTATAACAGCAGCAAGATATAACTGCCGGTCAGAATCAGCAACAAAACCTTGTTTCCATGTTTACGAGTAATACGGTTGGATACTGAAACCGACAGATTTTGCCACCAACTTCTCCAATATAATTGTCTCGTTTTAAAACAATAATCTTTCATTTTTTGCCGAAATCATTTATTGATTTTGGATTTACTCCAACCACTGTAGAGCGCCCAGCCAATCCAGCCGCCTCCCTTTTCGGTACGGGTGTCTTCTACTCGGCGTTCGCGCACTTTAACAGGGTATGTTTGGCCAAAGGAGATTTCGCGCACACCCATCGCGCAGAAGGAAGCATCCTGAATATCAAACGCCGGGCGAAAATCGTTGGTAGCAATGTCTGGAGCATAATTGAACAGACCAATAATTTCGGTAAAACCGCCCTGATCAGTCAGGAACCGTACTCCGCGACCTTCGTGTTTTACGCCCAGTGTCCATAAACGTCCACCGTGATTACGGACAAGCCCGATATCGCTGTCACCTTCGGGGTTGAGCTGGCGCGCCCACAAACTCTGATCGTGAGAGTTGAGTTCGATCTTTGCCGGACAATCGGTCACGAAGATATCGCCCCTGCCCTCGCCAATGACCGTCAGGTCGCAGCTTTCCACAACGAGAGTATTTTTTGTAGAACGATTAACAACTTCCGGCGGTTTGCCGCCAAAAGCCTGCAGATGCTGGAACTTAACCACAGGTGCTGAATTATCATCTACGACGAAACGTCCCTTAGCGTTGCTGATTATGCGGCCAAAGCCCAATCCGATAATGTGCCGCACGGAACCGTGCACCCTGACTTCGCCGTTCAGGCTGTACCAGTTCGGGTCATGGCCGCCAATACCGCGCAGGTAAACTGTGGTTTTTCCTTCCTTTGCGGCAGCATCTATTGCTGCCTGAAAAGCCGCCGTATCGTCCCTGTTATCTCCCGGAACCGCGCCAAAATTATTAACGCAAACCCAATGGTCAAGATTAGTTTCCCATGGCACCTGTGGTTCAGTACGGATAGGCAAGGCAAAAGAACTATCCGGCGAATCAGAGAATAATTTTTTTACAGGATGCGATACATATTCGGTTAACGTAGAACCTGTCAGGTCGCCGCCGGAGGTAGTGCTGCTTACGACCTGTTTGAATCCGGTGGCGATAACATCGCGTGCATAAAGGACACTGGTGTTGTTGATAGCTGGTTTATTTGGGTCGCTGCCTGTGAACCGTCCTCTAACCAATGCCACAACGCCGCCCCACCACGTCCAGTTATTCGGATACTCGTTATGCAATGCAACAGGTGTATTCTCCACTACCAGGTCTTCAATCCCTACCGCAGTTGCATTAACATAAACGCCAAGTTTACGGGCATTACGCACCGTGACACGGGAGAGTGTTTGCCCCCAGCTCCATGCGCAACGAACGCCAGTATCAAACGAGCCTTCCACAACGACATCCTGGATAAGATTAGGTCCGTTCTGTCCGAGAAAACCTGCATTTACCCCAACATTGCCGTTGCCAGTAATGCGAACATATTTGAGCAGACTGCTATTGTTGCCATACCACCGGATTCCGTCCACGTACGGGTTGTTACCAACATCTATCGTAAAGTTACAGAAATTACGCATAAAGAAATCCGCAGATGTAGGTTTTGTATCGCTTGGATGTGTGCGTACGACTGCAGTGATATTAGTGGGCACACCATCGTCCAGCCGCAGGATGACGCCGTCACGGGTCTCACCGTAAACCCATGGTCCGACGCCGGCGCTCACAACCAATGTGCTCGTAATGCGGTAAATTCCATTTGGGAGATACAACAACTTGGTTCCCTGTCCTCCACTGCGGTTGGAACTTGCATCAATGGCTTTCTGGAGCGCAACGGTATCGTCAGTTTTTCCGTCGCCTTTTGCCCCGAAGTCACGTTTAACATTCAAAACGGCAGGATCGTCGGGGAAAACAAGGCGCATCGGTATATGTGTGTTAATATCTTTGGACGCGGCAGTGGATGTGGTTGAGAGGCTGCTGGTGAATGTTTCAACTTCGGAGCGCTCCTTAACAACAGTGCCTTCAAGGTAAAAAGTCAAATCGCGGTAAGTGCAGACATCCGGCATCCCCATTGTACCAAAGGTTGTGTCACTAACACGTTCTTCAAATCTGACAGGAAAACAAGCCTTTTCTAGAGCAGCTTTCAATGCGGCAGCGTTGTTGGTATCACTTATAAACATTGCCAGGGTGTAAGGTGTTAGCTCAGAAGGGTTGAAGTAGGCGGGCGTATCTGCGCTACCTTCGCGGCGGATCGCGTGTCCCTCTTTAAAACTTCCGCGAAATGAATTGGCAAGAGCCAAAGAGCACTCCGGAGCGGCTTCCACAAAACCGACAAGAAAGGCATAGGTGGTTTCCGGTTCGAGTTCTATTTGATCAGAACCTGTAAATTCGAAGCGTATGAACTGTCCATTGCCGGGCGCGCCTTTCGGATCATAGCGATACTGAGAGAGGTCAGGCATTATGCCACCACGCACCACCCGTAAACTCTGAAATGTTTCTCCTTCAATGTAATCGTCAGTCGAAGGATCCTTTGGGTTGAAAGTCTGCCAGCGCGCTCCAGGCGGGTATGTTGTGGTACCGTGATCCCGAATCACGGGATTGTCGGTTACTTTAAACCATTGCAAAAACATTTCCGCTCCGGCTGCACCGGGCTTGAACGGCGCTGAGCCAAAACCTGTTCTCAAAATTAAGGCTTTAACTTTAATCCTTTCTGACCCGGTTCTGAATGTTTGTCCCAAATCACGATCGCGGTTGAAGTAGTATTTGTTTAACACAGAATCGTATTTCAAATCGCGTCCCTCGCGACTGGTGTGGCGGATTGATGTGTTGCCTCCGGTGTCGTAATTTGTATAGCAAATCAAAACCTGAGACTCTGATGGCGCATCTTTTAACCGCGTTATAACCATCCCGGCAGTAACAATTTGCGGAAAAACAAACGCAGTTGTTAGAAAGAGAATTGCTATGTATTTAGCGCCTGTTCGAAAGCACGAGAGTGATCGGATCATCCGAGTATTATTATTTTTCATATGTGTATTAAGAATTTAATGGTTTAAAAAACGCTCCAGGAATTAAATTTGTAATTTTATTATTTAATTATTTCCAGCACAAGCACCCAATCGTTGCCCATTGCTTCGTCGCCTGGCGGATCGAATGTGCGCTGACCACGGTTCTCAAATTCGCCAATGACAGAAGTCTTACCTGTCCGCGGGTCAAACCACGAAGCCCTAACACGCGTGCCCGGAAGCTTATCCATCTGAATGCCAAGCAAACGACCGGTCGGCGTATAAACCATCGCATAACCATCGCCGCGTAGCGCAAGGCACATCTCCCACGGCTTGGTCTGCTCAAACGCAAGCAACGACAAATCAGGCTTCTGGGTCAGGAATGGACGCGATTCAATCAACTTTCGCAGGTAGCCCATCTGTATTGCGCTGGGCGCATCAAGCGCGTCGTACCAGTACTCCTTTGGATTTGCCATGCCCGGATGTTTTGGAGAGTGCATCTGCCAGATGCTATGGTGTCCATAAGTGTGCCCGGCAGCACCGGCAAAAACCGCCCAGTAGGCAGCCCGTCGCGCATCGTCATCAGTAGCAACGGTGGGCGGACGTCCGTGGCGGAAACCAGGATAACTGGTTTCAAGGTCAATCACCGGCATAGTCGGCTTCATCGTATATGCATGTTCCACCATCATCCAGTTCAAAGCCCATCTACCGTGACCGGATTGAAGTCCATGGAAATCAAGCCACTGTTCTTTATTCAAAAACCACGCAGTGCTCCCCGGACCGCTTGTGTGATATGTCATCAGGACTTTTGAATAGTCCTCAGTCCCGCTAACCCCGATGGCGATGCCACGTGCCATTGCCCTCCAGATGGCTTTGGCTTCATCCGTGGGCGCAGCTCTGTCCCCGCCAAGAATCCAGATAATATTTGAGTAATTCCTGAAGCGACTTCCTATAAATCGTCCGTAAATCTCCGAGTTTTCAACAGTAAAAATACCGTCAACCATCCCGCTTTGCCAGTCGGTAATAACCCATTTTCCCCACGTTGGCAGCAATCCTACGTACAGATTATATTCATCAGCGATCCTCAATACCCGCTCAACGTCATCCCAGTAATCGTTGTCCGGTCCATCTTTGACGATTGGACGATCAGGACGTCCTGGTTCGATTGGGAAATGCCCGCAGGCGTTAGGTTTATCTGAACGCAGTTCCGCCAGCACAACGGTCTGTATAACGGTAAATCCTTTGTCCTGACGGTCGGAAAAATAACGGCGGATCTCTGCTTCTTCAAGGTCGTGGATAAGTTGCCATGCCGTATCGGCAAGCCAGAAAAACGGTTTGCCTTCTTCGGTTACCAGAAACCGATGGTTATCTGATACCCGCAGGCGGGGCAATTGCGCCGCGTTCAGGTTCAAAACGCTCGCCATAATTAGCACGATATAAATAATATATTGATTCATGATCTTAAGCATATTAATGCCTGCCAGCGTAGCCCGAGTATAAGCGTTTAGTCACGGATTATTTTAGTCAGCGACGTCTGTGAGTCCTGGTTTATTCATTGAAGGATGATTAAATCAAGGATTGGTATTTGCTTGCGAATTATTTTTCAAAAGAAAAGTGCTTCGTAGGCATTGGTTATTGCAAGTTGCAGTATTTTGCAGATATCGGGAAACAAACAATTTCAAGGATTGCATCAATTTTCGGTTGGCATCCATCTGAACATCATTACGTGGTTTAAAACAGCATTCTCAAGAAAAATCACATATTCACCATTTTTACGTTTAGTGACGTTCAGAGCGTTATCCGAATCGACCCAACCTCCGCCACCCCTGTACCCATTGATATCAGGACGTATCGTGCCGACATAACTGCCATCATTCAACCGATGGACACGAACCAAACCGAAACCGTAAGCCACAAAAATATAGTTGCCACAAGCTTGGATCGCCTCTGGCGAACCACCGCCATAGTTAACTTCTGGAGTGTATGACTTATCATTTAGCGGAAGTTTGACAGTCCAGCGTTTTGTTCTCCGGGATGCATCAGACCAATGGTCATAACGTATGACAAGATTCCAAACACCTTCTTCACCATCAATTGACGGGCAGACGATCATAATATCGTCTGAAGGGATATAAAACAGACGCTGGATACGACTTCCGGCCAAGTCATTTGGGTATTTGTATGAAATTTCTGAAGAACGACGGTAGATAGGATTGCCACGCGCGTCAACGCCCTCGCAGGGCAGGTAGAAAATTGTTCTATTATCCGGTGAGCACTGCCAGATGCCTCCGACGGCGTCTACGTGCATATGTCCCCAACGTGGTTTACGATCTACCGAGGCAAACTCCTCGGGTTCAGGAGCACCGTTACCATTAGTGTCGGTCCATATAAATGTTTCCGCGTCCTCCGGCCATCGTTTAGCATTTCCCGGGCGCCATGTGCTTGCACCTGACACGTAACCGCACGGTATAGCTACACAACCCTTTGAAAATTTATAGATTTCCATATTTGAGGTGCCCTGAGCGCCACAATAAAGGAAAAGCTTGCCACTGATTCGCCGGACGCCGTGGATCAAGCGATGGCTTGGTCCGTGGAGGTCTGTAACACGCGGATCGAGTGGATATCTAAAACGATCGACGGTCAACCCATATAATGATTGCTCTTGTCCGGGGGGATTATTCCAATGCATTTGAAATACGTTCTCTTTAGTGTAAACGAAGTCTTCATCAGCCGGATCGCTACAGGCAGTATCCAACCAATTCCCCAGACCGTAAACATACCAAAGCCGTTTACCAGAAGGCGAGTATGCCTCGATGATAGTATTGTACCAGGAACCAAAGGCATTTGCGACATAAAGATTACCTGCGGCATCAAACCCGAGACCACGGATCCAGTGGAACTTCATAGGCTTGTAGACTCCATACTCGCCCGAGAAAATTCCACCCTCGGCACCTATGGAATCCACTTTCGTGGGAGTTCCTCTGACGTCGTAAACCCAAATCTGGCAGTGCTGATTTAACCCACCCACAAGCAGATGTCCCTCAGGATCAAATGTTAGAGCGCAAGGATTCTCAAAGTCGGTAATCTCGTGTTCCCTTTGACCATCTTTTGAGAAGGAGATTATCTTTTCACCGCCTCTGTCGAATGGTTCCTGGCCAGGTTTACCTTGAATAACCCATATCCGACCATCGGCTCCGACAGTGATCGGTCCTGGCCGTGGGGTTTCCAGGGAACGAATTTCCTTCATCGTCGCTGTTGAAAAGATGAGAATTTTATCAGCTGCGGTGTCGCTTATGTAAAGCTCGCCAGCATGCAAAGCCAATCCATTAATATTACCTTTGATTACAGGAGTACGATTGTAGGACTCGTCATGAAGACGGGTTTTGAAAAGACCAACGCCTGTGCCTATGTAAACGTAAGAATCATCAACTGCAACCGCAAATGCGCTGCTTCCGAAGCCGCTGTCATAGTCATATTTTGTAACAAATTTTCCGTCTTTGTATGAGGCGACCCCGCCAAAAGCCTCAGCCACACCTGCCGAGAAAACCGTTCCATCAGGTTTAACAGCAATACCGGCTGAGGTAACCGGCACAAATTGGTTTCCTTTCTTGCTGGCAAATGAGTTCGCCATCCAGGAATGAATTACTCTTCCCGGAAGGTCGTTTCCCATAGATAAGGGGTATTCAACTTTTGCCAGCATCATCATGTCAGATTTTACAGTGTCGTAAATACGAGGTTGATCTGCCCAGTTATTAAATAAGCACGCAGAAATAAACACCGCAGATAAAATGTTCATGTGTTTCATAGTCGTTCTGCTTTTATCAAAGATATTGAAGTTATCAAATAGAAAGATTGGACTTTGAGAAACACGATGGGCCACATCTCAACATTAAACTCAGATTTTGCATCCGGTCGATGAATTAAAGTTTATAATTTGCTGTTTTCTAATCGAAGATTTAATTAATCCGTAAATTTGGGTTAAAACCCAAATCGTTACGATTGAATTTTTTGAACAATATTTCAAATTTAATTTCTGGAGAGTCGGGTTCAACCCCGACCCGGTTTTGGGCGCCGTGGCAGGCGTTCCTTCATTGGTTGAATACATTTCTTGAACAGACGGCGTGGAAGTTGTCTATTCAATTTATGGACGGTGTGGCACGCATATTTTCATTAAGTACAAATATTTTTGCAACGGACAATTTGGAAGTCGACAGGCCATTCGTTGATACTTAGAGCTTATAGCCGTGTCCGACGATATTTCATAATTGTGTTAGTCGATAATGTTCAAACTATACGTGTCTCCAGTCAAAGAATCCTAAGGTTTCCAAATCTCCGCGCAACTGACGAATTTGCTCATTTGTCAGTGCACGATTAGGCAATCGAGGTTTGCCTACGTCCACACCAATCATTGTCATTACCGCCTTAGCCGCGCCCATATAACCGTATTTGTTTAACACCTGCACCAACCGGACGGCACGCAACTGCTCTTTCCGCGCTGTTGGAAGGTCGCCTGATGTGAATGCTGCCCACATCCGCTGGTAAAGAGGTGCTGCAAAATTATATGTACTACCAACCGTGCCTTTAGCCCCGAGCGCTAAGGCTGCCAAAAGCCATTCATCGATGCCGTAAGGCACATCGAATCTACCTCCGTCATAGTTCAGGCAAAGTTGATACGCCATCAAATTCGGATTAGAAAATTTTAATCCTGCCAGTGTTGGAATGCGCTTGGACGCGTGCTCCAGGAAGTCGGGCATAGAAAATGAAACATTGGTAAAGGCGGGAATGTCATAAAAATAAAAGGGAGTCTCAGGAGCGGCGCTTGCAATTTCTGCGCACCAGTCGATGAGCGTATCAAGGTCGCAAGGTTTAAAGTAGCTAGGAGAAAAGGCCGAAACCGAAATAACGCCTAGACGTTCAGCATTTGCCGCCAGCACCTGTGCATCCGGCAAAGAATTTGTGCCCACATGGACAGAAATTCGGAGAATAGTCCCCCGTGCTACTTCAAACCAACGTTGCGCAAGCGCCAGTCGTTCCTCCACCGAAAGCGAGGCGCATTCTGCAGTGGTGCCATTGATAAAAACTGTGGTCACACCGTCTGCCAAAAGATATTCAGCCTGCCGCTCAATCGCATCCAGGTTCAACGAACCATCGGGCTTAAACGGCGTATACGGTGCCGCCACCAGTCCGTGTAAAGGATCAATTCTTTTCATATAACAATTAAAAGCTAAATCTTCAATGAGCTAACGGCACTATTGTGCTTTCAGTATTTCGTGGTTGAATTAACAAAACCAGCACAACTGATATCAGAGCAACACTGGCGAAGATGCCGAAAATAGCTATCAATGGAATTCTCAGGTCGCGTAGTGTGCCAAACCACCAATCAGCAAGTCCTCCGCAACTAATACTGACAAAATTCATTATTCCATACCCTGTGGCACGGAGATGCGGACGTGCGATCTGGCATAGAATGGGCATATTGTTTGTGTCGAAAAAGCCCCAGCCCAGTCCAAACAGTACGAGGAAAGCAACCGCCACAAGCAACTGTCCAGTGTGCGGCGAATACCCGACCCCAAACATTGCAACTGCAATAAAGACCATACCGATCGCGCTGGTGTAAATGCGTCCGCGTGGGTTGTGTTGTGTCCATCGATCAGCCAGCCATCCGCTTATCAAAGCGCCAAAGATGCAAGCTATCATCCAGAAAAGAGTTGCCGAAACCCCGGCCTTACCCTGTCCGATCCCAAATTCTGCCTTAAGGATTGCTGGCATCCAATCTCGTACGATCCATCCTGCCATCGCTGGCAAAGTAAAATAAAGCACCAAAAGGATGAACGACCGGTTGCCCAGCAACTCATGCAGAACAGCTGTGGGAGAGGTGCGCGGCTCAGCTGATGGCCCGGCTGTTGCCGCTGGCGGGTCCTGCAAAAGCAGTAATAGCGGTACCGCGTACAAAACTCCGATCATGCCACAAATATCAAACATCCAGCGCCAACCCAGCGATGGATGATCGGCGGCATAGCCACTGAAACCGCCAATGATTACGCCTGCGTAAATTCCCATCTGATGAAACCCTACAGCGCGTGAACGCGTTGGGCCGAGGTGATACTCAGAGATTAGCGCTAGTGCGGCGGGGATATAAATTGCTTCGCTGATGCCCATCAAAGCCCTTGTCAACAGCAATTGATCGTAGGTGCTTACATGGCCTGTTGTCCAGGTAACCGCAGACCATACCAGAAGACTGGATACAATTACGTATCGGCGGCTAAATCTGTCAGCCAGGTACCCGCCAATCGGACTGCACACTGCATAGGTCCATTTGAAAAATGCCAGGATCTTGCCCCAATTTGCTTCAGTCCCGATATCCGGGATGTCAGACATTACAGAAAACTTCATAGCTGCTAACATCTGGCGGTCAAGATAGTTCAGCAAGGCAACTGGAACTAATAGCACCACAACCAGCCAGATATAACTTTTGCTTTTTTCGTCAATCCATTTCATTTTTGTTAAGGGACGACTTTTACCAGTCCAATGAATTGTATGCGTATGTGCTATTAAAGAGAATTACATGTTTTATACAATGTTTTATGGTAGCAGCTGATTGACCCGCTGAAAAAGAAAACGCCTGAACTGGTTTTGCACCGCAAGAATGTGAGTTTACGAGGATGGCAAAGGAGAAGGAATGAGTAATATGATCTTGCATAGATTAATGTTCGCTCTGCAGAACACCGCTGTCAAGAACTAAGGTATGATTTGGCATCATATTCCCAGAATCATTAAGATGTTTGAATATTTTGCAAATTTTGCTGAATTATTTGTATTCCAATCTTGCATGCGTTAATTGGCACTTTCGAGAGAGTTTTCTTTGATACGAAACTTTTAAAGGATTTCCGGACGAGTTTGCTATATTTCTGTTAATCATATGCGGAGTGAATTTATTTTGTCTAAGGAATTGTATTTAAGACCTTCTGTGCTATGCGGGTCATGAATTTTGCAGCATGTACTAATGAGCGATTGGAATGCATGCAAATGAGTTACGGTGCATTCCATTTTAGCCGGAAGAATATCGGTGGGGAAAGTGGTCCGATGTGACACGCTTGTTTTTCTTGTCCGAACACACTGAACTCCAGGTAAGAGCCAGGCACAACTATCCAATTTGTGAGTAGCAGTGATGTAGAAATTTCAACCGTGATGAGGTTGCCGATATCCACATGCCAGGCAAGTATGAATACGCCTGTTTTATCAAACCAAGCCTGAACACTAAAGGGTGGCGGAGGTACTGGTGCAACGAGAATTGGCGTATCTTCTAACTCAAAGATATACTGACTTTTCACAGGGGTAATTATATTAATAAGAAATGTGGCGGTGTTCCCATCTGCGCTGAGTTCCGTTGGTACGACGCCGATGGTTTGTTAACTATGTGCAGTAAGGTGTGTGAGGGTGGAGAGCTGGATTTCTGGGCTTCACAAGATATATCGGTTGCGCCGTCGGCGCACTGGAATTGCACGGCCCAGGTGCCAGCACCACCATTTATGTTGTCGTCGTTAATAACGCTGGTAGCGAGTAATAGAGCGGTTTGGGTTCCTTCAAGCTTTTAGACGAGCAACGTCATAGAGTGCCAGGCGACCAATTGCGCGCCTTTGCTTAAAAGAAGTGCGAAACGCCGCCAGACATCTGCTGCCTGAGCATCCGGCGAGGAGTAACGGGGTGTAAAAAACGTGCTGGTGCGGCTGGAGATGCCGGTTTCAGTGATCCATACAGGTGCGTTAGTGAGCCCGTGAACATCGAGCATGTTGCGGCACATATCGTAGTGATGTAGTAGGGTCCACCATGAGTTGTAATCATGGTAATTTGCCACGTCGAAGCTTCCTTTACCCACGGCGGAGAGCAGTTGATCAAGCCAATTAGTTGAGAGCGCAAAAGGAAGACTGTAAGTACCGATCAGTCCAGGCAGAACCACTTTAGCGTTTGGGTTTGCGGCAAGAATCCACACGCGGTTGGACTGCATAAACGCTTTGGTAATAACGTGTGGATTTAATTTATTGGGGATTAATCTTTTTGGGCAGGGTTAAGAGAGAAGATCAAAAAAGAAAAACTTAATTGACTCTGGTACTGAGGGCATTTCAGGAGCTTAGCCAGAGGAACCAGGCATGATATGTATTTTTTTAGATTACGCGTTAATCATTGCCTGTAAAAGGGTTTAAATGATGAAAAAGGTTTGTTATTAAGATAGATTTTATAAGCATGGAGGCGCTTTCTAGAGAGTTAGTTATTTATTTGGGTTTTGTTGGTATTTACGAGGCTTAGAAACTGTTTTGCTCTTGTGATATATTCAGCTGCCAGATGATTTGAAGGGTCTTGTTTTAGTACAGTTTCAAATTGTTCAATTGCTTCCTGGAAGCGTCTTTGTCTGGCGTAAGAGACGCCGAGGTCAATTCTAGCGTTTATTAGATTAGGATTGAGTTTTACTAATTCGGTTAGTTGTTTATGTGCTTCGATGAACCCGCCTACTTTGATTAAGTCGTTAGCCAGGCGGTATCGGGCATCCAGGTTTTGAGGGTCTGCTCGGACAGCCTCGCTGAATCTGGATATGCTTTCGAGATAACTTTTATGTTCTGAGGCTATACAGCCCAGTCGGTAGTGTTCTGCTGAGCTTAGGTTTTGGAATCTGAAACCTTTTTGGAAGTGGACCAGGGCTTGGTTGGTTTCACCTTTTGACTCCAGGATTCTGGCCAGATTAATATTAGCTGATGGGTAGTTTGAATTGATTGTGAGAGCGGCGCGGTAGTGAGCTTCTGCTTCTGCGAGTTTATTTTGTGCAGCAAGGACCATTCCCCAGTTGACATGTGAATCGATCAAGCCCGGATTCAATTTTAATGCAGTTTCAAATTCGGCGATAGCTTTATCAAAGAGTTTTTTACGGGCGTAAGCGATTCCCAGGCTATTGTGTGCTTCGGGAAAGAACGGAATGATACTGATTGCCATAGATAGCTCTTTTATTGCGTCGTCCCAATTTTCATTTTTATTTAGCAATTTTCCGAACTGGTAGTGCAGCACTGGGTTTTGGGGGGCAAGGTTTTTCGCAATTTGCCATTGTTCTGTTGCGGCTTTATCTTCGTTAAAGGCCTCAAGAAGTCTTGCGAATTGAGCATGGATTTCCCAGTCGTTTGGTCTCATTTTTAGGGAGTTTTCATAGATTGAGACCCATTCCTTGAATTTATCGTTTTCTTTAACCCAGGATAGATTTGAGATTTTTCGGGACAATTCCAACTGTTGTAATTTGTTATTATACTGGAAAGTAAATGGTGGTCTGATCAGACGGGACATTACATTTTCCAGAATATTAAGTTCATTCCATGGAGTGAATGCGATGATGGACGCACATTTTTCTTTTGTGGGCAAATGGCCTGATGGTTGGATGTTTGCTTGTTCAGTAAGGCGTTTTTCTATTTTTTGCGCAAAAAGTTCGGCCAGGAGGAAGTTACCTGAGAAATTGAAGTGGACATGCTCAAAGAAGAAATGTTCTCCGGCGATGCCGGATGGCGAAGTTTCATTGAATATTTTTTCTGTATCGATGAATTCTAAATTTTTGTAGGGGGAGGAATTTACGGTTTCGCTGATGATCTTATTTATTTTTGAGTCTGCTCTGAATCTAAGGGCATCCAGGTCTCTTGCTAGCGATAACTCCAGGAGTGCGTCGTTAGTTTTACCTAAAGCCAGGTAACAAAGTCCGAGTCTGAATCGTGCTTCGGCGTATTGGGGGTCGATATTGACAGCGCGGTTAAGCAAAGATTCTGCGGAGGTGTAATCATTTTCGAGCATTTTGGTATCGGCTTCGAGTAATAATTTAGAAAACTCATTTAATTTGGTTTCTGAGAGTGAATTATTATGAATTGAAGCGAAAGGAGCACATTCTTTGAGATTGACTGCTATGGTTGAGACGATGACTCCGTATTGGCAGCTTTTAGCGCCGTACTGGATAATTTTTTTTAGGTTTTTGGAAAATGAATCATAGATTTGGGACAGTCGCGGGTCATCTGATGAGATTTTTTGATTTGTGAACATTTCCATGCCTGCCCAGACTGTTGGCAAAGTATCTTTAGTTAACTGGCGAGTCAGGAGGTCGTGGAAAAGCTGGAAGATCCTGATTCTTTTAAGAAAGACAATAGTTTGAATAAGAGTTGTCGAAGTAAATTGTTTACCTAAGATTGTTCCGGCGCCGAAGGGTCCGACTACTTCATTATTTCCCATATAGATCAGCCAGAAATCGCCGTTTTTATTTTTAGCTTCTCTAGCTATTTCGCGGAGCACATGTGAATTTATTGCGGTCATAGACAGGTTGATGACTTCGAATTTTAACTGTGGAAATCTTTCGCTGAGCATTACTTCTAAAATGCGGGAGAAACCGAAGGCGGGCTCGGGGTCACCTAAGGCAGCAGATTCTCCGAACACAAAGATGCGAATAGTGTCTTTGGTTTTATCTGCTGGAAAGGAAAAAGACCGGGGGGTTCTTGCTAATTGATGAGGCATGAAGCGCCAACCATATTTCTGGTTTTCATAAATTACATGTTTACCGGCATCGGATCGGGTCAGGAAATATTGGGTAGGATATCCTATTTTAGCCAATCTTAAAATAGACTCAGCAACAGCCAGGATTAGAAGTACGGTTAGAACAGACAAAACAATAAAGAACCAGCGTTTTTTCCTGGAATTAAATTTTGATTCAGCAGACGTTTCTGCGCTTGGATTTTCTGATGATTTATTTTTACGCTTTTTTCTGGACTCAGTCACAATCTGAATTTATGACTGATTTATTCTATATCAAGCCAAATTTAGGGCCCAGATTTGGTTGATGTTGTTTTTTTTGGTATTCGAAACGGAGGGACTGACACGGCGATAGTAAACTGTAGCGATTGTATGGTGGTTTAGACCAATTTTCGGGTAACGTAGATTTGATACAAGCCATTGCTGATCATGCATTCCTTTGTTTGATCTCTTCTTCAGCTACTCATGTTAGCGAAAGAGAGAAAAATCAATATTGCTATTTTTTGGAATATCGGGCTTTTATGGGTGAGTATTGGATTAGAGGTTTTTGGAATAACCAATCGATTTGTTAGATGAAGGTTTTGATAATCCATAATGAAGATAAGTTTTTTGGTGGGGCAGAGACTGTCCTTATTAATTTAGTGTCCGGGCTTCAGGCAAATAATGGGATTGAATTAACTGTTGGTGTTGTTGCAGGGAGCAAGCTATCGTTCGCGTTACCAGCTCAAGTAAAGCAGGTGTTTTTGACAAGCAATAGGCCTTTAAGCGTTATAAAAATTTTTAAACAAATAATTGCACTAAAGAAAAATGCTGGGGCTAATGGTTTTGGGTTGATTCATGCCTGGGCGGCTCGCGATTGGGAGCTAGCGGGTTTACTGGGAAAGATTTTAAAGAAGCCAGCAATAGCTACGCTACATGATCATCCTATGGCGTGGTATCATTCACTCTGGCGACAAAAGATGATGAGGTTTTTATCGAGTTCGGTTTTGGATAAAACAGTATGTGTTTCAGAGTCGCAGCGGTCCGAGTGCATCAAAGCTCATTATAATCCAGAAAAACTTTCTGTTATTTACAACGGAATTCCGGCTAGAAGGTCAACGTTAGTAAAGCCCGGATTTGATGAAAAGGTGAGGCTTGGTTTTATGGGGACAATTTCAGAAGGTAAGGGATTTAAACTATTATTCGAGTTAATTGATAGCGTGACTAAGGTAGTATCAGTTGACTGGACATTAGAGATTGCTGGGGATGCTCAAGACTCCCAAGGGCGCCAACTTCTCCAATGGATAAAAAATGTGTATTCATCGAGGAGCTGGTGGAATAGGGTTAATTGGTTAGGATGGGTTGATGATCGTATAGGTTTTTTTAGCAAAATAGATCTTTTAATTTTTCCATCTGTTTCTTATGATTGTTTGCCGACGGTATTGCTTGAGGCTGGCATCTCTGGGGTTCCGGTATTTTCATCGAAAGTTGGGGGGACACCGGAGATTGTGATTGATCAGCAGACTGGGTGGTTATTTGATATCAATCATATAAAAGATGCATCCAGGGCACTTGGGAATCTAATGCAGAATAAAAAACTATTGCATGAGGCAGGCGAGCGAGCAGTTTTGCATATAACTAAAAATTTTTCTGTAGAAAAAATGGTTGCAGATTATTTGAAGCTTTACTCTAATATTATTGGCGATGACAAGTGACGCAGTATTACCAAAAAATTTATTAATCCTCGGGACCTGTACATTATTGGCGGTCTTTTTGGGATATGCACTGACTGATCCTTTTGTATTTCAGAATCTTACCGCAATAGGGCTTGTTATTTTCACTATCTCGTTACCTATATGGCTCAGATGGCATCAGGTTTTGATGTTGATATTTTGGAATTCTACTCTTGTGGCATTTTTCTTGCCGGGTATGGCGCCTATTTGGGTGCCTGCAGCCTGCGTGAGTTTAATGTTTTCTATCATAAAAAGGACGTTATTAAAGGAGCAGGTATTTATAAGTGTGCCCGAACTCTCTCTACCGCTTATAATCCTATTTGGGGTTGTTTTTATAACAGGAATGATTAATGGCGGATTGATGGGTGGCCGTGCGTTGGGTAGTGAGACATGGGGGGCAAAGAGGTACTACACTACGTTTGGAGCAATTATAGGTTTTTTTGCGTTTACGGCTTTTAAAATTCCTCGGGAAAAAGCCATGTTGTATTCGGGGCTTTTTATTTTATCGGGGGTAGTTTCTGTTGGGAGTGATATTGTTTACCAGCTTGGGCCTAAATTTTATTATTTATATATGTTGTTCAATCCTGAGCTGGCAGGCCAACAAGCAACTACTCAAGACTTACTAAATAGACTGACGGGTGTTTCATGGGCCGCTAGTGCAGTTATTTATTTTATGATAATGAAATACGGGATCCGTGGGATTTTCGATATCACCAAATTTTGGAGAATATTAATAATGCTTGGTCTTTTAGTTCTAAGTATGGTAGGTGGGTATAGGTCCGTTATAATCTTAACGATTATTATCTTCATTGTTCAGTTTTATTATGAGGGTTTGTTCAGGACGGTATTTTTTGTTGTTTTCTCAGTAATGATTGGATTTAGCTTTTTTCTTTTGTGTGCCTTTGCGGATCGGCTTCCGCTTTCAATTCAGCGGTCTATCAGTTTTTTACCTGTAAACATCGACCAGGTTGCCAGGGCTGACGCTAACAGCACGGTTGAGTGGCGTTTACATATGTGGAAGGTAGTTCTTCCGGAGGTGCCCAAGTATTTAATTTTAGGCAAGGGCTACAAATTCAGTGGTGTGGATTATGAACTTACTTTGCAAGCGGTTCAGCGAAATGTTTACGACTCATTTGAGCATATTCTTATAAGCGGAAACTATCATAATGGTTGGCTGACAATTCTTATACCTTTTGGTATTTTTGGGTTGTTGGCTTTTTTGTGGTTTGTATGGAAGGGCTACAGGGCTCTATATCACAATTACATTTATAGTCCGCCTGATCTGAAGAGAATTAATTCATTTATTCTTTCTCTGTTCGTAAGCCGGGTTATTTTCTATTTAACATTTTATGGGCAATTTGACCTTGATTTACAAGTTTTTACCGGATTAGTGGGTTTTAGTATTGCTCTTAACCATGGTATTCGGGTTGCAAAACCAGTTCCTGAAATTGAAGAAAAAGCCTTGCCTGTAACAGAAGGAAAAACCAAAGCGGCCCAGGTCTTGGTGCCGCCTGCTGTAAGAAGTTTCAGGACTTAAATATCTGGTGCAGTTTAGTAGTGCATCGGGTAAACCTGGGGTTTGGGTTGACAGATCTAGTTGTTGATTTTCAGGTTGATGAGAGAATAAGGTTTAATCGATTATTTGGTTTTAAATGAGTGGAGAATTTGTTTATGCGTAAGATTCAGAGAGCGTTGGTCTCGGTTTCAGATAAAACCGGATTGGTTGATTTTGTAAAAACTATTGTCAGTGCTGGTATTGAAGTAGTATCCACAGGCGGTACAGCCCGGCTCCTTAAGGAACAGGGCTTGCCAGTTTGTGAAATTAGCGAGTACACTGGATTTCCGGAGATACTGGATGGTAGAGTAAAAACATTACACCCGAAAGTGCATGGTGGACTTTTATATAAAAGAGGCAATCAGGACCATGAAAGAGCAATTAAGGAACACGGTATCCAGGCTATTGATTTAGTCGTGGTTAATTTATATCCATTTGAGAAAACCATTGCCAGAGCCGATGTGACATTAGATGAGGCCATTGAAAATATTGATATTGGTGGTCCGTCGATGATCAGGAGTGCTGCCAAAAACCACGAAAGTGTAACAGTAGTTATTGATCCAGCAGATTATGAACTGGTTGCTGCAGAAATTAAGCAATTTGGGAATACAACATTGGAAACGAGGCGCAAATTAGCTATTAAAGTATTTGCCAGGACAGCAACTTATGATGCAGCTATAGCAGCAGGGTTAGAATCTCTTTTGGCTGACGACGTGAGAAGAAAAGATGAACAGGAAAAAGGCAATATAGCTTTTGAACCGGCTTCGACATTGCTTTTAACTGCTCCACTAGTCCAAAAATTGCGATATGGGGAGAATCCGCATCAGAAAGCAGCCTTATATGGTGGATTTCGGAAATATTTTGAACAGATCCATGGCAAGGAACTTTCGTATAACAATATTTTAGACTTAACTGCAGCGGCATTTCTGATAAGTGAATTTCATGGGGAAAAACCCACACTAGCAATTCTTAAACATACAAATCCATGCGGCGTCGGCCAGGGAGAAAGTCTTTTAGAGGCTTGGGTCAAGGCCTATGAGACAGATAAACAGGCGCCGTTTGGTGGTATAATTGCGGTCAACAGGCCACTTGACCTGCCATGTGCGGAAGCAATTGCAGAAATATTTAGCGAGGTGATAATAGCGCCTGAGTTTACCAGTGACGCTTTAGCTGTATTGCAGAAAAAGAAAAACTTGCGTCTGATTCGGATGGTCAAAAACATAGCCTCTTCAGCTGCGTGGGAAATCAGAAGCGTGGGTGCTGAATCATTTCTTTTTCAAGAACGTGATACTTTATCCATAGACCGGGAAGGGTTCAAGGTAGTTACTAAGAGGGAGCCGACGGAGGATGAAATCAAGGCTATGCGATTTGGTTGGCGGATAGTCAAGCACGTCAAGTCCAATGCTATTGTTTATGTTGGAGTAGATAGGACACTTGGGATTGGTGCTGGGCAAATGAGTCGTATAGATTCAAGCAGGATAGCGGTTAAAAAAGCTGCAGATGCTGGGTTGTCTTTAAAAGGAAGTGTTGTTTGTAGCGATGCATTTTTCCCGTTTCCTGATGGGTTGTTAGCCGCAGCAGATGCAGGGGCAACAGCTGCAATTCAACCTGGCGGATCAGTTCGTGATAAAGAAGTGATAGATGCAGCTGATTCCAGAGGAATGGCAATGGTTTTCACCGGTTTCCGCCATTTCAAGCACTAAGCGAAATGCTCTACTTATTGTGTGCTGTTATTTGGTTTGGTTAGGGTAGTTAGATTTTATCAGATTATGTCGAGTTTAATATATTTCGGATTTAGACATCGGAAAAAAAACCCTGCTTAGCCCAACCAAACTTAAAAACATTGTTACCTGGTTTATTTGCATGGATTTTTTTAAATTATCGCTGAACCTCACGACAATTTTTGAATATTTTGAAAAATTTGGTGAATTATTCGTATTCTCCAAACTTGGCTGAAAATAAAAAAATGATGTTTTTTGATCCCGAGTTAACTGGACGGACTGCTTCAAATCTATCCATGGGTATGGTGTAAACCCGACCGTCAATACAATGACCTAAAATTTGTTCGGCGTTCAACCTGACCTTCCAAAAATCAGGAATCCCGGAAGGAGTTTATGTGGTTATTTTATCCCGCGAGACTTCTATTTACTGCAGTTATCGCTCCAACTCCATTGTAGTTATCATGGTTAACAGTAATTTATTGGGCGATGCGATATGAACTTGACAGTCTGATCTGATTAAAAATTGAGTTTTTAATATATTGCTAGTTTGGATCGGGCCAACGCTAACAGTATGGAGCACTTATATTTGGCTGATTAACTTCTGAATATGGGAATAAAGTAAGAAGCTACTCTTGCTGGGTTCTTTGTATAAGCCAATTAAAGATTGATTATTAAGGACCATGGCACGAAAAATGCTTGAGTTATTAAATATGGGTAGAGGGAATTACCATGCAAAAGATATAAATTCCTACCGCCTTTCTGTTCTGATAGAAAGGCAAACAACCACACTTGGTTCAGGTAATATTACCTGAACTGCTCTCCGGCGTACTTCTGAAGCTGAGTGGCATGATGACCCGGCAAAACCGGGTCATCATGGCTTTATAGGTTAGCGAATTGTAAATTAAGTTAGGGCTTTGTCAATACTCAGGAATGAAATTCGATTTAATTTTGAATCGGATTATTCCAGGATTAAGTTCAACAAAAGCTGCTAAGCCTGTGGACAGGTTCAGGGGGTTAAGTCCACTTTTCCGGGTATTAGGTTTTGAGTTTTTTCAGGGTAGCAATGATTTGGGCAAAATGTGTTTGAGAAAACCGGCTACAGGATTATTTTTATTTCTAATTGGCTTAGGATTAATTTGATTCAAACAGAGCGGCGGCGAACTCGGATGGGACGAATGGCTGTAAATCTTCTGGTTTTTCACCGAGCCCGACAAATTTTATAGGCAATTTAAGTTCATTTTGGATGGCAACTGCCATACCTCCTTTACTTGTACCGTCGAGTTTTGTGATAATAAGGCCGGTTAGGTTGACAGCTTTATTAAACTCGCGGGCCTGGATTATTGCATTCATGCCGGTTGTTGCGTCAAGGACTAGCAATGTCTCGTGGGGAGCACCGGTTAATTGTCGTGCGATGACCTTGTGAACCTTTTGTAATTCCTGCATTAAGTTATGTTTAGTATGGAGACGTCCGGCTGTATCGATAATGAGGTAATCAATTTTTCTTGCTAAAGCTGCGCTGACGGCGTCATGGGCTACTGCGGCTGGGTCGGATCCGTAATTGTTAGAAATGACCGGGATATTTAGACGTTGACCCCAAAGTTTGACTTGTTCTATGGCAGCTGCCCTGAAGGTATCGCAAGCAGCGATCATAGCTTTTTGTCCTTCTTTTTGGATGAGGTATGCAAGCTTGGCAGCTGTAGTAGTTTTTCCTGTACCGTTAACGCCTACCAGTGATATGACGGTTAGGCCGGATTCAGACTTTTTGAGTTTGGTTGATTCATTAATGAGGGCTAATTCTACGTGGCGTTTTGCGATTTCGAAGACATCGATATTTTTTGATCCTTGAGTTTCATATTCTTTTTTGACGGTTTCGATAATTTTGGTAGTAGTTTCTATGCCCAGATCAGCGCCTAGCAAGGCAGCTTCCAGTTCCTCTATAGTTTTTGGAGTTAATTTAGGAGACCCAGTAAATATTCTTTTTAACTCATGAGTCAATTTTGCCTGGGTTTTTTTCAGGCCTTCTTTAAATTTTTGAAAAAGTTCCATTTTTAAATTGTGGTTAGATTAAAGTTAATTCAAGGTTCAGACAGTATCGGGAAGAAAATTTTCTTTATCAAGTTTAAGGAAATCCGGGACCATTAAATTTACTTTTTCAAAAATGGGTGCAATATATTCTGTGGGTAATCCTGTTGTACCGATGACGGGCTTACCTCTACTGAAGCCATGGCAGTCTGATCCTCCGGTAACCAGCAATCCTAGTTGTTTTGCGATTTGGATATAGTGTTTTTGCATAGATTCAGAGTGCTTACTATGGAAGCATTCGATACCATCGAGTCCCATTTCTTTAAAAATGGGAATTAGCTCGTCATTTTTGTTCAGGCCGGGGTGTGCTAAAATGGCCAGGCCGCCAGCTTCGTGTATTAATTTGATGGCTTGGTCTATAGGTGTTTTAAATTTAGGCACCCAGGCGGGTTTATTTTTTCGAAGGAATCTTTCGAAGGCTTCGTCATATGAGTTGCAAAATCCACGTTTAACCAGGGCTCTAGCTACATGTGGGCGGCCTGGGGCTTTGCAATTTGCAAGTAAGAAGACTGTTTCAGCTTCCAGAGGGATGGACAGTTTATTCAAGGCTTTTACTATTTCGCGGATTCTTTCACAACGATATTTTTGGAATTCGGCCAGGGATTTGAGTAATTTTTGGTTAGCGCAGTCAATAAAGTAACCAAGGAGGTGGATTTCATTATTTTGATATTCGGCGGTGATTTCTGTTCCTGGTATGAGAAATATGTTTTTTGCTTTAAATAGAGATTCAGCGTATTGATAGCCTTCGACGGTATCGTGGTCAGTTATTGAGATGATGGAGAGATGCAATTTTTTACCCAGATCGAGAAGGTTTCCTGGGTCGTAAGTACCGTCTGAAAATCGGCTATGGAGATGTAGGTCAGCTACAAACATTCTCTTTCGTATTCTAAAAATTCAGTATATCAATCAACAGTTCTGTCTTATAAAATGACATAAAGATATGATTAAAAAATATTTTAGAAAGACAAGCAATTATTTTATTCAGGGCTATTGTTATTACAGTTGAATTCAGATCTAAATTTATCCAGGATTCCGTTAACAAATTTACCGCTATCGGCTGTGGAATATTTTTTTGCTATTTCGATTGCTTCATTGATGCAAACGATTTGTGGGACGTCAGGACAATACATCATTTCGTAGATAGCCAGGCGCAAGATGTTTCTGTCGACAACAGCTAAACGTTCCAGATCCCAATTTCTGACATATTTTTTAATTACTTGATCAATTTCTTTTTTATGTGTTACAACGCCTTTAATTAAGTTTTCTGCGAACAATTGTATTGCTGTTTGTTCTGGGGTTGGTGGTGGTGGCTCTGGTAATTTTTTCCAGCGGCAAGAATTTTCCCATGCAGTTCCTATATTTTGAACCTCCCAGAAATGATTAATAGACTCCTCCAGATTCTCTGGAGGGTTTAGGTCAAACTGAAAAAGCGCCTGTAATGCTCGTTCGCGTGCTGTTCGTCTTATACCCATAAAAACAACCAATGTATTGCAGTATAGTTAGCAAGATTTTTGCCTAATTTCCCCTAACCTTTTCGGCCTAATGGACAAGGTAAAGCATGATTTATTGAAAAGCAATTAATTTAACATAATTGACGGGTTGGGCAAAGTTCGTGTAAACTAAGCGCGTTATAAATTAATTAAAAAATAGCGATGCAAACACAGTTTAATTTAACACGGTCGGATATACCGCAGGCCTGGTATAATATATTATCAGATTTTCCTGAACCTTTGCCACCGCCTTTGAATCCGGCTACGAATAAACCGGTCACGATGGATGATTTACTACCGGTATTTCCTGAGAATTTATTGCGCCAGGAGATGAGCACGGATCGCTGGATAGAGATCCCTGAGCAAGTGAGGCAGATTTATGAATTATGGCGGCCCACGCCGTTATTTAGGGCTATCAGGTTTGAGAAAGCGTTAGATACGCCTGCCCATATTTATTACAAGTATGAGGGGGCAAGTCCTGCTGGTAGTCATAAAATTAACACCTCTGTAGCGCAAGCATATTTTAATAAGGAAGCTGGTATAAAGCGGCTGGCGACAGAGACTGGTGCTGGTCAATGGGGGTCTGCTCTTTCTTTAGCTTGTAGTTTGTTTGGTCTGGAATGCACTGTTTACATGGTTAAAGTGAGCTATCATCAGAAGCCATACAGGCGTCTTTTGATGAACACATGGGGGGCCACGGTTTATCCTAGTCCAAGCGATAGAACTGAGTTTGGTAAACAGATACTGAAGAACGATCCTGAATGTCCCGGTAGTCTCGGAATAGCGATAAGCGAGGCTATAGAAGATGCTGTGAGAGATCCTAAAACAAAGTATTCGCTTGGTAGTGTTTTAAACCATGTTTGTTTACATCAGACGGTAATAGGCCAGGAGGCTATCAAACAAATGGAAATGGCAGGCGAAAAACCTGATGTGATTTTCGGGTGTGTCGGTGGAGGGAGTAACTTTGCGGGGTTAGTATTTCCTTTTGTCAGGAACAAAATCCTAAAAGGTGACACCACCCGCATAGTTGCGGTAGAGCCCAGTGCATGTCCTTCGATCACTGGAGGTCAATTGCGTTATGATTACGGAGATACAGCAGAGATGACCCCATTACTGATGATGTACACCTTAGGGCACAAATTTATGCCGCCTCCGATCCATACCGGTGGACTTCGGTATCATGGAATGGCACCGACTGTGAGTCATCTTAAGAAGCTTGGCTTGATTGATGCAGTTGCCTGCAAGCAACGTAGAGTTTTTGAGCATGCAGTGATGTTTGCACGTTCTGAGGGTATTGTTCCAGCGCCAGAAGCTGCACATGCTATTTCTGCTGTAGCAGATGAGGCCCTTAAAGCCAGGGAAGAAGGGAAGAAAAAGGTAATATTATTTAATCTGTCTGGGCACGGTTTTTTAGACTTATCCGCTTACGAAAGTTATCTGACGGGCAAAATGACAGATGTTTAATGTGAAAAGGGCGTGTCAGCAATTAAATTAACCAATGAGAGGTCGCTCACATTTTTTCACCATATAGCAAAGTTTGGGTTTTGGAGAACGGGCGGATTTTATTTTGGGGGAGAAACATACAGTTTAATTTGAGGCATTTTTCTAAGGGAAGATAAAGTTCAGTTAGTGATTGATGTTTATCTGACCAGGCATTTACTAACCGTTTGGCCAGACAACCGTGGACTATGAGATTGGCAATATACTTTTCCAGGCCCAGAAAGACAGGATCTTCAAGGAATCTGTTATAGATATGCGACCAAATATAATTAGCTTTCTTAGGTGTATTAGTTTTTATTCCGAGGATCGATAGATAATCAAGGTCAGAAATAATCGCTTGATCACCTTGATGAATTGTTTTGAGGAAGATTTCCTTTAACAAACTAGTTTTAACCTTTTTTTGGGATTCGTAAGAAGATAAAGCCTCAAAGACCAGGCCTTTTAGGGCGGCGACTATTAGTGAAGCTATTGCGAGATCGGCTGATGGGCATTCCTGGATATCAAGCAATCGGATTTCTATGGTGTATCTATCGAATCTGGCGATAGCGCCTCTTGCGTTCAACCATTCATGTTGGAGGATGCCTTCGCTGTCATATGGTTTAATTGCATGGTATAAATTTTCTAGAATCTCGTTTTGGTATTGGTCTATTGAGAATATCGGTTCGGGGATCACATCGCCTGTAATTTCCGGAATTTTGGAACAATTATTCATGTAGAAGCGCAGTCGATTATCCAGATACCCGGTGTACTTACCTTCGACAAAGGGTGAGCTTGCAGCCAATGCTGGTAATAATGGGAGAATTATTCTGATTGCTGCATGTAATCGTCCGAATTCATCGTCATTTGCAAACGGCAGGTTTATGTGTAACGACTGTAAATTAGACCAGCCGTGTCCATAACAATTGAAAACTCTGTGGAAGGCTTGATACACTTCAGAATATTCATGTGGCCACAGTTTGGTATCATTTTTAGGATTCATCCATGGGTGCATAGCTGTTGGCAAAAGACAGCTATTCCAATTTTTCAACAACTCGTTTATTGTTCGGATATCAGCTGCTGCGGAATTTGATATTTTCAAAAGGTTAATCTCTGGAAGCTTGGTCTTAAGTTCAAGCACATGGAGGGCTAATTCATTTGACCAATCTAGTAAGCCTATATCTACATCGCAGACGTATTCATTAGCTACATGTTTGAATAAGGTGTCAACAATAGGCATGATTGACAGATCTGAATTGCGAACGACCATGTACTCGAATTCAATTCCGCATGCTGAAAACAATGGGAGTTTATTCATATTTCAGGCCTAATCGTAGTTGTTCAAGTCGTTGCAAAAAAACTTCCATGATTCTTCTGTAGAGTTCGTCCTTAAGAACTGCGTCTTCAAATCCTGACTGGATGGTGGGGTTGTCGTTAATTTCAATAACATACACCTTTTTTCCGATTTGTTTTAAATCTACTCCGTACAATCCATCGCCGATTAAGTTTGCTGCTTTGATTGCTGTTTTAACGACCCTTGCTGGTGCCAGTTCTACTGGTAAGGTTTTAACTCTTCCGTAGCGGTGGTTGGCTTGAGGGTTTTGGTTAATTATTTGCCAATGTTGTGGTGCCATAAAGTATTGACACGCGTACAATGGTTTGCCGTTAAAAATGCCGATTCGCCAGTCGAACTGTGTGGGTAGAAACTCCTGGGCAATTATCAAGTCCGACTTTTCAAGCATTTCATCGGCAAGTCTGCGTGCATCTGCTGCTGTATCTGCTTTAACCACTCCCAGAGAAAAGGAACTATCTGGTTGTTTCAGGATACAGGGCAGTCCTAATAAATTCGGGATTTCGTCTTTATTTCCTTTATGAACAATAACAGTTAGTGGTGTTGGTATCTTGTTATGTGCAAGTAACTCAGCCAGATATACCTTATTAGAGCATCTCAAGATGGACTCGGGGTCGTCTACGACTACCAGACCTTCGGCTTCTGCTCTTCGGGCAAAGCGGTACGTGTAATGGTTTACTCGGGTTGTGTCTCTGATAAACAGGGCATCGAATTCGGCAATATTAGCGAAGTCTTCTTTGCCTATTATTTGAGCATCTATACCGAGATTTTCTGCTGCTTTAATAAATTTTTTTACTGCAGTTTCATCTGAAGCCCAATCGGAGATGTCTGGGTTGTAAAGGATTGCTAAGTCATATCGATCTGGGGTTTTTTTATGTTCTGGGAAGCGTCTTGATTTGAAGTACTCAGAAGCTACTTTAATTACAAAGTCATGGTCTGCTGCTGGTATTTCCATAGCAGGGATTGGCGTGATTTTTTGTAAGTCCCAATGGTCTTCTCTGGCGAATTTGGCTCTTAAAAAAGGGGCCTGGAACATATTAAACAGATAAGAAGCCAGGCGATCGTGTTTGCCTTTTGGGTCCTTTCCAAAATAAATATCCAGAGTAAAATTCTTGGCATTGTTTAGCTGAAGGCTTTCCTGAATCATCTCTTCAAGATCATCTGATACCAGTCGGATCATGGTTTGCGATTTCATATCCTGGATTGTTGTAACATTTGGTGCTGGCTTGTGGCCTCTAGCCTCGGCTAGTAAGGAGACATAATATCCCATGCTTTGATATTTGTATGATCGACAACAATTAAACACCCGTGCACCTAACATGTCTGCATATCGTGGTTCCAATAAATAATCACTTGCAGATACTACATCGACACCTTTAACTTCCAAAGGCCATTCTGAAACTTCATCAACAACAATCAAAATATGCATAGAAAAACAATAATAATGGAAAAGAAAAAGGACCTTCTTTTGAGGCTATTTACAGATTTATTTAATCCCTGCCGAAGCTACCCCCAGGCTTGAATTGAAGAGTAAGCAAATTTGTGAAGTCTGATCAGCGATTAATTTGCAGCGGTTAAATTGCATATAATCAACTGTCGATAATCCAAAACTGCTCAGCGCCTCAAGGCCACCGAGGCATATTGTTCTGCTCAGACAGTTTGTTTTCATATCATAGCGTTTCCCATAGAACGAGCATACCTAAGTGTCTTCTTATTACCACTGTAATTTTCGTTGGCAACAATTTTTTATAACCTGGCAACCTGGATTTGTTTACTTTTAGTACTCTGTTAGCCTTCATAGATATTGCAGCTAAGGGCCTGGAATATGTGGTTTAGGAAACTACCCTGGCATTTTGTTTGAAGGTATAAGACTTTTGGAGTACGTCACGTGTGGTGCGCAGGTCTCAATTTCTTTAATCTAGTTGTTGAGATTCAATAGACTTTTTATCGCTGGCCAAAGATTGATAGGACATTCAAGCAGCACCGGCCTTTTTTAGTTTTCCATTAGATCCTGTACATTCGAGTGTAATCGAACGAACCTTTTTCATCTGATGATCATTTTCAAAATATATAAATAATGCGCGAGAACGGAAAACAAATTACGAATTTATTTTTCCACAGAGCCAGGCATAGAAATTCTTTGGGCACATTTTAACGTGCGCTGGAGTGTTCACAAATGAAAGGCGTTTCTGTTTTCCTGTCGGCGAATGGTATGGATAATGTTTCAGGGAAATTTTATAGACAGAGGTTCAGGATCTGTAAAACCTCATTTTTCCCTATGTTTTGATGTTCTCCCAAGCGCATACTTCTTTTTTCAAAGCGTTCGGCAATTTCAATAAATTTTTCATTCGAAATACCGAGCTCGGATAATTTCGTTTTGACGCCTAATGATCTGAAAAAAGCCTCTGTTTTGTCGATTGCGATAGATGCAGCATTAGGTGTATCAGGGGAGATTCCCCAGATCCTTTGGCCGTATTGGATTAATTTTTGTTGTTTATGTTGGATTTGATGCTTGAGGACAGCTGGCATGACTATAGCTAGAGTCCTGGCATGGTCCAGGCCGTAGAATGCGGTTAATTCATGGCCGATCATATGTGTAGTCCAGTCCTGTGGCACGCCACAAGCGATGATTCCATTTAGAGCCTGAGTCGCGCACCACATAATATTTGCGCGAGTATCGTAGTCTAATGGATTTTTTAGTACTTTGGGAGCCTCTTCGATCAATGTCTGGAGGATAGCCTCGGCTTGCCTGTCCTGTAGAGGAGCGTTAACGGGGTATGTCATATATTGTTCCATCACATGAGCGTAAGCATCTACAATTCCGTTAACTGTCTGAGTTTCAGGTAGTGTAAAAGTTGTTTGCGGATCAAGGATAGAGAATTGAGGGAACACAAGAGGATTAGCAAAAGCTAATTTTTCCTTTGTAGAGTCGCGAGAAATTACTGAGAACATATTCATTTCTGAGCCTGTAGCTGGGATAGTGAGCACGCAGCCGATGGGGATAGAGTTATCGGCTTGGGCGTGCTTGGATAGAATGTCCCATGGGTCGCCTTTAGTGAACTTTGCTGCTAGCGCGATAAATTTAGTACCATCAAGCACAGAGCCACCACCTACACTTAGAAGGAAGTCAATGTTTTGTTTTTTACAGATTTCGACAGCTTTCATTAAGGTTTCATATCGTGGGTTAGGCTCAATACCGCCAAATTCGAGAACGGTATGTTTTTTAAGAGCAGTTTTGACCTGCTCATACACGCCATTGCGTTTTATTGAGCCACCGCCGTAAGTCATTAAGACTTTTTTCTCTGACGGAATAAGCTCTTTTAAGCGGGAGATTTGTCCCTTTCCGAATACAATGCGTACTGGGTTATAAAATTCAAAGTTATTCATAATAATCTTACTTGGTTTGAATTTACTGCAATTAATCTATATTGCAACCATGGAAATGCAAACTACTTTGGGCAAAATTATATTACTTGTGCTGGCGTGATGAATTTTAAAGATGCTTGGTCCAGAGAGAGGAATACTCTGGTAGGTTGAAATTATTTTAGTTTTGAATTATGGCGGGCGGAAGATCTGGCATCATCAACCGTAGCGCCCTGTGATGTATTCGTCAGTTCGTTTATCTTCCGGGTTAGTAAATATTTTCTCGGTGGGACCAAATTCGATTAAATTTCCCAGGAGCATAAAGCCGGTATAGTGAGATATACGGGCTGCCTGCTGCATATTATGGGTAACGATCACAATTGTATAATTTGAACACAGCTCACGCATCAACTCTTCGATATGAGCTGTTGCGATGGGGTCCAAAGTGGAACATGGTTCATCCATTAGCAGGACTTCTGGAGCCATAGCAATGGCTCTTGATATACAAAGCCGTTGTTGCTGTTCTGGTGTGAGGTTGGTTGCCTGGATGTGCAGTTTATCTTTTAATTGATTCCACAATGCTGTGGCTTTCAAACTTGATTCGACTATCTGGAGCAACTGTAACTGGTCTTTTATTCCGTGGACGCGCGGTCCATAAGCTATGTTATCGAATACCGAAATAGGAAATGGATTAGGACGTTGGAATACCATGCCGACACGTTTTCTCAGGGACTCGGGTTTCAATGTGGTATAGATATCTTGTCCGTCTAATTTTACTGAACCGGTGATGCGGCAATAAGGTATGAGTTCATTCATTCTATTGAAGCACCGAAGCAGAGTTGACTTACCACATCCGGAAGGACCGATAATAGCAGTAATACACTTCGGCTTTATTGATATGTTTATATTATTCAAAGCCTGGAACTTGCCATACCACAGGCACAAGTCCTGAGACTGGAGTTTAAACGAAACTGAATTATCCAAAACGTCCTGTGACATAATCATTTGTTCTTTGGTCTGATGGATTAGTAAAAATTTTGGATGTTAAATCGCACTCAACAAGTTCGCCCATTAGGAAAAACGCTGTGCGGTCCGATGCTCTGGCTGCTTGTTTAATATTGTTTGTTACCAGGACAATAGAATATTGTGATTTTAATTCAGCGAGTGCTTCTTCAATTTTTGCTGTAGAAATCGGATCAAGCCCTGAACAAGGTTCATCTAAAAGCAAGACCTGCGGTTTGAGGGCAAGGACCCGTGCTAGACATAGTCTTTGCTGTTGACCGCCCGAGAGATTAAAGGCCGGCGTGTCCAATCTATCTTTGACTTCTTCCCAGAGGAATGCAGCCTTTAAACTGGTTTCTATTAGGGCCTCGATCCTGGCCTTGTCTTTGATACCTGCCATTTTTGGGCCGAATGCAATATTTGCTCTGATAGAGCCTGGCAGTGGTGCAGGAACGGCATATACTATTCCCACTGTACGTCTGAGCAACGGGATATCTGTCTGTGGTGAATATATGTCAACTCCGTCGAGAAATATTTTGCCATTATAAAAAAATTCTTTGTTAAGATCATTCAATCTGTTCAAACTTTTCAGGAAGGTTGACTTTCCACTACCTGCGGGTCCAATGATGGCCAGGCGCTCATTTTTGTTAATAGTAAGATTGATGTTTTTAAGGACGAGACTCTTGCTGTAGCCAGCGGAGAAATTTTCTACGCGTATCTTTGAGCGAATATCCGGATTATTTTGCTTTGTATTATCATTCATAGGTTGGAGAGACATTTGCTACTACGAGACAGACAATCTGGAGATGAATCTTCTCATCAACCAGTAAGCAAAAATATTGATTATTAAAATTGCAATTATAAGGATAGCTGCAGTTTGATAAGCATTTTGCATTGATATACCTTCGCGTGACATGATGTAGAAGTGCAGCGCCAATGTTCTGGAAGAGTCAAAAACAGATTGCGGCAAGGACAATGCAGAGCCGGCTGTTAACATGACTGCAGCTGTTTCGCTGATACATCTGCCGGCTGAAAGTACGATCCCGGTAAAAATCCCCGGTAATGCAGATGGAAGAACGACTCGGGTTATCATTTGCCATTTAGTGCTACCAAGTCCGAAACTAACTTCTCTGTAAACTTGTGGTACGGCTCTTATAGCTTCCTCACTTGTTCGTATGATCGTTGGCAAAACCATTAATGCAAGGGTGAGAGCCCCAGAGATAACCGAAAGGCCAAGCCCCAATGTGATCACAAAGAACACAAATCCAAATAACCCAAAAATGATAGACGGTATACCGGCTAAACAGTCAGCACCAAATCTGATAATATTTTTGATCACACCTTCTTCGGTGTATTCTGTTAAGTAAATAGCAGTAGCCAGGCCGATAGGCGATGCGATTGATAGTCCTAAAGCAGTTATGTATGCAGTGGCAACGATCATAGGGAAAATGCCACCTTCCCGCCCCATATGTCTGGGTTCTTTTGTCAAAAACTCCCAACTCAAATTTGGTAAACCGTTGTAGAAAATAAAGACAATGATGAAGGCCAGTATAGATAAAGCTACTCCAGCCAGGATCCACATTAATGCCACTGCAATTCGTTGAGTAATCAAGGGAGGTAATCTCATAAAATTTTTCTGCTTTTTATTCCGTGTTTTGAAACTACCAGCGCGATGCTGTTAAGAATCATAATAATGATAAACAAAATGACGCCTGTGGCAAAAAGCGCCTGTCTGTGAGTGCCTGCGGCATAGCCCATTTCGAGTGCGATATTGCTTGTCAGGGTACGTACAGGGTCCAGTATGCTTTGTGGTAAATCAAGGGTGTTACCGGCAACCATGATGACTGCCATTGTCTCGCCTATAGCTCGACCCATGCCAAGTATTATTGCTGCAACGATACCGGAGCGAGCGGCTTTCAGGGTCAGCATGCACATAGTCTGCCATTCAGTGGCTCCGAGGGCGATAGACCCTTCTCTATATGCACCTGGTACTGATCTGATAGCATCAATTGAAATACTAATAATTGTTGGTAATACCATGATTCCCAATACAATGGACGATGCTAGAACAGACAATCCTGGGCCTCCTAAATAATCTCTGATGAGAGGAACCAGAACTACTACGCCTATAAATCCATAGACTACCGATGGGATGCCGGCAAGCAATTCAACCAACGGCTTCAATATTGAGACTAAGCGTGGTGGACAGAATTGGGCCAGAAGTATTGCACAGCCGATGCCAAAGATAATGCCTATTATCAATGCCCCACATGTGACTGCCAGTGACCCTACAATCATTGAGAAAATTCCAAACTCTCCTTCAGATGGATACCAGTCCATGGAGAATATAAATTTGACTGGGCCAACCTTTACTAAAATCGGCAAGCCTTCTTTGAAAATGAAAATGGTTATTAACGCCAGTCCGCAAATAGCGGTTAACGCCATCAGCAGAAGTATCCAACTGATTATTTTATCGGTTTTCATTTTATAGGGATCAATCCTTCTCTGCGTAAAATTTCTTGAGCATTAGATGATAAGACAAAATCTATAAATTTCTGAGACTCTGGTTTAATTTCATTCTTTGTGACAAACAAAAATGGCCTTACCAATGGGTACTTTCCAGCCTTTGCTTCATCGATTGTGGGTTTGATCCCATCAACTGATACCATTTTTAATTCATTACCCACCAGACCCAAGGACATGTATCCAATTCCACAGGGGTCATTTTTGACAAGTTCTTTTACAGCGCCGTTCGATTCCTGGTTTAACGCCTTTCTGGAGATTCTGGATTTTCCCATTACCATCTTAACAAAGGCCTCGCGTGTTCCTGAGCCCTCTTCTCGGGTGATAATCCTTATTGGCTGGTCTTTACCACCTAGCTCTTTCCATGATGTAATTTTCCCTGAAAAAATGTCTCTAATCTGCTCCCTACTTAAGTTGTCAATGCTGTTGGATGGGTGTACTACAATTGCTAAACCATCCTTAGCTATTAATATCGAATTTAGATTTGTTTCGCTTCCTGCTAACTGTCTGGAGCATGTGCCGATATCTGCAATGTTTTGTAAAACTGACTGTATACCAGCAGTTGAACCACCACCTTGAACTTCTACATGAACGCCGGGATTCAGCCGCTCAAATTCTTGAGCTAGCATCTCTGCAAAAGGTTGCACGGATGTCGAACCAACTATGTTGATGGAATTTTTATGGGTCTTGGAACAACCAAACAAAAACATTACGAGAATAATGCTGAAAACATTAAAGATCGCCCAACTAAATTTAATTAACTCCCTTTTCGTTTTTACATTGCACCCCATAATTTTGGTCTTTATTTTACCGTCCGTTTAGAGCTCTTTTGATTGAGTTAAGAAAATTTGTCGGCGTTAAAATTAAAAGGCTATTGTTACAAGTATGTTACGGAATTGTTACAACCCTGTTATTTTTTTGTCACAAAAAATAGATAAGAATTAATTTGATGACGTCTTCACACCTCTTGCAATAATAATGAAGACACACAGACATTGAATGAGGCGCAGACATTCTAAAAATTCAAATGCGGACAATATATTAAGTTATTCGGGAAAGGCTTTATCTTTTAAAAGGCTAATCATCTCAGGTGCAGATTTATAGAAAGCCTATTTTAAATATTAAATACAGGCTGAATGCTTCATAGGTTGATACAAATCTTAAGTAATGGGGCAAAAATCGACAATTTACAGATTGGCCAGGACGGTCTTTAGATGTTTTATTGAACGTTCTGCTTGTTCGACTGTTCCGCATTCCACAGATAGTACAATATCACGTTTAGCATTTTTACAGATTTTGATTATTTTAGTCCAATCTATTACTCCTTCTCCACATGCACAGCCTACAGGTGTTCCTGTAACTTTACCGCGTTCATCTTTTGATTGAGTAACAGAAATATCTTTAGCGTGGACATGAACAAGTCTATTGACTACGTGTCTGAGCCACTTATATGGGTCTTGACCTGCTATATAGCTATTGCCGGTGTCGAAGTTGATGCCCAATATTGGGCTTTTAACCAGTCCATAGATCTTATCAAGTCCTTCGGGCGTTTTGCTATATTGTTGGTGAGGCTCCAAACCAATCAAAATACCGCGTGGCTCAGCAACTTTGACAGCTTCCATTAATGTATATTTCATGAGGATGAAATCTTCCTCTTGAGTAGTGGATAAGTTCTTGGGGCCTTCATCGGTATTTACTACCGGGGCACCGCATTCAGCTGCAAATCTGATAGCTTGTTTAAGATACTCAACCCCTATTTCTGGTTTACACAGAGGTGTATGAGCTGATAAGCCGGAGAGTCTGACACCAAACTTTTCACAAGCTCTTTTTACTCTGAATGGGTCATCCAACATGGAGACGCTATGAAAGTAGCCTGCCTCACTAAGCAATTCACGTCCCCAATGGACCATGGGCTCAATGTAGTCATATCCTAATTCAGCCGCTTTTTGTACTCCCCATTCAAATGATTTGTCCGCGTGTCGGACAAATTCCATATTCACACCTATATCGATCCTGGCCATAATACGAATATAGTTAACGTTTAAAATAGTTCTGAGTTATTTGTTTCAGCCTTCTGCTTAAACTCTATGGTTTTGAAAAATACTCTCTCAAAAAACAACAATTAGTCAAGTATTTCAAGTTGTGTATGACCGAATAAGATCGGGATTTTATTAGAATCGTTCCAACGTCAAATCATGGTTTGGCTTATTTTTATCTCACATAATGATTAAAATACAGGCGGGTTAAAACAAGGACTAATTTAAAAAAAACTTATACATTTTGGCCAAAAGACATGAAACATTGGCCGTTTTTTTACGATAATGAAATATTTATATTTTGCTTACTTTTTATCAGTATTAGTTTTCAGGACTTTTTCATTTTATGATGGATTTCAACCAGGTTAAACTTATAGTTAAAGCAAGTTGGAGCGTATTTGCCAACGATGGGATATTAGTTTTACCATGGGGATTACTCTGGATAAAATATTACTGTTAGGCGCCGCTACCTTTTATGGTTTTGCGGTGATACATGCGAGTTTTTTGTGGCGGAAGGGATTCAAAAAAGACAATTTTGTAAATTTTAGTTTTATTTTGGCTGCTTTCTTAATTCATACGTCCGCAATGTTGGTTCGCGGTTTAGCTTTTTCCAGATGCCCTACTGGAAACTTGTTTGAAGCCTCCGTTTTTATAGGATGGTGTCTGACGCTGATCGTTTTGGTTACGGCATTATTTTCCAGGACAAACTTTATAGGCGCATTCGCTTCACCATTGTTATTTGCTGTAATTATTTTTTCTATTATGCCTGGACTTGATTCTCCAATCAGTTCAACCACAGTGCAAAGAACCTGGTTGACTCTACATATTACTTTGACATTGCTCGGCTATGGTGCTCTTGGATTAAGTGCTATTGCAGGTTTAATGTTTCTTGTCCAGGAAAATGACCTTAAGGGGAGGCGCCAGTTTTTTTTATTTTCCATACTTCCGCCGCTGGAGAGACTTGAATGGCTGATTTACAAATTAATGCTTGGTGGGTTTTTACTATTGACGGCAGGCTTGGTACTGGGTTTTGTCCTGGTGAATCAGTTTTACGAAGTTATTTACAAGCCGGACCTAAAAATCCTTTGGTCTGTTCTGGTTTGGCTGATGTACTTAGTTGTGTTGGTAATGTTCCAGGCAGGGAGGCTTTCTCTTCGTAGATTCTCTTGTTATTCGTGTCTAATTTATTTATTTGTTCTCACCACTTTTTGGTTAACTAGCGTGTTTTCTACAATTCACCAACCGTAAGCTATGGCGATCCTGGTTATAGGTATTAATCATAAAACTGCACCAATAGAAATCCGGGAAAAGTTTGCATTTTCGATAGCAAGCATGGCCGATTCATTGAAATCATTGTTGTCCCAGAAATTGGCTGATGAAGCAGTAATTCTCTCCACATGCAACCGGGTCGAAATCTATATTTCAACTCAGCTGGGTAATGAGTTAGCTTTTGAAAAGATAATAAAATTTTTAAATCCTGATACTGACAATAAAGATGTTGAAAGTCTTTTCTACAAACATGCAGATAGAGACTGTATCGAGCACTTATTCAAAGTGGTTTGTGGTCTGGACTCTATGGTGTTAGGCGAGACGGAAATCCTTGGTCAGGTTAAAGATTCTTATCAGATAGCACTGAAAAACAAGACAACTGGTCCGATATTGAATCGGCTCTTTCAAAAAGCATTTAATGTTGCAAAGAAAGTTAGATCAGAGACAGCGATTCAACGTGGGAATATATCTGTAGCCAGTGTGGCTGTTGATTTAGCAGGAAAGATATTTAGCGATTTCAATAAGTTGACAATTCTGGTTTTGGGTGCGGGGGATACTTCAGAAAAAACAGTCAGAGCTCTTGTAAATAAGGGAGCTAAAAATCTCATGATCTCTAATCGGACTTTCGAAAACGCTGTTCAACTGGCAACAGCCATGGGAGGCACCGCTGTTAAGTTCGAGGATTGGCCAAACGCAGCAGCTTCTGCAGATATTATAATTAGCAGTACTTCTGCACCAGGTTTCATAATTACAAAGCAACATGTCAGATCCATAATGAAAAACAGGGAAAATCGTTCATTGTTGATCATTGACATTGCTGTGCCTCGCGACGTTGAACCAGAAGTTAATTCAATTGATGGCGTATTCTTGTTTAACATTGATGAGCTTAAAGCTATAACAGATGAATATCTCAACAGGCGCGAAAAAGAAATAAACCTGTGCTTAAGCATAATCAGACAAAAGGCCGAAGAAATAGCCAGCGTTTTAAATGTTTAAATGCATGGCCAATTTCATCGCGGATTTTGCAGAGAGTAAATGAATCTAGTATTGCTGTTGGTGGGGGTGCGTATTGGTTGGTTTCAATTTCTCGATTTCGCTTTGAAATTGTCTGTCTACACTAATTCACTTAGAGCTCCCATGGAATTTTTAACAACAAAGAATGCAGAAGTGTAATACAAAAGAAACTTTGATATCATATGAGCCTCTTTATCTTTTTGTGGGTTGAATATTGAATTGTCAAAGGTATATAAGTTTTGAGGAATTGGCAAAACTCAGCCTTGATCTGCTAGTTTGTCTTTAATTTTCAGAGGCCATTGGTAAATCTTTAATAAATTAATAATTACGTGTCATTGATTAATCGAAGATTATTAACAGAAAAGCTTTTTTAATTTTGAAAGCTGATACGTTAATGTTTATGAGTTATGAGTCTTGGTTAACAATAGACTATCAGGCTATCCTGGTTTTATGCCGTAAAGGAGCTTAAGAAGTCAGAGCTAGCCAGAGTGCCCGATAATACTTCATTAATCGGATTGGTTCAGGACTTGAAGGGATTTCAGCGAGGCAAAAGCCATCGAACCCAATTTTTTTTAGGTTATCGAACAGTTTTCTATATGGGTAAATACCGTAAGCATCTTGATAGAGTTCTGTTATATGGACGATACGAATTTTATTTTTAACCAGTTCAAAATTGGATTCGAATCCGCCATCTTGAAGGTCTGTCAGGTTGGAGTTCCAACAAACGCCAACATACTTATGGTTAGCGTAATTCATTATTTTACTTATGTTAATAAGTCTGGATGTTTCCTCGCCATGGACCTCTAAACGAATTTCGATGTTGTAGTTTTTACTGAATTCGCCCAGTTCAAACAATGATTTTCCGATTTGTTCCAAAGTTTTTTCTGGAGGTACTTCTTTTGGCAATGCATTAGGTCTGACTTTTATGGCCTGAGCCCCGACATCATGAGCGAGGATGATATAATCCTTTGTTGCCTCAATATCTTTTCTAAGTTTTTGTTGATCGGGAGTATGATAATCAAAAACACTGCCTAAGCTGACCAGCTTGACATTGGAGTCCGAGAACCGTTTTTTAACGTCAGCCCGTTGGCTTTTAGTCAAGGTTACTTCAACACCGTGTGCATGAGTAGTTCGTAATTCAACTCCTTCGAAACCGGTTTCTTCACAGTTTTTAATAATAGTAGGTATATCCCAATCTTTAGCTAAGTTATAAGTTACCAGGCCGAGGTGCATACGGGTAGGTGCTTGTTGTTTGGGAAGAGACTCCTGGGCATTGGTAAGTTGCGGCAGGTTTATGGAACTCAAAACCCCCGCAATAGCAACAGATTGAGTTATAAAGTCGCGTCTGGATGTTTTCATATCGAATATTTGGTATAAAAGACTATTTAACAGGTGTTAATTTTATAGCTCTTAAATTAAGCGGCGTCCAATCTGTTTTAATCGGCTGGACTACGACGCGTAAGTCACCTGTTTTGTTGATAGAGATTTGGCCTAACTCAGATTTTGTAAAAGAGGTATAATTTCCTGTATTAGGGAACTTAAAGACTAGTTTTTCTGAGTCATCGAATAGAATCTCGACTTTTGCAGACCCAGTGGCTGCTGTAATAGCTTCGACATTGAACTTACCTGGTTGGGTGATTCTGGTTTTCCATTCAACTTTATCTGACGGGTTAGTCCAAAATCCGATATTATCATGGTCATGGCCTGATTCGTATTGGATATTTTGCCCCAGGAGATTTGCATCGGCAGCTGACAGAGTTAAAGTGCCATCTGCGGACTGAATAATTGGAGCGGACTCTATTTCAATCGGTCCATTGAAGACGAGCATGATAGTAGAAGATATGGGATCTGGAGCTTGGCCTGGCAAATTAATTATTAAACTTCCGTTGTTTTGGGCTGTGGACAGATTGGACTTTTCGGGGTCGGCAAGCAAGCAGGCTTTGGTTGGCTGATTTTTTAGGCCTGGTACAATCAGTTTGCCATCACTTGGCCAGTTGAACACGTGCAGGTATAAGATGACGTTGGAGTCGTTAGTTTTCTTAGTGCAGCGGCCCCATGGCAATTTTTTGAATGGGCTGGCGGTGGTTCCGTAGATAGCCTCGCCATTTATTTTCATCCATTTACCAATTTCCTTTAATCTAACCACTGAAGGTTCTGGTATTAGTCCTTCAGAAGTTGGGCCGACATTCAGAAGGTAATTTCCGCCTTTGGATGCTATATCAATGAGGTTTCGGACTAATGTCTCGGTACTCTTCCAGTTATTATCATAGCTTTTGTAGCCCCAGGTGTCATTCATAGTCATACATACTTCAAAGTCACGTCCGGGGAAACCTGTGGCAGGGATATACTGTTCTGGGGTTTCGGTATCGCCGTGGTACCCGCCGCCGAGTCTGTTATTTATGATGATGTTAGGTTGTAGGCGTATAAGTGGGATGAGCATATCGGCACGAGCCTTGGTCATATCCACAGGTGTGTCCCACCATAAAATGGCGATCGGTCCGTAATTACTCAAAATTTCTTTTACTTGAGGCACAGCTATGTTTCGGATATAGTCGTCCATACTTCCATCTTGAGCTGGGTCCCAGTGTCCACCGGCGGCAGCGCCTCCCGGGTGGTTCCAATCCTGTGCCTGCGAATAATAGAATCCGAGTTTAATGCCATGTCTTTGGCAGGCTTCAGCTAATGGTTTGAGTAAGTCTTTGCCGTAAGGGGTTGCGTCAACAACATCCCAGTCGGTTACCTTTGAATCGAATAAAGCGAAACCGTCATGATGTTTAGAAGTAATGACGATATATTTCATGCCGGCCTCTTTTGCAAGCTGCACCCAATAGTCTGGGTTATATTTGACTGGATTAAACTGTTTAGCGAACTGTTTATATTCAGAAACAGGAATCCGTGCATTATGCATTATCCACTCGCCAATACCATCGATACGTTTGCCTTTATAAATACCGGCTGGTACGGAGTATACACCCCAGTGAATGAACATACCGAACCGGGCTTCACGCCACCATTTCATTCTGGCGTTGTGTTGTTCTGGGGTCTCATTTGCATATGGATTAAGATCTTCAACCATTTGTTGAGCGATAGCAGAAGAGCAAATAGCTATGGCTAACGTAATCTTCAATAACCTGAAATAGGCAAAAAATAATTTTTTCATAATCAATTTCGACGAATTTTTAACGTTCATATTTATTATTTTTCGGGGTTGAAGTCAATGCAAGTAAAAAGCGCGTTCGAGAAATTTTATCTAGTTTGCATCTTTACGCGTTTTCTCCGAAGGACGAAGAAAAAAATTACGGTGAAACCTGGCTGAGAGTCATTCTTTACTTCATTAGATAAAAATTTAAAGACAAGTGTTTCAGCACCGCTAATGTAGTGCTTCAGGAAAATATAATAGATCCAGTCAGCTCCGGGCTAAAAGTTTGTTGCCGAGTTCGATATTAGTATTCTTCTGCTTGCAGATGTGAGTTAGGTAGTTGAGGGAAAGATAAATAGCTTGTTTAATGAAGTTTATTGTCTTTGGTCAATTGGTACAAAGTGGGTCAGAGGCTCACCAACATAGATCTGCCTTGGTCGATAAATTTTATTATCGAGTGATTGAGCAACTTCTTTGAAGTTAGCGATCCAACCTGGCATCCGGCCGATTGCAAATATGACTGTAAACATTTCAACGGGGATACCAATAGCACGCATGATGATTCCACTATAGAAATCAACATTAGGATAAAGTTTGCGTTCAATGAAGTATGGATCATTCAAGGCCATATCTTCAATCCTCATTGCTATATCCAGCAGAGGATCATTACAGTTAAGGGCCTTGAGTAATTCATGACATCGTTTTTTTATGATTTTTGCTCTTGGATCATAATTTTTATAAACTCTGTGGCCAAAGCCCATTAATCTTTTACCTGATGTTTTATTTTTGACTTCGTTAATGAATTTTGAACCGTCATCACCGGATTTCCTTATTTGTTCAAGCATTTCAATGACTGCCTGATTAGCTCCGCCATGTCTAGATCCCCACAAGGCACAAACGCCGGCTGCTGCACCGGCAAAAAGATTGGCCCTGCTTGATGCGACCATTCGGACCGTAGCGGTTGAGCAATTTTGCTCATGATCGGCATGCAAAATAAATAGAAGATCTAACGCTTTAACAACTTCGGGGTGTGGGTTGTAATCTTCATATGGTTCGGAAAACATCATGTGAAGGAAATTAGCAGTATACTTGTACGTTGGTTTTGGGTATATGATTGGCAAGCCACGAGATTTTCGGTAGGAAAATGCAGCGATAGTTCGTACCTGGGACATTAATCTAGCAGATTGGACTGTGAAGTCTTCTGGGTTCTCAGGGTCCATCAACTTAGGGTAGAAACAGCTACTAGCATTAATCATAGATGAAAGAATCGCCATCGGGTGAGCATAAGATGGGAAGCCTTCGAAATGGAATTTCATATCTTCATGAAGCATCTCATTTTTTGTTAAGAGGTTGGAAAAATTTTGGAGCTCAGACTTGTTTGGTAATTTGCCCATGATGAGAAGATATGCAGTTTCAACAAAAGTAGAATGCTCAGCCAGTTCCTCAATAGGGATACCGCGGTATCTTAAAATTCCACGTTCGCCATCAATAAAAGTGATAGAGCTTTTACATGAACCTGTGTTGGCGTAGCCATTGTCTAACGTAATATAACCGGTTTGTTGTCGTAGTTCAGAAATGTCAATTGCTTTTTCGCCCTCTGTGCCTATAACGATAGGTAGGAGATATGTTTTACCTTCTAACTCCAACTTGGCCATCCGCTTGGGATCTTGATTATTCATAAATAAAATCAAATCGGTTGTACTTATATTGCTCATGTGATTTAAAAAATCAAATTTAAATTTCAATTAGATCAAAAAAGTCCGATTTTATTCGTTCGGCCGTTACTAATGAATCAAGTAAAAAAATATGCGCAGTCATGGATCCGTTTATCAGGCACATATCATAAATATAATGCCTTGAATTACAATTATGAATAAATGATAAAAAGTTATTAAACGACATCATGCATAATTTACTTCATAATAGCTTATTCATTCAAAAAAACGCATGAGATTATAGAAATTAAAAATTTACCGATCCTGGCTCCAGGCATATCGGTCAAAACTGGTGTGTTGAAGTCCGCATAAATTAAGGTATAAAAGCTTCCAGGCCAGGGTGCGGTTCAGGATCCAGAATTACCAAACGATGCGGCTAAAAGGCAGACTCTGTGATCTGTTTAAGACCGATGCCAAACATTGATTTGTGGCTTATTTATTAAGTTTAGAGTGTAGGATTTAGAATTTTGCATGTCGAAGAATTTTTAGTGCCTTACGGATTTGGCTGTAGAAATGTAATTGTCAGTTTTTTCCAAAAATGATTGATTAACAGGTAATGATTGGGACGATTATCAATGTAACGACGATAGTTGTCGGCGGTTTTATCGGAATTAAAGCTCCGGTTCAGATACCAATTGCCTGGCAATTACGCATAAAGACACTTCTTGGTGTATTTACCGTTTATGTAGGGTTAAGTATGTGCTGGCAAGGATTGAATGGCACATTTTTTTTGGGCTTAAAACAGCTTGCAATAGCTGTTTTGTCCATGATTATTGGAAAGGTAATTGGCCAGGTTTTGAAGATTCAAAAGGGGTTGAATAAATTAGGTGAGCAAGCAAAAGCACGGTTGGCCAAGCCTGGAGATATAAGTTCACAAAGGTTTTCCGAGGGTTTTATCACGTGCTCATTATTGTTTTGTGTTGGGCCTATGTCATTGGTAGGTGCTATTCAGGACGGCATGCTTGGCAGCAGTAAAACATTGATCATAAAATCTGTAATGGATGGCTTAGCATCGATGGCTTTTTCAAGGACATTTGGGTGGGGAGCCGTGCTGGCTGCTGTACCAGTGCTCACTTATCAAGGGACAATAACAATCGCATCTAGCCTGTTAGAACCTATACTACATCAACAGGATTTGTTGGATTCCATTAGTCTGACCGGTGGTCTTTTAATTTTTTCTGTAGCTTTGGTCCTGTTAGAAATTAAAAAAGTTGAACTCGCGAACTACATACCTGCATTATTTATTGCGCCGCTGATTACATGGTTATTAAGGTAGTATCAGAAGGGAGTATAGCTTTTGAAAACAGAAACGTTTTAGATTCCTGCTTTACTAGGTTATTTTAAGTGATAAATTTTTGTTAATGATCGACCTTAGAGAGAGTAGGCTTTTGAAAGACATTCCTCAGGAGATTGTACAGCAATTTAGCAGATTATCGACGAGGAAGTGTTATCCTCCTGGTTCAATTATTTTTAAAGCAGGGGACAATGGCGATGGTTTGTACATCATCCTGGATGGTTTTATTGATATCTCTGCGCAAATAACTCAGGGTCAGCAAAAGGTGCTTTCCAGACTCGGTCCCGGCGATTTTTTTGGGGAGATGGCTATTCTGGATAATGAACCGCGGTCTGCAACAGCCATAGCCGGGACGCTATCAGAATTAGTATTTATCGAGCGAGAAGTAGTTTTATCGGCTCTGCAATCTTCACCTAAATTTGCGCTAAATTTAGTTCGAGAGTTCAGTTTTAGGCTAAGAGACTTTAACAGGCGTTATTTGGAAGAAGCAATACAGGCAGAAAGACTAGCAGTCATTGGTAGGTTTGCACGGTCTATAGTGCACGATTTTAAGAACCCGTTGGCTATTATCAGCTTTGCTTCAGACATGGCGGCTGCACCGGATGCTACGCCAGAAACACGCAATTCATCGTATCAACGCATACGGCGACAGGTTGATAGGCTTGGAAACATGATAAATGAGTTGCTTGAGTTTACCAGAGGTCAACAGAGTGATAAGGTTCTTTCTCCAACCAACTATGCCCAATTCATACAAGGCCTGGTTGATGAGCTTCAACCTGAGTTTGCTGAAAAATCTGTGGAATTGATACTTGAAAATCAACCACCATCGGTATCTGTCCTTTTAGATCCTATAAGATTAACACATGCTTTTCATAATTTGTTCCATAATTCAATAGATGTAATGCCGGGGGGTGGACGAATTATTTTAAGATTTTCAGCGGAAAAAAAGGAATTGCATACTGAGATTGAAGACACTGGGCCGGGTATTGCGCCGGAGATATTGCCCAAGCTTTTTGAGCCTTTTGCTACTTTTGGCAAGGCACATGGAACGGGTCTGGGCCTGTCGATCTGCAAACGTATTATTGAAGATCATCGGGGCACGATTTATCCAAAGACTGTACAAGGCCGCGGTGCAATATTTCACATTACTCTGCCTTTATTTACGTAAATAAGGGTCTTTATTAATGAATATAATTCGGTTACTTCCAGAACAATTGGCGAATCAGATTGCTGCTGGTGAAGTTATTGAGCGACCAGCCAGTGTAGTTAAAGAGTTGGTTGAGAACTCCATTGACGCCCAGGCCACGAGGATTACTGTTGAAATCCAAGCAGGCGGTCGGAGCCTTATTCGGGTTATAGATGATGGAATTGGTATGAGCAGAGATGACGCTTTGCTTTGTTTGGAGCGTCACGCTACGAGTAAGATTAAATCTGCTGATGATTTGAATCGGATTCTGACAATGGGTTTTCGGGGTGAGGCTTTACCCAGCATTGCTAGTGTTAGCAGATTTATCCTGGTTACAAGAGAGCGCAATGAAGAATCAATTGATGCCACCAAAATTATTGTCGATGGAGGTAAGTTAATCAATGTAACTTCTGCCGGAGCTGCTCCGGGGACCATGGTAGAAGTAAGAAATCTGTTTTTTAACCTTCCAGCCAGGCGGAAGTTTATGCGCAGTCCTGAGACAGAAAGAGCCCACATTCAACATTACTTAGGGCTCGTAGCTGTAGCGTATCCAGAAATCGGCCTGACATATATACAGGAAAATAAATGTTATTGGCACTTACCGCCGGTGACAAAAGGAAAGGAAACTAGACCCGATCTTGATGCCGTCTATGAGCGCATAAAAAAGACCCAGGGTATTAATGAGCATATCTTACCTGTTGATTACCAGGCTAAAGTACAAGCACAAGGGACACCTCCCTGGCTGGTTAGCATCAAAGGCTGGATTGGTTCTCCTGGTGTCTCACGCGCTACCAGAGAGGATATGCACATTTTTGTAAACCGTCGGCCGGTTGAAAACCGTGGGATCAGTTACGCTATTATCGAAGGCTATCACACTGCCTTAATGAAAGGGCGCTTCCCGGTAGGTTGGTTGTTCATAGAGATTGACCCTCGGGCTGTAGATGTAAACATCCATCCATCGAAGCGCGAGGTTAAATTCCATGCAGAATTTGAAGTCCGAAACATTGTTACTCAAGCAATACGAAATGCCATATCAAAGCAAACCTCAGTGCTTATTGTAACAAAGGATCATCAAGAATCACAGCAAGAAAAGCCGACCACAACTCCATGTATAAATCATATGGAGAGCTGCCTGCCTACTCAACAGCTCCTGCCGGTCCAGACAGCCGATTCTCTCAACTTCCATCAGACTCAGGACCAGGTCCAACCAGTACAGTCTGAAAAAACAATTCAGGCACCTTCAGAATACCAACAAAAACCTTTATCATCCCCTGAACAAAAAAACGAGAATGATTCCCGGATCAATGAAAAATCAATATTTCAGGTTGACCTCAATTTCCTGGCTGTTTTAGGAAACCTTTACGTCCTGTTCGAGTCTGATCATGGGCTTGTCCTTATGGACCAGCATGCTGCACATGAGCGGGTTTTATTCGAAAAAATGCTTAGTTGCCTGGATCAGAATGCTGTGCCTTCGCAGAGGTTATTATTACCGGAAACCATTGAATTATCACCTAAAGATGCCTTTTTTTTGTCGGAATATTTGGAAGTGTTTAACAAACTTGGCATCGGTATTAGCAAGTTTGGAGATCGGACTTACATAATAGACTCTGTCCCATTCTTTTTTAAGAAACAGAGCGCCAGAAGTTTTTTGTTAGACGTGATTGATACCATTAAAGCTTCTGGGCCCCAGATTAATAAATTACGTTTGGGCGAAAATGAAATTGCTAAAGCAGTTTGTAAAAATGCAGTAAAAGCTCATGATCCACTTAAGAAGGAGGAGATTCTTGTTTTGCTCGATGAACTTAAAAAATGCAAAATGCCATTCACTTGTCCGCATGGACGTCCTACGCTAGTAGAGATCAGTTTTCGCGAATTGGGTCGAAAATTTGGAAGAATAGTTTAGTCGACTGCTAAGGTCGTAATTTTTACATAGTTGATTGGAGTAACTTTTAGATCATGAAAGACCTCTTCTGTTTGCGTTAATTTTAAGTTTATTTGATGTGCTGTTTCTATCTGAAACTCCATAGAGACACCTATGATTTAAGAACGAATACTTTGTCAGAGTCTGGGGCTTGTCCGCAACACATGTAAAACATTTATTAGGGAGATAGTACCAATAGTAGTTATTATCAGTTGTTTCGGAGATCGGCAGCAAAATTGCCAGAGCCCAAAAACTGGCCTATATGTGCAGATAATGAAATTAGGGTTAAAGTTGACTATTGAAATTAATCTGGCCGTTTGAACCTGCAGCAGCCATTTTTTCGTCGGCGATGCACTTAAAATAATCTAATAATGGTCAATTGCACCTGGAACTTTTCGGTTTAGGCATGTATACCGAACGATCGCAGGTAGTTCAATAGTTACATTTGCTGATCAATGAAAACATTGTTGCATTGACGCATTGGTAAACTGGTGATGGGTGACAACGGATTTCCCGGATAATAGCGTTTCAGGCTTGTTATGCAGGTGGTAAGTTTGCACTTGGTTTGGGTCGAGCAATCCTTTTTAAGGCTTAAAAACCTTAGCAACAATAGCGTGGTTTGGTATTAGTATTACTGCATAATTGGAAGCAAACTGTTTCATTTCTAGCGCATGTCCACCCTGGCTTAGCAGCCAAAACTTTAAAAATTTTGTCTGGATAGATTGGACTATTATAATTCAAAAATAAAAAATAAAAACCCAAAAAACATTTTTTTAAGATTGCAAAAATAATCAGAATAAGATAGTATATCCGAAGATTTAAGCAATCAGGGCGATAAAAATTAAAACATGTGCCTTGCCTGTTGATTTTTTCAGCGGGTAGAGCGGGGTAAATTATAAATAAAGGAGTACATTTATGAAAAAGGTTGTACATCTCTGGTTTATTTTACTTGTTCTGATAAGCTCAATATCTGTGCGCGCTGATAAAGATGGACCTTATAGTTTCATTGTTACCAACGGCCAAGCCATGATAACGTGCTTTGATACGAGTTATTCTGGTAAGCTTACTATTACTAACATGCTCCGTGGTTATTCTGTTACCGCAATATGTGACAAGGCGTTCTACGATTGCTCGGGGCTGACTAGCGTCGTCATCCCAGATAGTGTTGTCATGATAGGCGATGAGGCTTTTATGGGGTGTAGAAGTTTAACAAATGTGGTTATAGGAAACAACGTAACAACTATAGGTGAAAAGGCATTCTTCGCCTGCAACAGCTTGTCCGATGTCATTATTCCAGCAAGCGTAACTAAGATAGGCTTTGCAGCGTTCTATGGGTGCGTTAAACTGACCAGTATCGTCATTCCTGAAGGTGTAACTAACATAGGTCTGCAAGCCTTCTGTTACTGTGGTTGGTTGACAAATATCACGGTGAATTCGGGCAATCCAAACTACAGCAGCACAGATGGTGTGTTGTTCAACAGGGATCAAAGCATTCTCATCCAATATCCTAATGGCAGAGGAGGTGCATATCTTATCCCAGGTAGTGTAACCGCGATTGGTGATAAAGCTTTTGAAGGGTCTAAAAGCTTAACAAGCGTAGTAATTGGAAATAATGTTAAAACAATAGGCGAAAGGGCGTTCTACGGATGCTTTGGACTGAAGGATGTAATAATTCCAGCAAGTATAACCAACATAGCAACGGCGGCGTTTGCCTTTTGTATGAATATGACAAATATAACTGTAGAAGATGGTAATCCGAATTATAGCAGCAGGGACGGTGTGTTGTTTGATAAAGAACAAACGATTCTTATTCAGTATCCTGGTGGTAGAGGAGGTTCGTATTCTATTCCAGACACAGTAACAAAGGTAGGCGACAACGCCTTTGAATTTAGTTTTAATTTAGTCAATGTAGTGATGGGTAAAAACGTAGCTACAATAGGCAACTCGGCGTTTGCAAGATGCTCTGCACTAACTAATGTCGTGATTGGTAGTAATGTTATTTCAATGAACGACTGGGCATTCTATGCTTGCTTTAATCTTGCCAGTATAATAATTCCTGCAAGCACAACCGAAATAGGATCAGGGGTGTTTGCCTTTTGTACAAGTTTAACAAATATCACTGTTGAAGATGCTAATCCGAACTACAGCAGTGTAGATGGTGTGTTGTTTGACAAAAATCAATCTATACTTGTCCAATATCCTGTTGGCAGAAGAGGTGAATACATTATTCCTAAAAGTGTAACCAAAATTGGGAACGAAGCCTTTGAAGGTTGTGTTTATTTAACAAACTTAGTGATTGAAAGTAATGTAAATACAGTAGGTAACTTTGCATTTTACTCCTGCTCGGGACTGACCAGTGTTATCATTCCTGATAACGTGAACGAAATAGGCGAATATGCTTTTGCATGCAATGTTGATCTAACCGATGTCGTGATAGGTCGTGGCGTAACTACGATTAGTAACAGAGTGTTTTACTCCTGCCAGAGACTTGCTAGCGTCGTTATTCCTGATAGTGTAACTACAATTGGCGAATCGGCCTTTAATGGATGCTCCAGACTGCCCGGTGTAATTATCCCGGACAGCGTAACCAGGATCGGAGACAGTGCATTTTACAATTGCACTTGCTTGACCAACGTAGTTATTGGAAAAAGTGTTAATGAACTAGGCAACAGGGCATTTGCACGCTGTTCTAACTTGTTAAGTGTTTACTTTAGAGGCAATGCGCCAGCATGCAAGCAATGTGTATTTCTTAACACCCCGGCTACAATTTATTATCTACCTGGAACAAGCGGGTGGGAAGACGCTTGTTTTGGTCGGCCAGCTATGCTCTGGAAGCTGCAAATCAAGGATTTCCATGTGTTTAATACAGACTTTACTTTGACTATTACAGGCCCTACCGGTATCCCTGTTGTCTTAGAGTTTTCCACTGACCTGCTTTCATGGAATCGCCTGTTCACTACTAATCTGGTCGGAGATAGCATGACCTTAGTAGACAGAAACGCCACTGGCTCAACAAGACGCTTTTATCGAATTACCAGTTGGTAAAGCGACGTCAAGATTTGCTACTCAGGCGGGGGTATACTTTTGCATATCAAGCTTACCAGTTATTAAATTTATGCCACTGATTTTGATTCTGAAACACCTGGCTATGGCTTTGATGGTCACAAACTATACGTTGATGCTTTTGCCTTTGTCGGGAACAAAATCAAACCTCCAGCCAGTTGTTAGTTGAAAATTGCAAACGTATTTATGTTATTGTTAAATAGGGCAGCTTAGATTGTATTGAATAAAACGCATCAGAAAATTTAAACTTTTCTGAAATCATGATTATTTACTGTACATAAGCTTTTGAGAGTCAGGATTTGACAGCAAGATTAAGCATTGGTGATCATGAAACTGGGTTATTTTATTGATCTAAGAGCTTTAAGAAGATGGGCTAGATTTTCTGCCAAATCAACCATTGTTTGCATGCCCTCAGAGTCTTTTTCGACCTCGCCCGGTGCTAGTCCTACAGCAAAGTTCCAATAAGAACTACCAACCATATAGAAATGATTAATTGCGAAAAAAGAAACTATCTCGTTATAGACTTGCACAGCGCCGCCTCGTCTCATTGTTACTACAGGTGCACCTACCTTCCGATAAAAGAGATGACCGTTCATCCTTGAGACATAACCGGCACGATCGATCAGATTTTTGACCCAGCCTGTGACAGAACCGAACCATGTTGGAGAGCCAATAACAATACCGTCGGATTCAATCATGATTTTAAGCACTTCATTTAAGCCGTCATCCTGGAAGCATTTCTTTTGACCCTTGCAACGCATGCATGCTTTGCAAGGCCGTAAGTCGTAATCAGCCAGAGCCACAAACGTGGTATCGATCTCCCTGAGATGCAAAATTTTTTCAATTCGTCGCAAGCAAATTTCAGTGTTTCCATTTCTGCGTGGAGATCCATGAATTAAAGCAACTTTAATTTTATTTTTCGCATCCATTGCGTTTAATATTATTAAACAGACACATTGAAAATGCAATCTACTTTAAAAATGCCTCTGGTACTTTCGGTGATCACGAGCTGGAAAATTAAAATATTTCAAAGTATCAAGGTCATGAGTTTTTTCTGAGAATTTATCTCATACTTGATTACCTTAAGTATTGCTGGTGAGGCAAAGATCTGGTCAAAAGTTTAGCTTTGATTGTTCTTTATTGAGCTGATTTTTAGCATTGTTTTTGACCGAATTTAAAATCGCAAATGATTGTGAGGTGCCCGACAAAGGTTGTCATTTTAAAGGCCCGGTTACACAAGTGTATTAATCAATGTACCGACGTGTGAGCGGTTTCTTTGTTACATCGTTTCGATCCACGAATGAATGCGAATTTATGTTAGCGGGAGCAATATTGATGTCCTGGTTGATTTCGTCTGGCCAATTGGAGTACATGGCCTTATATTACACAACGCAGAGCCATGCATCAGATTTGGTTGATAACAATCATTTAACCTTGCAGAAAATTAAAAAGAACCATCATTCCAGGACTTTTGATTTAAAAGCTTGTTTGGAAAATCTGGCGTTAACGTCCAGGTATAATTTAAAATTTAATTTGAAGTTCCAGGGGGCCATATAACAAAATGAATTATTAATTAATCTGGCAAAGATTATGATGGAGAGTAACAAAGAAAAACACTGTTCGTAGGTGTTTTGGAGGATTATCAAACAAAGGTTCTGAGAGGGAAAAAACAGGCGTGTGTTTAGTCTGGATTTTATTTTACTAAAACTTAGGTTTGTCAGGTTAACGGCGACCGCATATTATCGGTTTAGCAATGGATACTGGTATTACAAATAATGATTTTATCCCTGAGTGGTTTAAGCTGCTTGATCACACGGCTGACACGGGGATAATTGTTTATGCTTCAACCATAGAACAGTTGTTTGAGCGAGCTGCATGGGCCATGTTTTATGTGATTTGTGACGTCACTAGCGTTCAGAATAAGATCAGCAGAGAAATCAGGGTTGAGTCTGATGATTTAGAAACATTGATGCTAAGATGGCTTTCTGAGTTAAATTACCTGCATTCTGTAGAGCATGAATTGTACTGTAGCTTTGATATAATAAGATATGAAAACGGTTCGATAGAAGCAAAGATTGGAGGCGAAAAAATAGATTTGAGCCGACACCAGCTAAAGCTTGAGATTAAGGCAGTGACTTATCATTGCTTAAAGATTGAGAAAGAGGTAAAAAGGTCCATGTCAGATTCATGGAGATGTCAAGTGTTGTTTGATGTTTAAGAAATTTGGAGATTTCGTATGATAGAATTGACCAAGATTGGGCCGGCGTTGTGGGAAATTGCACCGGCTGGCAAGATGCTTGTGCCAGCAAGGATCTACGCGACTGATGCAATGCTCGAGCAGGTAAAGGCGGACAATGCACCACAGCAAGTAGTTAATGTGGCACATCTGCCGGGCATAGTTAAAGCGGCCATGGCGATGCCGGATATTCATTGGGGTTATGGTTTCCCTATTGGTGGTGTTGCTGCTTTTCGGGTTAGTGACGGGATAATATCTCCCGGGGGTGTGGGTTATGATATTAATTGCGGTGTTCGGCTTATGGCTACCGAGCTGACACGTAAAGATGTGCAGCATAAATTATCTGAGCTTATCAGTGAGCTCTTCCGGGCAATCCCAACGGGTGTTGGGTCTTCTGGAGCACTGAAGGTTAAGCAAGACGAATTACAAAAGGTGGCTATGCTGGGTGCCAAATGGGCAGTTGAGCATGGATATGGTTCTGCTGAAGATTTAGAATATATTGAAGATGGCGGATGTATTGATGGAGCCGATATAACTAAGGTGTCTAGTAAGGCCTGGCAACGAGGCCTTGAACAACTTGGTACGTTAGGCTCAGGTAATCATTTCCTTGAAATTGGATTTGTTGAAGAAGTTTTTGATAAAGCTTGTGCAGAGGCTTTTGGATTATTTCCTGACCAGGTTACAATTATAATACACTGTGGGTCACGGGGGTTTGGATATCAAATCTGTGATGATTATCTTGCAGTGATGGATAAAGCCACAAAGAAATACAAAATAGAGATACCCGATCGGCAATTAGCCTGTGCTCCAATTGATTCTGACGAAGGCAGGGCATATTTTGGCGCTATGAATTGTGCGATTAACTATGCATTTGCAAACCGGCAGGTCATATCACATTTGGCTGCCGATGTATTCAGAAAAGTATTCAGCACTTCGGGGAAACAGATCGGTCTGAGGACTGTGTATGAGGTGGCGCATAACATTGCAAAGTATGAAACGCACAAGGTTGGGAATACAGAGCTGAAATTGTGTGTGCACCGTAAGGGTGCCACACGTGCATTAGCTTCGGGTTCGGCATCCTTACCCAGACGATATTTGAATGTTGGTCAGCCGGTGTTGATTCCTGGCGATATGGGACGATGTTCTTATGTCTTGACTGGTACAGCCAGGGCACTTGATGAAACCTTTTCTAGTTGTTGTCACGGTGCAGGCCGGGCTATGAGTCGTAACAAAGCTAAAACAGTGGCCAGAGGTCGGGATATTACTAAAGAACTTGCTTCACGCGGAATTATTGTAAGAGGCCAAAGTCGGGCAACTATGGAGGAGGAATTACCGGAAGCATATAAAGATGTATCAACTGTGGTAGATGCTTGTGAATTGGCCGGAATAGCAAAAAAGGTTGTCCGATTAAAGCCGTTAGGTTGTATAAAAGGATAAAAAATAAGTTTTATTCGGTTAGTTGGATATCTAAGAATAATGAAATCAGACTCAGGCGATGAAATCATTTACTGAATATCTATGGTTTGAGTTACCGGAAAGGTATGGTTTTGTAAACATAACCGACACTATAGAAGGCTTTGTGAGGGCCAGTGGAGTGCAGGAAGGCATTTGCCTGGTAAATGCAATGCATATAACTGCCAGTGTGTTTATTAACGATGATGAGAGTGGATTGTTGCACGACTTTAAGGCCTGGTTAGAGGAACTTGCACCTCATGAGCCTGTAGCTATGTATCAACATAATCGCACTGGTGAAGACAATGCCGATGCTCATCTAAAAAGGCAAATCATGGGACGGGAGGTTGTCGTTGCCATTACAAAAGGTAGACTTGATCTTGGGCCCTGGGAGCAGATATTCTACGGCGAATTTGACGGACGTCGGCGTAAACGAGTTCTTGTAAAAATCATAGGTGAATAATCAGATAATGCAGGAATATCGGCTGCTCAGCCAGAAACAAAAAATATCCAAACCAGATAATGATGTTATTCTGGATTGTTTTCTTGAATATATTAATGATATTGGCTTAACATTATATGCCACTCAGGAAGAAGCGATCCTGGCATTATTTGAAGAGAAGAATGTTATTCTTCATACACCTACTGGTTCAGGAAAATCACTTGTAGCTACAGCGTTACATTTTAAGGCTCTATGTCAAAATAAGCGCTCAGTGTATACGAGCCCAATAAAAGCATTAGTGAATGAAAAATTTTTGGCTTTATGTAGAGAATTCGGCCCTGATCAAGTGGGAATGGCTACTGGTGATGCAACAATAAACAAAGATGCTTCTATTCTTTGTTGTACCGCAGAGATATTATCGAACATTGCTTTACGTCATGGTGAATTAGCACCGTACCAGGATGTGATCATGGATGAATTTCATTACTATTCGGACAAGGAGCGCGGTGTTGCCTGGCAGGTGCCGTTGTTGAGCATGCCCCGGGCACGGTTTCTTTTAATGTCTGCTACTCTAGGTGATACTTCGTTTTTTGAAGAAGCATTAACAAAACTAAATTCATTACCCACGGTGGTAGTAAAGTCAGAGACTCGGCCTGTGCCTTTGGTTTATGAGTACAGTGAAAACACCCTGACAGAGACAGTACTTAATCTGGTGAACCAGAAACGTGAACCAATTTATATTGTGCATTTTTCACAACTAGAGGCAGCTCAAACAGCTCAGGATTTCCTGAGTTTTAGTTTTTGTTCCAGGGAAGAAAAACAACGATTGGATGCTGAGATAAAGGGATTTAGTTTCTCCTCGCCTTATGGACCGGAAATAAAAAAGCTCTTAAAGAATGGTATTGGTCTTCATCATGCTGGGCTCTTGCCTAAATACCGTGTCCTTGTAGAAAAACTTGCTCAGAAAGGGTTATTAAAGATTATCTGCGGGACAGATACTTTAGGCGTCGGTATAAATGTACCAATCCGGACGGTGTTATTTACCAGACTTTGCAAATTCAATGGGGAAAAGACAACAATCCTCAGTGCACGGGAGTTTCATCAGATAAGTGGTAGAGCCGGCAGAAAGGGCTTTGATAATCAAGGCTGGGTTGTAGTTCAAGCACCAGAACACGTGATTGAAAATCTAAAAATGGAACAAAAGGCTGGCGGTGACCCCACAAAGCTACGAAAAGTTGTTAAGAAAAAACCGCCTGAGAAAAACTTTGTATCCTGGGACAAGGCCACATTCAATAGACTTGTATCGATGCCGCCGGAACGACTTGTTTCAAGATTCCAGGTTACCCATGGTATGTTACTTAATGTCTTGAGCAGAGGAGAATCTGGCTGTGCGGCCATGCGTAAACTGATTAGAGATTGCCATGAATCGCCATCGCGAAAAAAGCAATTATTACATCATGCCTTTAAGTTATTTAGATCACTGTTGGAACGGAAGATAATCGAGTTTGAGCAAGATGTTGAAGGCAAACATAAACTTCGGCTTAATATAGAGTTGCAAGATGATTTTTCGTTGGATCAAACATTATCATTGTACCTGATTGACACTATTAAGGCTTTGGATACATCAGCTCCCGATTATGTTTTGGATTTGATCTCTATTGTAGAATCGATTTTAGAAGACCCTGAGATTATCCTCCACAGGCAATTATATAAAATCAAATCGGAAAAAATTGCTGAAATGAAAAGGCAGGGCTTAGATTATGATCAACGCATGATCGAGCTTGAAAACCTTGAATATCCGAAACCCAAAGCCGATTTTATTTATTCCACTTTTAATGAATTTGCCAAAAAGCATCCCTGGCTTGCAAAAGAAAGTATCAGGCCTAAATCCATTGCCAGGGAAATGTATGAGAATTTTTATACTTTTGAGGACTATATTCGTATTTATGAGCTTCAGAAAGTCGAAGGCGTTTTGTTAAGATATTTGACCGACGTTTACAAGACCATATCCCAAACTGTGCCAGCCCAGTTCATGACAGAACAGACACTTGAAATGGAAGAATTTTTCAAGGCAATTGTCAAAACTACAGATTCCAGCCTCATAGATGAATGGGAGATGCTGAAGCATCCAGCGCTCCAAATAGAGCCATTAGATAAAAATAAAATTGAGCAAGCACCGGGACAAGCCAGACTTATAGACGATGAAAGATCTTTATTTACCCTTATTCGAAATGAGGTTTTTGTACTTTTGAAGTTGTTGGCCACGGGTCAATTTGATAAAGCAGCAGAACGAATTGCGCCGCCCACTCAGGATGTTGATACCGTTTGGACTGCAGAAAACCTTGAATCGATCATGCGCGAATACAACCAAATTAATGGGCGGATGTTATTTGACCCATCAGCAAGGAACTCCGCAAATACCTTAATTGAAAAATCCAAAGACAACAAAGTATGGAGGGTTGAACAGGTGTTAATTGATATAAATGGTAATAACGATTGGTCTGCCAGGTTTTTCGTAGTCCTATCAGAAATTGAACTTTTAGGCAGGACGGTTCTTCATTTAGAGAAAATTGGACCTATAGGTTTATAATAGTCGGCGGCCCCGGTAAACAGGGTCCCCAAAGTCATTTGGCTACTAAGAAAGCTATTAACTAAACTGAAGTCATCCAGGTATAATTGGCCTGATTATCCAGGACATTTAATTGATAATTTCTTCACTTTTACTTGGAATATTGGATACGACAGGCAAATGATAGCAAGTTTTTCCACAACCAAGCAAAGCATTTATTCGTCTGCTTTGATTGGTATTATATGATTTTTTGAAGAGCATTTTTCTTTTTTAGGTACAATAATTTTCAAGAAACCATTCAAATACGAAGCAGTGGCTTTAGAAAGGTCAAATTCGGTTGGAATTTCTAATTCAGTTTTGAAGGAACCATAACTTATTTCCATAATCAGGAAGGTGCAGTTTTTATTTTCTTCCCTGCAGCAATCAGACCTATGGCCTTGTATAATGAGCCGGTTGTCTTCGGCAATTAGTTCGATATCCTCTTTAGTGATGCCAGCTAATTCAACCTTAATAACTAAGTCGGACTCGCTTATTAAGACGTCGGTATTGGGTACCCAGACAGATTCTGATGGTTCACCCAAGTTACTTGCTAACGCAATACTTTTGCTAGTTGCGGTGAAAACACTTGCTCTACAGATAGTCATAGACTTCAGTAAAAAATAAATTAGTTAAAATTTTTGTTCAAGTACAACTTCACGACTTCAAACAGCCGGACTTTTTTCTGGTACAGCCTTTCGCAATCTGGCTTCCGGCTAGAGTCGCAAATATTTTTACTACAAAAACTACACCCCTGATTTTTGGGCCTCAAGGCCCTAAAACCAACTATTAATAACCACACACTTGTAATTGCGACTACGCCTAATGCTGCGTAATCTTGAAAATTCATAACAACAACATAATACAAAATTTGAACTTAACAAGTTGTTAAAAAAAATGCCCTTTTGAAGGTAGGTTAATTCTGATGATTTATATTTGTCCGCCGGAGTTGATTAGAAGCCAATATTAGTGCTTTTTCCTCACCCCAAATGTCAATATCTCCTGCCTCAGTAAGTTTTTTTAACCCTCAGAAGCATCTATTAGTACCAAATCCTGACTGTTTAACTGGATGCTCACAAACTCAAACGCGCCATCCGTAATAGATTGTATGCGGCTACTACAAAATATCCCCACGCTTGCCTGCGATCCAACCCTCTATACCGGCTTCGCCGTAGCAGTCCTGCAGTCTTAATCCATCTAAAAATTTCATCCACCCGCTTGCGATACTTCTGGCTGAGTTCAATCAATGTTCCGTGAGCAGTAAAATGCTCATTGCTGGCCCATCCTTGCTCTCGTGGCAGTTTATAAACTTTGTCAAAAAAAACTCCTGGTTACATCAGTTGACATCACTCGCTGGTAGTTCCTGGAAAACACACTGTGATCAAATGGCCCTTCGTTCGAGGCTCGATTCAAAAAACCAGAGCCAGAGCAGATTGTACCCAGGTTGCTCGCAAAATAGTCGTTCGCTGCGCACACTATGAAGCGCCATGAGAATACGAGACTTGAGAAGTTGCTCAGGTGGAATACTGGGACGACCAAACTCCTGGTACAATTCATTAAATAACGGCGAAAGCTTCTTAAGTACGGCATCCACCTGGCTTTTGATTATGCGCAACGGATGATTTGCTGGTATACATCTGTTTATGTCTAATACGAAAATAAATTCAGGTTGGGGTTTTTGGTGTTCATCTTGAAGTTTCTTCATGGACTCAATTCTCTTTTCAGGGTTCAAATTCTAATCGGACTATTTCAACAACCTGATAGCAAATTTCCTGTTAATTGCTGATAAAATAATCCAAAGACCTAATGGCGTAAATTATAAGCCGGTCGGACAATCAATAAACACCCAGGGTAGTTTAAATCGCTTTGATAAGTGATCAGCCAGAGCTTTCACTCCAAAAGTTTCGCTCAGATAATGTCCGCAATAAAATACATTAAGCATTATTTCAGACGCAAAAGTATAACTCCAGTGGTGGCCTTCGCCTGTGATAAATGTATCGACACCTGACTGCGCGACCTGTTTTATTAAATCCCCTGCAGCTCCGGTTATGATGCCGATTTTTGTGCAAGTTTCGGGCCCAAAGGGGATTAATCTTACTGAGTTATTAAATAATTTGTTTAAAGCATAGTAGAGAGACTGGCGAGGCAGTTTGGTTTCGGCCAATATACCGAGCCATTGACCGTGGTCAAACACCAGAGGCTTCTGGTGCTTGAGACCCAGTTTTTTGGCGAGTAAAACATTATTACCAATTGTAGGATGATTATCTAACGGAAGGTGTGCGCTATAAATGGCGATATTGTTAGAAAAAATATTTTTTAACATTTGATAACGTTGGCCAACAAGTGGTAGATTTGAGTTCCAAAATAAACCGTGGTGGACAATAAGAAAATCGACATTAAATTCGATGGCTTTATTGATGACCTGTGGGGAGACATCAACTGCGGCACCGATTTTACTAATTTGCCCGGAATTAGTTACCTGAAGTCCGTTTACTGCACCGGGCCAATCATTTATTTCTTGTATTTTTAAAAAACTGTTGCAGTAATCTGTTACCTTTTTCAAAGATTGTTTAGGCATATACTTAAAGCTGAAACATGAACGCAGAAAAAAATCAAAGTAAAAAAATTAAATCCGTCTATTGAAATTAATCACTATACCAATTATAAATTTTGCACGATAATATATTTAAAAAATGAGCAGTGAAATTTCCGAGTCGTCACAATGGACAATAAAAGACACCCGAAATCTCTATAATATAGAGCGGTGGGGGGCAGATTACTTTGATATTAACGAGGAAGGCCATGCAGTGGCCAAGCCGTTGCAAGATGCCGGTGCAGTAGTAGACATAGTCGATCTGATAGAAGAAGCCAGGGCGCGAGGGCTGAAATTTCCGTTATTAATCAGGTTTCAGGATATCCTTAGACACAGAGTGGAAACTCTTAATTTATCGTTTCGCAATGCAATAGCCGAGTTTAATTATCAAAACAGGTACAGAGGCGTATTTCCAATTAAGGTTAACCAGCTCAGGGAAGTAGTTGAAGAAATCCTTGATGCAGGCAAGCCATATATGTTTGGGTTGGAGGTTGGGAGTAAACCAGAATTATTTGCCGGCTTGGCTCTGCAGAATGAAGCGGGTGCTCTTATTGTTTGCAACGGGTATAAAGATTGCCAGTTCATTCGCATGGCTTTGTTAGGCTTGAAACTTGGGAGAAAAGTAATCCTGGTAATTGAAAAGCTGGAAGAACTTAAACAGATAATTGCCGTATCGAGGCAGTTTGGCGTTGAACCTATACTGGGAGTAAGGCTGAGACTATCGAGTAAGGGTTCTGGCAAATGGGCTGATAGCGGTGGAGAAAACGCCAAATTCGGGTTGAACCCGCCAGAGCTTGTTGCCGCAACAGAGTTATTGCAGGCCGAGAAACTCGAACATTGTCTGAAGTTGGTACATTTCCATATCGGCTCGCAAGTCCCTGATATTCTTAAGGTTAAAAAAGCTGTCCAGGAAGCTGCCAGGTTTTATTCAAAGCTTTATAAAATGGGATTCCCTATCCAATATTTTGATGTAGGAGGTGGGTTGGGTGTAGATTATGATGGCAGCAGATCTGCGTTTGATAGCTCTACAAACTATACGTTGCAAGAGTATGCAAATGACGTTGTGTATTATCTGGCAGACGTCTGTAATTCAGAAAAAGTCCCTCATCCGGAAATCATAAGCGAAAGTGGTAGGGCAATTGTTGCTCACCATAGTGTACTGGTAGTTGAAGTTTTTGGCTCTATAGAAAAAGCAAGACATTGGCCGAACCTGACCTTCAGCGACAACGAACACCCTATTGTCAAAGAATTATTGGAGATTAGAAGAAATCTTTCACGACTTAATAAGTTAGAGGCTTACCATGATGCGTTACAACGCAAACTTGACGCCCAGAATTTATTTTCAATAGGTCTCCTTGATTTAAGAGATAAAGCAAAGATTGAAACCCTTTACTGGGATATTTGTAAAGAAGTTGTCACATATTTCAAAACAGAATCATATAACCCGGAGGAAATTCGCAAGCTGGAGGACACCATGGGTGATCAATACCTGTGTAATTTCTCAGTCTTCCAATCTTTGCTTGACAATTGGGCGCTCGGACAATTATTTCCCATCATGCCACTGAACAGATTAAATGAAAAACCTACTAGAGAGGCTACCCTGGTAGATATAACGTGTGACTCTGACGGACAGGTAAATAAATTTATTGATTTAAATGATATTAGAAATACTTTGCCTTTGCATCCGTTAATCCAAAAGAATGGATCAATTGAACCATATTATTTGGGAGTGTTCCTCATGGGTGCATACCAGGACATCATGGGTGACCTCCATAACCTGTTCGGTAGGGTCAATGAAATGCATGTGTTTTTGGATCCAGATGAGCCTGCTGGCTATTATATTGAAGAAATAATAGAGGGTACTACCATCGCCCAGGCTTTATCTGCTGTGCAATACGACGAAAACGAACTCAAACGAAGCATGAAAGCCCAGGTCGATGAGGCTATTAAATCTGACAAGCTTAAACCTTCAGAAGCTATGAAATTGCTAGAAGATTATGAAAAGGGCCTCAAGGAATACACTTACCTTAACTTATTGACATAGCATGCCTGATTCACCAAGCACTGAAGTAGTACGAACGCTTAAATTTCTGGTTAAGGGATTATCTTCATTGTTTTGGTCTTTACCACTGATTTTTATAATAAGCATCCACACTGCTATTGCTGGTATGCCAGAACCTTTTAGTTTTTTCCCAATTTTAGCGTCTATCACGCTCTTTCTTTATTCTCTACATCAGTTAAAAAAATTTAAGCAAGATAAGAACGGTTGGCAGAATGCTGTGGATAAGGCGTTTTACGCATCTTTTATTATGTTATGGCTTTGTCCTTATCTTCATTGGTGGCATAAAGTGCCTGAGAATTCACATATTACTTTGGCTGTTAATTTGTATATAGTCTTTGGCCTTATATCCATGCTGTTTTTGAACAAAGCATTGGCCCTTTTGGTTGTTCATTTGCCCGATGAGACCATAAAGACCGATACCCAAATTTTTTCTGATTTAAACCGACAATTTATAGTGTCTGTACTTGTCATTTTTATTATTTTTGTTGTACTTGATAAGTTTACTGACTTAAAATACAGCATATTGCCAAGAAACTTTTTGTTGGGAGGCAGGTCACTTTGGCTGCTAACTTTCTCAATTTTAATTATTGTGTCCATAACAATGGGGCTTGTTTGGAAGATTAAAGAATTTATTTTTTCCAGCGTCTTTTCACAAAACTGCCAATCTTAGATCTGGCCAGGGGCAGCTGTTTATTTTAGATTGAACGCTCAATATGCTGTGCAATCACCCACACGGAAGGCTGGCTTTTGAACTACACTCAAACCAGGAAATTTTTGTTAAGATAAATCTGATTGCATTGCACTGGCCTGAAAATCGCCAGAATTCCACGAACAATTAATCAGAGACTGGCTGTATTCTGGTTTTTATAAAACTCGGTTAGGAAGTCCCGGACATCTATTGAGATCATTCCCGCTAATTTTATTTGTTCAAGGACGCGTTTGGAGTCTTCAAAGACGGCGCAATTACGATGATCGACATGGAGTCGTCTTGAAGCCTCTAGAAATATTTCTGGATCAGGTTTTTGTTTAACAACATCCTGGCTTGTTATTATAAGGTCAAACATTTCCAGAATACCTAAATGGTCCAAGACTAGTCTGGCTACTTTCTGGGTTGTGCCTGTGGCTACAGCCATTGGCTTTTGTTTAAAGAATGCTCTTGCCAGCTCTACAACTGGATCGATTGGTTTTATTTCATTAATTTGGTCGAGGTAGGCAGTTTCTTTGTCTTTTGCTATGGATTCGATATCATAGCATTGGAGGTTGTTTTTAAGGATTTTTCTGAGGATGTCTCTGGTAGGTGTGCCGCCCATTTCAAAAAATTCATTTTTGGAAAAGCTGAAATTGTGCTTTTTCATGACCTTTTGCCAGGCGTTCCAGTGCAGATGCATTGTATTGGCTAAGGTGCCGTCGAGGTCAAAAATCAGGGCATTTATATCAACGGATTTAGGCTTGAATGTCGCTAAGATATTTTCAAAGCGCCTTCGAGTAAAGGAGTTGGCTGGGCAGGCTGTGTTAGATCCGGAAAATCTGAGTTGAGTATTGATTTCGGGTTTAGTCATTTGCTTGAGCTGCTGAGGACATTGTTTTTGTTTGGGAAGAAGAGTCCTGAAGTCGAGACTCCAGGTCATGTGCTATTAATGGTTCGATGATTGGGTCCATGTCTCCGTCTAAAAAGGCGGGGAGGTTGTAAATGGTTAGATCGATTCTATGATCAGTTACTCTATTTTGAGGAAAATTATAAGTCCGGATTCTTTCGTTACGTTCACCGGTACCAACCTGGGCTTTCCGTTGTGCGGCGTATTTAGCATTTTCTTCGGCTGTTTTTTTTTCGAGCAATCTTGATCTTAGGACCTGTAGTGCACGTGCTTTATTTTTTTGTTGGGATCGTTGTTCTGCGCATCTAACGATCATTCCCGTAGGTTTATGCAGGATTTGAACCGCCGAATCGGTAGTGTTTACCCCTTGTCCACCTGGGCCAGAGGCCCGGCAGACCGTGATCTCTAGATCTTCCGGTTTTATTTCGATATCGACTTCCTGTGCTTCTGGTAGGACCGCAACTGTAACAGTGCTTGTATGGATTCTGCCCTGGGCTTCTGTGACGGGGACGCGTTGGACTCTATGAACTCCACTTTCGTATTTAAGTCTGCGAAATACTTCTTCACCGCTAACCAGGAAAATAATTTCTTTAAACCCGCCAAGGTCTGAAGGGTTTGAGCTGAGGACTTCGGTTTTCCAGCCTCTAGTTTCCGCGTATTTAGAGTACATTCTGAAGAGGTCTGCAGCAAAGAGTGAAGATTCCATACCGCCGGCACCGGCCCTGATTTCGATTATAGTATTTCTGGAATCATTTGGGTCAGGGGGTATGAGAAAGAGCCTTATTTTCTTATAAAGATCTTCGGCTTTTGTCTGTAGTTGTGTTATTTCATCTCTGGCAAGAATTGCTAGTTCGGAATCTGGCGGTTCGGATTTAAGGAGTTCTTTATTGGCCTGAATATTATCAAGGATTTTAAGGTATTCATCAGATACACTTAAAACCTCTTTAACACGAGAATATTCCTTCGTCAGTTCTTGAGCTTTTGTTTGGTTAGCAAAGATCGAGGTATCTGTTAAAGCTTTTTCAAGCTCAACGAACCGGTCTCGGAATTTCTCTATAAATGGCAATAGATCCATTGTGGATTAGATCCACTGGAAAATAAGTGTTTTAATAATAAAAGTGGTTATTATTTTTTCTTTTTCTTTGCCGCTGCTGCTGCTTGGGCAGCTTGAGTTTTCAATAACCTCTGCTGGAATTTATCCACGCGGCCTGCGGTATCCACAAATTTTTGTGTGCCGGTATAGAATGGGTGGCAGACATTGCAAATTCCAATAACTATACTTGGTTTTGTGGATCTTGTTTTTATTATGTTCCCGCAGGCACATCTAATTTCAGCGTCCACATATTTTGGATGAATATTTTCTTTCATACTAAAAACATGCTAAAGTAACTCGTTTATAGAAAATGACAAGTTGAATTTTTGAGGTTAACTCAATGTTATCTTTTAGGATTCTTAGAACTGAGTTCTGAGATGGTCTCCTGGCGTAAGGACTCGAGTTGTGTTTGGACTTCATCAAGCTCGGTTTTTTTAGCGCGATCGATAAAAAGTATTCCATTGAGATGGTCAGTTTCATGTTGGATAGCTCTAGCCAATAATCCGCTACATTTGAAGTTTATTGGGCGGCCTTCAAGGTCGATAGCTTTAAAATTTATTTCACCTGGTCTTTCAATCTCTAGAAATATATCAGGAAAGCTTAAGCATCCCTCAGTAGATTTGACTATTGGTGAAGCAGGAGTTATGATGGGATCAATAAATATCAATGGCATTAACTCATTCGGGTCTATTTGTTTATCTTCGATCCAGAGTGCGGATGGTCTATCGGTAGCATCTCTGAGATCGATAACGGCTAACTGTACTGCTTGACCTACTTGTTGTGCGGCAAGACCTAAGCCTTTGGCAGCAGCCATGGTTTCTAACATGGCTGCTGCAAGTTTTCGTATTTGAGAATCAGGCGTGATGATTTTTTCACCTTTTTTTCTCAATATTGGGTTACCATATTTGACGATAGGGAGTATCATTCAGCAGGCCAATTTAGCAACATATCAGCCAATTGTTTAATTGTAGGTGATTGCGCTGTTCTTACGTAATAGCCGCTTGTTGTTACACCAGTAAGCAGGCTTAAGGTATTATCGAATCCGAGTAGTTTTCCCAAGCAGAACCCGGCGTTAAAGTGGTCGCCGGCTCCTGTACTGATGAGTGGTTTAGGACAATATGGTCCCTTAACCATAACGACCTGGTTACCGGTAGAAGCTAAAGCAAATGAGACTGGGTGCACTACTAATGTGTTTATTTTAAGTTTATGTTGGATTTCGGCTGTTAGTTTTGAGATGCCAACTGGAGTTCGATCTTTAGTATCGAGTCCGAGGACTTCGCCTACTTCATAGGCTTCTTTTTCATTAAGGCCCAGAATTACATCGAAATATTTATCGAATTTGCTAATTAAGGTAAGGGCTCTTGAGATGTCGTGTTTAGATCTTTTTTCTGGATCTGCCAGGTCGAAGAAGATCTTTCGTTTTGGTCCGGTGAGGTCGGGGCAAATTTCTCTAATTAATGATTCCCATAGGTCGCTCATATAGGGGATCATGGTCCAGTTTACGAATCCGACAAGGTCTGCGGTACTGAATTTACCGACGAATCTATCTCTGCCATATCTAGCCTGGATATTGACCCAATTGATTTCTTTTAGCTGGGTGCTTTTACCGAGCATGATTTTCCCGTCGTCAAATTCCAGGGCATCGGTATGGCCAGCTTCAGCAATGGAAAAGACCTCGCCTTTTTTAGCGAACTCATCAAAAACGGGGTGTCTGGTTGGATAGCCTAATGCCCCTATATAGGTTAGTTTTAATCCGAAATTAACCAATGCATTTGCCATGATTGGTCCGTTACCGCCGAGTTTGGTTCGTTGATTAACCAACTCGATGTTTGTGCTCTTGCCTGCTGCTGCCAGGATTCGTTCTCCGAGTTTTGTAATTGTGGTGATGCGTTGAAAAGATTCTGCATTTTCCCGCTTATCTACCACATGGATAATCTCGTCGACAAATCCATCAAGTCCAATAAAGCAAGAGAGGTCCTTAGCTTTTTCAGCTTCAGTCATTAACAACTGCGCGCACTTGTTTCGCAGTTCTTGTGAATCTAACATTACATTTTTCATTACAATATTGGGGGGTAATAATGAATTATTTAAAAAAAGTTAGTCAAGTCTTATTCCCAAAAAAATTAACAATCGTTCCAATTCGTCTTCGGAAAAGAACTTAATCTGAATTGTGCCTTTACCATTTTTGTAGTTTATAATAGTTTTAGTTCCGAGTTTTTCTTGCAACTTACTTTGCAGATCTTCGACGAATAAGTTTTTTTTATGTATGGGGATAGGTTTATTTGTGCGGTTAATGTTTTCTGCAGAATTGATTTTTGCTACCAGTGCCTCAGTCTCGCGGACAGACAATCCATTATTCACTACTTTTTCAGCGATTTGGATTTGTTTATTGGGATCGGACAAGCTGGCGATTGCTTTGGCATGGCCTGCGGTAAGCTTATCTTCTTTGATCCACTGTTGTATTTTCTGGGGTAATTTAAGTAGTCTGAGTGCATTAGCCACTGTAGCGCGGTTTTTACCTACTTTACTTGCAGCTTGTTCCTGGGTTAAGGAGAATTTTTGCATTAACTGTTCGTATCCGTATGCTTCGTCTATTGGATTAAGATCTTCACGTTGCAAGTTTTCGATTAGCATTAGTTCCAACGTGGCCATATCATCGGCGGCATGAATGATAGCAGGTATTGAATTTAGTCCGGCTAATTTTGCTGCCCGGAACCTGCGTTCTCCAGCGATCAGTTCAAAACCATTGTCGGTTTTTCTGACCAGGATAGGTTGCAATACGCCTTTTTGTTTTATAGATTCGGCCAATTCAGAAAGGGCGGTTTCGTCAAAATCTCGTCTGGTTTGTAATGATGAAGGGGTAATATTGTCGAGAGGTATAAGGACGACTGACTGGGTGGGATCTGCTGGAAGTTTTGGGGTTTGTGTTTGGGGTTGTTCAGGGCTGTTTGGAATTGAATGGGTTTGGCTGGGAGTAGTTTGGATACTACCCAGAAGAGCGTTTAATCCTTTACCCAATGCTGGTTTAGCCATGTTAATTTAAATTGTTGTATATGTTTATGTTTGTCAAAGGCGAACTAGTTTAATATTGAGGCGAAGATGATGCAAGTTCTTCATTTGTAAGAGCGTTAATGATTTTAAATTCTTCTATATGAAAAGAGGGTTCGGCTCTGAATGAGAGTCTGCCATAGTACTTTTTCTCAAGTTCGATCAGTAGTTTTTCGTCTTCGGTTCTTAATCTTTCGAGGATAGATGGGTGGACGATGACTTTAAGTTGGAAATCGGATTCATCTCGTTCACGTTTCTTTAGTATTTCGGCAAGTTTGCGTTGTAGTTCGACGCTCATAGTCAATATGCTTTTAACTTTACCACGGCCTTTGCAGTAAGGGCAATTGTCGTAGACAGAAGCATAAACACTCTCGGTGTGTCGTTGTCTGGTCATTTCCATAAGGCCGAACTGGGAGATAGGCAGGATATGAGTTTTTGCCTTGTCACGTTTAAGTAGTTCACGCATTTTATTGTAAAGAGTCAGCTGATCACGACGCGAGCGCATATCGATAAAGTCCAGTACAATAATTCCGCCGATATTTCGGAGTCTGAGTTGTCTGCAAATTTCTTCAGCAGCTTCGAGGTTAACGTTGAGAATAGTAGATTCCTGGTCTGATTCACTCTTATGACTGCCTGTATTGACGTCGATTGCGACAAGCGCTTCGGTTTCGTCAATTACGATATAGCCTCCGCTTTTTAGTTGGACTCGTCTGGAAAATGCATTTTGAAGCTGAGGTGTAATATTAAATCTATCGAACAGTGGCTGAGAGTCGGTGTAAAGTTTAACTTTGCAGACGGAACGTTTAGAGATCTTACTTATGAGATCTCTGATCCGCTGATATTGATCTGGGTTATCAATAATAATTTGGTCTACGTCTTCTGTGAGGAAGTCTCTAACGGTTCTCTCAATCAAGTCTGGTTCCTGGAAAACGCAAGATGGTGTCGGGCCATGCATGATCTTATACTGAATTTGTTTCCATTGCTCCAGTAAAAGGGCCAGATCCCTAACAAAGTAACGTTCTTTTTGATTTTCGCCAGCAGTTCTGATAATGACACCCATTCCTTCAGGGATTTTCAATTTTTTCAGGATTTGTTTTAGTCTGGCACGTTCTTCATGGTTTTCGATCTTGCGGGAGATTCCGGATTGATCCTGATTTGGCAATAGCACCAAGTATCTTCCCGGGATTGCCAGGTTAGTAGTGACGCGTGGGCCTTTTGTTCCAATCGGGCCTTTTGTTACCTGGACGATAATTTCTGAGCCGGGCGGATATAATCTGGGGATATCTTTGTGTGTTATATTAGGCCGTTCGCGCTGGACGTGTTCCCGTTCAACAACTTCTACTGTATTGTCGAAAGAACTCGGCACGATATCCCAATAATGGAGAAAGGCGTTTTTATCGAAACCGATGTCGACGAAGGCCGCTTTAAGTCCGTCTTCTAGATTATTTACTCTACCTTTGAAGATACTACCAACTAAGCGCTCATCATTTACGCGTTCTATGGTAAACTCTTCTAAGACACCATTTTCTACGACAGCAACTCTAGTTTCCAGGGACTCAGCGTTAATCAAAATTTCTTTTTGATATTTTTTGGGTGAACTGATTAGTTTTTGGACTTTTTCAATTATTTTTGTGGTTAATTTTGAAGCCTTTGATTTAACTGTATCGAGCAGAGTTGGTTGAGCATGGATTTGGTTCTTGTTTTGCGTTAATGATTTAGAATTTATCGATGACTCGTATCCGTTATCCGTGTGTTGGTCTGAGGATTCCTGGATACGAGCCTGTTGTGAGTCCTGGTTTTTTTCAAGACTTGATGTTATGTTTTCGGGTTTAGCTGTTTTATCTTCATATTTGTTATAATTAAAAATTTGATTATGTGGTTGCGAATTTGATTCAAAAGCCTGTTTTGAATCTTGAACTGGTTTATTCAATTTAAGCCCGCCTTGGGGTTTGAATCGCAGGACAGATTTTTTCTTTTGAGGGGCGAAATTTTTTTCTCTCATATTTAGTAAGATCTTCTATGCAAATATACGCTTTGGGCGATGCCGATTGCGATCCAGGAGCTAAGCACAGATGATCCTCCGTAACTTACAAATGGTAAGGGGATACCTGTAACCGGCATCATGCGAATATTCATTCCAATATTTATGAAAACATGGCTGAAAAACAAGGCAGCCACGCCTACAGCCAAAAGTTTACCAAGCCGATCGCGTGCCTGGCCGGCGATTCTTAAACAACAAAATATAACTACCAAATAGGTAGTAATCAAAAGGACGCTGCCCAGGAACCCTTTTTCTTCGGCAATCACAGAAAAAATAAAATCATTATGTGCGACTGCTCGGGGTAGATAACCTAAAGAGCTTTGCGTACCTTTTTTCCAGCCTTTACCAGTAAGGCCGCCGGAACCTACTGATATAAGGGCTTGCCTGATGTTATATGAATCGTCCAGTTGTAATTTTTGTAATTGACGCCTTTCTTCTGGAGTGGCGTCGGGCGAGGCATAATTTTTGCCAAAATAAACCATTAATCTTCTTTTTTGATAATCCTCAAGTTTGATTTGCCATTTTGGCGGAGCAAACAGGACATCAATAATAATTATGCTGATCAAAACTGTGCCGCCTACCAATAATTTAAAGATCTGTTTTGCAGGAGCGCCAGCAGCGAGCATCATTGCTAAGCCAATGGGCCACAGGACCAAAGCTGAACCCAGGTCTGGTTCTTTCATTATAAGGATGAATGGTAAGACAATGAGTCCTATACATTTCCAGAAGACATCGGGCCTATTTAATTCATCTTTTGGTCTACTTAGGTAGTGTGCTAGTAAGAATATAAGAGCAATTTTAGCAAACTCAGAAGGTTGAAATTGTATTGGGCCGAGATCGAACCATCTACGAGCGCCGAATCGGACCGATCCAAAAACCAACACGCACAAGAGCAACAGGATCATCATCCAATACCCCAGCAACGCCCATCTGGCCAGTATGTTGTAATCAAGTAAATAAATAAAGGTTGCAACGCCAAAGCCTATACAATACCAGACTATTTGACGTGTGAAACATCGATTATACCATGGTACCTGTCTGGCGAGTTCCTCAGCTTCCTTAGCACTGGCAATGAACATTACTCCTATAATCATTAAGATTAAGACAGCAAACAATTGTACAATGTCTGCTTTGTTGGTGATTTTATTTAACTTGTGTTCTAACATTGAGTTCAATGGTAATAGTTTTTCAAAAGGCATTCATATGCATGGATTTCTAATGTTTAGATAACTTTTTTATTATCTCTCAACCATAAGCTTATTTTCTGATGTTTTTTCATATCTAGCAAGTGCCTGGTAAATTCTTTTAGCAACTGGAGCACAGGTTCCACCACCTGAGCCTCCGCCTTCAACCATAACCACTACAACATAACGTGGATTTTCGTATGGTGCGAACGAAACAAACCATGTGTCTTTTCTAATGAGTGATCGGCCTTTCATAATCTGGGCTGTTCCGGTTTTTCCGCAGACTCGGAAGTTTGGTATTGCGGCTTGTCTGCCGGTGCCGTCTGGGTCCTCGACATCGGCGAGCATAGATTCTTTAATGAGCTCAAGGTGCTTGGATGAGACGTTCAAAGTGTTTCTGACCATGCTATGTGGGAAGGTTCTTATTTCTTTTTTGTTAAGTGGATCGGCAGGGATTATTTTATCGACCAATCTTGGCCAGAGGATTTTGCCGCCATTGGCTATTGCAGAGGTCATTATGGCCATCTGGATGGGTGTAACTGTTATCTCTCCTTGACCAATGCAAAGGTTGGCTGTATCGCCGTCGAGCCATGGTTCACCACGAGTTTTTCGAATTTTTTCATAGTCTTTTGGCGGGAAAAATCCGGATGTTTCCTGGTAGACAGGGATGTTAAACTTTTGTCCCAGACAAAACCTATGTCCCATATCCAAAATCCTGGAGAGCCCGGCTTTGAGGCCGAAATGGATAAAGTAAGTATTACTTGATAGTTTGAATGCGCGTTTGAAGTTGTAATCGCCTGGTGGTGCTGTGTCTCGGATGGTTCGACGGCCTAGTTGAAAATAGCCTGGATTAGATATTGTTTCTTCGGGGTCGATGATTCCTGCTTCAAGGCAGGCAAGGGCTACAATAATTTTAAATATAGAGCCCGGAGTATACGCGCCAAAGGTAGCTCGGTTGAGCATGGGCATTAGTTCAGGGTCATTTAGTTTTTTCCATTCTTCTGCTGGAATCCTGGGGATCATGGAATTGGGATTAAAAGCCGGTGCAGATGCCAGAGCTATGATATCGCCGGTATTTGGATCCATTACTACAACAGCTCCCTTAACGTTGGGACCAACGGCTGAGAGTGCTCTTTCAGCTTCTTTCTGGATATTAATATCGATTGTGAGGATGACATTATTTCCGGGCTCTGTTTGGATCCAGGTTTTTTCAGATTCTCTATAGCCAAGATTGTTTACAAGGGCAGTTTTGAATCCTGCCTTCCCGCGTAGATAATTGTCTAATGCAGCTTCAACTCCGAAGGCGCCTTTAAAGTCTGGCAACGCATAATGGAAGAATGGCTCATCTTCATTTTCGGCCATCTCGTCCTGGTGTAATCTTCGCATACCGCCAATTAAATGAGCAGCTACGGTTTGGTATGGGTAGTATCTGAGCGGCCAGAAGTCCATATCAAAACCGCCGGGGTGATTAGGGTTTTCCAAAAATAAAGCAATCTGGGCTGGTGTTATATCTTCAAGTATGGACATGGGAAAAGCTCGGTATTGTTCATAATGCTTTTCGAAAAGTTTCGGATCAAGGTTGACGGCTATGTTTAATTGTTGACTCAGTTTAGCTATAGCGTTGCTGATGGTTAAAAATCTTGAGAGTTTGGCAAGTTCTTCTCTTTGTTGGCGGTTTAGTTTTTGAGGGGTTTGTTTGAGCAATCTTTGAAAAGAATTTTTAAATTCCCCGCTCATTTCTTCTAAAAACATAGAAATATTGTATGACGGTCGGCATTCAGCCAAAACAACATTGTTTTTATCCAGGATTTTTCCTCGAACAGCAGGCACCCGAATTGTGCGAAGGGCCTGGTTTTGAAACTTTTCAATATATTGCTTAGATGAAAATATCTGGATGTACCATAACCCAGCCAAGAGCATAAGTGTCCCAATTAAAAATATATAGGCTAAAGTCCGAATAGCCGGATCGCTTCTTTTTAACTGGTCAAAAATCAACATATTTCAATACTTACCTCTTTTGATTTCACGGTCTGGTCTAAAAGACGAGCTGGTTGCTTCCGGGTAAGCAAAGCATTTAATAAGTAAATTGAATAACTTGAAGATGCCGGGTAAAACCAAACCGCAAATAATGCCGTTGCCTAAGCAATACAAGAAAGTGTAGTGACTGACTATAGGTGCTGGCTCATGTCCTAACATGAGTATAATAGCCAGGACAGGCGCCAGGAAACCTGCAAAAAAACCAAGAACAATTTGTCCGGTTGTAGTTTCATAAAGAATCAATTCATGAAATCTATTCATTATTAATCCAATTATAGTTAATGGGAAAGCGCTGATCCCGAACGGATTTAAAGAAAAAGAATCAAGCCACCATCCGAATAATATACTCAGAGCCAGAATGGACAATGGGCTTAAATATATTGCTGCATAGATAATTATTATGGGCAATATATCTGGTTGGAATCTAAGAAACTGGCGAGGCCAATCCAGCGTTGCCTCAAGGAATACCGTAAGAAAGCCTGTCAATAGAATTGAAGTAAATTGGATATTATTTTTCATTTTTGGAGGACCCACACTTCTTCCAATTTTGATATATCAACAGCTAGTTTAACTCTTGCTTTGAGATATAAACCAAACTCGGCTGGTTGGACGTCTAAAATTACCCCAATTTTAATGCCTTTTGGGAAAATATTACCAAGTCCACTGGTAATTACATTATGCCCTGGTTGAATTGAAGCGTTTCTTGGCAGGTATGATAACTCTACCAGATTACCATCGATTGGTGTTGATGTTGAGGGGACAATAATTCCCTGGTCACGGGTTTCTACTACTAAAGCAGAGATATAACAATTCGGATCACCTACTGCAGCGACTTGAGACTGGAAGGGCCCCACAGAAAATACTACTCCAACTAATCCGTCTTGATTGATAACGGGGGCGTTTGTTTGAATGTTGGCGTTAGAACCTAAATTGATTGTAAAGGATTTCCACCAATTAGCGGGATCCCGTGCTACTACTTCTGCAAGTCTAACTTTCCATGGCAAACGTTGCTGGAGTCCTATTAGAGTCCGAAGTCTTTCATTTTCCCTGCTTAGTTCATTCAATTGCTGGTTTTGGATACGCAACATTTGATTTTCTTCTTGTAGCCTATTTAGTTCATTAAAAAGGACATGTCTTGGTGTTATCTGTTCAGTAGTTTTAACAAAAATGGAGCTAATAGACTTCTGAAGACCTAATAGAGGAATAAATAACATATTGCCCACCATTTTCAGCTGGTAGGAAATATTTTGTGGCAGACTTAAGACCGCTATGGTTATAACCACAACGGCTATAAAAACGATAAGACGTAATCGTTTCAACATTATCACCCCGGCTTGAGCTGGGATGAACGTTGCGGAAATCAGCCCCTACTGGAATTAAGCTTTCTAAGAAAATTCAATTCTTGAAGAACTCGTCCGGTTCCTTCAGCAACTGCGCTTAAAGGGTCATCTGCTATGTGAACTGGCAACCCAGTCTCATCTGCTATAAGCCTGTCAATACCTCGAAGCAAAGCTCCACCGCCAGCTAAGACAATCCCACGATCGATCAGGTCTGCTGACAACTCTGGCGGACAACGTTCTAGGGTAATGCGGATTGATTCCAAAATACTTGATAAAGGTTCTTTTAATGCTTCACGGATTTCTTCCGACCTAATAGTTATAGTCTTTGGTAAGCCGGCGCTTAAATCCCGGCCTTTGACTTCCATTGTTAATTCTTGTTCCAGTGGATAAGCTGAGCCTATTTTTATTTTTATCTCTTCCGCTGTTCGTTCACCTATCATTAAATTATAGGCGCGCTTCATGTATGCAACTATTGTCTCATCGAATTCATCGCCACCAACACGCAGACTTCGGCTAAAAACTATCCCGGCTAGTGAAATTATAGCCATTTCACATGTCCCACCACCTATATCAACTATCATATTACCCGCTGGTTCATGAACAGGTAGGCCAACACCTATTGCCGAGGCCATCGGCTGTTCAATCAAGAAAACTTCACGCGCTCCAGCATGCGTGGCGGAATCTTTTACTGCTCGCCTTTCAACCTCAGTAATTCCTGAGGGCACAGCTATAACAACTCGAGGTGTGACAACTTTGCCCCGGTGTACCTTCTGAATAAAATACCGGAGCATCTTCTCTGTCACATCAAAATCAGCTATGACGCCGTCTTTCATTGGCCTAATCGCCACAATATGACCAGGCGTCCTGCCAAGCATGCGCTTGGCATCTTCTCCTACAGCTACGACATTGGTAGTGCCAGCTTCAATGGCCACTACAGAAGGCTCCCGTAAGACAATTCCACGGTCCTTTACGTATACCAGGGAATTTGCTGTCCCCAGGTCTATACCAATGTCGTTAGAGAATAAACTCTTTATATGTTCAAACATGAACGCGCCAATTTGCTCTTTCAAAATATGTCTTTGATGCCATTAAGGTCAAGTGAAATTACAATATTTCCACTAACTGATATTATTTTACCGCATGGAATTTAATAGTAATTCGGTAACTTCTGTCTTTATACTTCGGAATAAATAACTTTTTAAACGATAAGGATATTAACTTTTTAATCAAATTTTCAAAAGGCTTAAATTAACCCATAATTTCCAATGTTTGTATTAGAATTTAAACAAATTTGATAATTCCGTTGTCATACTAAAAACTGTACATGGCAAAACTAGATGAACATCAAAGGGAAATTATAAGATCTTTTATGAAGAAAGGTCTGCTCGGTTAATTTTTTTGGGGCTATGAAACTAGTTTATCAAAAGATGAAGAATAAACCTTAAAGAACTTTATGGTACAATCAATTAATATGGTGGAGTTCCATGCTAAACTGGTTGAGTTTTGTTCTAGTGACCTCAAGGCAAAGACACTGAATTTGAAAAGAACCTTATTTAAATCGGTACATCGGGAAAAAGCAGCGGGTGTAAGGTTTGATTGCGGACCCGATCTTTCAGGGAAGGCGTATACAGAGTTTTAGATTTGAAGTCAGTACAAAGGCTTTCAATTAAGAAAATGGTAGATATTAGTTTTATGTTTGGAATTGAAACACAGAATATACATGCAAAATGCGTATTTTCATGCCAGCTGTTTTCAATATTCGAGCAGTGATTTGTTAGCTGTTTTGGGCTTTGTAAATAAATGTATTCAGGTATAATAAGAACGCGAATAAAATTATTAAGTGGACAAATCATACGATTTTGTCTTCAAGTATTAGCATATTGTTTAAGTTACAAACCTGTTAATGATATTAGGCAGGAAAAATATGGAACAGAAAAATATACAACCTAATGTTGCTGGGCAGCTTAATCAAAAAGAGGTGCAACCTAATAAATCGGAGCGCTTGTTTAGGCCTGTCGACTGGTTCACTGCCATCGTTACTACCATATTGGTGTTTCTGGGTTATTTTTACACATTAGCACCAGATTTAACTCTAGAAGACTGTGGGGAATTAGCTGTAGGATCATTTTATGCTGGCGTACCTCATCCGCCTGGCTATCCGTTATGGACGATTTACTCCTGGCTGTTTACAGTCCTCTTGCCGGTTTCAAACATAGCATTTCGTGTAGCTGTATCGTCAGCAGTTGCTGGAGCAATTTCTTGCGGCTTGCTTGCGTTAATTGTTTCCAGAGGCAGCAGTATGATCCTGGAAAGTATTTCAGAATTAAGTGTAATTCCACGAAACAAAGAGAATTGGATTTGTGCGGTAGCTGGCTTCGTTTCCGGGATTCTACTTGGTTATAACGGATTCATGTGGAGTCAGGCCATTATTGTTGAAGTCTATACTTTAAGCGTTTTGACCTTAATGATCATGTTGTGCTTTTTCTTAAGGTGGTTATATAAGCCGTCACAGCTCCGTTATTTGTATCTGGCATTTTTTATGTTCGGAGTTTGTTTCACCAATCACCAGACTTTAATTGTAGCAGCTATGGGCATAGAGGTACTTGTTGCTGCAGTAAATAGGAAATTAGGACGCGATTTATTCTTTGCAAATAGCATAATTTATACTTTAGGATTGATTGCTCGATTGACCGGCAATCTTAGTACTTTCAACGATAATAATCCTTTGTTCTTCATTTTTAATATTATCGGCATAGGCTCTTTTTACGGTTGGCTTTATCTGAGCTTGAAAGACGAAAAATACGAAATTTGGTATGAAAAGCTTATTCCTGTTGGTTCTCATTTAATTGGGAACGTACTCATTTATATTCTCTGGGTTTTGGGCTCAAAAACCGGGTGGATGACCGACCAAAAGATTACAACATTGTTGTTATTATATAATTTTTTGGGAGTGTCGGTTCTTTATATCGTTTTAGGTTTGAACGGTAAGGCAGAATTGATATGCACTAAGTTTAAACATGTTATAATCCTGGGATTTTTATGGATAGCTGGAATATCATTTTATCTATATATGCCAATAGCTTCCATGACTAACCCGCCAATGAACTGGGGATATCCCAGAACCAAAGAGGGCTTTATTCATGCTTTTACAAGAGGGCAATATGACAGAACCAAGCCTACCAACAACATCAAGTCTTTCTTAAATCAGACGCAGATGTATTTCGAGGAAGCGACTAAGGAGTTTAACGGTGTATTTTTGGTGATTTCTTTTTTACCGTTCTTATTTTACAAACGCATGCAGCAACGCGAAAGAGCGTGGCTGGTTGGCACTGCGTCTATTTTTGTTTGTTTAGCGTTCTTGTTATTGGTTTTATTAAATCCAGGCACGGATAAACAGAGCAGGGATCTGACTAAGGTATTTTTTGCCGCGTCACATGTCTTGCTGGCCATGTGGTGTGGCTACGGTTTGACGTTAATCAGTGGATTTATTGCAGTTAAATACGAAGAGACTCGAGTAATACTTCTTGTTGGGGCTGCTGTTGCGGTGGCTTTTGCAATTTTCGATACTACTTATACCTTATCGGAAATTCTTAACCCACTAACCAGGCGGATAGCTATCTTTGGATTGCTTATTACTGTGTTTGCCCTTGGAGTAATGTTAATGAAACGAAAAGGCTCTCCGTTGGTAGCGATCCTTACTCTTATAGTTATTTCTCCGGCTTACAATATTGCATCACATTGGTCAGATAATGAGCAACGCGGGCATCTATTTGGTTTCTGGTATGGCCATGATATGTTTACTCCGCCATTTACGGATGAAACGGGGAAACCAATTTATCCAGAAATGACGCGTAATGCGATTTTGTTTGGAGGGACTGATCCTGGCAGGTTCTGCCCAACCTACATGATTTTTTGCGAAAGTTTTATACCCCCATCAAAAAAACGTGATCCGAATTTCGATCGGCGCGACGTTTATATTATAACCCAAAATGCATTAGCTGATTCAACGTATCTTTGTTATATTCGCGCTCATTATAATAGAAGCACTCAGATTGACCCGCCATTCTTTCAAGAAATCGTTGGCAAAAAGCTCGCAAAATTTGTTGCACCGCTTGACAGATTTTTTACAAACCTGGGCGCAAAGGTTGAGGCTCGCAGAAGAGCTGAGGGTGTATATCCACCAAAAGAAATTTACTGTCCGACACCAGAGGATTCACAAACCTGTTTCAATGAATATATCGAGGATGTTCAGCGCAGAGCTGCAGCTGGTTTGCTCAAACCTGGGGAAGATTTCAGGGTCATTGATGGTAAAGTGCAAGTATCTGGACAAGTATCGGTTATGCAAATCAATGGATTACTGGCAAAGATTATTTTCGATAAAAACCCGGATCATGAGTTTTTTGTAGAAGAAAGCTTTCCTATCGATTGGATGTTTCCGTATTTAACGCCTTATGGAATAATAATGAAAATAAACAGACATCCGGTTCCTGAATTTACTGAAGAGATGATTAAAAAAGATCATCTGTTTTGGACGAAATACTCGGAGCGTTTGATTGGGAACTGGATCACTTATGACACAAGCATTGAAGATATCTGCAAGTTTGCCGTGCGAGTTTATAAACACAGAGATTATACAGGGTTCATTGGCGATAAAAAATTTATCCGTGATGACGACGCACAGAAGGCGTTTTCTAAGCTCCGTAGCGCTATTGCCGGCGTTTATACCTGGCGAATTAACCAGTCAAGATCGGTTGAAGAACAACATCGCCTTATCAAAGAGGCAGATTTTGCTTTTCGTCAGGCATATGCATTTTGCCCGTACAGTCCTGAAGCCTTGTTTAGATATTCAAACCTGTTGGTTAGCCTCGGAAGAATTAAAGACGCTTTATTACTTGCAAATACTTCCTATGAGATTGATCCGGAAAACAAGAATATCGAAGAACTAATAAAAAATTTAGACCAGATGATGGCGGCACAACAAAGAGCTGATCAACTCCAGGTTCAAATAGCACAATTAGAGTCTCAATTAAAGACAAACCCGGACAATGTCGAGGTGGCATTGAACCTTGCAGATATCTATAATAAATTACAACTTACCAATAGAGCTTCTTCTATACTAGCAAGTGTTTCTGTGCCACTTGAACAGCTATTCAAATCAAAAACATCAAATATTAAAACCGCTCTGGGTTTAGCCTTGCTCTACAATTACCGCAATGACATAGCTAAACTTGGTCCTGTCCTGGATGCTATTTCTGTTAATCCTGAGGCTGATCCTAACACACTGTTGTTTTGTGCTCAGAATTTTCTAAGATCAGGACAAATTCCAAAGGTTGAAATGGTTTTGCGCAGGGTAGTTGAACTTGTGCCTAATAGTGCTGAAGCATGGTTTGATCTGGCTGCCTTTCAGGCTTACCAGAATAAGAGTACCGAAGCGCTTTCTAACCTTGCTCGTGCAATTGAAATTAATCGGCTGCAAAGGACTCAGGATCCCAATTTAAGAAACCTGGCCGAACTGGCAAAAACGGATCCGAGATTTTCCGCAATTGCGGACCTGCCTTTATTTAAGCAAATTACGTCGGGCAAGTAATAGTCAGTCAAATAAACAAGAGTTGAAGTACTACGTCAATCTTCAATCAAAAGCTCAGGTTTAACTCATGGTTATTATTCATTGGTAGCATAAAGGTGGTAAAATGATTTCTTTTAATTTTTTTAAACTCTTTTTTTTCATAATAACATGGGTGTGCATTGAAATGCACACTTTACAAATTATAAAAAAAAATTAGTTTTGATTGTAAATAAACTAAAACGTGGCACTTTTATCGAAATTAAAGTTTTGTTATGAAAAGATTATTAAACAAAAAACAAAATGAAAGCCGGATTTGGGCGTTTACGCTGATTGAATTGTTGGTGGTTATAGCCATCATAGCAATTCTAGCAGGCATGATATTACCAGCTTTGGCTAAGGCTAAGGAAAAAGCTAACAGAACTTTCTGTGTAAATAATAATAAACAATTAAGTATTGCTCAGAATTTATATACTGGTGACAATGGTGAAAGGATGCCATATCCTAACTGGGGTAACGATGCTAACGATGGCCCTGGCTGGCTTTATTTGCCTGAGAATGGGAATCCACCGGATCTGTGGTCAGCAAAATACCGGTCGAACCCTGAAGCTGCTTATATGAATGGTGTTTATTGGAGATATTTAAAGAATCGGAAGGTTTATATATGTCCGTTGGATAAGACTAATGCCAGTTACAATAAATATTATGCTGGTAGGGCTAACAAATTATCTACATACATAATGAACGGGGCAGTCTGCGGTTATGGCGCTATTACTGGTAAAAAACCAAATTCTTATAAAGTTACAGATTTTCGTCCAATTGATTATGTAATGTGGGAACCTGATGAGAATCTGAACAATATAGGCTCTTTTGCATACAACGATGCAAGTAGCTATCCGGATAGGAATGAAGGTGTTGGTAGACGGCATGTGAAAGGTGCTATTATTTTGAATTTTGGGGGGAGTGTTCTCTTTATTAAGTTTGAGGACTTTACAAGGCTGTCTCAGCAAAATATTAAAAATGAACTTTGGTGTAGCCCTGGTTCTGCAAATGGTCATTAGTTTAAAAAAAGGAGGGAACAAATGAGGATGATCATTACATGTTTGATTGTGTTGCTTAGCGTGATTGCAATTGTTGGTTGTTCAAAAAAGGATGCCTCAACAAAGGCGTTTGATACAGCGTTCCAAAGTGCTAACAACGAGGTTAAAGATTTATGGAATAAAGCTATGCAGGGTGTTAAATCTAACGATTATGCTGAGGCGTTGATATCTTTAATGGTTTTATCACAGCGTACCGATTTGACTCCTGAACAGAGCAATGCAGTTAAGCAAGTGTATACCACGACCAACGAAAAAATGTATGATGCAATTAGTAAAGGAGATCAAAATGCCAGTGAGGCTCTGAAAAAGGTCAGAGAATTCAGCACGACAATTAGAAGATAAAACATAGATTGTCGAATTAAGATATAGCTTAATGAATCTCCCAGCTGTATTTGAGAAAAATCAGCTGGGATTTTTATTTGACGGCATAATTTTATAATAGGTTGAAAATTAATCTCTTGTATTTCTTATTTTTGACACTGGCAGATTTTTATAATAGAATCGCCACATGAAAATAAGTAGAAGAAGATTTGTAACCACTGCCATTACTAGTAGTGCGGCATTGGGTTTGGTTTCTTACGGAGCTGAGACCGAACCAGTTCCGGCAAAAATGCAGGTTAAATTTGCCCTGGAGACATATTCATTTTGGCACTTCAAACCACCCAAGGTTTCAGTTCAGACAGTAATTGAAAAAGCTGCTTCAATGGGTTTTGCAGGAGTTGGAATATTACATAGGCAGATGGATAGTGAAGATCAAGCTTACATTAACAGTTTAAAACGCATAGCTCTGGTAAATGGTATAGATATTTCATGTTTATCCATTCATCAAAATTTTGTATCTCCGGATGCTCAAGTGCGGCAGAAAAATATAGATCATACAATTCACTGTATTGAGTTGGCACATGAATTAGGCGCTCCATGTATCCGGCTTAATTCTGGCAGATGGAATACAGTAGAATCGTTTGATAAATTGATGGAGCTTCGTGGAGTTGAGCCACCAATCCAGGGGTATACTGAGGATGATGCCTTTGGCTGGTGTATAGGTTGCATTGAAGCTTGTTTAAAGAAAGCTGAATCACTCGGTGTAGTTTTAGCCTTGGAGAACCATTGGGGGTTGACCAGCACACCGGCTGGTCTCTTACGTATTCTTAATGCTATAGATTCACCTTGGTTGGCAGCGATAATGGATACAGGTAACTTTTTGGAATCGCCTTATGATAAGCTCGAGAAGATTGCGCCAAAAGCGGTGTATGTGCACGCAAAGACCTACTTTGGCGGTGGCGAGTGGTATACACTGGACCTTGATTACAAGAAAATAGCGCAGATTCTTTACCGAAATAAATTTCATGGGTTTGTATCATTAGAATTCGAAGGAAAAGAAGACCCTGATATTGGAGTGCCTAAAAGTCTGAAATTATTGAGAGAAGCCTTTGAAGTCTGAGGATGAAAAATATTAACACCAAAGGGCTTTTGACTGAAAAACACTTACAGTCTGAGAACAATTCATTAAAAGACATTGAATCTGAATTAGTAGCTCAGGCAAAGTCCGGATCATTAGAAGCCTTTGAGAAGTTGATTGAATTGTATGAGGATAAGATCTATTCATTGACGCGGAATATAACAGGGAATGATGCAGATGCTCAAGATGCGACGCAGGATACATTTTTGGCGGCGGTAGAGCATATAGAGAATTTTCGTGGAGACTCAGCATTTGGTACCTGGCTTCAACGGATTGCAATAAATGCAGCTTTGAAAATTCTGCAAAAGCGTAAACGTCTGAATCTGGTTTCTTTAGATGAACCAGAAAAGTTGGATGAATCACTTAAGCCAAGAATCGAGTTAATCGCAGACTGGCGGGATAACCCCGGCCAGGCTATGCGTCGGAAAGAAATATACAATGTAATGAAACAAGCCCTTGAGAGTCTAGACCCGAAGCACAGTCTTGTTTTTATATTACGCGATATGCAAGGGTTTTCTATTCAGGAAACTGCTGAATTGCTCAAGATAAGCCCTGAAAATGTAAAGGTAAGATTGCTGAGGGCAAGGCTGTATTTGCGAGAAAAGATTAACGATTATTATCGTCAAGTGCCATCTGATCAGAACGATAAAAGCCGACAATCCACTGGGAATCGCAAAGGCTTACGTGAAAAATCTAAAACTGACAATCACCAAAATAACATATGACCTGTAAAGATTTTTTAAAGATTTTAAACGACTACATAGATGGTGAAGTAGATCCGTCAATCTGCAAAGATCTTGAAACGCATCTGAAAGACTGCAATCCATGTAAAGTGGTAATTGATCAAGTTCGCAAAACAATCACGTTTTATAAGGAAGGGATGCAATATCCTGTGCCTTTGGAATTTCGAAGACGTTTGCATAAAGCAATTAAGGATAAATGGAAAAAACAGATGGCTGAAAAACAACGAGAATCATAAGAAACTGGATTTATGGTCGTTCACTGATAGTTCGAAATCTCGAATAAATTGGGGCTACCAGTTATTAGAAGTGAACTCTGAAATTTAAGAGCAAGAGTTTAAGTTTAGACTCTATCAGTCATAAAGACCGGAGTGCTTTGAAAGTTTTGTGGTTTTAGCCACGCAGTCACCAGGAGATGCGCAAATAGGATATAAAGTTTATCATTCGGCGGTCTCTTGTGGTATATAATTTAGAGTTATTTGCTGTAAAACATTTCAGTTAATCACTGCGGAATTTAGAGTGGATAGCGGATGGTAAATCCGACAGTAAATCGGGAGATAATAAGTATTATTTTCGATGTACAGGATTATTAATTTTTGATGATATGAAATGCATCATCGTAGGTTAGTTTTACTGGGGTTCCTGGGGGCAGAGAAACCGTGGTGGATTTGTTTTGATAACGGATTTTACATTCATTTGGCCATTTACTGAGTAAGGTTATTTGGGAGAGTTTATTATTTTGCCATTGTAAATCCACCTGGATATTACCGCGAGCCATAAGCCCTTTTACCTGGCCATTTTCCCAGGCTCTGGGGATGGCTGGCAAGAGCTCTATTTCGTCGGTATGACTCTGGATCAGCATCTCACAAATTGCTGCCGTTATACCAAAGTTACCGTCCATTTGCATAGGTGGATGGTTACCAAGAAGGTTTGGTAATGTATTGTATCTGAATAAATATTGTATCATTTTATATGCATTTTCTCCGTCATGGAGTCGGGCCCACAGCGCACAGCGCCAGGCCCATACCCACTCACGTCTACTGTCTCCACTTGTTCCTCTGGCGATCAGCGAGATCCTAGCTGCTTGAGCCAATTCTGGAGTGTATTTGTCAGTAATTTGTCTGCCGGGATAAACGGCGAAGAGATGTGATGTATGTCTATGCTGATCGTTAGGATCGTCACGGTCGATCATCCATTCTTGTAATTGTCCCCATTTTCCAATTTTTGGGCCTGCCAATTTGGATCGCATTTGTATTATTTTATTTCTGTATTCTTGGTCTGAGTCCAGGATTTGAGATGCTTCGATGAAGTTTGTGAAAAGGTCCCAAACGATTTGCTGGTCGTGTGAGACGCCGTCTTCTCTGGGGCCATGTTCGGGTGACCAGCCATTAGGTACAACGAGAGTGCCATCTGGGAGCCGTTTAAGGTAGTCTTCCCAAAATTGACAAACTTCTTTCATCATTGGATAAGCAATTTGCCGGAGGAAGTTTGTATCACGGGTAAAGCTAAAGTGCTCCCAGAAATGGAGTGCATACCAAGCGTTTGCAGGTATGTTCCATTCCCAACCAAGACCTCCAAAAATATTATGCGAAGTACGCAAGGTCCAGCCTCTGACATTACCAAATGCAGCCTTTGTAGCTTTCCTACAGGGTTCACGCATTTCTAGTACCAGGTCAAAAAAAGGCAAGTGACACTCAGAAAGATTAGCTGGTTCAGCGGGCCAATAATTCATTTCGATATTGATGTTAGAATGATAATCGCTGGCCCAGGCTGGTGTATTACTATCGTTCCATAGTCCTTGAAGGTTTGCTGGTAAGCCTGGCCTACGTGATGATGAGATCAGCAGATACCTGCCAAATTGGAATAAAATTGCTTCAAGTTCTGGGTCATTTATTTCCTCTGCTACTGCTCGAATTCTGACGTCGGTTGGTTGAGTTTTCAGCTTAGGGTCTGTAGTTCCCCAGTTGACTTTTACGCGATTAAAAAGGCTTTGGTAATCGCTGGTGTGTCGTTCGAGCAGTTCTTTATATTGTTTTGATGCTGCGGAGTTAACCTGGTCGAGCAGCGCAGACCCTGGATTAGAGGACATCCAGCCTTTGGAATAATCCAGGGTGTAGCTAGTTTTGGCGCCGAGTATTACTATTAATTCATTACAATTTTCGAACTTTAAGTAATTTTCATTTGTTATAATTCTACCAGCTGAGGTTATTACTTTCGCAATTGCGCAATATTCGAGTCGGTTCGTAAATTTTCCTTCGAAGCTCAGGGTTGAATCAGTTATGTGAGTTTTTTCGTTATGGGCGCCTTTTAATTTTATCGCTCCGGAGATACTGTTTGGTTTGTCTGCAGTCCAGCGAAATACAATCACCTGGTCTGGGTGGCTGGCAAAGTACTCCCGTCTGTGCACGATATTATCAACTGTGAATGTTGTGGTGCATATGGCCGATGAGATATTGAGGGCGCGTGAGTAATTAGAAATAACTTGGGTGTGATTAGGGTTACCAGGGGTGAATTCGATGAATAGGTCACCGAAGTTTTGGTATGCGCCCATGGTTTCGTAATTGCCTGATGGGTTTTCGTCGCCTGTCCAGAGGCTATCCTCATTAAACTGGATACGTTCGTTAAATACGTTTCCAAATATCATGCCTCCGAGGCGACCGTTGCCAATTGGTAAGGCTTCGCGAGCCCAATTAGTAGCCGGTTTTTTATAAAAGATTATCAATGGTTCGTCAGCAAATGTACTGATGGATACGTGTAAATAAACCAGTATCAGCAGCCTGAAGGTGATTTTGGCTGGTGATATTAAATATCTGCCAGAGGTATTGAATTTCATAAATGATTACTGATCAATTAATTTTGAAAAAATTCAAGAAAAACCAGAGTGGAATTACTCTTTTTGGTGTGTAATGAAAGAATTTAACTGCTGACTTTGATTTAGGAATTTGAGTTGTTGGCTATTCATACCGGAGCGCCTGGATTGGGTTTAGTTTGGATGCTTTAATGGCTGGGTAAATGCCTGCAAGGACACCAACGATGGTACTGAATGCAGCGGCTACAACCATTCCTGTTAGTGTTATAACAGGAGTGTTTTGTTCTGGTGTTAACATGGCTAAAATGTAAACCAGACCATGTGATACGGCTAGACCTATGATTCCGCCTATGGTTGATATGATAGTGCTTTCGACGATTATTTGGATGAAGATGGAAAAATTTGATGCACCTATGGCTTTACAGATTCCGAGTTCTCTCACGCGTTCGCTTATACTGGCGAGCATAATATTCATGATTCCGATTCCACCAATGACCAGGCTTATGACAGATATAAGCCCGCCGGTGAGTCGGGCGTTTCGCATTGTTTTGTTGATATCTTCAACGGCATTTTCCTGGGTCACGAATGTGAAGTCTTCGATACCGTGGTGAGTAATCATGAGTATATTCCGGGCTTGTTGTAAAGCTGATTCCAATTTTTCCAGAGACACTACTTTGAGGTCGATGTCGGTTAATTTATTGTTAGGGGTATCTGTTGCTCCAGATGCTGCTCTGAAGCGCAACCACATGCTATTAAGTGGTATATAGACGGTATTGTTTTTCATCCAGAATGCCCAGCCACCTGGCCTTCCGCCCCAGCCTCGATTTCTAGCCGCAGTGGCGGGTTTATTAGTTGAAGCTGAATTATTCTGTTTTGAATTTTTCTGTGAGAGCTCTCGTAATTTGCGTTCGAGTTCACTTTCGTATCTTTTAAACATCCCGACTATTACAAATGGCTGGTTGTTGATGAAAATAGTCTCGCCGATAGGTATGATTTCCTGGTTGGTTTCTTCTGGAGACCCAAATAATGCATCCCGGATCCCTGTACCGATTACACAGACGTTTTTGGCATGTTCTTCATCCATGGAAGTGAAAAATCGTCCGTGTTCCACTTCGTGGAGGTTCATTTCCAGAACGGCTGGCCAGACGCCGACTAATTCTGATGGTCTGGTTGATTTACCTGCTCGGGAAACAACGGCTCCGTAGTAAGCCATTTCCGGTGATATTACCTTTAACAGATTAGCACCGTTTTTCAGAGCATACACATCTGCCATAGTTCGTCCAGGGGCTTGATCGCTCAGGTACTCCTGCCAAGCAGGTAGGTCTTGTTCCCGGAGCAGGACTTTATCGAGCCCGCCCATTGCAATCAGAGCTTCTTTCATACCATTTTCCATTCCATTAAGAACTGCAGTGAGAGCAACGATGCTGGAGACGCCTAAGATAACTCCGAGCATAGTAAGGAATGATCTGAACTTATGAGCCCAGATTTCTTTTAAACCAATTACAATTGCGCTGACGAGTTCCATCATTATTCGTATCGTAATGATTCCAAAGGACTTAACTGGGATGCTTTAATGGCAGGGGCCAATCCGGCTATTAGGCCTACTGCCACACTGAACGAAAATGCAACGCACATGGCCGTTATCGTAATAACCGGAGAATTGGACTCCGGAGATAACCATTTAAGTATGTCTACTAATCCGAAGGAACAAATCAGACCGGCTATTCCGCCTGTGACAGCGATAACCAAGCTTTCCACTAAGATTTGAATAAAAATTGCCTCAGTGGTAGCTCCTACGGCTTTACGGATGCCTATTTCGCGAATTCGCTCAGTAATACTGGCGAACATAATATTCATGATACCAATGCCTCCTACAATAAGGCTTATTGCTGCAATTATGCCGCCACTCAATCTGGCGTTTCTGATAGAAACATTGATGTTTTCGGCCCAGTTTTCCTGTGTTCGGAAGCCGAAGTCTTCGATGCCTTTATGAGTATGCATGAGAATGTTTCTTGTTTGTTGAAGTGCATTATCCAGTATATCGACACTGCCGATTTTGATTGTGAGGTTAGAGAGGCGTGGGTCTGGGATATTATTTGTACCAGCTGATGCTCTGAATCTAAGCCACATAGTATTAAGTGGCATATAAACCGTTGCATTTTTAAGCCAGAAAACAAAGCCTTCTCTGCGTCTGCCGCCGAATCCTTTACTTCTACTGGGGCCTGACTGTGTTTCTTTTTGCTGGTTTTTATTTTTTTCTAATAATCTGGCTTTGCGGGCAGATTCGCTTTCGTAATGTTTAAACATACCTATTATAGTGAAAATCTGGCCATTGATATTTATTTTTTCGCCTATAGGGATGATTTCGTTGCCGGTTTCTTCAGGGTCGCCAAATAATTCATCGCGGACAGCTGTGCCTATCACGCAGACACTTCGGGCCTGGTCATCGTCTATTTCGTTGAACATTCTGCCGTACTGGATTTCGTGTTGATTCATTTGGAGAGCAGAAGGCCAGGTGCCTACGACCTGGAATGGTACATAATTTTTACCGGCTCTGGACACGACGGGTCGATTCAGGCGCATTTCAGGGGTAATTAATTTCACCAGATCCGAATTCTTGCTCAGAGCATAGACATCGTTAATGGTAATTCCAACGGCCTGGTCGGCTAAGTGTTCTTGTTCTGGTGGTACTTCTTGTTGTTGGATTGTAACTTTTTCCAGTCCACCAATAGCGATCAGGGCTTCGCGCATCCCATTTTCCATGCCTTTAACCAGTGCTGACATTGCTATCAGGCTAGAAACTCCCAGAATAATTCCTAACATTGTGAGCAATGATCTGAACTTATGTGCCTTAATTTCCTTTAGTCCCATTTCAATAGCAGAGACAGGATCGAATTTTATCTGTTGTATTGGTGATTTGAAGCTGGGCTTGTTCATGGATGACGAGAAGAATTAAATTATAATATTCAAACCTGCTAATTTAGGGTCTATTTGTTTTGCAATACGGCCATCGCGGATTTCAATTTTTCGAGGTGTTACAGCGGCAATTTCGGGATCATGAGTTACTATAACAATTGTTCTGCCGTTTGCGTTTAGTTCTTTAAAAAGTTGTAAAACAGCTTCTCCGTTATGGGAGTCCAGATTTCCTGTAGGTTCATCAGCCAGCAAGATCTTGGGGTTGGTTACAAGGGCACGAGCTATTGCTACCCGTTGTTGCTGGCCGCCTGAAAGTTGAGAAGGCCTATGGTTGATCCTGTTTTCTAGTCCAACCATTCTCAAGGCATCCATTGCACGTGAATGTCTTTCTTTTCTTGGAACACCAGAGTATATGAGCGGTAACTCAACATTTTGCAGGATATTGAGTTTCGGTAGGAGGTTAAAAAACTGAAAAACAAAACCTATTTTGGTGTTTCTGATGGCGGCTAATTGTCTTGGTGAGGCAGACTGAATATAAAGTCCATCTAACCTATAACTGCCTGATGTAGGGGTGTCTAAGCACCCCAAAATATGCATGAGCGTTGATTTACCACTACCTGAGGGGCCTATAATTGATACGAATTCGCCTTCATTGATGTCTAGTGAAACGTCATCAAGTGCTCTTACTTCTTCCTCGCCGGTGAGATAAATCTTGGTTACATTACGTATTTCTACCAATGCCATAGGATTACCTGATTTTTTCTGAGACTGTTGTTTTTGATGAAATTTTGATAGGTGTTTGAGATTGCGATGACTGTTTTTCTATTGTGGGTTTTGCGTTTTCGTCGGCAATCGACTTTGGTTCTTGGATTTTATCTGGAGGAGGCGGTTCAAGCGCTACGATTTCACCTTCATTAAGGCCTGAGGTTATCTCGACATGGAAAAAATCAGCAACGCCTATGCTTACTGGACGGCGTTCCCATTTATCCTGGAGTTTAACGATGGCAAACTTTTTACCTTGCTCATTAAAGACTGCAGCCAGAGGAACAGCAATGACGCCTTCGGCTGATTCTATAGGTATAGATATTTTAGCAGTCATACCGGGTTTAACTTTTTCATCAACGTTTTGCAGAACAATTCGTGTGGCAAAGCCTTTGATGCCATTTCTGATAGTGGCTTGCGGGGCGATCCGTTCTATAATTCCTTTTAATTTTAATCCCTGAACAGCTTCAACTTCTATGTTAACTTCCTGGCCTACTTTTAGACGTGTAATGTCTGCCTGGTTAATATGCGCATTAATTATCATTTCCTTAAGGTTAGCTATAGTGAGCACTTCCGTGCCGCTATTATATCCACCAGAACCTGAGACGGCCTGGCCGACGGAAACTGCTCTGGTGAGCACTGTGCAATCGAATGGAGCTACGATCCTGGTTTTTGTGAGTTTATCCTCGACTATTTTAAGTGCTTTTTCAGCGCGGTCTAAGGCGTTTTTAGCTAATTCGTATTCTGTTTTTGAGTCTTCGAATACCTCTTGAGAGATCAGGTTGTTTTCATACAATTGCAGGCTCCGTTTATAATTACGTTCAGCTCTGTCGAGCCTTAATTTTGCCCCCTCAATTTCAGTGAGCATTGATGACTTTTCGGTCTGCAGGTCTTGATCATCCAGTGTGAAAAGGAGGTCACCGGCTTTGACTTTGTCACCTATATCTACGTTCAATGTTGCTATACGGCCATTGATCTCAGGGCGAACAGATACCTGTTCAGCTGGCAAGATTTCTCCAGCGGCATCAATGGAAAACACTATGTTTTTTCGTTCGGCGACAGCAGTTAAAATTTGTTTTTGGCTCGACTGATCAGAGTTATTTTTCCATTTCAAGAATCCGTAGCTGCCACCGGCAACGGTTATCAGGATCAATATTATAAAAACAAATTTTTTCATTTTAAAATCCAAGAAGGATTTGACGTAGAAGTTGTTAATCTATTCGTGTTACTGCTAAAACCCGAAGATGCATTTAATCGGAGCCCTGAACAAATACACGTTCTTTAAATTTAAGTGCTACAGGGATAAACAGTAAAGAGGCAATAAACATTAACCCGGCAAAAAACAAATAATACCTTGGTCCGGCAAAAATAGTTTTTAATGCAGGATTGAGCAGTATCATGTTTACTAAAGCCGTGAATGCATCACCCAGGGATATTGAAAGGAGATAGAAAGACATTATGAATGATTTCATAGAATTTGGAGCTTGGGTATATGAAAATTCAAGCGCTGTAATCGAGACCATTATTTCTGCTGCGGTGATCATTACATAGGCGAGACATTGCCATAAAATATGGGGCTGAAAACCAAGTGAAATTTGGTGTTCTATCCATGCAGAAGGTATGAATGATAATGACGTGAGGAAAAGGCCTATACCAATTTTTCGTAAATAAGTAAGGCGCCAGACCTTTTCAATCATAGGATAGATTACATAAGTAAACAATGGTATAAAGCCTAAGATAAGTATTGGGTTCAGGGCATAGATTTGAGCCGGAAGCCATTCTTTGCCAAATAAATTTCTATTCATATAATTGGCCTGCAATATCCATGCAGAGCCAGTTTGGTCATATAATGCCCAGAAAACCGCCACGAAAATGTATATCATTGCTAACCTGAACAAAGTCTTGATTGCATCAATATTGAGGATGTCAGCAATGAATTTTTTTCCTGATGGCGGGACATTGATATATTTATGCCGACCAAGCCAAAATACAAAGGTTGCCAGAAACATGAAAAACCCCGGAGTTCCGAATGCCACATGCGGTCCGAATTTTTTGAGTAAATAAGGAGTAAGGATCGTTGACACAGCAGACCCTAAATTGATTGCAAAATAAAACCAGCCGAAAACCTTCGACATTAAATGCAAATTTGACTTTGTAAATTGATCTCCAACATTGGCTGAGACACAGGGTTTGATTCCACCCGAGCCTATAGCAATAAGGGTTAAGCCAATGGCCAGGCCGATCCTTGTGTTATCTATAGCCAACACTAAATGGCCAAAACAATAAACAATGGATAAATAAAAAATGGTTTTATATTTGCCCCAGAAGATATCAGAGATAAAAGCTCCAAGTAACGGGAAGAAATATACAGCCGAAACAAAGAGATGATACCATGCTTTTGCTTGTTCTTCGTTCATTACCGCCAGATTGCCTGAGGAGTCCTTAAGATATTCAGTCATGAAGATTACTAATAACACGCGCATCCCATAAAAGCTGAATCTTTCGGCAATTTCATTTCCGATAATATACGGGATGCCGGGGGGCATCTCATCGTGAGGATTTTGTTTTACTTCCTCTGGCTGGGATTGTGTGCTGTGTTTGCTTGTGGAATTAGTTGATGTCGGGTTCATTTGTCAGACTTAATAAAAACTCAGTGGAATTTGTGAATTTTTTCAAAACAAATGATGTAGCGCGGCGGATTCCTTCAGCGATATCTTTTGGGCTGAGCTCCATGGCTAAGTAATCTCGGTTTTGGATTGCGTCCTGGTCACCTTGTTCAGCTGCAAGAAGTGTCCATTTATACGCTTCAGCAGGATCACGGTCTACCCCTTGGCCCTTTTGATAAAAAATGCCAAGATTATATTGGGCAACTGGGTTTCCTTGCTCTGCTGCTAAAAGAAACCATTTCAGTGCTTCTTTAAAATCTTGTTTAACGCCTCGGCCTTTAACGTAGAAAACCCCCAGATTAGATTGTGCGATGGGATGCCCTTGTTCTGCTGCCTTTTTAAACCATTCTGCTGCTTTAGCATCATCCTGGGGAACACCATGACCGGTGGCATAAAGAATCCCGAGATTATATTGGGCCTCGGCTTTGCCTTGGGCAGCAGCTTTTTCTGCCCACTCTGCGGCTTTTTTGAAATCGGGCTTGCCGTCGATTTCACCTTTCGCATAGAGAACAGCCAGACTATATTGGGCCTCCGGGTAATCTTGATCGGCCGCAAGTTTCAGTAAACGCTCGGCTTCGACTACGTTTTTTTCTACGCCTGAACCGGTGAGCAGTAACATGGCTAAGTTGTATTGAGCCGGGCCGAAGCCGCGCTCGGCAGCTTTTTTAAATAATTCAGCTGCTTTTGATAGGTCTTGCTGTGTGCCGTCGCCTGATGCTAAACGTACGCCTTCATTATAAATTTCGAGAGTTTCTTTCTTTATAGCCTCCTGGTGTTGTTTTTCGATTTCTTCATCCTGCCTGGCTTTTTCCAGAGCTAAGGAGTCTTTGATTTTATTGATCTGGCTTATAACATTTGTGTTACCGGCTTTGTAAGATTTCTGATACCAATCCAGAGCTTTAGTAAGTGAAGGTTCCACTCCAGGACCAGTTTCGTACAGAAATCCCATATATTCCATAGCCTTTGCATGGCCACCGTTTGCAGCTTTTTCTATCCAACTAATGCCATTAGTTAAGTCTTTTTCTGTGTTTGTCCCGTTGATTAACATTTTCCCAAGTTCAAAAGCAGCAGCCAGATTTCCGTTATTTGCTTCTTGTTTGAGCTGTTCAACTTGGGTTAAAGGGTTTTGCGCTTCCTGCTTCTTGGCTTTTGAACATCCACAAGTCATCAAATTCAAAATCAGAAGATTAAAACTAATCAGATAAATCAGACAAACTATGACAGGTCTCATAACCATTAGTCACTAACGCTATAAGTCGAGAAATAAAACTCAAGCTTAAACATAAAATTGTGAAAAATAGTGTCAGGCTATTTTTTTAATGAAGATCGGGAACCAATATTTTTTAGGGTTCAGTAAAAGGTTAGGTCGGCAATCCTTTTGGAGGGCTTATTAAATATTTTAAATTTAACATGGTATCATTTAGGAGCCTTTGATGAGTTGGTATTGATAAAAGTCAGCATGATGAACCAGGTTAAATTTTAAAATCTGGTAGGTCCTGGTACATCGTTGTCTTCTGGCTTTTTTGACGTCGGATCAAGCTGAGGTATTACTTTGAAATTTTTAGTTAGATGTGGTTTTCTATAGTGGTTTATGGGAACACGGCTAAAGTTAACAGATAAACAGAATGAACCTGACTTCCGGGGTTTACCGATCCAGAAAGTTGGCGTAAAGGGAGTACGGTTTCCCATTCAAGTTCTTGACCGTGCAAGGATTATGCAGGACACGATTGCTACCATCGGCTTGTATGTGGATCTACCGAAGCACTTTAAGGGTACACATATGAGCAGATTCATTGAGGTGTTAAATGAACATGGCAGAATTATTCATGTGGATAGTATTCCTGATATTTTACGCGCTATACAAAACAAGTTTAAGTCCGAGTCAGCTTATATTAATATCGAGTTTCCATACTTCGTTACCAAGAAGGCACCCGTTTCTGGTTTAGAAAGTTTAATGGATTATAGAGCTGGTTTTATTGCTTCGGTTTCTGGATCAAAGATTGATTTTGTTTTAGAAGTGACGGTTCCCGTTGCAACTGTTTGTCCTTGTTCAAAAGCCATAAGCAGTGCAGGGGCACATAATCAGCGGGGTTTAGTTACCGTTCAGGTCCGTTACAGCAATACTGTCTGGATCGAAGAATTGATTGAGACGGTAGAGACATCAGCGAGTTCCGGGCTGTATGCGTTGCTAAAACGGGAGGATGAGAAAGCAGTTACTGAATCAGCATTTAATAATCCTGTCTTTGTAGAAGATCTTGTTCGTAATGTGGCTTTTAAACTCAAGGCAGATTCAAGAATCAGTTGGTTTAAAATAGAAGCCGAAACTTTTGAAAGCATTCATAATCACAATGCATATGCATGTATTGAGTCTGATTCTAAGCCAGTTTTTCCTTGATGTGTTTTTGGAATAAATTTGCTGGTTTATCCATGACTCAGAATTTTCCTGTTATGTCCAGATTTAACGTCGGATTTTTAACTTTGACCGTAACTACAACAGATATGTGGGCCTTACTGGAAAAGATCCAGTGATGTCTTCAATCGGTCTTCCATCAGGCGCACAATAGGCAGGACTCTGGCGATGGCGTTTTTTTCAGTTTGTCCAGGAAATCTTTTAAGTTCTGCCTGTAAAGCTGCTATTGTCTCGCCGTTTCGATCATGAAGAGGGATTGTTACTATGACTGTGGAGCGGGTTTTACCGACGTAAATATTTTCATTTTCAATCGTGCCTTTTTCTGTGCTGCCACCGGCTTTGCCGATATCTTCTTTGTTTTTTGCAGCAAGCACTGTGATTGCATCTGATCCTTGAGTGCGTCCGTAAATCTTTAGGTTAATAATTCGCGGATATTTTTCCAGAGCCTCCTTAACGAGAATAGTCGCAAGGCTTTCTTTTTGTTTATACGAGATCTTTACATCAGAAAAATATGTGATCGAGTCTGATTTCGTCCAAAACCCGATTTTTCCTTTGGTGAATGAGTAATCTGTTAACCAGGGTATAACTTCTTTACCATTGAGCGAACATCTGATTTGATTACCTTTACATTCGATGGTGATCTCGTGCCAAACTCCGGTCGATATGTTAATATCCGGGCCAATTGGTAAACTGCGCTGGCCATTAACGAATTTATAAAACTTAAATGTATTGCCCAGGGCACTGGCCCTTATAACGTAATAGTTTTTTTCATCCTGGATTCGGAATGCGATTCCGCCCATTTGTTCCATTTGACCAGATATTAATTTTATTTTTGCAGTAATAGTGAAATCACTGAACTCAAGCGCATCGTAGATTAGTAACGGAAAGTGTTCATCAATCTTTGATGTATCCAGCTGGGCAAGGACTGCCTTTTTGGATGTTGTCGGTGCATTTGGCGTGATAGCTGGGAAGGCTGTTGGTGCCTCATCAAAAATGATTTTCCAGATACCTGGTTTACCTTCCCCTGTAACCTTGCTCACAAAACCAGTTGGTTGTAACCCAGCTGAATAGTTAGAGAAATCCAGTTTTAGCTCTTCCCCTAATAAGGCAAAGGTTAGCATTATTCCAAAAATTACTTTTATCGACAAACTCATGCCTAAAATGTTAACGGATTAACCGAAACCTAACAAGTCCAACGTTTGTTGCATTTTTTAGTTTTATCAGCCGTTTCTTTTTTTACTCAAAAAATGATGGGTAATGATTTAACTTTTGCACAGACTGTCCAAACGCAAATATTTTTTTCTGAACGATAAATTTTTAGAAAGATTATAACTGCTAACTCAGGGATGAAATCCCAATAAAATTATTAGAAACTAAGTTCAGGTATTAAGTCACAAGTTAAAATCTTGACCGTAAACATTGTTAATGAAAGATTACGTACATGAGAAAAGCGTATCTTAGCGTTTTACTTGTAGTTGGTCATTTGATGACAACTACAGCTTCCGAATTCTATATTCATGAATTTAAGAAAGTAATTTTGTCTGAGAAGTTTCTAGCCGAAGGTGTGGCTGCAGGCGATATAAATAACGATGGATGTCAGGACATTATTTTTGGGCCGTATTGGAGTAAGGGCCCAGATTTTAAAGAACATTACGAATATAGAGAGGCAAAAGCATTTGATCCGGCCGGATATTCGGACAATTTTTTGACTTACACATACGATTTTAATTCCGATGGATATATGGATATTCTTGTAATTGATACTCCAGGCACTGCAGCATATTGGTACGAAAACCCGAAAGACCCGACTCACATAACACGTTGGAAAAAACACCTTGCGTTTGATGTAGTTGATAATGAAAACCCTGCTTTTGGAGACATTGACGGGGATGGAAAACCTGAACTTATTTTTAATACCGATGGCAGACTTGGGTTTGCCAGGCCGGATTGGCAAAACCCGACAAATAAATGGACATTTTATCCTATTTCGCCTAAGGGATCATGGCACAAATATACGCATGGGATTGGATTCGGTGATATTAATAGAGACGGACGTAATGATCTGATTGAAGTAACCGGGTGGTGGGAACAGCCAGCATCGCTCAAAGGCTCTCCAATATGGGTTCAACATCCAGTCAACCTGGGCGAAGGTGCAGCGCAAATAGATGTTTATGATGTAAATGGAGATGGTTTACCAGATCTGGTAAATTGTTTGCATCCGCATAAGTACGGCCTGGCCTGGTTTGAACAGGTCAACGACAACGGGGCTATCTCATTTAAAAAACACCTGATAATGGGTGAAAAACCAGAAGACAATCCTTATGGAGTTAAATTTACCCAAATGCATGCCCAGATATTGGTTGATATCGACGGCGATGGAATAAAAGATATTGTGACTGGCAAACGTTGGTGGGCTCATAAACCGCCTACTGACCCTGAATCTGACGCACCAGCGGTTATTTATTGGTTTAAGACTGTGCGGGAAAACAATGGTTCGGTACCCTTCATCCCTTATTTGATCGACGACAACTCAGGGGTAGGAATGCAAATTGTTGCTCAAGATCTTAATGGTGATGGATTAGTAGACATTGCAATTTGTAATAAAAAAGGAGCGTTTGTGTTTATCCATCGCAAACTTGAAGTCTCAAAAGAAGAATTTTTAAAACGTCAGCCTAAATTGTTTGGTAAATAATTGTTGAGTATAGTCAATTGTTTTTGTTGTTCCTTTGATTTGCAAAATCGTGACTCGTCAATTTAGCCCTGTTCAAATCGATCAGCATCTTTTGCTTAGTAGTGATTCAAGTGATTCAATGGCCTATTAATTTGAGGAGAAAAAGCTCTCATGTTCAGATTCATTTAAAAGTTTTTCCATAACCCTGCGATTCTTTAAGCAGTGGGAATCAAAGTCATTCAGATAAATTCTGCAGAGTCATTTGAGGCTATATTTACTGAGTATGCAAAAAAGACCTTTGGGTGGGTTGTAAAGATTTGGACCGGGGGTCGAAATAGGTCTGGGGTGGCCCAAGATAAGATGGTTGAACTCCGCCGAAGTCAATAACAAGTTTTTGTAAGACGACACCCGGGTCTACCATCCAGATCAATAATTTATGCTCACCTGGGTGATTAATTGTGTGATGTGATATGATTTTTCGGTAGTTGTTTTTAACAGTTTCTTGCCAGTCTGTGTTGCTGTCCAGGGCCTCATAATGCTCTGGTAAGATGGTGATGATATGAGGTGAATGATTATCCAGGGAAACACCAATGCGAAGAGGTTTGTTTGGCAAAAAATTTAATGTCGGGGCTATGTATAGGACGGTCGATACTTTACCTGTGGAGAATGAATAGAATAGATATTCAAGGTGTGGCGAGTCAACAGCAGGCGTAAAACTGTTGGTTGTTAGTGGTAATGGGGTCATTCCAGAACCAGTGTGTCCGAAGTCTGGGATCTCCTTCCATTTTATAAAATGTGGAGAAACGTTTTTTGAATAATTGGTAGCTTCTATAGAAATGAAACCAGATGGTGGTGCATATTCATAAAAGCCAGCTATAGTTATGGGCTTTGTAGTTTCTGGTTTAAATGTGCTGACTAAAACATTAACTGGTGAGCCAAAGCTTGGCGAGATGACGATTGAACTTGTACCTATGCCTGTTGGAGCGAGTGGCCAATCTACGTTTACCCATAGTCTAACTTCGTTTGTGACCCAGCCGTTTGTTTGGCTAAGGTGCAGCCATGGACTATTTATAGTGACGTGGAATTGAAATGGCATTGTCCCTCGGTTGATAATGTCGATGTATCGTTGTTGGTCATACAGGAAATCAATATTTGGCAAAATGGCCGGTGTTAATGAATTAGTCCAGAGGTTTTCGCTCCCCTGGACAGAGACAGCCGGTGAAGCACATGGGGGAGGCGATATTAACTGGACTTTTGGCATGATGTTTGTCAGCGGTTGTTGCCAGCCAGTGTATCCTATATGAGTTTGTTTCATGATATGCTTCCATTTACCATTACCAAGTCTATGGTATAAGTCTGTCAGTTTAGAATCATATTCGAAAAATTCGCTGGCCAGGTTTGCCAGATAATTTGCAGTTTGACGGCCTTGTCTTGCGTAGAGATGGTTTTTGGCTACTGTAATGTAGAGTTGGTTTAAGTTTGCTGAGGCGCACACAGGATATAAGACAAGTTGATAATATGCGTCCTGATATTGTTCAGGTAATTGACGATATATATGTTCTGCTTTTTGTTGGATCGATTGCCACTCGTTTAGCACTTGGTCTGCTTCGTTAAAATTTATGACGCTGTAGGTGGTTGGATCTAATAGTTCTGGTTTCCGTCGAGAGTTAAATTTAAAGTATTGCGCAGTTATTTTAGCAATGTCAGAGGCAAAATTTGTGCCGAACTCTCTGGTTGCCCATAATTTGAGGTACTCCATTGAATCTTGTAATAGTTGGAGGCGCGGGTTCCAGGCCATATGGAAGAAGTATTCAATGGGAATTTCCAGCGGTTTGATATCACCTACGTTTAAGATCCAGATTTGATGTATTCCGTAAGAGTACGCGATGTTGAGTTGTTCCCATATTTTGGGTAATTGGACAGTATTGAGCCATTTGTAATTTCTCGGTAGGCCTACATAATCGAGATGAAAGTAGAACCCATAGCCACCCTTTCTGTTGAGCTCATTACCTGGTGGTACTCTGCGGATGTTTTGCCAATTATCGTCGCAAAAGATTATAGTGATATCATCAGGCACCCGCATTCCATGGTCATAGTAACGTTGGACTTCTTTGTATAAAACCCAGGCCTGAGGTATTTCTTGCGGATCTTTATCGAAGACATTTTGGATGATTTGGCGTTGGTCTTTAATAATTTTTAACAGCAAATTGATTTTTGTTTCATCTGACATGGGTGAGTCGACTTTTCCTCGCATGCCCACGGTGATTATTTGTTCGTAAGATTTTATGCGCGCTATACCATTACTCCAAAATTGAGTGAGTAAGTCGGGATATTTTTCATAATCCCATTGTTTTTCTGAATATCCAAGCCAGGACCATTCCTTGTCCGCACGGGCCATAGGTTCTACATGGCTGGAACCAATAACTATTCCAAATTCGTCGGCTAATTTGGGATTTAATGGATCGTCTGAATTGAATGCGTTGTTCCACATTGCAGGCCAGAGATAGTTGGCTTTAAGTCTGAGGAGTAGCTCAAACACGTTGGTATAAAATGAATGGTTATAATTTTTAAATTTTTCTCGAACCCAATCCGATAAACAAGGGGCTTCATCATTAATAAAAATGCCTCTGTATTTAATGGCCGGAGGCCCTGCATAGATTTGTGTGTTTTTAATAAGTATTGAATCTTTGTGTTTGATTGGAACGTCAGCCCACCAATACCACGGCGAGACCCCAATTTGTTGAGAAATTTCGTAAATTCCATAAATAGTTCCGCGTTTATCACTACCTGCTATCACAAGATAATGCTCTGGGTGTGTGAGCGTTTCAATTTGATAAGTTTCCCATTTGTTTGTTATGCGATTGATATTAATCAGTTTTTCTGAAGAGAGTGTTGCAATTAACCTGCTTTTTTGAACACTACCAATAATAACAGCCGAGCATCCAGGAAGCTGATTTGTAAAAATTATATCTGGCCTTGCCCCTGTAACTTTGAAGATATCAGTCACAAGATTACTGCAGGCAAGAATTACACCTGGATAATCAACTGGATCTACAGCAATCACGCACGCTTTATTAGAATCGACTAATTTAAAAGCATGCAGATCATTTTTATCAGCCAGCAATGATGGTTGACCAATGGCAAGACAGGAAAAAGAAATTTGAACAGAAAGTAATGAGATTAACAGAGTTCTAATCACCTTAGACATTTTTTGATGCATACGATTAACCATAATTAATGGATGAAATGTTACATCAATCATAAAAATAAGCTAATTACTTCTGATAAACCTCTTGAAATAGCAAGCTGAGAAAGTAGAATTATCATGGGCTTAAAAGTCATAGTTGTTCCTTGAGAGTCGGCGTTTTCAATTGATTTTATTGTGCTTTGATAGCGGATTTGCGAATTAAAAATCGTGTAACATCGGTGTCTTTTCGTTAAACAGAGTTTTGGATCTGGATTTATGCTTTGCGTTCGAAATGGAACCAGAAAATCAAGTGCGTTACAAAGGTTCTATATATTTGTGCATGTCTGGATTCACGTGGCCATTAATCAAAGGGCATCATCCATGGTAGTATTCGATTGTTATCCGCGAATGAACGCGAATGTAAGTGTGCTGATCACGACGCAAGGCCACAGAATTCCTGGATAGATTTGTGAGCATATCTCGGGCAGAGACTGTAGCGATGTTTGTTCTTCGTATTCTTGAATAAGATTTGGTCAAACCCGGCAATAGGGTCAATACATATAAGGAAAGACGGAATATATTTAGCCGTTGATATGACTTTGAAAAATAAAAACTATTGGTCAATTTGTTATGAATGATTCAAATTTACAGTTCCCAATTTTTGGATTAATAACCCAAAACGTAAGCAAAGATTAATGGCGCTACTATGGTGGCATCGGATTCAATTATAAATTTTGGTGTGTTTATATCGAGCTTGCCCCATGTGATTTTTTCGTTTGGTATAGCACCGGAATAAGAACCATAACTTGTGGTGGAATCGCTGATCTGACAAAAATATGACCAAAGAGGTACATTTTTTTTGAGGTCTTGATTTAGCATAGGGACAACACAAATCGGGAAATCTCCAGCTATACCACCGCCTATCTGGAAAAAGCCAATACCACTCGAAGCACTTGTTTCTTCATAATACCTGGCTAGCCAGATCATGTATTCGATTCCGGATCGGACAGTATTAACATTTTTGATTTCCTGTCTGAAGCAGGCTGCAGCATACATGTTTCCTAAAGTTGAGTCTTCCCATCCTGGGACTATTATAGGGAGATTTTTTTCATAAGCAGCAATCACCCAGCTGTGAGTGCGATCGATTGTAATATGTTTATCGATAGCCCCGTTTTCTATTAATTTGTAAATAAACTCATGCGGGAAAAACCTCTGGCCTGCTTTGTCAGCTGCCTTCCATTGGTCTAATAATAATTTTTCTATTTTGCGTAAAGCTTCTTCTTCAGGAATACATGTATCAGTGACGCGGTTCATCCCTTTTTTTAATAATCTCAATTCATCCTGAGGGGTTAGGTTTCGCCAATCAGGTATTGCGACATATTTGTCATGCGCGACAAGGTTGAAGATATCTTCTTCAAGGTTTGCACCAGTGCAACAGATGATATGAACTTTATCTCTTCTGATCATTTCTGCGAGTGAGATACCGATCTCTGCAGTGCTCATTGCTCCGGCCATTGCGATGAGCATCTTGTTTCCGATGGCTAATTGCTTTTGCCATTCTTTTGCTGCATTAGCCAGGATAGCCGCATTAAAATGCTTATAATGTTTCTCTATGAATTTACCAACTGGTCCCGGATCGCTATGGTTATCAATAGATTTTTCATGTTTACGAGTGTTATTATTATCAACTTGACTGAAATGACGAGTATTCATATAGCAAGATCTTTTAGTGTTCATAGTGTAGTTATTTTAGTTGTTAGAATGATGAAGTAAAGGTATTTGTTTCATTTTATCTGTATTTCCGTAATTGGCTCAAAAAATTATCTAATCTGTTGGGTTTTGTTGGACCGGGCGAATTATTTAACTCGCAATGTGTCAGTTTATTATCATTTAAATTAGTCAGGATTGAATTCCAGGTGGCTGTTTCCGAAATAACTGCATGGAGTTTATTAACATCGGCAGGCATAGATCTTTAAGAAAGACCTGGCCTGGGCATGAGATTTTGGTCGGCATAAAAAATTGTTATAAGTTTTAATTTATTTATATGGCTGTGGGTGGTGTTGTGATTTTCAACGGCAAATAATCGATGAGGTGTGTGTGCTTTTAAAAACAGGGTTTACGACAGGTGAAAATTAGGGCCGGGCTTAAGGCTTGTGATCGCCAAATTTGTTACTAATTTGTAACAACTACTCTGTTTTTTTGTAACACTCCAGCAGTATGTTTTTCTTGAAAATATGAAAAACTCAATTGCAACAAAAATAAGGAGAAGTATGAAAGCAAAGATAAATTATGTTTTAAGCACCATAATATTAGGGCTTATCCTGACATATGCCGGCGAGGCCGGGAACATTATTGTAAAAGGCTCAGACACATTGGTAATACTGGCCCAAAAATGGGCTGAAGTATATATGGCAAAAAACAAGAATGTTACGATTCAGGTGACAGGAGGTGGTTCTGGTACAGGATTCGCTGCACTTCAGAATAAATCAACAGATTTATGTAATGCATCCAGAAAGATAAAAACGACTGAACTTCAAAATTGTATAAAGGCATTTGGCAAGCGGCCTTTAGAATTTCCCGTAGCTCTCGATGGTTTATCTGTATATGTCAATACAGAGAATCCGATTAAAGAGCTAACGTTGCAACAGCTTGAGGCAATATTTACCGGCAAGGTAAAGAATTGGAAGGAAGTGGGAGGACCAGATGCGCAGATTACTTTGTATAGTCGGGAGAATAGTTCCGGGACTTATGAATTTTTTAAGGAGCATGTTTTAAAGGGCAAAGATTTTGCATCGTCTGCGCAAGCAATGCCCGGGACTGCAGCATTAATTCAGGCGGTGGCCAGAGACAAAAATGGGATTGGTTATGGCGGTGCAGCATACGGCCAGGGAGTCAAACACTTGTTGATTAAAAAGGATGATTCAAGTCCTGCAATAGAGCCGGTGGAAGAAAATATAGTTAATGGCACATATCCCATATGGCGATATCTGTACGTATATGTAAATCCAGATTTATACAAAGGTGAGATAGCTGAGTACCTAAAATGGATCAGAAGCGATGAGGGTCAAAAAATAGTCAAGGATATTGGATATTATCCCTTGCCAAAGAATCTGAGGTCTTCGAATTGATTAAAGTGTAAAAAAGCGCGCGGGTTCACTATCTCGCGCGCTTATTTAAAGGATCGAGTTAATGAATAAAGACACAAAGATTTCGCTGGCTTTGACACGGGTACAGTTTAATTGGACCGAACGGATTCTTGAGCTTGGTATTTTGCTGATTTCTGCAACGACAAGTGTAGCGATATTGATGATTTTTGTGTTTGTTGGGCGGGAGTCAATGCCTGTTATATTTGGAAAATCTCAGCTAGACGCCAGTCAGTCAATCAGGTCGGTAGAAGATTTGCATAAGATGTCAGCGAAGGAAATAATGACCTATCTAGGGTTATCAAAAGAAGAATACAATAGTCTGGATAAGCAATCGCTGCGTGAGCTAATGCTACTTAAAATTGAGACAGCCAGGGATGCATCCAAAGATAAAGATGCATTCATTAATGCGGCCTCTTTGAAATATTTATTTTTTCCGCATCAATGGACCGGATACGATAAACCAGTATTTATATGGCAGCCTGTATCAGAGATAAGAAAATTTAACATTATTCCGCTTATAGTGGGGAGTCTGAAGATTTCATTAATAGCAATACTAGTCAGTGTTCCGTTTGCAATTGCTTCGGCAATTTTGGTATCGGTATTAGTTCATCCAAAGATAAAAGAAGTTCTAAAACCATTAATTGAATTACTAGCGGGGATTCCTTCTGTTGTTATTGGGGTATTTGGATTAATAGTGATAGCGAATATTGTTCAATCGGTTACGGGTTGTGTATTTCGGTTAAACTCGTTGACAGCGGGGATAGCACTTAGTTTTGCTGTGATCCCTGTAATATTTTCAATAAGTGAGGATGCACTGAGCAGTGTGCCAAAGTCGTATATTGAAGCCGCATATGCTCTTGGGGCCAGTCGTTGGAAAATGGCATTTCAAGTTGTGATGCCGGCTGCATTTCCGGGAGTTTTTGCTGCTTTGATGATAGGCTTTGGCAGGGCATTTGGTGAGACCATGATTGTTCTAATGGCCAGTGGTAATGCCAGTATCTTGTCGGCTAGCATACTGGATCCAGCGCGCACGATTACTGCTACCATTGCTGCAGAGCTAGCTGAGACCGTATTTGGAGACCCGCATTATTCTGTACTATTTTTTATTGGGCTACTTCTGTTCGTATTTACATTTATACTAAACATAGCTGCCAATTTAGTGATGGGCCATTTACGAACGAGGATTGAAGGTAAAAAATGAATCACAATAAGCTTCCCTTGCAAATAACAAAACCGTGGCGTGACTGTGAGTCCATTATATTTACTGGATTATGTTTTCTAGCCACGTTAGTAGTTCTTGCTATTTTGGTGGTCATAGTGGGTTACATTGCTGTCAATGGGTGGGGTCACATAACATGGAAGTTTCTAACTTCTCCTATGACGCAAGATATATTTGATGCTAGCAGGACCGGGGTCCTTTCGCTTGCCATAGGGACTGCAGCCAAAGTGATACTCATGACAATAGCGGTTGTTCCTGTTGGGGCAATCACGGCCATTTACTTATCTGAATACTCATCAAGCAAATCTATTTTCACAAAGGTCGTTAGACTGGCTATTAACAATCTTGCTGGTGTCCCAGCGATTGTGTTTGGACTTTTTGGGGTAGGTTTTTTTATAAAGACGATAGGCAGCACGATTGATGCAACATTCTTCAGCCAGTCCTCTGGGCCGGTTTGGGGCAAACCTTGCTTATTATGGGCATCTTTTACTTTGGCTGTGATGACTTTACCTGTGGTGATAGTTGCGACTGAGGAAGCATTACGCTCTATACCTAACAGCTTAAGGGAGGCAAGCTACGCTTTGGGAGCGACTAAATTAGAGACTATTTTTAAAGTTCTACTGCCTATATCGATCCCGGGGTTACTTACAGGATCAATCTTGGCGGTCAGCCGGGCTGCAGGTGAGGTAGCACCAATATTGTTTACTGGAGCAGCATATTATATGGCTGGATTACCGAAAAGCTTATCTGATCAATTCATGGACTTGGGCTATCAGGTTTATATTCTGGCGACGCAATCCCCGAACATTGAAAAAACCAGGGCACTACTGTTTGCAACATCGTTAGTTTTATTGGTTCTTACTTTGGCCCTGAATCTGGTGGCTATTTTAATCCGATATCGTATGCGATCGCAGAACAAAAATTAAAAGTATAAATGAAAAGCACAATGCAGTCCGGAAACTTATTATTCAAACGCCAGGAAAATTTTCAAATGAACAAGCAATTAGATATCAACATGAACAAAGGAATTGAGAATATCAACAGGCTTGAGACAGGCTCAATTTTTGAGAATTGCATAATTGAGACCCAGGGACTTACTGTCAAGTATGGATCAAGTATAGCGGTGAATAACATTAATCTTAGAATTTTTAAAAATAGTGTAACCGCTTTTATAGGGCCTTCTGGCTGTGGTAAATCAACATTATTAAGATGTTTCAACAGGATGAATGATGTTATAGATAATGTACACATTACAGGCAAGGTGCTACTGGATGGCATAGATATTTATGATAAATCAGTCAACGTTATAGAGCTGCGAAGGCAAGTTGGAATGGTTTTCCAAAAATCCAATCCGTTTCCTAAATCAATTTATGAAAACATAGCTTTTGGTCTCAGATTAGCTGGCATCAAAAAGAGGGAGTTGTTGGATCAATACATTGAAGAGAGTCTTAAAAAAGCTGCCTTATGGGATGAAGTTAAGGACCGGCTAAATGCAAATGCGCTTGGTTTATCAGGAGGTCAACAGCAACGACTTTGTATAGCCAGAGCAATAGCAATTAAGCCTTCTGTATTATTGATGGACGAACCGGCTTCAGCCCTGGATCCGATAGCTACAGCAAAGATCGAAGAATTAATTCTGGAGTTAAAGAAAGATTATACTATTTTAATTGTGACGCATAACATGCAACAGGCTGCCAGGATCTCTGATTATACAGCATTTTTATATCTTGGTGAACTGATTGAGTATAATACTACGGCTCAAATATTTACAACCCCGGCTAAACGCCAAACAGAGGAATATATTACAGGACGGTTCGGATGAGAATTGTTCCTTCAGCTAGTTCAGCTGCTTAGTATCCGGCCACGACAAATCCTGCGCTGGTGTGGCTAGGTCTCTGCGAAGATTGTATCCCATGCTTGTTTTCTTTTTACTTAAAAAATCCTTCCATTATACACATTACAGTCCTGGATTTTAGATGCGGGGTTATTTTTCTATTAGATCTTAATTTTTGAAAGGTGTTTATAAATTGGGAGTTACAGGCCACATTAATTCTGCAGGATTTTTAAGTAAAAGTGCTAGGGCCAGGGCTTCAGGTGTTAATCTTATATTATTCCACCAGGTTTATCAGATTTAATTATTTATGATTGGTTGACTTGTTCGTCATATATGGTTTTAATACAACAATATTGGATGCACAAAGACTTGGTATATGCAAAAAACTAAAACGCCTAATATTCAATATGACGAAGTACTAAGTAAGCAACCAACTTCGTCAGACAATGAAGAAGCGACAACTCCCAAGAGTAACCCTGCTATAGCTATTGAGGGTGTTTCAACTCCATCTTACCCTTCAATTCTGAATAAGTGCAAACAGTTCAAAAGGGCTGAGCAGGTTAAAGCAATGGGACTATATCCGTATTTTAGGCCTATATCTTCTGCTCAGGACACAGAGGTTATAATGAACGGCAAGAAGGTCTTAATGTTAGGCTCTAATAGCTATTTAGGCTTAACAAACCATCCAAAAATTAAAGAAGCCGTTAAAGCTGCGGTGGATAAATATGGTAGTGGTTGTGGAGGTTCCAGATTTTTGAACGGCACCCTTGATTTGCATATTCGATTGGAGTCAGAACTTGCCAAACTGGTCAATAAAGAAGCTGTGTTACTCTACAGTACTGGATTTCAAGTGAATCTTGGGGTCATTAGTGCCCTGGTAAATAAAGGCGATTATGTATTGGCTGACAAATGCGATCATGCAAGTATTGTTGAAGGATGTTCACTTGCGCAGGGGGAATTTATTCGGTTTCCACACAGAAACATAAGTGCTTTGGAACATAAACTGCAAAAAATAAATCCGGATGCCGGCAAATTAATTGTAGTCGATGGTGTATTTAGCATGGAAGGGGATATAATTCAACTGCCAGAACTGTGTGAACTTGCTAGAAAATATAACTGTGCTGTCATGGTTGACGATGCTCATGCAATAGGTGTTCTGGGGAAAAATGGGGCTGGTACTGCAAATCATTTTGGGTTAACAGAGCAAGTCGATCTGATCATGGGCACATTCAGTAAGTCTTTAGCTAGTTTAGGTGGTTTTATTGCTGCGGATTATGAAACCATAGAGTTTCTTAAACATCATTCACGTGCGTTAATATTCAGTGCGAGTATGAGCCCCGCCAATGCTGCAGCGGTCTTAGCTGCTTTAGAAATCATGCTCACCGAGCCAGAACGTATATCGCAATTATGGAAAAATACCGAACGGATGAAAAAGGGGCTCATTTCGATTGGTTTTGACCTTGGAGAAACGCAAACGCCTATTTTACCGGTCTATTGCAGAGACATGATGAAAACGTTCAAATTTTGTAAACGTTTGGAAGAAGAGGGCGTTTTTGTTAATCCGGTATTGTCCCCTGCTGTTCCGCCGGGAAGGGAACTTATTCGGATAAGTCTGATGGCGACTCATACAGATAGTCAAATTGACTTTGCTCTTGAGAAGCTCGAAAAAGTAGGACGCGAGCTCTGTTTGATTTGAAAAGCAGTAGATGCTGATTTTTCGTGCGGTTGGCAGGGGTTCAGGCTGATCCTGTAAATAAAATGAAAGTCTTGCTTACTGGAGCGACAGGTTTCGTAGGCAGTCATATTTTGGACTGTCTCTTACGAAACAATTTTCAGACTGTAGTATTATTACGGAAAACCAGCAATACTAACTACATAAACCACCAGTTAGCCAGGATAGAGATTTGTTATGCACAACTTTCGGATGTCGATTCGCTTATTAAGGCCCTTGATGGTGTTTCATATGTAATTCATTGTGCTGGATTAACTAAGGCTGTCAAAAACAATGATTTTTTCGAGGTCAACCATGCTGGCACCAGGAACCTTCTTCGGGCAATTAATTCCAGAAAAAATGAAATAAAAAGGTTGGTATTTTTATCAAGTCTGGCGGCGGCTGGGCCAGTCAAGCCGGGACATAAAGCAAAAGAAGATGACCCCGTCAGCCCGGTTTCTTTATACGGCAAAAGCAAGTTAGCAGCGGAAAAAGAGATTATTTCAAGTTCAGAAGTTGAGTATGTAATCGTCCGTCCACCAGCCGTTTATGGCCCCAGAGACGAAGCGTTTTTCCCCATGTTCAAAGCTATTTATCGGCATATACGACCGCTGATTATCGGGGGCACGAAGGAGTTAAGTCTGGTTTTTGTGGAAGATCTGGCACAAGCAGTAGTTCAATGCATGATACACTCGGATGCCAAAAACAGGATTTATTATATTGCCAATCCAGATATTGTTACGCCCTCAGCTTTGGCTTTAGAAATTCAGCGTCAATTAAATGGGTGGGCAATGCCGTTTGCAATACCAGTGCAGTTTCTGTGGTTCATTTGTGCAGCTAATGAATTCTTGGCAAAGATAACAAAGAAACCTGTGATCTTAAACAGACAAAAGTATAGAGAACTAAAGGCGCATTCCTGGGTCTGCGATCCCAGCAGGGCTCAGAGTGAATTAGGTATAAATTGCAAAACTAATTTGGATGAGGGGATTAGGTCAACACTGGCATGGTATTATGAGCACGGTTGGCTTCCAAAAAGTTGATGTTACCGATTTTTGTTATGGCAAATTACGTTTTAATAGACTTTTTAACACAAGGATATTTGATTTTAACTGGTCTAATAATTTTACTGGCACCTCATGATTCTATTCCTTTATGGAAATACCTGTTATTAGCGCATTTGCTTTGCATCGGGTTAATTCATCTTCTTATAAGGGCGTATGACCGATCACCGTCAAATCGAGTGCTCCGTTTTTTGAGGCATTTTTATCCAATTATTCTTTATACGGGGTTTTACCGTGAGACTGGGGCTTTAAATCAAATTGCTTTCAATGGTTTTCTGGACCCAGTTTTCATTAGGCTCGAACAAAAAGTATTCCATTTCCAACCGAGCGTAGTTTTTATGGATAGTTTGAATAATCGCTGGATAGCTGAAATTTTTTATGCAGCCTACTTTTCATATTATATCATGATATTTGGGATAGGGCTTATTTTATTTTTGAAGGATTATAAAAAATTTTTTCACTACCTAACCATTGTGTCATTTGTTTTTTACCTTTGTTACCTGACATACATTTTTACGCCTGTTACTGGTCCGCGCCTTTTTTATAGGGAAATTGCAGGTTATAAATTACCACAGGAGTGTATACCGCAGAATATATCAGCATTTCCCGAGAGCGTACAAAAGGCGGTCTTTTATAAAATAATGGATTTGATTTACGATATTTTTGAGTCGCCAGGCGCTGCTTTTCCAAGCAGCCACGTGGCGATAGCCATCTGCACGCTGTATTTTTCGATCAAATATATTCCGTCGATTCGTTATTTGCATTTGATTATTGTGATAATTTTGTGTTTATCGACAGTGTATTGCAGATACCATTATGCAATTGATGTAATAGCAGGCGCATTAACAGCGGGTATATTAACTCCTGTAGGTAATCTTTTGTATGAAAAATGGGGGAAATTAGCTGATAACGATAGTTGAAAGCAATATTATGTTAGTAGCCATGGCAGATGGCATAGCTAAAACTTTGGCAATGACTTTCGGAAATTTTACAATAAAAAAAGAACAGAGAAACCTGAAGAAATCGATGGTATTGCCAAAAAAGTCGGCTAAATTTCTTTTTCGTAGATTCTGTATCGTTTGTACGGGATGCCGCCAAAGAATTCAATAACCCTGCACATCATGATGTTATCTTCGAGAATCCATGACGCCTCAGCTTCAGTAAAGCCAGCTTTTATGCCAACCTCGAAGCCCCGACTCAACATCAGTGCTTCAAGACCATGATTTCTGAACTCTGACTTTACACCCAACGTTAAGACCCTGCACCTATGTGGAAGCTTCATGCCTAGAAAGTAAGGTAAAGTCTTAAATAAATTTAAAGATAACAGTCGGCCTTTGAGTGGTTTGAACGGGATATTATAATCAGGCAAGGCAAGCATGAACCCAACAGGCTCTTGTCCAGCCTCTGCAAGCCAGACTAATCCTTCCATGAAAATAGGCTTGAGGCGTTCTGCCATGAAATCAATTTCATCAGATGTCATGGGCACAAACCCCCAATTATGCTCCCAAGCGCTATTATAAACTTCTTTGATCTTTTCGAGATCTTCAGCCAATGTTTTTTTCTTCACTGGTTTACAGAAAATATTGGAATTTCGGGCAATTGCTTTGGAGGCTATCCTATTAAGTTTATCTATAGGACATTTTTTAACATCAATAAAAAAGGAAATCAAGTCTTTGGCTTTTTTGAATCCAGAATTTTCTAAGAGGTCTATGTAGTATTTTGGATTATATGGCATCATGAAAACCGGAGGGGAATCAAATCCTTCGATCAATAACCCACAGTCGTCATTGGTTGAAGGATTCATTGGACCAATTATTTTCTTGAAGCCTTTTGATTTTAACCACTGTGCAGCTGTATTGAGAAGTGCACTGCTGATTTCATGGTCATTAATAGATTCAAAAAAACCAAAGAATCCAACATTATCATGATGAAATTTGTTGTGATTGTGATTAATAATTGCTGCAATTCGACCCAGGTCTTTTGAGCCTCTGCTGGCAACCCAGAGTTTCATTTCTGCATGTTTAAAAAAAGGATTGTCATCGCTTAGGACCTTGCGGAAGTCTAATAACAAAGGGGCCACCCAGTTTGTGTCCTGTTCATAGATATTGTAACAGACTTTGAAGAATCGTCTTAACCCGTAGCTTGTTCGATCCAGTTGGCTTATTTGAATTGGTGAATTTATCATATGGCTTTGGGTGTCCAGCTCATGCTAAAATTGTCTCTGTCCATCATGATGGTTTGTTTGTTAGCTTCAATCATTTGTTGCAACAATCGACGCTGATACTTTATCATTATGCCATGAATAATTGTCAAGGCATCGGTTCAATCTTATTCAGTTACAGGGGAGATATTATTTGCTTAATGCGCCGATTGACGTTGGTTTATTTATGAATCAGTCGTGAACCCCGGTAAAGATTCAAACCTTTTAACTTTTGCTGTATGCCAGATGGAGCTGAGATTATGAATGAAATTAAAAAGATTGAACGAGTAAACGTGCTCGGTGTTGGAATTAGTGCAATTAATATGGACCTGGCAGTACGTGCAATCATTGATGCAATTCTCAACAAAAAAAAGGGCTATGTATGCGTGACAGGAGTACATGGAGTGATGGAATCTCAAAAGAATCAATTGTTGCGGCAGATCCATAACCAGTCTTTTTTATGCACGCCTGATGGTATGCCTATGGTCTGGATAGGCAAAATTAAAGGGTTTAAATTTATGGATCGGGTCTATGGCCCAGATTTGATGCTTGAGCTATGTAAAGTCTCGTCAAAGTATAATATTCGGCATTTTCTGTTCGGGGGCGCTAATGGTGTTGCTGATAAACTGAAATCAGTCCTGGAAAATAAATTTGATGGGATAAAAATTGTTGGCACCTATGAACCTCCATTCCGCCCGTTAAATGAAACCGAAAAAACAAGCCTGATTCGGACTTTTTCCGACCTTAAGCCTGATATTACCTGGATAGGACTTAGCACACCGAAACAAGAATTATTTATGGCTGAATACATGCAACATCTTAATACTACGATTATGATCGGTGTTGGAGCCGCTTTTGATTTTCATACTGGCAGAGTTAAACAAGCACCACAGTGGATGCAAAAAAATGGTTTAGAATGGTTTTTCAGATTATGCATGGAACCCAGACGGCTTTGGAAAAGATATCTAATTAATAACCCCCTTTTCATGTTACTTGTAACAGCTCAACTTCTAGGCCTGAAAAAATATTCAATTTAAAGTTAAATCAACTCCTGTTATAATTTTTACACCGTGAGGATGTGAGACTTTGTAAGTAATAAAATTAGAACTTCAAACATTGATGCTTAATTCGGAAAAAACTGGCGCAAGGTTCTTTATTTCATGTAACGACAAAATTAATTTCCTATGAGTTGATCGGTGGTGTGAGACTATTTGGGATATTATTTTTAACTTTGAGCTCGAGACTTTCTAATAATTTGTTTTTGAAAAGTTTTGCTGAGACCCCGAGTTGTTTTTCGAAAACCAGGTTAAGTTGACGTGACCCGGAAAAGCCACATTCATAAGCTAGTTCCTTTATGGATATCTTTGGATTTGTTTCCAGGAGAAATTTTGCGCGTTTGAATCGGATATTCATAATAAACTCGTGCGGTGTAACCCGCAAGTACTCTCGGAATGCATATTCAAGCCAACGCCTGGACCTGCCAACTGAAACAGCAATTGAATTTACAGAAATTGGTTCGTTAATGTGTCTTTTTATGTTATTAACCACCTCTAAGATTAATTTATTATCGACACCTATTGTATCAGTAGAAAGCCTTTCGACTACTTCACCGGGTGGAATAACAATTTCTGCGGCTTGAGGTGTTTTACCGGATATTAAAGAATCAAGGAGTTCTGCAGTAAGCCATCCTACTTTCTCTCCTGGCCTTGCTACGCTTGTTATTTGAGGGTCAGAGAATTCACAAGTCTGTATATCATTGTTAAACCCAATGACCGCAATCTCATCAGGTACTTTTATACCACAACGCTTGCATGCTTGAATAACCATAGCAGCGCGAGGGTCATGCGATGCCATAAGTCCCACAGGTTTCTCTAATGATTGAAGCCAGCGTTCTAAAGAGACATGATCATGCTGCCAGGGTTTATCCATTGCGAATGTTGGAGTGTCTTCGTAGTAAGAGCATTTATAACCCTGGCTTTTTATAACCTCAATGAATCCTTGATATTCACTCTTTGCATAGAACACGTTCTTCAAACCATAGAATGCAAACCTGGAAAACCCGTGTTCCAGCAAATGCCGCGCTGCTTTTCTGCCGGCTTCCATGTAGTCTATCCTGACTCTAGGAATACCACTGTAATCCAGAGCTCCTGAGATATTGATAACTGGACATTTTAATGTCTGAATAACCTCGACATCCTTTAAAGAATTAACCATTGCAATTGCGCCGTCACCGTCCCAACCTACGAGTGAAGAAACTGGGATTGAATGTGTCTCTGGGCTGGTGATGAAGTCCCAGTCTTTATGGGCTTGAGAATAAAGCCTGATACCGTGCAAGACTTGTTCAAGGTGCGGCACACCGATAGGCAGTGCCAGCACGATTTTTTTCTTTTTACGCATAAGATGTTATTATTCGCAAATATGCAGTATTTTGCGCAAAAATACAATTGATTGCAATAATTTTTTTAATATATCATCCCTGCTGAAGCTTTAGAAGTATCGTCCGGCGATTGGCGGGATCGCTAGTACGATCTTCTTTAAAACGAACAACTGAGGTCAATTATGAAAAAAAGGTTTTTGTTATGTTCACTTGCAGCATTGCTGTCGCTTTTAAATAATGCGATAGCCTTGCCTATTATCACCAGTGTCACAGAATCTGGTGGCACTTCAGCAAACATTGCTAGATTTACGGGGCAAACCTTTACACATCCGAATCTGGGCCAATTCACTGTTGGGTTAGTTGCCGAAGACGAATACATTTTCACTGATCGTTTGCACCAGATGAATGGTGCAGATGTCACGCTGCCTATTCCTGACTACTTACTTGGTGGTGAACATGTTATGGTAGCTAATGATAATAAAAACATTGCTGGTTATAGCCTGGCGATAACTGTCGCGGAACCGGTCAAGGTGTATATCCTTCTCGATAACCGTCTTGGCGATGGCAACAATGCTAATCCGCCAGATTTGAGTACATCTACAACATGGGCCGATCAAGGTTTTACAGCAGTTAGAAACGGATTAAATAGATCCGGCAACATCGACTGGCCTGATGAAGTTGGTATAGACGAAGGCGGTGACGGCACGGGGCCGGGTCAAGGAATTAACAATTGGTACTCAGTGTATGTTAAAGAAGTTCCAGCTGGGACTTTTACCATCGTCCAGCCTCTTCCTGCTGGTCATAATAATTTCTGTGTTATAATTAAACGGTTGTCTTCTGGACCATCTGTTACGGCTTATTCAGGGAACCTTGCTGGTTGCCGTATTGAAATAACAGATGGTATGGCTTCTTCTCTTGATCAGAGTAGCATAAAATTAAGTTTTGATGGTACTCAAGTTAATCCGCAAACCATCACTAAATCTGGAAATAAAACCTCTATCAAATATAAAGCACCCTCTGTACTGCCGCCATTATCGACTCATACCGTTAAAATTGAATTTTCTGACACAAGTAAACCACCGGTAACCAATTCTTATTCATTCTCTTATGTAGTTGCGCCATATGCGACATTGACTGCGACGGATTCTGTGCCAGCGAATCTAGTTGATAAAAACAGTTCAGGATTTTACGCATTTATTCATCAAGCCTCAATAGGTGATCCTGCGAATCCTACTACGTTGCCAAACACTACATTACGAGCAGAGGCTCAAGTACGTGGATATTTAACAAATGCTGCTACCGGCCAGGTTTATAATAATTTAGTTAGTGGCGGGCCAAACTTTATGGCTGAAGTGATTAACTGGAACATCAACGCAGGTCTTGGAAATGATATTGGGAATTTTAGAGATACAAGTGATATTCCGAGGCCTGACGATGCAGTCCCGGGTTTGCCCGGGTCTGAGGGCTCTTATAACAATGTCGCTGCAGAGATAATTGGGTACTTGGAGTTAAAAGCTGGAGTATACCAATTTGGTGTAAACAGCGATGATGGATTTAGGCTAACTTGCGGTCCTCAGCCAAAGAGCTTATTTGGAAAACAACTTGGTATGTTTGAAGGTGGTCGTGGCTCAGCTGATACGTTATTCTACGTATATGTCCAGCAAGATGGCATTTACCCGGTCCGCTTATTGTGGTATCAGGGCAACGGTGATGCGAATGTTGAATTTTTCTCAGTAACTGAAGATGGCGAGAAGATACTTATCAATGATCGTGAAAATGAGAATGCTATTATTTCTTACAGTTCTGCTACAAGTTCACCTGAACCTGTGGCCCGGCTGGTTCTTCCACTCCCAGGCACAACGAATGCCTTGCCATCAAGTTCGGTAATTATTGAGCTGGAGGATAGTCAAACAGCTGCAGTAGATGTTAACTCAATAGTGTTAAAGATAAATGGTAATCCAGTGATGCCAGGTATTCAAAAGTCTGGCAGCCTCACAAAAATCAATTATACCCCAGCTCAATTTTTTGATTTAGGCGCAACAATTGAAGCTAATATAACATTTACTGCTGGTGGACAGGTATATAATAGAACCTGGTCATTTCAGATTCGTAACAACATAAACCAGATTCCAGCGATTTATGCGCAGCCACCAGGTTCTGGTCAGGAGCGCGGTTTTACAGTTCGGGTTGTTTATACCTCTACCTATGCAAATAGCACAGCTTATTCTGAAGACGCTTTAGCCGGACTCAATTACGCCGCGGTGGGATATGGTTTTGAAAAGCCAGATTATATTTATTACAATGTTAATGCTCCGACTGCGTTTGGCAACTTCCCAGGGATTGAATCTAGAAAAGTCCCGGGCCAGGAAGACCTGGGTATAACCACACAGTTCGCTATGGAAGCGGTAGCGTATCTTGAGCTAAAACGTGGAGCTTATCGCATGGGTGTAAACAGTGATGATGGATTTAGAGTAACTTGTGGGGCTACGCCTCAGGAAATTGGACTAGTACTTGGAGAATTTAGTGGCGGCCGTGGCTTTGCCGACACTATGTTTGATTTTCTGGTCCCTGCCGATGGCATCTATCCATTCCGATTAACCTGGGAACAGGGAACCGGCAGTGCTGGTGTACAATGGTTCATTGAGGATCTCAATACATCTGTTAGGACACTGATCAACTATCCTGGTTCACCAGTGGTAGCTTACCGGTATTGTTCAACCTTGACTCAAGCTGTAACAATCGTCGAACAGCCTGCGTCAACCAATGTATTCCAGAATCGGAAACCTAGTTTTTCGGTCAAAGCTGTATCAGGGTCTATCACTAACTACGCTGTCTTTGCATATCAATGGCAGCAAAAATCTCCGGGATCTGCTACATTTGAAAACATCCCAGGGGCAAATGGCCCAACGTATACAACGCTTGACCCAGTATCATCATTTGATAATGGCACTCAGTTCCGGTGTATTGTGACGTTATTAGGTTATCCTTCTGCAACGAGTCAGGTGGCCACTTTAACTGTTACTGTGGATAATGAACCGCCTCAGGTATATTCCATTAAAGGTAGTGCTGATTGGAAAACAGTAAAAATATCGTTCAATGAACTAATAGACTCAGGCTCTGTTTATGCTGCAAACTTTAGCATATCTGGACTCCAGGTTCTGGATGCAATAGTTGATGATACCGGAACTAATATACTTTTGACGACAAGCTTACAGACACCTGGAACGAAGTATGAAGTTACTATTAAAAATATAACTGATTTAGCTTGGAACCACATTGCGGATAATACAAAAGTCCAATTTACAGCATGGATAGTCGAAAATGGCTATGTCATCCGAGAATTATATAACAATATTACTGGAACAACCGTGGGAGCGCTTACTCAATCTAGTAAGTTCATTAATAAACGGCCTGATAGTGTAAGTGCTCTTTCGATTCCAGATTACCAAACTTTAGGTGATAATTATGGGGCTAAAGTTTACGGTTTAATCACAGCACCTGTTACAGGTTCATACGTATTCTATATCGCCAGTGATGACAACTCTGAGCTTTATTTGAGCACTGATGATTCGCCAGCTAATCTATCGCAGACACCAATTGCCTCAGTAACTGATTGGACAGGCTACCGGGAATGGACTAAATTCACTACCCAACGTTCCGAACCAGTGACATTAGAAGCTGGCAGGAAGTACTATTTCGTTGCATATCAGAAAGAGGGCACTGGCGGCGATAACTTATCAATAGCCTGGATTCGACCCGATGATCCTGCCACAAACGTTATTCCATCACAGTATTTATCTGGGCTTGCAAATCCCGACGTGGCGGCCATAAACATAATCAAACAGCCAGAAAATATCACCGTAGTCGAGAATAGATCGGCTACCTTTAGTGTAAAAGCAGAAGGTAAATCTGAGTTTGGTACGAATATTTTATACCAATGGCAGAAAAATGGAGTGGACATCCCGAATGCTACATCGGCTTCGTATACTGTTTCGAGAATCCAGTTAGCCGATAACGGTGCAGTCTTTAGGTGTATTCTTAAAGTCCCAGGTTTAACAACAAATTCTGCTGACGCAGTAGTTACTGTTTTGGCGGATCAGACCTCGCCAACTGCTCTTTCTGCTGGTGCGTTAATTAATAGAAACGAGATAGGTATAATGTTCGATGAACTTCTTGATCCTACCAGTGCAGCTAACGTTTCTAACTATACAGTGGCTGGTGCTATTGTAACTAAGGCTGCCTTGAGACCATCTGGTAATCAAGTGGTTATAGTTATTGATAAGCCTGTAGTTTCTGCCATAACGGTGAACTACGCAGGCATAAAAGACCTGGCAGGAAATAGTGGAGCAGGGTCAGTGTCGGTAGCTGTTGTTGATATGCAGGCGCAAGATATTGGTACAAAAGACGCCCAGGGGAACTTTACTAATCCGTTGTACCCAGGAGCCACTTATGTTTATGGGCCTGATATATTTGAAGTTACAGGTGGTGGCTCAGACATTTGGGGTACGGCTGATGCCTGTCAGTTTGTTTTCAAGACTGTCAACGGTAATTTTGATATTCAGGCAAGAGTTGAAGACCTTACAAGGCCAGATGCCTGGACAAAAGCCACTCTTATGGTCCGTGAAGACCTTGAAGCCAACAGCAGAAACTTTGCTATATTGGCTGCGCCGGCAACAGGACAGAATGTAATTAATGTTCAATGGCGTGATGCCAAGGGTGGATCTTCTGCATCCCTGGCAACTGCTTTACGGCCTACACCAGTGCCATATCCAAATACCTGGTTAAGGATGCAACGTGTTGATAATACGTTTAACTTTTACTGGGGTACTAATGGCACCGATTGGACCCTCTTATATACCGCAACACCTACTAACCCGTTACCGTCAAGTGTCAATCTCGGCCTTGCAGTGACGGCGCATATCAATAACACTAATACTAATGCAATTGCTCAATACAGACAGGTTAAGATCTCCTCCAGTGCACCACCTGTACAACAACCTGTGTTAAAGATTGAGCTTATGCTTGATAATGTCGTGGTCGTAAGTTGGCCTGCTGCAGCTGAAGGATTCGTGCTGCAAACGGCAGATCAGGTCGACGGACCATATACGGATGTCACAACTGGAATTGAAACCTCCGGCGAGGTAAAACGGTACGTAGTCACCGTGCCGTCAAATTCTCGTTTCTTCAGATTAAAGAAATGAAACTCTCTCCAGTTTTGTGACCGCTGAGTAACAAGAGACCGGCAATCAAGCCGGTCTCTTTTTTATTCCTCACTACTGAATAGAATTCCTAAAAATGTTCCTTCTATCCATTTGCTATTGATTTGCCAAAAAAGCGGTAATTGCATCACACTGTCCTGTTATCACAAAAAAAATAAACAAAAAACCTTAATCCCATAACGGATCTGGTTTAGTGAGCCCAGGATTCCTTTTCCTTTAAGCTATTCATAGTGAGGGCGACTTTAAATTCAAACGAATATACGGTGTGAGAATATACACCTCCACTTTCATTTGTTGTTATGTTCCTCATACCATTCAGGATTAAGGCCAATGTCTGAACTAATGGTTCAGGTCTCCTGGAGACCCGGAAGGAATTAATAATCAATAGTCACTAATGGATTGGGAGGAGTCTGTAAATAACCATAAATTTTCACAACCTCAAAGCGGTTGAATAGTTTTATGACAGATGTTTATCATCAATTATCAAAGACTTCACAAAGAGGCTTGGAATGTTAACGGATGAATTCATTCACCACTGATATCACTGGCTCATTAATAGAAAAGCGAATTATCAGAAAAAACTCTTAGAAAAGTTCGAAGACTGTAAAGATCTGGATTATCGTTGAGTCGATACTAGCTGGATGAGTTTTTGTTGTGTTAGTTTCTGAGAGACATTTTTAAGAATGGCAAAGTCACAGTCAAGAATGCCTGTGTCGCATTCAGTGGAGGAATGGGTTACATCTTGACCAAGTTTCCGACGATTTTCTTGAGGGTAGGCTTCCAACCCGACCCGCTGACGCCGCGGAAGTTGTTCCTTTAATAAACTTAGATGGCAAATATTTTGTTGTTGCTTTTTAAAATATGTTGCTAAGATCAGTGCGCCAGAACAAGTACAATTTATGAAAAAAAGATCACCGTGTTTTACTTTTGGAATTTGTTGCAAGGCATTCTCGGGTTTTTAATAGCCTTATCCGGGTTTCAAATTTTAAGTCAAGATATGCACTGGCAACATAAAAGTAGTGCGATTGGAGATTTGCCAGCACCGAACGATGGAAATCAACAGACCTGCCTTGTTGTAGCAGATTTTGACAGAGACGGGATCGACGATTTTGCAATCGGCGAACGCACTAAGACGCCGTCGGTGGTCTGGTATAAATGGAATGGTAAGGGTGGTTGGGATAAGTTTGTTATTGATGACACACCATTGCAGCCGGAAGCAGGCGGGGACGTTTGTGATATAGATGGAGATGGTGACCTTGACCTTATTCTAGGTCAGGACTACAGCGGCAATGCAATATGGTGGTGGGAAAATCCGTTCCCTGATTTCAGTAAACCGTGGAAGCGGTACTATATAAAACATTCAGGAGCAAATAAACATCATGATCAATCAGTCGGTGATTACGATGGTGATGGCAAGAATGAGTTGATTTCGTGGAATCAGGGCGGAAAACAACTTTTGCTTTTTAAGATACCTGAAAATCCGAAGAACGAACAAAACTGGAAGTCAGTGGTAATTTATTCGTGGAGTTCAGGCGAAGAGATGGAGGGATTTCCTTCTAAGCCGGTTGATATTGATGGCGATGGCAAAGTTGATATTGTCGGAGGTGGCAGATGGTTCAAACACATTGGCGACACACAATTTGAGCCAGGAGTGATTGACGAAAACATGCGATTTACGCAATGTGCCGCCGGTCAACTTATAAAAGGAGGTTGGGCAGAGGTCGTTTTCAGCCCAGGCGATACCGACGGCGATGCAAAATGGTACGAGTGGAAAGACGGAAAATGGGTATCCCATACTTTGCAAAAAGTCATTCACGGACACTCGTGTGATATAGGTGATGTAGACGGAGACGGAAATCTTGACATTCTTATCGGCGAAATGGGGAATCCAGGTGCTGGTGATAAATCGCAAACGTTTATCTTTTACGGAGATGGTAAAGGAAATTTCCGTAAGACAGTTGTGTATGTTGGACAGGGAATACACGAAGGACGTTTAGGAGATTTTAACGGCGATGGGCGACTTGATATTCTAATGAAGCCTTATAACCACCATGCTCCCCGCGTGGATGTACTTTTGCAACAGACCTTTCACATGAAATAAAAAATGAAAGGCACCTTCAGAAATATTTTCTTGTGGCGTTATAGCTGTTCCAGATTTTTTGCATGTGTCTACGTCTACTTGGACTAAAAATCTTGCCGGGCATTTTAAGCACTAATGTATTAAATAACTTCCATTTCAAAAATCCCAAATTTGTAGTTTGCTTTTGTCAGAGGTAAAATTTGGGATTAATTTTACTGGTTCAATGGGTTCTTTGAAAGGAATATCTGATTACAATTAAGTGTTTGTGATTAAGCTAGAAATTTTTACTATTGAGTATTAACAAGTTATCGCTTAAAAATGATAATGAGAATCACAATTAATAATGTGATGATTTGTTTTTAATATGAACCCTGATGAGAAAAAGATACTTGAGGAGCAAATTAAGAGTAAATCGCTGAGACATAGTCAACCTCGAGAGAAAATCTTGGAAGTGTTTGTAAAAGCAAATAAGCATTTAACTGTTCAGGAATTGTACTTTTTGGTCAAAAAGAAATATCCTGATACTGGATTAGCAACGGTGTACAGGGCTCTTAAATTAATTTGTGAAGCAGGATTATGTAGAGAAGTTAGATTTGAAGATGGGATCGCAAGGTATGAATTTGTGCGTGAGGGTGACCACCATGATCATCTTATTTGCATAAAATGTGGAAGAGTTGAGGAGATTTATGATCCAGAAATTGAAAGGCTTCAGCACAAAATATATAAAAAATACAAATTTATCCCTCATGCTCATAATCTGGAACTGTATGGAATATGTGATAAATGTAGTAAAAAGCATTTAGGCGGTTCAAAGTAATAATATTTATAATTTACAATACGATAAAATATGAAGTATTTCGATTTTTTTAGTTTATTAACGATAATGAATATCAATATCAATAATAAGATAATGAAAGGAATGATATGATGTTAAATAAAGCAACGTTAGGTATAGCTGCTCTAGGAGTGGTTGGTCTGGCAACAACAGATTTAGCCGAGGAAAAACCGAGTCCGGCCTTGACTGCTCTTTCCTCAACCACAATCAGTGGTTATGTGGATACCTCGGTTATTTGGAAAATAGGAAAGGGTAATGGCAATAAGAGTGCACTTGATGGCATAGGCTATGCAGAAGCGCCTGGGGAGCCATCGCAGGCTAAGGTCGATGGAGTAAACCTTAATATTGTTATGTTGACCATAGAGAAACCGTTAGACGAAGCGGGTTGGGCAGCCGGTTATAAGGTGGACCTGCTTTTTGGTCCTGATGCCGATGATTATGGTACGACAACACAAGTTGGTGGTGACTTGGCCATTAAACAGGCATATGTCGCTTTGCGCGTCCCGCTAGGCAACAATTTGGATTTCAAGATTGGCGTTTATGATCATCCGTTAGGTTACGAAGCGTTTGAGTCATATAAGAATCCAAACTACAGCCATTCATATGGTTATTTCCTCGAGCCTGCCGCATACACCGGTGTACATCTCGATTACGGGTTTACTGATTGGTTGTCGGTGTTTGGCGGATTGGGTGAAACTCCAAGTGGTTTTATAAATGTTCGCTCTGGACGTCATATTGATGGTGTTGATTATTTTTATGAAAATAAGAAGACTTACTATGGCGGTATCACTTTAACAGCACCCAAAGACTTGGGCCTCCTTGAAGGCTCAACACTGACGGCTGGCGCTTATAATGGCCTTGGAAGCCCTAATGCGGATGACCCGGATGACGCTTCCAGGGGTGATACAACCGGTATCCTTGTTAGTGGTACAATGAAAACTCCGGTCAAAGGTCTCGAAATCGGTAGCGCTTGGGATTACAGGATTCAAAGGTATCACCCAAGCGTTCAATTAAATGAATATGCTATTGCCGCATACATCGTTTACGCTGGCATTGATAAGTGGAAACTCGCTGTGCGTGGCGACTATTACAATAGTAGTTATAATGATGCATTGTATCATGTTACCAATAGTGCTGACAACGAATTGTTTGCACTGACCACTACAGTTGATTATCAACTATGGCAGAATGTCACCACTCGTCTTGAATTCCGTTGGGACCACGACCTGACGGGTCAGCAGAATGGGAATGGTCCATTCGGTGACGACGACAGCAATTCATTCATTACAGCGCTGAACGTTGTTTATCGATTCTGATTACAAGTAACTTGGTTAGTTAAATTAAAACGAGAATGAAATATTCGGGAAGCTCCTGAGTCGGCAGAATTGATCAGGGATGGGGAATGGACAGAAGTGAAATTTTTATAAGCAAAACTTTAATTGAAACAAAGCCACCGACCTTGCACAACCTTCGGAAAAACCCACATTGAAAAAACAAGAGTCAGAATTGCTTAAGCAAAAGACGAATATGACTCGTAAGCGAATTGATGAATTACGCAGTAAAGCCGAGGAATTTCCCGGTAAGAAATCGTCTGTTATAGTGGTAGTTGACCAGCACTTCCGAATTAGCCGACTGTTGAAAAAGGCCTTTTTCAAGACAGGTGCATTCTGATGATTTACATTTGCCTCCCTAGAGTTGATTAGAAGCCAATGTTTATGCATGTTCCTCACCCCAAATACCAATATCTCCTGCCTCAGTAAGGACTTTTTAACCCTCAGAAGCATCTATCTGCATCAAATCCTGACTGTTTTTTAACTAACTGCCCCCAAACTAAAACGCGCCATCCGTAATAGATTGTGTGCGGCTACTACAAAATATCCCCACGCTTGCGTCTGCTCCAACCCTCGATACCGGCTTCGCCGTAGCCTTCCCACTGTCTTAATCCATCCAAAGATCTCCTCAACCCATCAAATGGCCCTTCGAAAAGTCGCGGGATTGGGTTGGAACATATTTTTTGCGTGAACGTTACTGCCTCAAAGGATTATTACATTATGATGCAGGTTGGGCAGATTTTGTGGACAATATTTTGTCATGGTTAATTCAAATGGATGACTGGGCAAGGCGAGAAACGGAGGGACGTTGGCGCTTGGCCCTGGAGAAGGACTGCGTGCCAGCAAGGTATGTTGTAAACTTGTGCCCGTTGGACAAGTTCGGTTAGGTTTTGGTTAGCCTGGCAGCGCGGGAAGCAGCCAATCCGATCCAGTGAAAAGTTTGCCATTGAACAGAGGAACACCCTCTCTGGCGACACTCTATTGCACTCATCCAGCCCTTAATAGTCTCTTTCGCTTCCAAACATTCTCTGAACACCAAGTAAAGGCTTAATTTGGAAGTGCTGAATCAAGAATGTGGTATTAAATTGAAACAGCTTCTTCGATATCGATATTTCAAAGCTCTTTTTGAGGTATCTGATACGATAAAAAGGATTTGGTTAGGGGCGATTCATTGGTATAACAGAAATAAATGAATATGGAAAAATTCCTGAAGTTGAACGGCAAGACATATATACTCGTCATCGAAAATTATAAAGAAAGAAAAATTACAATAGGTAAAATAGGGGAGTTGGAATTTTCTGCGGGTATCTATGCCTATATTGGTTCAGGAAAGAAAAATTTAGGAGCACGAATAAAGAGGCATCTATCTGCTAATAAAAAGACGTTCTGGCATATTGATTATTTCTTAGACAAAGAAACCAAAATAAAAGAAGTATGGATAAGTCCCAAAAGGATTGAATGTGAAGTAGCACAATTTTTTATTAAAAACGGATTTTCTTATATACGGAATTTTGGGAGTTCTGATTGCAGGTGCAAATCCCATCTCTTTTTTGTAACTAATCAAAAAACAATTATAAACATTTTGAAGCAATACAATGAAAAATTTTTATTCTCAGAAATCAGCAGATTTGAATTAAAAAAGATGCGCCTCAGCTCTTGACATAAAAGAGATTTAGATTATTTTGTTAATGGAAATGGAAACCATTTCCAAAAATGAAAAAAATGGACAAAAGTTTTGATCATTGCAAGCACTGGTGGCACGGAAGATTTAGAGGGTGTGGCTATAGAATTACAATTGCACGGCAAGCTATACTGGAAGTTTTGAGTAAAACAAATGAACATCTCAGTGCCGAAGATATATTTTTTGGAGTTCATAAAGAATATCCGAACATCGGGTTGACTACTATTTATCGGACCCTTGAGTTATTGGTTCAACTTGGATTGGTATTCAAGTTCGACTTTGGCGATGGCAGAGCACGTTATGAGTTGACTGAAGGGCCTGAAAGAAAACATCATCATCATTTGATTTGCACAGAATGCGGACGGATAATAGATTACACTGATTTCATTGAAGAAGAACTTGAATTTCTCAGGCGGACTGAAAAGGAACTTTCCAGGAAACATAATTTTGAGATAACTGGGCATCTGATTCAATTTAACGGGATTTGTGACAAATGTCGTCAAAAAGATAAAATTTTACCAATAAATAAGAATGATTATCGTTAACAAAAAGAAAGGAGGTGAGAAAGATGCCTTATGGTGATAGAACAGGACCTCTCGGGTTGGGTCCAATGACCGGCCGTGGTGCTGGCTATTGTGCCGGCTATGCTGTGCCTGGTTATATGAATCCAATCCCTGGACGAGGTTTCCGGGGTCGTGGTTGGTTCGGCCGTGGCGGTGGCCATGGCTGGAGACATTGGTACTATGCAACTGGACTTCCCGGATGGATGAGAGCAGGAGCCGGTTATCCTGCCTTTGGGGCATGGCCTATGCCTTATGGCTATGAGCCAACCCCGAAAGAAGAGATGGCAATGCTCAAGGAACAGGCGGAGATTCTAAAAAAGCAACTTGAGGATGTTCAAAATCGGATTAGCACCCTGGAAAAAGCACAGGTAAAAGAATAGAAAATGGTGAGGGGGGTTAGTACTACCCCTCACCCCCTAAAAATCAACAATGGAGAAATTATGCGTATAGCAATAGCAAGTGATGGTAATTTTGTATCAGAACATTTTGGAAGATGCCCATTTTATACTATTGTGGACATAGAAGAAGGAAAAGTAATAAAAAAAGAGGTGATTGAGAATCCCGGGCACCAGCCTGGTCTTATCCCTCAATTTTTGCATGAACGTAATGTTGAATACATAATTTGTGGCGGCATGGGAACACGCGCCAAAAATTTTTTCGACCGATTTAAGATTGAAACTCTTGTTGGAATAAGTGGCACTGTAGAGGAAGTTATAGAAAAATTCCTGAATGGCACTTTGAAAGGCACTGAAAGCTTTTGTAATCACGGATCAGAAAAGGGAAATTGTGGAGGTAAATCTGCCTGTAATCATCCTTAAAAAGAAAGAACATTGAGAGGAGCAAAGATGAAGATATGCTTAACAGCAAAGGGCAATGACCTCGATGCGCAATTAGACCCAAGATTCGGAAGGTGTGAATACTTTATCTTTGTTGATATAGATACCCTTGAATTTGAAGCCGTCAGAAATCCAAACATCGAGGCTAAAGGTGGTGCAGGTATTCAATCGGGTCAATTATTAGCAGATAAAAAGGCTCAGGCGGTTATTACTGGTAATATTGGTCCAAACGCATTTCAAGTTCTTAACACAGCAGGCATTGATATTATTACCGGATTATCAGGAACCGTAAGAGAAGCGATTGAAAAATATAGAAGGGGTGAGGTGAAACCTGTACAAGCCCCAAACGTCGGAACAAGGTTTGGATCACGATAGTTTAAACAAAAATATTTGCCGAAAGGAGAATTTATTATGCCAAGAGATGATACTGGAGTAGGACCTATGAGTATGGGTCCAGGAGCCGGCCGCGGTTTAGGCCGCGGTGGTCGTGGTAGAATGGGGGGTCAGGGACAGGGACCAACGGGGAATTGTGTGTGCCCATCATGTGGCGCAACAGTTCCTCATCAAAGAGGTGTACCCTGTTATCAAATGAGCTGTCCAAAGTGCGGAACAAAAATGGTGAGGAAATAATGCCGATATATACTTATAAGTGTCAGAAGTGTGGCGAAACCTTTGATTTTCTGATTATGAAAAAATCAGAAGAGCCAACGTGCCCAAAATGCGGGGCTGTAAAGGTAGAAAAGCAATTAACTGCTCCCGCAAGCATTAGAATGGGGAATTCGAGTCAGAAAGGTACAACTTGTTGTGGTAGATCTGCACGTTGTGATTTGCCGCCATGCTCTTCTGGTGGTATCTGTGAAAGGTAGTATGATTAAAGGGAAAGACCATATCAAAACGATAAAACTTAAAATAGACAAACCAATTATGGGATTAATTTAGTAGTTGAATATTTCAGATGAGGTAATGAAACCTGTCTTCAATAAAAATTATCTTCAAAGTTTACCGCTGGGGCAGTACCTGAAAGCATTGCGGGTTACTATCAGCACCAGGATCCAGGATCAGCGGTTAATCGGGGCTCTTAAGAAACCCTTTCGAAGTCGCAACTCAGAGGAGATGATATGTATTTTTTAAGACTTGATAAGGTTGCAAGTAGAGATTTTTTGGGATTATTACATGCGGTGACAGGGTCTGGATATGAACAGTTGATTATTGTTACAGGAAATGTTTCTGGAAATATTAAAAAGAAAGATTTTATAATGAAAGGTGGTGATTTATATGCCAAGAGGTGATGGAACTGGTCCTTTTGGAAAAGGTCCTTTTAGACGACGAGGTATGGGTGGAGGCGGCCGTGGCGGAATGGGCCATGGTTTAGGCAGGGGTAGAGGCCGCGGAATGGGACAGGGATTCGGAATGGGCGGAAGTGAAATATTTATAGGCCAAACTCCACCTGGAACAGGTGCGTTATACACTCCTCAACCTTCAGAGAAACCTACATCGGAAGAACAAGAATTAGATTCTCTGAAGCAACAGGCGAATATGAATCGTAAACAAATCGATGAACTGAGTACTAGAGCAGATAAAATTCCCACTGAGAAATCACGCACTTTGGCTGCAGTCGATAAGGAAAAATGTACGGGGTGTGGAATTTGTGCAAATGTTTGTCCACAGGGTGCAATCACAATGGATGAAATAGCAAATGTGAATATTGATAAATGTGCTGGCTGTGGTATTTGTGTAAATGAATGTCCCAATGGGGCAATTACATTAAAAATTTAAAAATTCTGGAGGTCCCAAATGAAAATTGCAGTATCTGCGACAGGCGGTTCAATGAACGCGAAAGTGTCTGAACAATTTGGTAGATGTGCTTATTTTATAATTATTGATAGTGAAACAATGAAGTGGATGCCAGTTTTAAACCCGGCAGTTGGGGCTAGAGGTGGCGCAGGAATTGAAGCCTCAAAACTAATTGCTGACAATGGAGTAGAGGTAGTATTGACGGGCTCAGTTGGTCCGAATGCTGAGGCAGCTCTTAAAGCGGCCGGAATAAAAATTGTTACTGGTTTTTCTGGAACAAAGACTGTTCAAGAGGTGGTTGAAGAATACCTAAAAGGCAAGAAGTGATGTATGGAAAAGGAAGTAATAGAGAATCACAAGAGATATATTGCCAGGGTGAATCTTTACAAGAAATTTGGCTATGATATTGAAAAGGAAAGAGGGTTTATTTTAGACAAGGCGCAACCCTTATATGGCAATATTTTAGAAATCGGGACAGGTAAAGGTTATTTTGCATTGGAGCTTGCCAGGAGAGGCTATAAGTTTACGAGCATTGATATTTCGGAAGAAGAACAGGCATTTGCCCGCTTGAATATAAAAAACTTCGGGTTAGAAAGGAATGTAAATTTCAGGGCAGAGAATGCTGAAGATATGAGTTTTGAAGATAAAAGTTTTGATATTATATTTTTGATAAATGTTGTTCATCACCTTGCCAATCCTTACAGAGTCATGGACGAAGTAATAAGAGTTGTTACTTCTGGGGGTAAAATTGTCTTAAGTGATTTTACAAGAGCTGGTTTAGATATTGTGGATAAAGTTCTTGCTAGTGAAGGAAGAAAGCACGACGTTAGCAAAGTTACTCTAACGGACATAAAGAGGTATTTAGAAGACAAGAGATTTAAGATAGCTGAGGCAAGCAGTAGATTTCAGGAAATTTTAATAGCCCATCATTCATAATATGATAATTTCGGTCGCAAGTGGAAAAGGGGGAACTGGCAAAACAACAATTGCAGTGAATCTGGCACTTTCTTTGAATGAAAATGTGCAATTTCTCGACTGCGACGTGGAAGAACCAAATGCACATATTTTTTTAAAACCAAAAATTACCCGAAGACTGTCTTTTGGTACTCCTGTTCCTGAAGTGGATGAAAAGAGATGCAATCATTGCGGTAAATGTCAGGAAGTATGCGCACATAATGCTATTGTTTTAATAAAAGATAAGGTTTTAATATTTCCTGAAATTTGTCATGGATGCGGTGGATGCGCCTTGCTTTGTCCCAAACACGCAATTGAAGAAGTAATCAAAGAAGTAGGAATAATACAATTTGGCAACGCAGGGGCAATTGAATTTGTTAATGGTAAAGTCAATGTCGGTCAGGATACACCTGCACCACTTATACGTCAGGTTAAGAAACATATCAATAGGACAAAGACTGTGATCATTGATGCGCCACCAGGAACATCGTGCCCAGTTGTTGAATCAATCAAAGGAAGTGACTATTGTATTCTTGTGACTGAACCTACGCCGTTTGGATTGAATGATTTGGTATTGGCAATTGAGGTTATGCGAAAATTGAAAATTCCTTTTGGAGTAGTTATTAATCGTTCTGATATCGGGGATGGCAAAGTAGAAGAATATTGTCAGGCAGAGGATATACCAATCCTGATGAAAATTCCTTTTAATAGAGACATTGCAGTTAATTATTCTAAGGGAATTCCTATTGTCGATGCTTTTCCGGCTTTTAAAACACACTATCGAGAAATATTAAATAAAATAAAAAATCACATTGAAAAGGATTTCCAAAATGAAAATAAGATTTGTAATATACTCAAATGATCCTGAAACTGTATGGAATGCTTTTCGGTTTAGGGCCTTTTCTTTGAGAGGGAAAGACGAACTAAAGGTATTTTTACTGGGGAAAGTTGTGGAATCATAATTTATTGTTACTGATAAATCTAAGGTAACTGAACAGACGAAGTTGTGTATAGATAATGGTGGTAAAATATTCGCTTGTGGTAGGTGCCTTAACATTTGTCATTATGAAGGCTCTAAAACCTGTCCGTTGTCAACGATGAAAGATTTGTATGACATAATAAAGTGGTGCGATAAAGTTATTAGTATTTAGCAAAAAGGCAATAAATCTTATGAGAAAAAAAGTTGATATCCTTGTTGTTGGTGCAGGTCCTGCAGGAGTAGTTTGCGCTATTACAGCCAGAGAGTATTATCCGGATAAGAGTGTTTTAGTAATTAAAAAAGTGGCTAATGGCTGTGTTCCCTGCGGAATTCCTTATATGATTTCCAGTTTAAAGAACCCTGAAGATAATGCTATGAGCATGGATAATTTAATAAAAAACAAAGTCGGGGTTGTTATAGATGAAGTAATAAAGATTAAAAGAGATCTTAAGGTGGTACAAACTAGAAATGGTGATGAATATAATTATGAGAAATTGGTGTTAGCCACAGGTTCTTCTCATATTATTCCAAAAATTCAAGGCATTGATAAAAAGGGTGTGTATCCAATCTATAAAGATTTGGATTATCTTAAGACTTTCGTCAAAGAAATCAAAAATTCAAAAAGTGTCCTGGTAATTGGAGGAGGTTTTATTGGCGTGGAATTTGCAGATGAGGTTTCAAGGATTCAGGGAATTAACGTATATTTAGTTGAAATTTTGCCACATCTTTTAGCCAATTCTTTTGATCAGGATTTTTCATCATTGGTTGAAGAAAAATTAAAGAACAAAGGAGTAAAAATATATCTCAACACAAAGGTTGTAGAGATTTTAGGAAAAGATAAGGTTGAAGGAGTTCGGTTTGAAAACGGTGAAGAACTAAAGGTTGATAGCATTATTTTAGGGACAGGAGCAATTCCTGATACAAAACTGGCAACTGATGCAGGGTTGGATCTGGGTAAGGGTAAAGGAATATGGGTGGATGAATATATGCGAACTTCAGATCCTGATATATTTGCTGTAGGTGATTGCGCAGGTAAAAGAGACTTTTATACGCGCAGGGATACAACCGTTATGCTTGCTTCAACTGCTACTGCAGAAGCAAGAATCGCTGGAGCTAATCTTTATCAATTGAAAGTTGTCCGAGAAAACAAGGGAACAATTGCAGTCTATTCGACCTATGTAGATGGTTTGGTTTTAGGTTCAGCAGGGCTTACAGAAATGAGTGCGAAGAAGGAAGGATTTGATATTATTGTGGGTATTGCCGAGGGCGTTGATAAACATCCGAAAAGCCTACCTGGCGCAAAGAAAGTAAGGGTAAAACTAATTTTCTCCAGGCAGTCAGGAATACTTATGGGTGGCCAGATTTCAGGGGGAATATCGGCTGGCGAGATGATTAATATAATCGGCATGGGTATACAACAGAGAGTTTCATTGACTGAATTGGATACTTTGCAGATAGCCACACATCCTTATTTAACAAGTGCACCAACAATGTACCCAATAATATTAGCTGCTCAGGATGCATCAAGCAGGATGTAAATAACAGTTTTGAGCACTATATGAAACAGATGGTAATAATCAGTGGAAAAGGTGGAACGGGAAAGACAATGCTTACTGCTTCGTTCGCTGCTTTGAGCAAAAATGCAGCTTTTGCTGACTGTGATGTAGACGCTGCAGATTTACATATTATGCTCAGTCCAATAATTATAGAATGCCATGAATTTAAAGGTGGAAAGATTGCCATTATCAACAAAGAAAAATGTAAAAGTTGCGGGCTCTGTTTTTCTGTGTGCAGATTCGGTGCAATCTCTGAAAAAGATTTGGTCATAGACGAACTGTCCTGCGAGGGTTGCGGGGTTTGTTATCATATGTGCCCACAAAAAGCAATAAAAATGGAAGATAAGGTTTCTGGACAATGGTTTATTTCCAAAACAAAATACGGTCCGTTTGTTCATGCAAGGCTAGATGTTGCTGAAGAAAATTCGGGAAAGCTTGTGTCTGTTGTTAGACAAAATGCAAAATCGATTGCTGAGAAAGAAGATCGCGATTTAATCATTATTGATGGTCCGCCCGGAATAGGTTGTCCTGTTATTTCTTCAATTACTGGAACAGACATTGTTTTGATTGTAACTGAACCTACTCTTTCAGGGATACATGATATGGCTAGAGTGGTAGAATTAGCGCAACATTTTAAAATAAAAGCATTTGTTGTTATCAACAAATTTGATTTGAATATAGAAATGACTGAGGAGATAGAAGAGTATTGTCAGAAAAATGGAGTTCCTTTAGCGGGGAGAATTGTTTATGACTCTAAAGTACCCGAAGCAATTGTAAATAAAAAAACAGTTGTAGAATATTCTGATGGAGAAGTTGCTCAGCAGATTAAAAATATCTGGGAAGCTATAAATGCTGAACTAAATTAAAACTTAAAATTAAAGTAGAGCCGAAAATTCCAATTAAAGTTGGAATACATAATGAATGTGTTTGATACTTACTCAGTAGAATACGATAACTGGTATGAGAAAAACAAACTTGCCTATCTGTCTGAATTGGAGGCTTTAAAAAGGGTTGTTCCTAAGGAAGGTAAAGGGCTCGAAATAGGTGTGGGTACAGGAAGATTTGCTAAACCTTTAGGAATTTCTGTTGGGCTAGACCCGTCAGAAAAAATGCTTCAAATTGCAAAAAAACGTGGGATAAAGACAGTCGTTGGCAGAGGCGAAGATTTGCCTTTTGCTGGCAATGAATTCGATTTCGTTTTGATAGCAATTACTATATGTTTTGTTGATAATCCTGAAAAGGTAATATTAGAATCAAGAAGAGTGCTTAAAGATAATGGAAAATTAATTATTGGGCTTGTGGATAAAGATAGTCATTTAGGTAAATATTATCTGAAAAAAAAAGAACAGGGGCATATATTCTATAAAGCAGCAAACTTCTTTTCAGCAAGAGAAATTATAGATGTGTTTAAAAGATACAATTTCAAAAATATTGTTATATATCAAACAATATTTTTGCCATTAGAAAAGATTAAAGAAATAGAAAAACCAAAAGAAGGATTTAGTGAAGGAGGATTTGTAGTAATATGCGGAGAAAAGATCTGAAATATATTTATGGTCCAGTTCCTTCCTGGAGATTGGGGAGTTCTTTAGGAATAGACCCTATATCTCAAAAAGATAAAATTTGTACATTCGACTGTATTTATTGCCAGCTCGGAAGGACACATAAGTTTGCTAATGAGCGAAAGATATTTGTTTCAGAAGATGAAATTATAAATGAAATGACTTCTTTGCCCGAATTAGAAATTGATTATATAACATTTTCCGGCAGGGGTGAACCAACTCTAGCCAAAAACTTAGGGAAGATGTTAAGCGCCATAAAGAGAATTCGTAAAGAGAAAACAGCAGTTATTACTAACTCATCATTAATGTTCTTAGACGATGTAAAAGAAGATTTATTATTAGCAGATTTTGTACTCGCCAAGTTAGATGCTTGTTCTCAAGAGCTACTGGAAATAGTAAATAGACCAATAAAACAAATAACATTTAATAAAATTCTGGACGGTATAAGGCAGTTCAAATCGAATTTTAAAGGCAAGTTTGCCTTACAAATTATGTTCATAGACGAGAATAAAGAAAATGCAAAAGAAATATACGAACTAGCAAAAGACATTAATCCAGATGAAGTTCAAATCAATACTCCTTTGAGACCTTGCAATTCAAAACCATTATCAAAGGTGGAGATTGATAAAATAAAAGCGTATTTTAATAATATGAATGTTATAACTGTTTACGATAGCGAGAGAAAGCAGGTTGAACCAATAAGCACTGAAGATACACTTAAAAGGAGGGGTAAGATCTAGAAAGGAAAAATAGGATAATTAAAAGTAAGTGGCTGCCTGATCTTATAGATAACATTTCATCTTTTTCACACAGTTTCCAGATAATATTGACAACTAGTTGTTGTTCTTTTTTCTAAAGATTGCAATTAATATATTTATTGCCTAAAAATTTTCTGTATAAGACTATCATTATGAAATCATTGATTAGGTCAAAAATTATTAACGGAATAAATTAGTTTTACAGAAAAATTGTTGCACAACTCTCTGATCGTGGAGGCAAAAGAGATTGACATTTATTTTATGTGCAGAAACAATGATTTAGTAAAAATATGAAATCCATGTGCCTGTTAATGAAAGTGTTGTTGGGGGTGGTTTGTGTTAGTGTTTTGATGAATATGGAGCTGGTTACCGCTGCTCAAACAACCAATAACAAGCCAAAACCGGTCATTCTTGATACAGATATCGGAGATGATATTGATGACACATGGGCATTGGGCTTATTGCTGAAATCACCCGAATTGGATCTAAAACTTGTTGTTGGCGACTATGGAAAACCATTGTACCGGACAAAGCTAATTGCAAAGTTTCTTGAGGCTGTGAAAAGAACAGATGTGCCTGTAGGAATGGGAATAGATACTGCGGTTTTCGGAGATGGTCCCCAGGCAGATTGGGTAAAGGATTATAATTTGAATAGTTATCCTGGCAAAATTTTGCCTGACGGTGTTGGCGCTATAATTGAGACTATTATGAACTCACCTGAGCCAGTGACTTTGATTTGTATTGGTCCTCTGCCTAACATTGCTGCAGCCCTGGAGCGAGAACCGCGCATAGCTGAAAAAGCTCGTTTTGTTGGCATGTACGGTAGCGTGCGAATAGGTTATGATGGTACATCAAAAATCTCCGATGAATGGAATGTACGGGCCGATGTTAAATCATGCATGAAGGTTTTTTCTGCTCCATGGCCGATGTTAATAACGCCTTTGGATACTTGTGGTCGTGTTAATCTAAGTGGCGAACGTTATAAGAAGATACTTAATTCAGAAGATCTAATAGCTAAAGTCATTATCGATAATTATAGAATCTGGAATAGCAAGACTCAGAAAAATAAAAATATAGCAGAAGAACGTTCTAGTACATTGTTTGACACAGTGGCTGTTTATTTGGCTATTTCTCAAGACCTGGTAGAAATAGAACAACTGGGATTGAGAATTGATGATAAAGGATTTACGCTTATTGACGAAACAGCCAAAAAAGTAAGTGTTGCCACTCAATGGAAGGACCTGGATGGTTTCCGAGATTTTTTGGTCAATAGGTTAACTCACAACAAATAAAACTGTGTCTTTAATTGTTTGAAAAACCTACCAGCATTTCCAAAAATAATCGAGGAAGCCTTCGATTGACAATGGACTGCATAGCAGGAATTTTTATATGTAGTGGTTGATAATTTATAAAATAAAAATCCTGATGCTGGCTTATGGATGAGTATGAGCATGGTCGGATAAAATTAATACACGGTGATATTACCAGGATTGCAGCCGACGCAATAGTCAATGCTGCTAACAATAGTTTACTTGGAGGTGGTGGTGTGGATGGCGCTATTCACAGGGCCGCTGGCCCCGGGCTGCTCCAGGAGTGTCGTCAGTTAGGTGGCTGTCCGACTGGTTCTGCTAAGATCACAAAAGGTTATAATTTACCAGCAAAATGGGTGATTCACACAGTCGGTCCTGTTTGGTATGGCGGAGCAAAAGACGAAGATAACTTGCTGGCATGTTGCTATCAGAGTTGTTTTAAGCTTGCTTGCCAATATTCTGTTAAAACCATTGGCTTTCCTGCAATAAGCACCGGGGCTTATGGTTTTCCGATTGAACGGGCAACAAGAATTGCAATTTCAGAGACGATAAAATTTTTAGAGACCAATGACACAATTGAGAAGGTCATTTTTGTTTGTTTTAGTAAGAACGATTTCGAAATTTACAAAAAGATAATACAGGAGCTTACTCGGAATAATGAAAATGTTTGAACCTTTTGCTGTCGAAAGCAACTCCACAAACGTTCGTACATTCGGATTAATTTAAGTATTTTGATTGCTACTATTGATTAATTTTAGGATCGTTTGTTGATTCTATGCGCTGCATTTGTCTCAAAAGTTCAGGTAAGGACATAATTCTAAGGTTAAATTTTGGCAAAATTTGACAAGCCGACTTTATTTGACTTTTTTTGCGCTATTAGCAAATCTATTATAGAATTTTGTTCTTGTGAATATGTGGTTTCGCAAGAATGTCAAAAGAGCAAAAGAATTTAACATTAAACCAATAAATCCAATGAAAGATATAAAAGCTGTAATAACTCGGACCTCGGTTTTGGCATTAGCTGGGTTTTTAAGTTCTGTGTATGCAGCAGAACAACCTCCAAACTTTACTAATTACGTTGAGAAAATTCCAGGTACGTCGGTTACTTTTGAAATGGTTGCTATACCTGGCGGTACTATAACCATAGGCAGCCCAAAAGATCAGCAAGGTAGAAAAGACAACGAAAAGGAACCAACTACTGTGACTGTTAAGCCATTTTGGATGGAAAAATATGAAGTGAGTTGGCAGGAATTTATTCTCTGGGTATTCGGAGAAAAAGAAGAAATAGAAAAAGAAAAAGCTCAGGGTATCTCAAGACCGACGAAGCCTTATGGTTCTGTGTATCGGGATAGAGGAGAAAAAGGCTATCCCGCAATAGGCATGTCTCAGCTTGCAGCTTCGGAATATTGCAAATGGTTAAGTTACAAGACAGGTAAAAAATATCGGCTTCCAACAGAGGCCGAATGGGAATATGCCTGCAGGGCAGGAGCTACCAGTGCATATTTCTGGGGTGACGATCCGGGTCAGGCCAAAGAGTACGCCTGGTATAAGGATAATTCAAAAGAAACAACCCAACCAATAGGCAAATTAAAGCCAAACAAGTTCGGACTTTATGATATCGTTGGTAATGTGGCTGAGTGGTGTATCAAAGAAAACCCGGAAGCCCCCGGTGTGGCTCGGGGTGGCGCCTTCACAGAGCCAGTGACAGGTCTACGTTGTGCCGCAAGAATGATTGAAACTCCTGAGTGGAATGAATTAGATCCACAGAGCCCTCCAAGCAAGTGGTGGTTATCTGCAGCAGACTTTGTCGGTTTTCGAGTTGTAAGATCTCTGGAAGATGATTCCTCAGCAACTACTGGTGACCAAGCTGCTGCTGCAAAACAGGAAAACAGTCAGCCATCCGGAAATGAAGCTGTTACAGCAAATTATAAAAAATATTGTGCTGGCTGCCATGGCCAGACCGGAAAAGGTGATACACGCTTGGGTAAAATGATGAAAGCAAGGGATTATTCTGATCCAGCTGTAAAAGCTACTCTTAAAGATGACCAGATGTTTAAAGCGATTAAAGAAGGCTTAACTGTCGATGGCAAACAGGTAATGCATCCGTTTTCAGAAAAACTTAATGACGAAGAGATCAAAGGACTGGTTGAATATATGAAAAAGTTCTAGTTGAACTGAGAGTGCTTAGTTTTCAAGCCGATCTGCTATCAGCCGATCGGCTTTTTCCATTTAATTTGAGATTAATTTATGAAAATGGTCTTTAACTCGAATTGGCTTATTTTGCTGGCCATATTAATTATTTTGCTGGGAGGATGTGCAACTCATAAAGTAAAGGCTCCAGCGCTCCAGAGGTTCTATTATGTAGAACTGCACATGGGCAGCCTTTTCAGAATTGTAATGTATGCCCCTGACCGCAAGACTGCCGATAAGGCCGCAGAAGCTGCATTCCGCAGAATAATCGAGTTGGATAATATAATGAGTGATTACTATACGAACTCGGAATTAGTCAAACTTTGTAAGGTTAAAGCGGGCACTCCGGTAAAAGTTAGTAACGAACTGTTTGATGTTATTTCAAAATCTTTGGAGATTTCGAAAATGACCGATGGTGCGTTTGATATTACGATTGGACCATGTGTAAAATTATGGCGTTTGGCCAGGACCAAAAGAGAACTTCCGTCAGTCGATGAAGTTAATAAAGCAAAGTCACTTGTGGATTATAAGAAAATAAGACTGAGCAGATACACCAGGTCTATCACCTTATCCACTAACGGAATGATTCTCGATCTTGGTGGGATTGGCAAGGGCTACTCTGCAGATCAAGCTCTGAAGTTGTTAAGAAGTATGGGTATAACCAGGGCTCTTGTTGCAGCAAGCGGTGATATTGCTATGGGAGACCCACCGCCAGGAGAAAAGGGTTGGCTGATAGGTGTCGAGTCCATAGATCAGCAAGAAAATGGAATAAAAAGATATTTAAAACTAAGCAATTGCGGGATCTCTACATCCGGTGATACTGAGCAATACGTCATTATTGGAGGAAAACGTTATTCACATATTGTAGATCCCAAAACTTGTCTTGGCCTGACTAACAGGATTGGGGTAACAGTCATAGCACCCGATGCAACTACTAGCGATTCATTGGCTACAGCATTATGCTCGGCTGGCTTAGCAAAAGCCACAGATATTGTTAAACGATTTCATAATGTGTCCGCTTTTATTGTCACCATTGAAAATGAACGTACGAATGTAATCAAAACAGCTGGTTTTCCGGAGTTTATTTTGGAGTAGGAATCTGAGGATAAATCAATTTTACAGAAAAATTGTTGCACAACTCCGTATGATAGGTTCCCGTGATTAAAAGCTAATTTTCGACGTCTTTTGCAAACGAATTAGAATAATGAAGGCTGGCGGTCATCGGTCCCGCGCTTAAGCTGCAATTTTTTATAACTTCTTTCGGTAGCGATTCGGCCTTGCGGTGAACGTTGGATATATCCCTCCATTATAAGATATGGTTCATAAACTTCTTCGATTGTGTCTGGTTCTTCACCGACTGCGACAGATAGTGAATTAATACCGACCGGGCCGCCCCCGAACTTTTTAATTATAGCTTCTAATATTCTTTTATCCATCTCATCGAGGCCGTCGGAATCGATTTCCAGCATGGCTAGTGCTTGATCGGCTACTTGTGCTGTAATAAAACCGTTATGTTTGACCTGGGCAAAATCCCGGACCCGTCTCAAAAGATTATTAGCGATACGCGGGGTACCGCGACTGCGTTTGGCGATTTCCATCGCTCCTTCATTTGCGATATTTACATTCAGGATCCGGGCTGATCTAATGACAATTTTTTGCAATTCTTCGGCAGTATAGTAATCAACGCGTTCACGGATTGGAAAACGGCTAAGCATTGGTGAACTAATCAAACCGCTTCGTGTCGTGGCGCCAATAAGCGTAAATCTGGGCAGGTTAAGTCTGACACTGCGGGCGTTTGGGCCTTGATCAATTATTATATCCAATCGGAAATCTTCCATTGCCGGGTACAAGTATTCTTCTACTGTTTTTTGCATGCGGTGGATCTCATCTATGAACAAGACATCGCCTTCGTTCAGGTTTGTTAAGATGCCAGCCAGATCTCCTGCTTTTTCAATTGCCGGTCCACTGGTACAATGAATATTTGCATTCATTGCGCGTGCTATAATGTGGGCCAAAGTAGTTTTTCCTAATCCGGGAGGGCCACTCAAAAGCACATGGTCTAAAGGTTCTTTGCGTTGTTTTGCCGCTTCTACAGCAATTTCTATCCGCTCTTTTACTTTTTCCTGGCCTGTAAATTCTGCAAACACTGACGGTCTGAGTGTTTGCTCGAGGTTTTTGTCTGGCTTAGCCAGTATATCTGAAACCATTCGTTCTTTCATCCCATATCAAAGAATGCAAATCTTTGTTTGTTGCAGCAAGGCAAAACTTAAAATACGTTCAGTTTTAAGAAAATTCAAAAACTACTCAAGCCTTGCTTAACAAGGGAATTTTATATTTTACATGAATTTTCTATCCCTGACTTTCATCACAGATTTAGAAACCAACACTCAATTAAGATAATTTTTTCATGAGCAGGATATTATAGTGCCACAATCGAGCACTCGAAGATCAACATTTATGGTTTTGAGTTCTAAAGCTTTGGGGACCCGGCTTAGAAGTTATTGTCAATGGTAATTCGGACATGATGCCCCAGGAATATTTATTTAACTTTCGCAAACAAAATGCATATAATTTTTTTGTGATTTTGGCAGGTTTTAAAGAAATTTAACTTCACTTGGTAAAAATTATGGTTATTTATTGTATGCAAGATAGGCGTAATGCCTAAATTGAACTTAGAATAAGCTCAATTTGAGGTAGTACGAAACGGTACCATGGACATATCACATATAAGAAATTTTTGTATAATAGCTCATATTGATCACGGTAAAACTACGTTGTCAGATCAACTGTTATACCGTACGGGCACAATTAGTGAAAGGGAAATGCGTGAGCAATTGCTTGATTCCATGGACCTGGAACGGGAACGAGGGATTACCATTAAGGCGCATCCGGTTACAATGTATTACACCGCTAAAAACGGTGAGACTTATGAATTGAATCTGATTGATACACCTGGGCATGTAGATTTTAGTTACGAGGTTACTAAGAGCTTGAGTGCATGTGAAGGAGCATTACTTATCGTGGATGCATCTCAGGGCGTTGAAGCTCAAACCGTGGCGAATTACCATCTGGCAGTGAAAAAGAACCTCCAAATTATTCCTGTCATAAATAAAATTGATTTACCGCATGCTAATATTCCGATGGTAAAAACACAGCTTGAAGAAATCCTGGCTTTGCCTGCAGAAGAGGCTATATTAGCTAGCGCAAAAGAAGGTATCGGGATCGAAGAGATCTTAGAAGCAATAATTCACAGGATCCCACCACCCAAGCCCACAAATGTTAATTCATTACAAGCACTAGTATTTGATTCGTATTTCGATACATTTAAGGGGGTCGTTAATTACATCAGGATTTTTAATGGCGAGATTTCAGCGTCAATGCATGTCCAACTTTTACATTCAGGAAAGACTTTGGAGGTTAAAGAAGTTGGCAGTTTCAATCCTAAACCATATCTAAGAGATAAACTTCAGACTGGTGAAACTGGCTATTTTACAGCAAATATCAAAAGCCCCCTCGATGTTAAAATGGGGGATACCTTAACCGATGCCAAGAAACCATCCCCACCATTGGAAGGTTTTCAGGAAATGCATCCAATGGTTTTTAGCGGAATCTATCCGATAAATGCATCAGATTATGAGCATTTGAAGATAAACCTGGCAAAATTGCAGTTGAATGATCCAGCTTTTGTGTATCAACCAGAAAGTTCAGTTGCTCTGGGTTTTGGGTTCAGATGTGGGTTTCTTGGTCTCCTGCATATGGAAATCGTCCAGGAACGATTGCGTCGAGAATATGATATGGATATCATTGCTACGTACCCAAGCGTAGTTTATAAGGTATATTTGACAAACGGCGAGGTAAAAGATATCGATAATCCGGCACATCTGCCAGAACCTACGTATATTGATCATATTGAAGAGCCAATGGTCAAGGCCTTTGTTATTTCACCTAATGAGTACATTGGAGACCTGTTGAATCTTGTAATGGAAAAACGTGGAAGTGTTATTCAAACGGAGACTATCGATCCTCAACGACTCATGCTAACTTGCCGCCTGCCATTAAATGAAATCCTGATTGATTTTCATGATCGAATAAAAAGTATTACCCATGGTTATGGGTCGATGGATTACCAGCACGATGGCTATGAGCCGTCTGATATGGTCAAACTTGAAATGTTAGTTAACGGAGAACCGGTTGACGCCTTTTCATGCATCGTTCATAGAGACAAGGCCGAGAGCCGTGGCCGTGCCCTCGCTGCCAAATTGCGTGATGTTATCCCCAGACAACAGTTCCAGGTCGCTATTCAGGCTGCAATTGGTGGAAAGATTATCGCTAGAGAAACCGTTCGTGCGTTACGCAAGGACGTTACTGCAAAATGCTATGGCGGTGATATCACCCGTAAAAGAAAATTGTTGGAAAAACAAAAAGAAGGCAAAAAACGCATGAAGGCTATCGGCCAGGTCAATATCCCACAGGAAGCGTTTATTGAAGTTCTAAAAGCATAACTTATGTATATATTACGATGGTTGTTTTCTAAAAAAGTTCGCAACGCTGCAGAGTTCCGTAACTATGTACTGCGTACTCTGAGTGCTCAGCGAGACCTGTTATCCGAACTTGCTATCTCAGAAATTAATGATGCAGCAGACAAACTTAAAAAAGCTTTAAAGTCCGGAGCCCCACTCACAGAAATCCAAAATGCTGTCGACACCCTCGATACCGTGGCGAATAAATGGCTTAAACCATATCCTAATCCTGCCATTCGTGAAAACGTTGAAACTATACTGGTCGCACTCGTTGTTGTCTTGGCTTTCAGGACGTTCTTTTTCCAGCCAATGAAGATTCCTACAGGATCCATGCAGCCGACCTTGTACGGAATTACTTTTGAAAATTTAAAAGATAAACCAGATGTAAAAATTCCTGGGCCACTATCAAGATTTGTTCAAAAAATATTTAACGGCGTTACATACTATCACATCGTGGCTAAAGAAGACGGGACCTTTGACGAGGTCTGCCCACAGGAGAAATTCTTTTTATTTTTCACAAGACAACGATTTAAAGTAGGTAATCAATGGTATTCAATAATATACCGACCATCGGCCCTTCCCCGAGTTTCCACGTTTTACGATATTAATCCAGTGCTATTACTTGCCGGAGTCAAACCAGGAATGCAATTCAAGGTTGGCGAGGAAATTGTCAAACTAAAGGTGGTCTCTGGTGATCACTTGTTTGTTAATCGGTTGGTTTATAATTTCAGACATCCTAGACGTGGAGAAATTGTTATCTTCGAAACCACAGGAATATCTGGTATCCAGCAAAACACATTTTACATTAAAAGGCTTGTAGCTTTTGGAGGCGAACACGTTCGTATAGGAAACGATAGACATATAATTATTAATGATAAAAGACTCGATGCCTCAGTGCCAAATTTTGAGAATATCTATTCCTTTTCTGGACCACCTGCTGAAAGCCAATATTCAGGCCATGTAAATGGATTTATAGCTGAACAAGCAAAAAGAAATCCTGCTCTGGCACCACTATTCCCAGATGAAACCGCCGAGTTCATTGTGCCAACAAACCATTTCCTGGTCTTTGGCGATAATACATTAAATAGCCTTGATTCAAGAGCATGGGGGAGTTTCCCAAGAGAAAAAGTTATCGGAAAAGCCGGAATGGTTTATTGGCCCATTAGCCCAAGATTCGGCTGGGGATACAGATAATTGAGCTGATCAGTTTTGATTGGCAGAAGGCACTTGATGTAGTGATCATTAGTCTTTTTTGCGCGCAAGTTTAACCACAATTTCGAGGTTCCCTTTATTCTTAACAATACTTTCGCTGCTCAAAACGCCACGCCAAAACGTGTTTGGATAAATAACGCAATCCCTTCCGATCACACTCCCTGGATTCAGTACTGCATTGCATCCAACCTCAGAACGATCCCCTATTATCGCTCCAAACTTCCTCAGCCCAGTGTCATACCGTTGTCCGTTGTGTTCCACAATAATATTTCCCGGGACCAATTTTACATTTGAAATTTTTACTCCGGCTCCTAAATGTGCCTTAAAACCAAGAACTGAATCACCTACATAATTAAAATGCGGTACCTGGCAGCTGTTAAAAAGCAGCGCATTTTTTAGCTCACATGAATTTCCAATTACACAGTTGTCGCCTATGATTACATTTTCACGAATGTACGCATTGTGGCGGATTTCGCAATTCTTGCCAATTATCGCTGGACCTTTAATCATGACGCCGTCTTCAATTATTGTCCCCTCTCCGATAAAAACATTATCACCAATCCAGGCGTGACCCTCTAGTTTACCTAGAACCGCCGGCTGAAGATGTGTTGCCACGTAATCTTTAATTTTTTTAAGTACGTCCCAAACAAATTCACAATTGTTAAATATTGCTGGGTGCGCTGTATGAGATAAGTCAAAAAAATCATTAGATGCAAACATAACTAAAAGAATAGTAAAGCCTAACGTTTTTTTCAATGAAAATCTCTTAATCAAATCACAAGCAAGGCCTTTGGTAAGGACTTGAGTATAAATTATTTTTGAACTGTTAAATCGGCATGATTGAAAAATAGCTCGGGAGAAAAGACCTTGACGTCAGGTATATCACCATGTCTTCATATAGCCCGTGGATCCTTGCTTTTTTGGCTCTGCCTTGAATAAAAGAGCACGTTCATCTGCCTTCAGCGCGTCTAATAATTGAGCTGCTTCTTGTGGGGTAATCCTGCCTTGCTCGGCCTTGTTTGGCTGAGAAATTTGATTGGTAACACCATTAGTTGGAGAGGAAGTGTTTTGAGTTTGAGACATTGAAGCTTGAGTATCATTCTGATCTCGATTTTTTTGTTCGGCCTCTGCGTTTTTGGTTTCCTGTGGCTGAGCTTGTGTTGACTGTCCTTGAGACTGTTGATTGCCTGAATTCTGGTTATCTTTTGAAGTCTGATTTTTTTGCTGCTCATTTTGTTTATTATCTTTTTTATTATCACCCTGTTGCTCGTTTTGCTGCATTTGTTGTTTTTTTTCCTTTAACTGTCCCAGTTTTTTTTGGACATAGTCCCGATTAAATATGGCATCGTAGTCGTTTGTATTGAGTTTTATAGCCGAATCATAACTCTTTAATGCTAGTTCCCATTTTTTTATTTGTTCGTCGAGGTCCTGAGATTTTTCTCCTTGTTTAAACAGGCTATTACCCAGGTTATACCAGGAAAGTTGTTGGATTTTTTTATTTTTAGAGCTCAACGCCGACATGAAATGATCAGCAGCTTTATCAAATTTTCCTGCTTGGTATGCAGCAACTCCAGCATTGTAATGTAATGTATGGTCATTTTGCTTAGTCTCCAGCAGTTTTTCATATTCTGAGAGTGAGGCTTCGTAGTTATTATCCTTATAATTTTTAAATGCCTTGCCTGCCGATGCACCATACAGATTAATGATGCCTGAAGATAGTATAACCACGCAAATTAATGTACTTATGTTAAATTTTATTGTATCCATATGTTTACTACTGCTCAGAGCTAAATAAAACTAATGGAATACGGCTGTTAGCGTGACCCGGTGCAGATTTACGGTCGGGTATAAACATCTCAGCGGCTACTAAAATCAAAGCAGGTATGATGAACCATATATAGCGTTCTCTGGGCCGTTGATAATATTTGGTCTTGGTATCTGTTTTAGTGCCTATTGTAACAGGTCTTAAAGGTGCTATTGCTTGAGAAAACAAAGTTTCAATTGTATCTGCCGCGACCAATCTTGTGTATGCACCATTGCCGGCCTGGGCTATCTGCATCAAAAGCTGTTCATTTAAACGTGTTTTGACAACATTACCGAATTCGTCTTTAAGATATTCTGTCTTGTTTTGATTATCTTTAACCCTGATTATGTCGCCTTCTGGTGAGCCAATGCCAATAGTAAAGATTTTAATTCCATTAGCAGCAGCTGATTTAGCTGCTTCGACTGCATCGCCTTGGTGATCTTCACCGTCAGAAAGGATAATAATTACCTTTTCGTTTTCACCTGATGTATTGAACGCATCCTGAGCTGTTTTTATAGCATCAGCTATCCCGGTCCCGGCTAAAGGAATAATGTCGGTATCTAAGGCATCCAAACATTGTTTGAATGCTTCGTCATCAAAGGTTAGCGGGCATTGCAAAAATGAAGACCCAGCAAATGCTACCAACCCCAACCTGTCTGAAGTCGATAGCCTCAGTATATCCAGCGCTGCTAACTTTGCTCTGGTTAACCGGTCTGGTGAAATATCTGTGGCTAACATACTTTTTGATGTGTCTATCGCAACAACGATGTCCAGTCCAGTTAGATTAGATTCTTGCCATTCCATCCCCCAACGCGGCGAAGCCATACCAATCAGAATCAGGGCCGTAGCACATATCAGCATAGCTAAACGAAGTTTCTGACGATTTTTGGAGACGCCTACTGTCAGTTCTGCCAGAAGCTTCGACCTCACAAATTTACCGATCAAAGCCTGCCTTACCCGCCATTGACGGATCATAAAAACCGTTAGCAACAAGGTGATAATCACACCAATCTTCAATATATTTGGATTTCCAAAGCTCATAATTTGTTAAAGATTATGGTAGTTTCCTGAATATTGTCTGACCTAACACTATCTCCAACAGCATACAAATTAGCGCGGCCGTTAATGGCCAGATATAAAGATCTTTATAGGTTTGATATTTACTGATGATTGCCTCGGTCTTTTCCATCGTATCTATTTCATCGAATATTTTTTCTAACACTTTTGTATTATCTGCTCTAAAGTATTTTCCGCCGGTTTTTTTTGAGACTTCTTGTAGTGTCTTTTCGTCAATGTCTACTTTGACTTGAACATAGTATTTGCGACCAAACTGATCTTTTGTAGGATATGGGGCAGCACCTCTGGTACCGACGCCAATACAATAAATTTTAACCCCTAGCGCAGCAGCTGCTTCTGCAGCAGTTATTGGCGTTATCCTGCCGGCATTATTCTGGCCATCTGTCAAAAGTATAATAATTTTGCTCCTGGATTGTACTACACGTAGTCGATTCAATGCCGTTGAAATCCCGGCACCTATAGCAGTGCTATCTTCTATAATTCCAATATCTAATCGATCTAATTGTTGCAGTAGGAAATCATGGTCCAGGGTAAGGGGACACGCTAAATAGGCTCTGCCTGCAAATACTACTAAGCCAAACCTATCGGCAGGCCTCTTCTCAATAAACCGCCGTAATACATCCTTCGCCATAGTTAAACGATTGACTCTGATGTTTTTTAAAACAAAATCCTCCGATGCCATTGAACCAGATAGATCCAGTGCTACTACAATATCAATTCCGCTTGCCTTTATAGTTTGTTTGCCTTCGCCAAGTTGTGGCCTGGCAATAGCTATAATAAGCAGTAAAAGCACCAGAAACCGTAATATCCTTAGAAACATCCCTGACCTGGAACGCCGCAGCGCTGTAACCCACTTAACAAGTTGAACAGATGAATATAAAAATGCTGGCTCTAATATTAATTTCTTTCTTAGCCACATTAAAAATGGCAGAAATAAAATAAGAATTAAAAACCATGGATTGATGAATCTCATTTGCTAACCGGTACTAAATTATCCTGTTGTTCTTGTTCTGTTTCAGGTTTTGATGGTGCACAGGATTCCTCAACAATAGTCAATGCTATATTTAGCAATTCTTTTAGCTCATTTAATGTAGGTTCTTGCTTGGCAAATTTAACTAAATCACAACGTACCAAAAAATCACTCAACATCGCTTTCAATCGGGGTTTTAATTTGTTCGATTCCTTTAATTCTATCAGAAATTCTTCAGTCGTACGCTCCGGTGCACGTAGCTGATGCTCATTCTCAAGATATTGTCTAAGAATTGTCGAAATTGTAAAACAAAATAGCCTGCTATCACTCATGAGCTTTTCTGCTGCTGACAACTGTTCACGGGCTAATTGTACATAGTTGATTTTTGTGTTGTTCTGAAAAGCTGCTTTATGTTTTTGACGCTTTTTAATAATTACTGCCATTATTAACGAAATTAGCGCTACAATAAGAATCAATATTAATACCCACCAGGCAGATCCCACTGGTAGCGGCGGTTTTATAGGCCGAATATCATCGACAGGATACAACGAGGTTAAATTGGTGTTTTGTTGTGAATTTGTACTCATCCGCGTCTGCGCCGTTTCTCGCGTGTCTCAAAAAATTTTGTTAATTCACTGATGTATGACCGGTCAGTCCTGAGTTTTATCACATCAATTCTTGCAGCCTTAAATATTTTTTCGAGTTCAGCTTGCACTTTCAATTGACGTTCAGTAAATGCGCGACGTTTACGCTGGTCGCCGGTGTTAATTTCTACGACCTCACCGGTTTCAGCATCTTTCAAAACTATCAAGCCAAGATTGGGAAGTTCTAACTCATACGGATCCTGAACTTGAACTGCTATAACATCATGCCTGCGATTTGCCCTGCTTAAGGCTAATACTGATGTCTGAGCCAATGTCTCAGACATTATAACTCGATGCCGAAGATGGGTCGTTATGTCGGACTTAGTCGGATGTGTCTGACCAAGAAAATCAGAAATAACAATCGCAATTGCTCTGCGCGAAATAACCTTGACCAAAAACTCTAATGCCTTGTTTAAATCAGTCCCTAAATGTCTTGGCTGAAAAAACAAAATCTCCCGAATAACACGTAAGACATGTCTCTTGCCTTTGCGTGGCGGTATAAAAAGTTCAACCTCATCCGTAAATAAGATTAATCCGACCTTGTCATTGTTGCGTATAGCCGAAAAAGCAAGGACAGACGCTATCTCTGCCATGAGCTCACGCTTTGTTTTTTCTACCGACCCAAATAGTCCGGATCCGCTTAAATCTACTATAAGCATCATCGTGAGCTCGCGCTCTTCTACGAATTTCTTAATGAATGGATGGTTCATCCTGGCCGTGACGTTCCAGTCGATAAACCGAACATCATCCCCGGCTTGATACTCACGCACTTCATCGAAGTTTATCCCTTGACCCTTGAAAATACTTTGATACCTTCCGGCCAGCGTCTCAGTCACAAGACGATTGGTACTGATCTCAATCTGCCTTATTTTTCTTAAAAGAGCCTTGGGAATCATTTTGGTCCTTTAATAATCAATTTCAAATCATGGTACGGGAAGCTCATCAAAAATCTTTTGTATGATCCATTCGCTTGTTTTTTCCTCTGCCTCAGCTTCATATGTAACAATTATTCTATGACGTAAAACATCGACCCCTATGGATTTAACATCTTGGGGCGTAACATAACCACGGCCTTTTATGAATGCATGAGCCTTTGCCGCTAATGTCAGCGAAATAGTTGCCCTGGGAGATGCACCAAATTGAATATATTCTTTCAGCTCTAACTTGTAGTCCGAAGGCACCCTGGTTGCATGTACAATATCAACTATGTAATCCTTAACTTTGTCGTCTACATAAATGTGATTAATAATTTCCCGGGCATCAAGGATTTGTTTGGGATCTATCACTTTATTTGCTTCAGGTAAGTTACTTGTCTTGGCCATTAAATCAAGAATCTGTCGTTCCTCTGATTTGGTCGGATAATTAATTTTAAGTTTGAGCATAAACCTGTCTACCTGTGCTTCTGGCAAAGGATAAGTCCCCTCTTGTTCAATCGGATTTTGTGTGGCCATTACAAGAAACGGTTCGTCAAGCTTCAACGTCTGATCGCCTATCGTTACCTGCCGCTCTTGCATTGCTTCTAGTAATGCGCTCTGGACCTTTGCCGGTGCTCGGTTAATCTCATCCGCTAAAACTAAGTTCGCAAATATCGGCCCACGCCGGGTACTGAATACACCCGTCTGCGGATTATATATCTGCGTGCCTATTACATCAGCCGGTAACATGTCAGGTGTAAATTGGATCCTCGAAAACCGCACATTCATACAAGAGGCCAAAGTTTTTACTGCAAGCGTTTTTGCTAGCCCGGGTACACCCTCAAGTAATATGTGCCCATTTGCCAGTAACGCTATCGCTAAACGCTCAATTAAATACCTTTGCCCAACAATAACTTTTCCAAGCTCGGCAAATAATGGGTCCAGAAAAATACCGTACTTCCGGACCTCCTCATTTATAGCTGTTATTCCAGTACTCATACTATTACAGTTTTTATTCAATACGTGACAAAATTTAATGGCCCGTGTTCATAAATTTGCAAATATATAAAAATATTCAATATCTCATTGGCAAAACCTTAATAAGTTAAGACCTCGGCAATTCCGTCCTTAAGTTGATTTTGACATTTTAAAAAAAATTGTTCATAAAAATACTTAGTTCTTTATATAGCTTTAGATGGTGAGTCGACTTTGGAAATCTGGTGGCCCATGAAACCAAAGGTTTTCCTGAGTGTATCTTAGGCCGTTTTGTTCCAAAGCCGAAGTACAAAGTGCTTTAGTACAAAATTTTTTAACATGAATTTTGTAAAACAATGCTAATATTGATGTTATGACAATTTGGATTTTAACAATTCTGATTCTATTGATTTTAACAGCAAGATGTTACGTCCAGGGTGCTATTCAATCAGGTGTTTCTTTAATAGGCCTTATAGTCGGTCTTGCATTGGCTTTACCTTTAAGCCCATACATCATGCCAGTATTCCCTAAAATTGGCCTCGTCCATCCGCTGTGGAAATACTTACTTGCGCCAGTCTTAATCGTTATCATCTTTGAGCTGATATTTGCCTCAATAGGTTTTGCGTTACATAGACCAGTTGCCCTGTATTTTAAATATAAAACAGATGATGTCACACGATTGCGATTCGAAAGAATTAATCAACGGGTTGGTGCTTGTATTGGTTGCATAATGGCAGTTGTTTATATGGTCGCCCTCGGAGTGATTATCGGTATTGTTGGTTATCCTGCCGTCGTTTTTAATTTAAATGATTCCGACCCGGCTTGGCTTAAATTATTACGCCAACTGCGCGTCGATATGAATTCAACAGGTTTGGACAAAATCGCAGCTAAATTTGACCCCATGCCTAAGAAATATTATGAAGTTGTAGACGTCTTGGCTATCCTGCATAATAACCCAACAATTAACCTTATCGGCTACCCGCCTTTCTTCACTCTGGCTCAACGCGATGATATGAAAGACCTTGTCAATGATAAAGATTTTCAGGAGTTTTTATTGAGAAAACCGCCACTGATGGAGCTTGTCCAGCATCCACGTATCCTTGAAATTGCAAATAATACTGAAGTTAGAAATTATCTGCTAAATCTGGATGTCAAAGATTTTTATGCTTACCTTGAAACTGGTAAATCCCCTAAATGGGATTCTTATAAAATCATTGGACTCTGGGAACTAGACCTTAACCAGGTCATAATTGAAGCAAAAAAACGTAATCCGGATATCTCAGCACGTGAACTGCGGGCCCTGCGTCAATTCCTGAACTCCGTCTCTAGCGGAACTTTCACCTTCTTGGCTACAACAGATAAAAATGTGAAAATCGAAATTGCCGATTTCACTAAACCACCAAAATTAGTTCCCACTACTAACCAGACTAACCAGGGAAATGCTTCTCAACAATCCACAGAGTCTCAAAACACTGGCGTCGTTAATACTGACCAGTACACAGTTGCTGATGAAGCCTTGGCAAGACGTTATGGCACAGCTTATTTACGCCGCCGTACTGCTACTCCTCAACCTCAACCTCAACAACAAGAACAAAAACCTCAGGAAGTAAAAGCCCAATTCGAAAAACAAACTATAACCGGCTCATGGGAGGGAGAAGGCGATACCTACCTCATTAAAGTAAATTTGAATAACAAACAAACTGAAGTCGCAGCTACTGTTAAAGCTGAGTTCCTCGAATTACAGTTATTCGGATATAAACTTCTTTTTATCAGAATAATTTAATCACACCGAATAATATACAACGTTCACAAATAATATTCGCGTACTGTTGCGTCCATTCGCGTGCATTCGTGTCCACTCGCGGATGCTATTCGCGTCCATTCGCGTGCATTCGCAGATACATTTGCGGATAGATTGCTGCGGTTTTTGGGGTTTGGAAAAGCTTATCGTGTTTGTAATAGATAACGCTTTTCCCAGATCAGAACAATAATAACCAGTTTTACCTGAGTTCTGAAGTGTTTAATAGTTTCATTCATGTTTCAAGTTATTTGTATTGATAAGATCATTATCATCACGGAAATATCCAAACACATTTTGATGTCGAATAATGTTGAATATTTTTTTAAAAAAAAATACTTGCATTGATTCAAAAATATCATCAATATAATCTCACGAAACAATAAAATACCATAAAAGCAAGTATGAATAGAAAGGACAGAGGGCAAGGGGTAGTTGTGCGCTTTCAGGGGTTAATAGGAAGTAAATCACTGATTTTTGGTTCAAGGAGGTATGAGCCGAGCGGGCAATGGTTTAAGGTCAAGTTCTTTCCATCGTGGTTACGAGTAATTTTGTTGGCTATCTCTGTGGTAAGTATAATAGTGCCGGCCTTAGTTGCAAATGACGTGGATAGATGTGCAGATGC
>Ga0078972_1000560_pt1 | contig 153994 bp, 143 predicted proteins | sample YelNatPaOPGAMG01_FD_67568 | JGI IMG/M metagenome (GOLD analysis project Ga0078972, IMG submission 67568) | Hot spring thermophilic microbial communities from Obsidian Pool, Yellowstone National Park, USA - OP-RAMG-01 (SPADES assembly) (version 2) | ecosystem: Environmental > Aquatic > Thermal...
ATCTCGGCCAACGGCTCCCAGGGCGGAGGCTGGTCGGCCGGGAGCGGTTCCGGCGGTTCCATTTGGATCCGCACTTCGCTTTTGGACGGCACGGGCACCATCCAGGCCAACGGCGGCGCCGGTGAAGTGGGCGGCGGCGGCGGAAGAATCGCCATCCGCTACTCCCTCTCCTTCTCCCTGCCCCTCCCCAACATCACCACCACCGGAGGCCAGGGAACCGTCGCTAGCGGTCAGCCGGGAAGTATTTATATCCATCAAGAATAAAAACCTGATCCATCTTTCCCCCATCCCCTTCCTTTCCCTTTGGAAGGGAAGGGGATTTTTTTATTTTGGGGTCCTCCCTTTTTTCTCGGCCTTTCAGGCCCTTCGGTTTTTCCCCTTGACATCGGGTCGACACATTTATTATAAGTTTAAAATATTTCTTCCGTGTTCACGGTAAACCGCCGTGCGGATAGTTCAATACCACTAAACGGAAAGGAAAGACCCATGAAATTCAGAAACGCAGTAATCGTTGACGGAGTGCGTTCGCCCTTCTCTTGGGGCGGGCGGGGCATGTTCGAGGCCACCCGCATGGATGAAGTGGCGGCCAAGGTCGTCCGCGCCTTGTTAGAGAGAAACCCCAAGGTCAAACCGACCATGATCGAGGATGTCGGGATCGGCAACGCCGCCAACAGTCCCGATCTGGTCTTGCTCGGGGCCATTTCCCGTTTGGCCGGGCTGCCCGCGGAAACGACCAACTTCTTCACCAACCGGCAGTGCGGCTCCTCCATGGAGACCATGCAACGCATCGCCATGGCCATCATGGTCGGGTCCATGGATTGCGGCATCGCCCTGGGCGTGGAACGGATGGGCCGGTCCCTCACCGCCGGCAGAGAAGGCGGGCCTCCTCCGACCCGGGTCACCGGTCCCAACCCGAGAATCTTTGAAAAGACCAAACTCCAGCGGGACATGGCCGAAGATCATTTCAAATACTTTTCGGTCCCCATCCCGGACGAAATCCTGGATGCCCCTCCCTTGCAGCCCATGGTCCAGACGGCCCAGAACGTGGTGGACATGTACGATCTCACCCGGGAAGAACTGGACGCCTACACCGTCCGCAGCCACAAAAAGTTGACCGCCGCCTATGAAAAGGGAATCTACAAAGACGAGATCATTCCCCTGGAGGTGGAGAAACCGGTCTTCAACGAAAAGAAGGAATGGATCCCCGAAGAAAGGGGGGAAATGGTGATTTTCGACCGGGACGAATGCGTCCGTCCCAATTGTAACATGGAGGACTTGGGCAAACTGCCGCCGGTCAAAGGGATTGTCAGCTATTGCAACAAGGAACTGAAGATCACCGCCGGCAACTCCTGCCCGACCAACAGCGGGGCCTCCGCCGTCCTGATCATGGCCGAGGATGTGGCCATTAAATTGGGACTCGAGCCCCTGGCCCGGATCGTCGGCATGGGCATCGGCGGGGTGAAAGGCCAGATCATGGGCATGGGACCGGTCCCGGCCACGATCAAGGCCCTAAAACATGCCGGATTGACCGCCGACCAGATCGACCGGGTGGAGTTCAATGAGGCCTTTGCCTGTCAGGTCATCGCCTCCTTGAGGGAACTGAAGATCCCGGAAGAAAAGGTCAATGTCAACGGCGGTTCCTTGGGCATCGGCCATCCTTTGGGAGCCACCGGCGCCCGCCTGGTCTTGACCGTGGCCAAGGAACTGCGCCGCAGCGGAAAACGCTACGGCTTGGCCACCCAGTGCATCGGCGCCGGTCAGGGAATTTCGACTATACTCGAAGCCATGAATTAAACAGGTTCACCGACTCCGTCAAGACAGAAAGCCCCTGTTTTCTGCAATTAAAAAACCCTCCCCCCTTTCGGGGGAGGGTTTTTTTTCATCTTTGCCGTGCTCCGGAACGAGGTTCACCCGAAAAGGGCGTCCAACCGCTTCTTGGTCTCCGTCGCTTCTGCCACAATGCGTTGCATCAACTCGGCCACGGTGGGGATGTCATGGATCCGCCCCACCACCTGACCTCCGGAATACATCCCTTCATCGAGAACCCCTTCCTTCCATCCCTTGCGGGAGACGGCCCCGGCGATATGTGGGGCCAATTCCTCCAAGGAAGCCCCTTTGGCCTCCAGTTCCAGAATCTTTTGCGCCCCGGGGGTGAGGAAGACCCGGGTGGGGTTCTTGAGCGATTTCATGACCAATACCGTCTCCGTCTCCTGCATCTCCAGCATCTTCCGCTTAATTTCAGGATGAATGGGACATTCTTTGGTGGCCATGAAACGGGTGCCCATGTTCACCCCCGCCGCGCCCAAGGCCAAGGCGGCCATCAGCCCTCTGCCGTCGGCGAAGCCGCCTCCGGCGATGAGGGGCCGCTTCACCCGGTCCAAAACGGCCGGTATCAAGACCAATGTGGTAACTTCCTCCATGCTGGGATGGCCGCCGCATTCGGTGCCGACTACGGAAACGAGATCCACCCCCAATCCGTCCACCTTGACCGCATCCCGGACGCGGGCGCATTTATGGATATGGATCAAGCCCCCCTTGACAATCTGCTCCCGATAAGGGGCCGGACTGCGGCCGGCCGTCTCCAGGATCTTCACGCCCGATTCGATGACCCAGTCGATCCGTTCTTCGGCGGTGACGGTGGCGGTCATTTCCGGAAACAGCCCTACATTGACCCCGAAGGGCTTGTCGGTCAACTCGCGGGTCTTTTTGATCTCCTCCATAAAATCCTGTTTGTTCTGAAAACTGGCGGCGGGAATACAGCAGAACCCTCCGGCATTGGCCACGGCGGCCACCAACCCGGCCAGGGTGATGTTGTGCATGGTCCCGCACTGAATCGGATAAGCTATCCCCAGAAGCCTGGTCATTTCCGTCTGCAACATCATCCTCCCCCTTTTCTTCCTTTGATTATATTATTATAATGACCATAAGTAATGCGCACCGCTCGGATTCCGTCGAAGCCGGTTGAATCGTCTTCCCCTGACCCGAAAAGAAACGCCTTGCCCGCTTCGGCTGAACGCTTACCATCCTAATCCACCTTTCGCAAATAATCCAATAAAAAATGCAGGCGGCGGCGGTGAAACCCTTTCTATGATTGACACCATAGGCATGGTTACTTTATATTATCGCCATTGAAGCATCGCCGAAGAACGCCTATGGGGCGGCCACTCCCGGGGAGATGAATGGTTCTAAACCCTAATCCGCCAGAGAGATTTCGACCCATTACCCTTTAAGGAGGATGCCATGACCAAGATACTCAGGGTCAACATGACCGAATTGAAAACCCATTTTCAAGACCTTCCTGAAGAGTGGAAACTTTGGGGAGGACGCGGCCTCTGCGCCAAGATCCTCCAGGCCGAAGGGCGGCCCGACTGCGACCCTTTGGGCCCGGAGGCCAAATGGATCATCGCCGCCGGACCTTTGGCCGGGACCTTGGCCCCTTCTTTGGGCCGGATCTCCATCGGGGCGAAAAGCCCCTTGACCCTGGGCATCAAGGAGGCCAACTCCGGCGGTCCGGCCGCCCAGAAGATGGATCGCCTGGGTATCCGAGCCATTGTCGTTGAAGGGGCACCGAAAGAAAACAAGCTGTATGTGTTGGTTATTGATAAGGACGGGGCCCGCTTGGAAGACGGAGAGGGCTACCGGGGTCTGAAGAATTATGCCTTGGCCGAGGCCCTCTATGGGAAATTCGACCGTAAGGCCTCCATCGTCTCCATCGGCATCGCCGGGGAAAGGAAATGGAAGTCGGCCACCGTGGGCGTTACCGATACGGAGGGGCACCCGGCCCGACACGCCGCCCGAGGCGGCCTGGGGGCGGTCATGGGGGCAAAGGGCCTGAAGGCCGTGGTCATTGACGACCGGGGGGCGAATGAAGTGGAATTGGCCGATCCAAAGGGCTTCCGCGAAGCCATTCGAAGGTGGGCTGAAGTCCTGAAAGAAGACCCCCAAACCCAAAATATGTCCAAATACGGGACCCCCGGAGGCCTCGCCCCCTTGCGTTCTTTGGGGTCCGCCCCTTCCAAAAACTACAGCAGCGAACAGACCGAAGGCTATGAAAAGCTGTCCGGCCAAAATTTCGAAAAGATCAACCAAGAACGGGGCGGCGGTTTGAAGGGCTGCATGCCGGGATGCCTGGTCCGCTGTTCCACCAACTACTACGGACCGGACGGAAAATACTTAACCTCCGGTTTCGAATACGAGACCCTCGCCTTACTGGGGACCAATTTGGGCTTGTCCGATCCGGATGTGGTGGCCAAACTGGACCGCCTCTGCGACGAGTTGGGATTGGACACCATCGAAATCGGGAGTGCCTTGGGTGTGGCCGCCAGCGCCGGCAAAATGACCTTCGGAGACGCCGATTCGGTCTTGGCCCTATTTGCCGAACTGGAAAAAGGGACGGAGCTGGGCACCGTCTTGGGCAATGGAGTGGTCTCCACCTGCAAGGCCCTGGGCGTTACCCGCATTCCGGCCTACAAGGGACAATCCATCCCGGCCCACGACCCCCGGGTGACCAAGCCCACCGGCGTCACTTACGCCACCAGCCCTATGGGCGCCGACCATACGGCCGGGGTCACTTACGAAAAATTCAAACACAAGGAGGGGGCGGTGGAACGATCCCTTCAGAGCCAAATCGTGGCGGCTACCCTGGATACGCTGGGATATTGTTTCCTGGCCCGGGTCTCCAGTAATCAAGTTCAGTTGGAGTTTTTAAGGGACCTCCTCAATGCCCGTTTCGGCCTGACCCTTACCATGGAAGAAATGGTCCGGTTGGGCCGGGAAACCCTGCAGATCGAACTCGCCTTCAATAAAGGCAGTGAATTTTACACCGCCCATGACCCCGATCCGGAATTCGTCAAAACCGAGCCAGCGGCCCCGCTGGGGACGGTCTTCGACGTGGATCCTCAGGAAATCGCCTCCATCTGGGACAAATTGGAGACTATCCAAGTCTACTGATCGATGACATTCTTCCCGGCCGCCAGAAAGAAGGATCTTTCCGGGCGGCCGGGCCCTCCCCCCCGTTTCCTTCAAAAGGGATGCACTGGTCGAAGCAACATCCCTTCCTTCGATCCCTGGATTTGTCGTTGATTCACTTTAACCCTTGATTTATAATCCTGTCCGATCCGATCAAACAGGACTGAGAAAAGACATGGAAAGGAATAACGTCTCGACCCGGAAGATCAGGGAGTTGGTGGATCTCTTACGATCCGTCCAGAGCCCGACGAAGTCCTATCCCGAAAGGATCTACACCTTTCGCGAACGGTATCAAACCCTGCCGCTTGAAGAGCGCCGCCTTTTTTTTGAAGCGCTCCTAAGCGAGGTGGAACTGGATCAAAAGGAAATGACCCAGGAACTCCGCCGGGTCTTGGAAGAAGGCGGGCAAGATCCCCTTCGCTTTCGGAAACAATTAATGCATCTCCGGGAAAAGATCGAGTCCCCCCGGACCCGGATCTTTCGCAACTTCCCCAATGTCTCCGGGGGACTGAAATTCCTGCTCGACCTCCGGGCCGATGTCTTGGCCGCCCAACGGCAATACGGTCTCGATCTGGAACCCTTGGAGCAGGACATCGCCCGTCTCTTCGATTTATGGTTCCAAGAAGGATTCCTTTTTCTCAACGAAATCACCCTGGATTCCCCCTACCGACAGATTCGCTTCCTGAAGGAACACGATCTGGTCCACCCCATGGCCAATCTGGAGGAAATGGGATCCCGCCTCGGAGAAGACCGCCGCTGTTACGCCCTCTACCATCGCCTGATGCCCGAAGAGCCGATCATCTTCATTGAAGTGGCCCTGACCCGGGGGATCGCCGCCTCCATCCACGAAATCTTGGGCGACGGGAACGGCGGGCCCCGGTTACAACGCCCTCCGGATACGGCCGTCTTTTATTCCATCAACAATACCCAAAACGGCCTCTCCGGTTTGGGTTTGGGCAAGGTCCTCATCTTTCGAGTGGTGGAACATTTGGAGAAAACCCATCCGGGTATCAAGACCTTCGCCACCCTGAGTCCCATACCCGGCTTTTGGGAAAGATACCTCCAACCCCTTCTGAAGGGAGAAGGGCGTTCTTTTCGCCTGAACCAGGAACGACTGCTGGAAATCTTTCCGGAAAAGACACGCCAGGCCCTCGTGGACCTGTACGGTCAAGCAAAGGGGGCGGCCGATTCGGATTTCTTCTCGGTCCTTTTCGCTATCCTGTCCGACCCCCGCTGGATCGAAGATTCCCGCTACCTCCGATTGCTCCAAAAACCGTTATGTGCCGTGGCCTATTTCTACCTGACGGAGGAAAAAGACCGGCAAGGTAGACCCTTGAACCCGGTGGCCAATTTTCATTTGGGCAACGGGGCCGTGGTGCGGCCCGAAAACATCCACTTCGCCGCCAACCGCTCCCCCCGCGGCCTCATGGAGTCCTGTGGGATCATGGTCAATTACATCTATTCTCAATCCTGGTTCCGCCAAGTCCGTCAAGCGATGAAGGCCTATCTACCTTGGATGAGCTGAAAAAGTTCCATCCTTTCTGCTTCCTCCCCGGTTTATTCGGGGAAATCCCCTCCCTTCTCCCAGAGCAACGGCTCTCGGCGCATCAGCCAATCGGCGGGGAGCTCCGAGGCCGAAAGGGCGACGATGCCGCCGACGATGGCACAAGTGGTATCCCGATCACCCAGGCCCTGCACCGTCCACCACAAGGCCGCCTTGAAATCCTCCAAATGATAGGCGGCGCTCCAGAGGCAAAAAGGGACGGTGTCTTGGACCGACACCTCGTATCCCGTCCCCAATTCCCGGGCCGCCTCTTCAAGGTCATCCCCCGGAATCTCCAAGGCCCGCCTCAGCTTTTTTTGGGTCAAACTCTCGGGGATCAAGGGAAGGACCTCCCGAAGAAAATCCCGGCCTCGGGGATATGGCCGATTGGCGGCGATACCGGCGGCGACGGCCACGGCCGAGGCCCCGGCTTGGGCCTCGGGATGGGCATGGGTGATCATGGCCGACAACCCCGCTTCCTTCGCCGCCCGCCTTAAGTCTCGGAAAAAATAGGCCCCTACCGGCGCCACACGCATGGCCGCTCCGTTTCCGAAAGAACCGCCGCCGAACAACCGGGGGGCCCAATCGCGCCAATCGCCCCCCTGGGCCAATTGTCGCAGCAACCGGGCCGCACCGCCGGCGTAGCCTCGCCGAGGATCTTGGACATAACGGCGGGCGAAGGCCCGGGACAGTGCATCCTGTTCGATACAACCGAACCGAGCCAAAATTTCCACGATGGAAAGGGCCATATGCGTGTCGTCCGTCCAAGGCCAGGGACCGGGGGGAAGATCATCTAAAGAGACCTCAAAAGGGGAGAGGCGGAAAAACAGCTCCCCGAAGGCATCACCCAGGGAAAGACCGTCGAGGCTGGTCAAGGCCTTATGCAGGCTTACGTCTCGGCCCATAGGGATTTGTTTCCTTTTAAATTTGCTGCACTCCTTCAGAAAAAAATCCGATTGACCTCCCTTAAGAAAGCAAGTAAATTATTAATATGGACCCGGTGGGGTTCCATTTTCTTTCGTCTGTGACTTCCGTGCCGGTCTTTTCTTCGGGCTTCCTCCATGGATAAGCCCGGAAAAGACGGCGCCCAAAAGTCACTGACTCCACAAAATACAACGCCACCGGCTGGGGGTGATGTCTACATGAATTTGAACTTATAAATACCTTCTTAAGGGCTGGCTACGCTCCAAGCAACCGATCTTTATCAGGGGAAGGAGGATATCGTGGAAAAGTCTTTGGCCCTTTCTTTTTCCGCCCTCTACAAAAAAGTCAATACCGACGGAACGATGGATCCCTTTTTTCACCGCCCGGAGGTCTTCGGCGTGGGCAGTAACGATTTCGCCGCCGTCATGCTTATCTTGGAAAAGATCCTCCCCGGGCTGCCGGCCTCAATCGCCGCCCAAGTGGAGGCCGCCGCCTCTGTCTGCCGTCAGGCCTTGGAAGAAAACGTCACCCCCTTGTCCGACGACCGGCTTGAATGGGATCTTATTCTGCATTTGGTGGCCGCCCTGGTTGCACAAGGAGAGAACCGGTAAAAGGCACAAGCGGTCTTCTGCCCATGTCCACGGCCTTTTCGCAGGTGACGGTACGGGTGGTGGAAGTTTCCGCCGACGGGAAGATAGGGATCGCCGTCGCTTCCCAGTGGCGGAAAAACAACTTGCTTTTTCTCCATGGCGAAGAAGGACAGGCCCTCCTCTCCCGTCTTCACCGCTGGGCCATAGCGGAAGACGAAAACGGTCGCTCTTATCTTTTATGGGAAGCGGACCATCCCCGTTACCAAGGGTTGGTGATCCAACCTTTCGACAGTCGTTATTGTTTTGAAGTCTCTCCCGTGGAAGACTTAGGCAAGGTCAAGTAGAAAGCCGTCCCTTTTCCCGGCAGGGATTCCCAGGTCAGTTTCCCCTCGTGTTCGTTGACGATCTTTTGGGTCACGGCCAGGCCCAAACCGGTTCCTCCTCCCTCTTTGGTGGTATAAAACCTTTTACAGATCTGGCTCTGTACCTCCTGGTCCATGCCGATCCCATTGTCCCGGACGACGAAACGGACCTCCTCTTCAGCCTGTTCCACAACGACTTCCACCCGGGGAGTTTCCCCCAATTCATACATTTTTTCCCGGCAGGCGTCTAAGGCGTTGTCTAACAGATTCAATAAGGCCCGATGGATTTGGGTCGGATCGAGATAGACCGTCGTCCCTTCTTCCCCTCTTAAGGAAACCGTTATGCCGTCCTGCGCGGCCGATGGAGAAACCATTTCGACCGCTTCCCGGGCCAAGAGATAGGGATCGATGGGTTTCCATTCGGGCTTGCGGTCGTGGGAGTAGTTGAGCATGTCCAGGCTAAGGCGGCTGATGCGGGAGATCCCTTTTTGAACGGTTTGCCATCCTTCCTCCACCAACCGATTGTCGCCGCGCTTTAATCCTACATTGATCAGGTAAGAGCCCCCTTTCAAGCTGTTAAGGATATTCTTGATACAGTGGGCCAATCCGGCCACGGTCTGGCCGATGGCCGCCAGCCGTTCGTTTTCGATCAACTGCCGGCGTAAGCGGTTCTCCTCGGTCACATCTTTGCTCACTCCGACGGTCCCGATGACCTTGCCGGTTTTATCCCGTAAAAGAGATAAAGAAAGGCTGATTTCCACCGGCTGTCCGTTTTTGGCCAACAGGGCGGTACGGAAGTTGGTGACCGCTTCTCGGGAATAGACCTCCTTCAGCAGACGTTGCCGCTCTTCGGGATTGACCCAAAGTTCTTCCACCTTTTTCCCAAGGACCTCTTCCGCCTTGTAGCCCAACATCCTTTCACCGGCGGGATTGAAGGTGACGATATGACGGTCCAGATCGGTGGTGACGATCATATCGGAAGAATTATTCAGAATGTTTTCCAAATATTCCTTATGTTGATGAACCTCTTCTTGAAGGGCGATCTCTTCCAGCTGGAGTTGAAATTTTTCAAGATTAATCTGTAATAGATCCCAAAGCAGCCGGGAACTTCGATGATCCATAAAACTGATTTCCAGGGGTTTGGTCTTGATCACCTCTTCCCGCACGGCCATAGAACCGGTAAGTTCGATCAAAAAATTTAGACCCGGCAAGGTATAGAGTTCTTTGAAATCTGAGGTGGTAAAAATAGACAAACGACGGGCATGGACAATGCCTGGGGCTTGAGGGTTAGGATCCGCAACGCCCAGGATCTCAATGTTTAGGGGACTTAAATGCTCTTCAATCAGCAAAGTCAAAAGATCGTCACAGGCCTTGCCGCCCCCGATGATGGCCATTTTGATGGGGACACGGGCCTGGGCACCCCGGCGGATGGGATGACTTACTACCGTCGGGTGGACCTCCGGAGTGGAAACGATCTCTTCCTTTTTTTGAGAATCCGAGGAATTCATTAGGAAGGACACCCTCCTCCGGAATAAACTCGGGACAAAATTTTCTACATAAAGGGAAAAAGGATCCCCTTTGGACAGGCTAGTTGTTTTTTGAAAGGACCTTTCGGACCGTTTCCATAAACGCCTCGGGCTCGATGGGTTTTTCCAAAAAGGCTTGGGGACGGTCGTCGATCAGTTTGGCCAGCACTTCTTCGGCCTGCTCTTCCAGTTTGACTTCCTCCCCTTCATGGAAGGTGCGCAAGGCATAAAGGCGTTTTAAAAATTCCCCTTCTCCGGTCAGGACGATGATCGGGATGTTCTTGTACTTCCAAACCTTTTTTAACTCGTTGAACATGATGATACCGCTTTTCCGGGGCATGCGAATGTCCAGGACGATGAGGCCGGGGTTTACGGCCTCCACCTGCTTCATGCCTTCCTCTCCGTTGGCGGCGCTGTAGATATGCTTGAAACCGTTTTCCTCCAGGATGGTGGTCAAATAGCGTATGTTTTCCCGTTCATCGTCCACCAAAAGTACTTTCGTCTCGGTCATAAAGCCTCCTTTCCCGGGAAAAGTGGTTGTTCCCTCAATTTTCAAGAAAGGACTCGCGCTTACTCTTTTTCAGGCAGAAAGTTCCACCAGGTGCAAAAGCTCCTGGCCCCTTCCCGAGGCCCATTAGGCCCTTTAAATCCCGGCTTCCCCTCCTTGGCCGACGGAGGCCATGGGAGACCCGTCCTTCGGAAGACCAAATTCCTCTACATATTATTATTTAACCACACCCTAGACCCCCATCGCAAGAAAAAAAGCGATCCGGCCGATTTCACCTTTCATCCATTTAAGGGCAAAGCCCTAACCCCAACCGGGCAAAATCCACCGATCCTTTTTGATTTTTCATGACGATCATGATAGGAATCTGGCATGTCCTCGCTTCAAAAAAGAAACGGCCCTTTTGTTCTTTTCCGCCATAGCAGGAAGATTTTCCTTTTTCTCCTGGTGGGCTGGATAGGGACTTCGTTTCCCTTGGCGGCAGGGCTACCGTTACGATTAATGGCCGACGGCCACCAGAACTTCATGCCGGTCCGTTGGGAAGACGCGTTTAAAGAAAGTATGATCATCTTGGATCGAGCCCGTTTGGAACGAGGGGAAATCCTTGGGCGCATCGAAGAAAAGGAGGATGGAAGCCTTTCGGCCCAAACCGTGGGTTTAATCAAGGCCCGGCCGGAAGAATGTTTCCGGGTGATCACTGATTACAAAAATTATCGCAAAATTATGCCCTATACGGTGGAAAGCCGAATCCTTCGTTCCTTTTTGCTCGAGGGGGATTATGAGGGATTTCCGGCCGTGGATTTCTGGACACGGATCCGGGTGTTCGGGTTTTCTACCGGGTATTTGATCCGCATCGTCCATTTGCCGGAACCCGACAAACAACGATTTCGTACCTTCTGGACCCTGGTGGACCGTCCTGAACGCCTCGCGGCCTGCCGGGACGAAAATAACCGACCCTGCGTCAACGACTTGACCGTCAATCTCGGTGCCCATCTCCTGGAGCCCTTTCCCGGGAATCCTTCCTATACGTTACATACCTACACCTTAACCATCGCCGCAGAGGGTTGGCTGCGCCGTTCAGCCTTGCAATGGGACGGAGCCGCCTCGATGAAAGAGGTCACCCTGGCCATGAGAAAGGTTTTGGAAAAAAGAGCCCCTCCCGCCAGCGAAAAAGGAGATAAGAGCCACGGGGAGAAGTGAAGACGCGAATCTCCACCGTCCGCCTTTCCGTGTCTATAGAAGTATAGGGTAAAACCCCCGAGCGGGGAGCGCCGGAGTTGACATAGATTCCCCGGCCAAAGGATCGACCGGCCAGGCGATGGGAATGCCCCATCACGACGATTTGATGCTGACCCAAAGAGATGGCCCGGCGAGCGGCTCCCTCTAAACGCTTAAAGAGGCGTTGGCCGAAATCATAAACGGGACCTTCCAAAAAATCGGCCAATCTTTTCATCCCCTTTCGGCGCAGGCCCCCGATCATCCAGGTCACATAATAGGGAAGCCCGGCTTTCTCGCCGATAAAAGGGTCGAATTGATGGCCGTGGATGAACCAAATCCGCCAGCCGTCTTTGTGCAGTCGTATCTGTTTTAAGGCCCCCAGCCGTTTTTGAGCAATCTGATCGTGATTTCCGAAAAGGCTGGTATATGGAGTGTCTTGCCAGCGCCGGACGATGCGTGGATAACGGCGGAAGATCATCTCCAAGACTTCGGGCCGTGAACCGGGAAGGGTTCCGTAATCGGTTTGATACATATCACCCATGAGGACAATCCGCTGGTGGGTGCGGGAAAGATGATCGTCAAAACGGAGCAGCTCTTCTTCTTCCCCTCCTTGAAACTTGTCCAAAGCGGAGATATGACCCAAATGGAGATCGCCGAAGGAGGCTATACGCATCTGGCGTTTTCCAAATAAGCGTCCGACAATTGAAGGATGAGGGAAAAGGGTGACGGTTTCGAAAAGCGGCTTAGGCGCTTCGGGTGGGGAAAATGGCACACTTTTTAGACCTCACCCCGCACCCGACAAAGGGGACATCTTAATGCTTAAAGGCCCGTTGCCCGGTAAAGACCATGGCCGCCGGGGGATCGGCCTGATTGCAGGCCTCGATCACCTCATAATCCCTTAAAGACCCTCCAGGTTGCACAATGGCGGTGATCCCCTGCCGCAAGCCCACATCCACCCCATCCCGGAAGGGAAAGAAGGCGTCAGAGACCATGACCGATCCCGGCAGGCCGGCCCGGTCCTCCCGGGTCTTACGGTCGATCCCTTCCTTATCCTTAGGATCCCGTTTTCCTCGCTCGATCTCAAGTTCCAGCTCCTTATAGGAAATCCCGAAACGGTCGAAGCACAAGAGATCGGCATATTTGGTATAGGCCTTGAATACGGCGATCTCGGCCACCCCTACCCGATCCTGTTCGCCGGTCCCGATGGCTACGGTGCATTCGTTTTTGACATACAGGACCGAATTGGAAGTGACCCCTTGTTCCACCGACCAGCCGAAGAAGAGGTCATCCAATTCCCGCTCGGTGGGGGCCCTTAAGGTCCGGTATTCCCTCCCCTGATGGATGCAGACGGCCGGTTTGAAATCCTCTTTTTTCTGAATGGCATTGATAGGCGACTGCTGGACGATCAACCCCCCGTCTTGAAGGCTTTTAAAATCCAGGAATCGTAGATAACGGAGCTGTTCCAGCCGGTCCATGCGGGGGACCCGAAGGATCCTCAAGTTCCCCCTCTTGGCCAGGACAGGGACCGTGCCTTCTTCATAATCCGGGGCGGCCACCACTTCCAAATAATTTTCGGCTATCAATTCCGCCGTGGCCTTGTCCACGGGCCGGTTGAACACCGCCGCCCCTCCGAAGGCGGCGATGCGGTCGGCCCGATTGGCCCGGTAATAGGCCTCGGCCAAAGTACCGCCGTAGGCCGCGCCGCAAGGATTGTTGTGTTTGACGATGACTGCAGCCGGTTTGGCCGATAGAAATTTCAAGATGTTCAGGGCGTTATCCACATCGGTGAGGTTGATCTTGCCCGGGTGCTTCCCCTCCTGGATCATGTCGGCTTCGGAAATGGCCGAGACCATGCCCAATCCGGGACCGATATACCGACATTCCCCCAGGACCAGATTGCCGTTGATCAATTCATACAAGGCCGCTTCCTGACCCGGATTTTCTCCGTAGCGCAGGCCCTTTTCCTCCAGGACCCCGTCGGACTGGGGCAATTTCCAGGTCCTTTTTCGGTAAATTAGGGTCTGGTCTCCCAGGGTGATAGTCAGGGTTGGGGGAAAATGGTCGGCCATGACCGTCCGGTACATTTTTTTCAGATCGTCCATTTTTACCTTTAAAAAGCTAAAATTGTGAAAAGGCGCTCCTTAGGAAGCTTTCTCCCCTCGGGCGATCAATCCGATTTTTTTTCCCGTTCTATAAAGGCGTAGGCGCTGTGATTGTGGATGGATTCGAAGTTCTCCGATTCCACGGAAAACCAGGTGATGTTGGGATCGGCCTGGAGTTTTCGAGCCACTTCCCGGACCACGTCTTCGACGAACATGGGGTTCATGAACCCCTTTTCCGTCACGTATTTTTCGTCATCCCGCTTCAATACCGAATAGACCTCGGCCGAGCCCGATTCCTCCACCAAGCGGATGATGTCCTCGATCCAGATGAACTTCTTGAAGCGCAGGCTGACCCGGACCTCCCCCCGCTGATTGTGGGCGCCGAATTCGCTGATCTCCCGGGAACAGGGACACACGGTGGTGATGGGGACCTGAAGCTCGATCACCAGGTCCCGCCCTTTTTCCCGATGCGAAGAGGCCTTGAAGGTACAAATGTACTCCATCAACCCTTCGGCGCCGGTGACCGGGGCCTTTTTGGTGATGAAGTAGGGAAAGGTGACTTCCAGGTGGGCCGATTCGGCATCGAGGCGTTTCTTCAGTTCTTCCAGGATGGTGCCCAGATTTTCCATGGTGATCTGCCGCCGGTATTCAGAGAGGACCTCGATAAAACGGCTCATATGGGTCCCCTTATGGTCGTGGGGCAGATCCACATACATATTGATGCTGGCCACGGTCTGCTGGAAACCGTTTTCCTTGTCCTTGACCGTGATGGGATACCGGATATTCTTGACCCCGACCTTGTCGATAGGGATCTGGCGGTGGTCTTTTTGACTCTGGACGTCTATCAAGGTTGCTGGGCCTTGCGGGTCGGGCATAGCAAAGAATGGTTGCCCCTCTCCCCTAACCACCATAGGTCTTTTTCACCAACCGATGGTCAAGTATTCATGGATGGAATTGGCGGCGATCCGGCCGGCCCCCATGGCCAGGATGACCGTAGCCGAACCGGTGACGATGTCTCCTCCGGCCCACACGCCCCTTTTGTAGGTCTTACCCGTTTTGGGATCGGCCACAATATATCCCCGACGGTTCGTTTTCAGCCCCGGTGTAGTCGAGGTAATCAAGGGATTGGCCCCGGCCCCGATGGCGATGACCACCAGATCGGTCTCCATGATGAATTCCGATCCAGGAATAGGGACCGGTCTTCTCCGGCCGGAGTCGTCGGGTTCCCCTAATTCCATCCTCAGGCATTCCATGGCCGTTACCCGGCCCTGCTCATCGCCGATAAAGCGGGTGGGATTGGTTAAGAGATGCATCTCCACCCCTTCTTCTTCGGCATGATGGATCTCTTCAATCCGGGCCGGCATCTCCTCCCGAGAGCGTCGATAGACGATCTTGACGCTTTCCGCACCCAGGCGCAAGGCCGTTCGGGCGGCATCCATAGCCACATTACCCGCCCCTAAGACCACGACATGCCTTCCCAAAACGATGGGGGTGTCATATTCGGGGAACTTATAGGCCTTCATCAGGTTGGACCGGGTCAAATATTCGTTGGCCGAATAGATACCGATCAGGTTTTCCCCGGGGATGTTCATGAACACCGGTAATCCGGCCCCGACCCCGATATAGACCGCGTCAAACCCCTCGGCAAAAAGGTCGTCCACGGTCAGGGTGCGGCCGATGACGGCGTTTAAGACGATCTTCACCCCCATTTTCTCCAAGATCTCCACCTCGGCCTGAACAATGGCCTTGGGCAATCGAAATTCCGGGATACCGTAGATGAGGACACCGCCCGGTTTGTGAAAGGCCTCGAAAATGGTGACCTCATGGCCTTTCAGGATCAGGTCCCCGGCCACGGTCAATCCCGATGGACCGGAACCGACCACGGCCACCTTTTTCCCCGTGGGGGCCGCCTTTTCCGGCAAGCGGAATTCCCCGTGCATCCTTTGCCAATCGGCGGCAAAACGCTCCAGCCGGCCGATGGCCACGGGCTCCTCTTTTTTGCCTAAAATACAATGGGCCTCACACTGGCTTTCCTGGGGGCAAACCCGCCCGCAGACTGCGGGCAGGCTGGTCTTCTCCCAAAGCTTCATGATCGCTCCGCTGAAATCGCCGTCCCGGATGAGGCGGATGAATGCCGGAATGTCGATCTGGACGGGGCAGCCATCGATGCAGGTCGGTTTTTTACATTGCAGACACCGGGAGGCCTCCAGTTGGGCGGTCTCCGGTGGATAGCCCAAGGGGACTTCGTCAAAATTCTTCGCCCTTACCTTGGGGTCCTGCTCGGGCATCTTCTGTCGGGGGATCTTTCCTTTCTTTGTAACTTCTTCGGCCATAGGGCTTCTCCGTAAGGTATATCTCGTGGTTCGTATTGCGGATTTCGATTAGCCGTCCGGTATAACAGGAATTATGCCAGACTCAACAACCGGACTTTTCTAAGAAGACCTACAAGAGCAGGTTTCTTTTTGAAACCGTTCCATGGCCAATCGTTCCTGGTCCAAATAAGCCCGCTGTCGCTGGATCAATTCGTCGAAATGGACCTTGTGACCGTCGAATTCAGGGCCGTCCACACAAGCGAAGCGGGTCACCCCATCCACGGTCACGCGGCAACAGCCGCACATGCCCGTCCCGTCCACCATGATGGGATTGAGGCTGACCATGGTCTTCACCCCGTATCCCTCGGTCAACTTGCAGGTGAATTTCATCATCGGCACGGGCCCGATGGCCACCACCAAGGCTATGGGATCTTTTCGCTCCAGATACTCTTTGAGGACATCGGTGACGAATCCGTGGTGCCCATAGGAACCGTCGTCGGTACAGACCCTGAGTTCATGGGAGGCCTGGGCCATCTTATCCTCCAAGATCAACAGGTCCTTGGTCCGGGCCCCGATGATGGCCACCACCTCATTACCGGCTTCCTTCATCCCCTTGGTGATGGGATGGAGGACGGCTACCCCGGTCCCGCCACCGACACAGATGACCTTGCCCCATTTTTCAATGTGCGTCGGTTGTCCCAAAGGGCCGCAGACATCTTGCAACCCTTCCCCGACCTTAAGGGTCTTCATCAGCGCCGTGGATTTGCCGACCACCTGATAGATGAGGGTGATCGTCCCTTCCTGAGGGTCGGTGTCGGCCATGGTTAAGGGGATCCGTTCCCCCGTCTCGTTGACCCGGACGATCACAAATTGGCCGGGTCTGGCCTTGCGGGCGATCAAAGGGGCCTGGATGACATTTTTTATTACCGTCCCTTGAGCCATCTCTTCTTTTTCTACGATTGTAAACATGGTGAAATTCCTTTAATTATAACCGGTTGGCCTTAAAGAGGACTTTCGCACTTTTTTCACGTTTTACTCCCCATTTCCTTTAAAAAGGGTGGAACGATCTGTTAACCCGCCGAAAAGGGTTACATTTTTTCAGCTTCCTTGTTTCTGTTAACACAGTCTACCCCCGCTGTCAAAAAAAATTATTAAGAAATGAATAAAGCCACTTATATGCTTGACGGTATTTTAGGGTTATGATAGGAAAAATCCGATCTTACCGGATCTTGAAGGGCATTAGGATCTAAATATTTTGGGTTGGAGCACCCTAATCAGGAAAAAGGAGGAAGACCATTATGGCGTATAATGCGGTAGAAATGAAAGATTGGCAGATCTCCGAAGCGGCGGAGAAAAACATGCCCACCCCCGAAAAGTGGCGGGACATTATGGGGTTGGAAAAAGATGAACTGATCCCTTACGGCCGCTTGGCCCGCCTCGACTTTATGAAGATCGTCAACCGTCTGAAAGACAAAGAAGACGGGAAATACATTGAGGTCACGGCCATCACCCCGACCCCCTTGGGAGAAGGGAAAAGCACCACCTCCATCGGTCTGATGGAAGGTCTGGGCAAGCGGGGGAAAAATGTCGGCGGGGCCTTGCGGCAACCGTCGGGCGGACCGACGATGAATATCAAAGGCACGGCCGCCGGCGGCGGGAACGCCTTGCTCATTCCCATGACCGAGTTTTCCATGGGCCTGACCGGAGACATCAACAACATCATGAACGCCCACAACCTGGCCATGGTGGCCTTGACCGCCCGGATGCAGCATGAACGGAATTACACGGACGAACAATTGCAGCGTCTGACCCGGATGCGCCGGTTGGACATCGACCCCACCCGGGTGGAAATGGGATGGGTCATTGATTTCTGCGCTCAAGCCCTGCGCAACATCATCATCGGCATCGGCGGCCGCATGGACGGATACATGATGCAGTCGAAGTTCGGTATCGCCGTCTCCTCCGAGGTCATGGCCATCCTCTCCATCGTCAACGATTTGGCCGATATGCGCAAACGGTTGAATGAAATCACTGTGGCCTTTGATAAAAAAGGCAATCCGTTGACCACCGGCGACCTCGAAGTCGGAGGGGCCATGACCGCCTTCATGGTGCAATCCATCAACCCCACCCTCATGTCCACGGCCGAATATCAACCCTGTTTGGTCCATGCCGGGCCTTTCGCCAACATCGCCGTCGGTCAGTCCTCCATCATTGCCGACCGGGTAGGACTGAAACTTTTCGACTACCATGTGACCGAAAGCGGTTTCGCCGCCGACATCGGTTTTGAGAAATTCTGGAACGTCAAGTGCCGTTACAGCGGTCTCAAACCCCATGTCTCGGTCCTGACCACCACCATCCGGGCTTTGAAGATGCACGGCGGCGGGCCGAAGGTCGTGGCCGGCCTCCCCTTACCCGAAGAATATACCAAGGAAAATGTCGGACTGGTGGAAAAAGGCGTGGAAAACATGGTCCACTGCATCAACATCATCCGTAAATCCGGGATGAACCCCGTGGTCTGCATCAACGCCTTCCACACGGACACGAAAGACGAGATCGCCGTTGTCCGTCGGGCGGCGGAGGCGGCCGGGGCCCGCTGCGCCCTTTCCACCCATTGGGCCGATGGCGGTGACGGGGCCTTGGAGCTGGCCGACGCCGTCATTGACGCCTGCAACGAAAAGTCCGACTTTAAGTTCCTTTATCCAATAGAAATGAAACTTCGGGATCGAGTGAACATCATCGCCAAGGAGGTCTATGGGGCGGACGGTGTCTCCTGGACCCCTGAGGCCGAGGCCAAGGCCAAGATGCTCGAATCCGATCCCAAGTACGACGATTACGCCACCATGATGGTCAAGACCCACTTGAGCCTGAGCCATGACCCGACCAAAAAGGGCGTACCCAAGGGCTGGGTCCTGCCGGTCCGGGATGTCCTGATCTATTCCGGGGCTAAATTCCTCTGTCCCGTGGCCGGGACCATCACGCTGATGCCGGGGACTTCCTCCGATCCGGCCTTCCGGCGGATTGATGTGGATGTCCAAACCGGCAAGGTCATGGGGTTGTTTTAAAAACCTTTCTCGGGGGGCCTTGGAGGACCTGACTTCAGGCCCCCCACACCTTCAATAACGAATCCGGAATCCTTTTACCGTTGAAAGGGAAAAAATTCCGGATGGCCCGATGGCTGTGCATCTCCTCTTCGGTGGATGGATATCCGCCTAACAGGGGTAAAAATTTAGGCCATGTTTTTCCAAAAAAGAGGGCAACAACCCATCCTTCCCCTTTTGTTTTCCGAACCGTTTTCCCTCTATTTTCCCCCTTTAACTACGACAACTTATTATTATCTTTCAAGGAAAGGGGTTAACGATTATGGCAGCCGATGAAAAAGAAAAGGTCGGAGCGGTCATGGTCGTCGGCGGCGGGATCGCCGGCATACAGGCCTCCCTCGACCTGGCCGAGGCCGGATATTATGTCTATTTACTGGAGAAAAATTCGGCCATCGGCGGGGTCATGGCCCAATTGGACAAGACCTTCCCCACCAACGACTGCTCCATGTGCATCATCTCCCCCAAATTGGTGGAATGCGGCCGACACCTGAATATCGAGTTATTGACCTTGAGCGAAATCCAGGAGATCAGCGGAGAACCGGGTAACTTCCAAGTCCGCGTCCTCCAACATCCGCGCTATGTCGACCCCTCAAAATGCACGGCCTGCGGCGAATGCACCAAGGTCTGTCCCATAGATCTGCCTAACCGTTTCGATCAGAACCTCCGCACCCGTAAGGCCACCTACAAGCTCTATCCACAGGCCATGCCCAGCGCCTATGCCATCGAGAAGCGGGGCACGGCCCCCTGTAAGGCCACTTGTCCGGCCCATGTCAGCATTCAGGGTTATATCGCCTTGATCAATCAGGGTAAGTACAAGGAAGGTTTGACCCTGTTCAAAGAGGCCCATCCCTTTCCCGGCATCTGCGGACGGGTCTGTCACCACCCTTGCGAAGGGATCTGTACCCGGGGAGACGCCGATCAACCCCTGGCCATCCAATACCTCCATCGCTTCCTGGCCGATCAGGATCAGGCCTCGGGCGAACCTTATGTCCCGGCGGTAGGGGAAAAACGAAAGGAAAAAGTGGCCGTCATCGGTTCCGGTCCGGCGGGTCTGAGCGCGGCCTATTTCCTGGCCAAGGACGGCTTTCCGGTAACGGTCTTTGAAAAGCTTCCCGTGGCCGGGGGGATGATGGCTGTGGGTATCCCGGAATACCGTCTCCCCCGGGAGGTCCTCCGCTACGAAATCGGGGTCATCGAGGCCATGGGGGTGGAAATCCGAACCCACACCACCTTCGGCAAAGATGTCACCTTTGCCTCCTTGAAGGAGCAAGGTTATCAAGCCTTTTTCCTGGCCACCGGGCTCCATGTCAGCCGGTCCTTAAATGTGGAGGGCGAAGACCTGCCCCAGGTGCTCAAGGGTGTGGAATTCCTCCGGGATACGGCCTTGGGGGAAAAGGTCTCCCTGGGGAAAAAGGTTATCGTCATCGGCGGCGGGAATGTGGCCATTGACGTGGCCTTGACCGCCAAAAGACAAGGGGCCGGAGAAGTGACCCTGGTCTGTTTGGAACAACGGGCCGAAATGCCCGCCTGGGAATACGAGATCGAAGAGGCCTTGGAGGAAGGGGTCCGAATCGTCAACGGCTGGGGACCGAAACGGTTCCTCCAGGAAGGCGGAAAGTTGACCGGGGTGGAATTCAAACGATGCCTGTCGGTCTTCGACGAACAAAAAAATTTCCGCCCCACCTATGACGAGAATGACTTGACCTCCCTGACCGCCGATACGGTCATTGTGTCCATCGGTCAGGCGGCCGAAAGGCCCTGGCTGGAAAAGGAGGCCGTGCCCATCTCCCGCTGGGGCGGGATCGAGGGAGACCGGCTGACTTTGGAGACCCCTATCCCCGGGGTCTTTTGCGGCGGCGATGTCCTCTATGGTCCCAAATCCGTGGTCGAGGCCGTGGAAAGCGGTAAAAGGGCCGCGGAAAGCATCCGCCGCTACCTTACCGGTCAAGACCTGAGGGAAGGAAGGGAAGAAGGATGGACCTATGAAAAACCCTCCGTCCAAGGGGTGGAATTCAAGCCCCGCAAGGCCATGGCCAAGCTCCCCCCGGAACAAAGGGAAGGAAATTTCAAGGAGATCAACCTCGGTTTCGATGAAAAGACCGCCCGAGAAGAAGCCGAACGTTGCCTGAAGTGCGGACTATGCTCCGAATGTTATCAATGCGTTCAGGCCTGTTTGGCCCAGGCCATCGACCATTCCATGAAACCCGTGGAACGGACCATTGAAGTGGGGTCGGTGGTCTTGGCCCCGGGATTCCAACCCTTTGATCCCACCTTGTACGAAAGCTACGGCTATTCCAAATTCCCCAATGTGGTGACCAGCATGGAGTTTGAGCGGATCCTTTCCGCTTCCGGCCCCTTTGAAGGCCACCTGGTCCGTCCTTCGGACCACAAGGAACCGAAAAAGATCGCCTGGCTCCAGTGTGTGGGTTCCCGGGACATCAACCATTGCGACCACGGCTATTGCTCGGCCGTGTGCTGTATGTATGCCATCAAGGAAGCGGTCATCGCCAAGGAACACAGCGCCCATCCTCTGGAAACGACCATCTTCTTCATGGACATGCGCACCTATGGGAAAGATTTCGAAAAATATTATAACCGGGCCGAACAGGAACGGGGGGTCCGCTTCGTCCGGTCCCGTATCCATTCCGTGGACCCCGTCCCGGAGACCGATAACCTCCTCATCCGTTATGTTACGGAAAACGGAGAGGTCCAGGAAGAGGAATTCGACATGGTGGTCCTCTCCGTGGGTCTGGAGACCTCGCCCGAGGCCCTTTCCCTGGCCGAAAAGTTGGGGGTCCCCTTGGATACCAACCACTTCGCAAAGGTGAGCAGTTTTGCACCGGTCTCGACGGAGGCCCCGGGCATTTATGCCTGCGGGGCTTTTGATGGCCCCAAGGACATCCCCCAAGCGGTCATGGAGGCCTCGGCTGCGGCCTGTGCCGCCACCGAATCCTTGTCCGAGGTCCGGGGACGGCTCATCCGCCACCAGGAACTCCCCCCGGAAAGGGATGTGACCGGAGAGGAAATCCGGGTCGGCGTCTTCGTCTGCAACTGCGGCATCAACATCGGTGGGGTGGCCGATGTCCCGGCCGTTCGGGAATACGCCAAGACCCTGCCCCATGTGGTCCATGTGGAAGACAATCTATTCACCTGTTCCCAAGATACCCAGGAAAAGATGAAGGCCGTCATCCAGGAGAAAGGGATCAATCGGGTGGTGGTGGCCTCCTGCTCCCCCAGGACCCATGAACCCCTCTTTCAACAGACGATTCGAGAGGCCGGCTTAAACCCTTACCTCTTCGACATGGCCAACATCCGTGATCAGGATACTTGGGTCCACCAAGGGGATCCCGAAGCGGCTACATCCAAGGCCAAAGACCTGGTGCGCATGGCCGTGGCCCGGGTGACCCTCTTGGAACCTTTGCATAAGGTGTCCTTCGGTCTGACCAAGTGCGTCCTGGTCGTCGGCGGAGGGGTGGCCGGCATGACCGCGGCCTTGAACTTGGCCCGGCAGGGATATCCGGTCCATCTGGTGGAAAGGACCGATACCCTCGGAGGAGCGGCCCTAAAGCTGCGCCATACCTGGCGGGGAGAGGACATTCAAGGTTTTGTCCGGGACCTGGTCCGACAGGTTTCGGAACACCCGAAGATCACCGTCCATTATAACACGGAAGTCGTCAAGTCTTCGGGTTTTGTGGGTAACTTCACCACGGTTCTCTCCTGCTCCGGCGAGACTCAGGAAGTGCAACATGGAGCGGTTATCCTGGCCACGGGCGGGCAGGAATGGAAACCCGACCTTTACGGCTACGGTCAGGACCCCCGGATCCTGACCGCCTTGGAGTTGGATCAGGCCCTGGCGTCGCAAGACGAACGGGTGACCCGGGCCGGGACGGCGGTGTTTATCCAGTGCGTGGGTTCCCGCGAACCGGATCGGCCTTACTGCAGCAAGGTCTGCTGCACCCACAGCGTGGAAAGCGCCCTAACCTTGAAAAAGATCAATCCCGCCGTAGACGTTTACATCCTTTACCGCGACATGCGCACCTTCGGGGTACGGGAGGAATTGTATCGGGAGGCGCGGAATCAAGGGGTCTTCTTCATCCGCTATGACCCGGAAAATAAGCCGGAGGTCCGGGTGGAAGGAGATCGCCTGACGGTGACGGTGATGGATCATGTCCTGGGTCGGCCGGTGACCTTGACGCCGGATCTTGTGACCTTGGCCTCGGCCATCATACCCAACCCGGTCAAGGAATTGAGCGAGATCTTCAAGGTCTCCCTGAACAACGAAGGCTTCCTCTTGGAGGCCCACATGAAGCTGCGGCCCGTGGACTTCGCCACCGAGGGGATCTATCTCTGCGGTTTGGCCCATTATCCCAAACCCATTGATGAAAGCATCGCCCAGGCCCAAGCAGCGGCCGGCCGGGCCTTGACCCTCTTGGCCAAGGATACCATCAAGGTCGGTGGGGTGGTGGCCGTGGTCCAGGAAGACCTCTGTGCCGTCTGTCTGACCTGCGTCCGTGTCTGCCCCTTCCGCGTCCCGGTCATCGGTCCCCGGGGGGCGGCCGAGATCGATGTCAGCAAGTGTCAGGGTTGCGGGGTTTGCGCCGCCGAGTGCCCGGCCAAGGCCATCACCCTCCAACACTTTACGGACAAGCAGGTCCTGGCCAAGGTCAAGGCCTTGGTGGCGGCCTGAAAAGTGATAAGTTCGGAGTTCGGTGAACAGAGTTCGGAATGGCGCACCGCTAATTTTTATTCCGAACTCCGGACTCCGAACGGAAAACCGGCGACCCCCGGGGTTTTGAAATATGCAGAAGACCCTTATAATCGTTAGACCAAGGAGTAAAAAAAATGAGCCAAGCTTTTGAACCCAAGATCGTGGCTTTTTGCTGTCAGTATTGAGCCTACAGCGCCGCGGACCTGGCAGGTTCGATGCGCCTTCAATATCCGACCAACATTCGGATTGTCATGGTCCCCTGCACAGGCAGGGTGGATGTCATCCACCTCCTGGAGGCCATAGAAGAAGGGGCCGACGGGGTTTATGTAGCCGGATGTCTGGAAGGGGATTGCCATTACATCAACGGAAACTTGAAGGCCCGGAAAAGGGTGGAAAAAGTGAAGAAGATCCTTTCCGAGCTGGGTTTGGAACCGGAGCGGGTCGAAATGTTTAATTTATCCGCCGCCCAAGGACCTCGTTTTGCCGAGATCGCCCGGGAAATGACCGAGCGGATCAAAAACTTGGGCCCCAGTCCAGTTAAGGCGGCGAAAAAGGCGGCGTAAGGACAGGGGCCGGGCAAAGCGGACGATTACGCCGAACAAATTGACTATCCGAAAAAAACGGCCGGATGGTTCCGGGTTCCGGGTTTGGGTGGTAGAAACGGTTCGTAGCCAAATCGCGCAAGACCCCATTACGAATCTTTAACACACAACCCGGAACTTAAACAAACGGAACGCCGATCCTGAGGAGGAACACTCATGGTAGTAGCCGAACAAAAACCGTTGAAGGAAATCCTGGAGATGCTCCAGCCTTATGACAAAATCCTGGTGGCCGGCTGCAAAGGTTGTGTAACGGTTTGCAACGCCGGAGGGAAAAAAGAAGTGGAAATCCTGGCGGCGGAACTGCGCATCGCCCGAAAAAAAGAGGGGCGCGAAGCCGACATAAAGGAGATCACCTTGGAACGGCAATGCGACCCGGAATATATCGTGCAGTTGGAAGAGATCATCCGGGACCGGGATGCCGTCCTTTCCATCGCCTGCAGCGTCGGACCGCAATACATCGCCGGCCGCTTCTTGGACAAGATGGTCTTCCCCGGCCTGAACACCACCTTTATCGGGGGGTCCTTGGAACACGGTGTCTTCGCCGAATTCTGTCAGGCCTGCGGGGCCTGCAAGATTCACAACTTCGGCGGCCTTTGTCCCATCGCCCGTTGCTCCAAAAGCCTTTTCAACGGCCCATGCGGAGGATCCTCCAAGGGGAAATGCGAGATCAGCAAGGATGTGGACTGCGTCTGGCAACTCATTTACGAGCGGATGACCCGCTTGGGTCAATTGGACCGGTTGACCCAGGTGATTCCCTGTAAAGACTGGATCACCAGCCGCGACGGCGGCCCCAGGAAAACCATTAGGGAGGACTTGAGATTATGAAATCGGGAAGTAAATTGGAAAGGATCTTGACCGCCGGACACTTCGCCGTAACCGGTGAATGCGGTCCTCCCCGCGGGGCCAATGTGGAGGTCATGCGTCAAAAGGCGGCACACCTCAAAGGCGTGGTGGATGCGGTCAATGTTACCGACAACCAGACGGCTGTGGTCCGTCTCTCCAGTCTGGCCGGTTGCCTGATCCTGATGCAGGAAGGCCTGGAACCGAACCTGCAAATGGTGGTTCGTGACCGAAACCGCATCGCCCTTCAGAGCGACATCTTGGGGGCTTATGCCCTGGGTATCCGGAACATGCTCTGCCTTTCGGGCGATCATCAACGGTTCGGGGACCATCCTTCCTCCAAAAACGTCTTCGACCTGGACTCCTTGCAACTCATCCAGACCGTCTATCGCATGCGTGAGGAGGGAAAATTCATCAACGGCCAGGACATTGACACGCCGCCGAAGATGTTCATCGGGGCCGCGGCCAACCCCTTCGCCGATCCCTTCGAATTTCGGGCCGTCCGTTTGGCGAAAAAGGTGGCCGCCGGCGTGGACTTCATTCAAACCCAATGTATCTACAACCTGGACCGCTTCGAGAAATTCATGGAGCAGGTCCGGGACATGGGCCTGGACGAAAAGATCTTTATTTTGGGCGGGGTTACCCCCATGAAATCGGTCGGTATGGCCAACTACATGAAAAACCAGGTCCCGGGCATGGATGTCCCCGATGCGATCATTAACCGCATGAAGGGGGTGGCCAAAAAAGACCAGGCCAAGGAAGGGATCGCCATCGCCGTCGAGACCATCCAGCGGCTGAAGGAAATGAAGGGCATCGCCGGTGTCCACATCATGGCCATCGAATGGGAGGAAAGGGTCCCGGAGATCGTGGAAATGGCCGGGCTCTTGCCCAGACCGGAAATCTAAAATCCTTTTAGGTCGCGGACGGTCCCGCAAGCCCTTATTGCCCGAACGACAAAAAAGCCGCCTGACTGCAGGCGGCTTTTTTTATCATCATGGAGATGGATTCAAAGGGCGGCCAACTTGCTCTTGGCCTGTTTGGCCTGAGGGGATTTAGGATATTCTTTGACGATCTTTTCCAACAACAGGCGGGCGCTGCTTTGGTCCTTCAAGCGGAGAAAGGCCAGGGCCTGTTTATACAGGGCCTCGGGGATGTATTTGCTTTTCGGATAAGCCTTGATCAGCTTTTGATAGGTCAGGATGGCCTCTTCGTTTTCCTTCATCCCGTAAAGGGCCTCTCCTAAACCGAATTGGGCCTCCTCCGCCCGCTTCCCTTTGGGATGGTTCTTGAGATATTCTTCGAATTTCTTTTTCGCCCCCTCATAGGACTGCTTTTTTAACAAGGTCAGGCCTTCTTCCACGGGGTCACCGGCCGTCGCCTTGGTTGCTTCTTTGGTTTCCCGCGGTTCTTCTTTGGCCTCTTTGGCTGGTTCCTTGAATTTTTCCGCCTTAGGAGCTCCTTCGGTAGGGGGAGGCGGTGGGACGGCCTCGGCCGCTTTTTCCATCTTTTGTAACCGGGCCTGAAGGTCTTTGATCTCCTTGTTCCAGGCCTCCGTCAACTGGGTTCGCCCTTTTTCTTGGTTATGTTCCAGGACCTCGATCCGCCCCTGCAGAGATTGGAGCTGGACCTTGAGGGCCTCCACCTGGGAAGCGGCCTCGGCCTGGTTCCGGAGGACCGGTTGCAGTTGTGATCCGATCCTCTTTTCCATTTGATCCATCTTTTGGGTGAGAGCCGCCTGATTGTCCTCGGTCTTGTCCCTGAGTTGATTGAGGTTCCTTTCCAGGGCCTGTGTCCGATTGGCCAAGATGATGATGTCCTCCCGGGCGGCGCAACCGGTAAACATCCCCACAATGGCGATCAAGCAAATGACTTTGAACCCTTTCACCCTACCGACCTCCTCCATGGAACAACCTTACCGGGACGGGTGTTTTCTTCGGACTCCCCTCCCTCGCGGTTAATATTTCAACACAAAATGGGCCCGGCGGTTTTTGGCCCAAGCCTCCTCGTTGGAACGAGGATCGAGGGGCCTTTCTTTGCCGTAACTGATGGTGGACAGGCGATCGGCCTTGATGCCCAAGGTGATCAGGTATTGCATGGCCGCATCGGCCCGTTTTTGACCTAAGGCCAGGTTATATTCGGCGCTTCCCCGTTCGTCGCAGTGGCCTTCGATCAGGACCTTGGCCGGAGCATGCTGCTTCAACCATTGGGCCTTTTTCTCCAGGATCCGTTTGGCCTCGTCGGAGAGGATATACTGATCGTATTCAAAATGGATGTCTTCCTCTTCGAATTTGGCCTTTTCCGCGGCCTCCTTCAGCCGCCGGGCCTCCTCCTCGGTCAAGGTCTTTTGTTCCTGTCCCTCTTCTTTGGTAATGCGCACCTTCTTCTTGGCCTTTTCCGCTTCCTCCTCGGCGCTGACCGAGGGTTTGGACGTGATGGGCTCGCTCTTGATCTCCTTTTTGCTGCAGGAAAGCAGAAACAAACTTAACATCATCCCCCCCACGAGGACCATCCAAACCCAACCTGTTTTCCCTTTCACGATCGGTTCCTCCTTTACCTTTAATCTTCAGGGATGAACCCTCGTCCCTCCGGAGACGAAATGGTCCATTCTCGTTCCGCTCCCCACAACTTTTTTATTATTGATCTCTTACACCCTGGAGGGGAATTATTCAACCCTTTTTCTCGTGTATTTTCGGTAACGCCATCGAAAAGGTCGGTTTCCATCGTTTCGGGCCCAATGGCGACCTTCGTCATCGCCGTTGGAGGGGCGCGACCGTCATCGGGGACCCCAGGAAGGGCTGGTCTGCTCCCCGGGTAAAAAGGTGATCCGCCTTTGGTTGGCCCCGTTGGCGTTCATGACATAGAGGGCGGCCTTTCCGTGACGATTGGAACTGAAGACGATCATCGAGCCGTCGGGAGAAAAATCCGGAGATTCGTTGTTGCCTTGCTGGGTGAGTTGCTGGGCCTCCCCTCCGCCGGGGGCTATGGTGAAAATCTGAAACTGTCCCCCTACCCTTCCGGCATAGGCGATCCAGTTCCCCTTGGGAGACCAGACCGGCCCTGTATTGTAAGACCCTTGAAAGGTCAACCGCCGCACTTGCCGGGTGGCGACATCTAAAATATAGATCTGGGGATTTCCGGAGCGGTTGGAAACGAAGGCCAACTGTCGGCCGTCCGGAGACCAGGCCGGGGAGACATCGATCCCCCAACTCTGGGTCAAGGTGTTCAACAGGGTGCCGCTCCGGTTGACCTGGATGATCTGGGAATTCCCCTTATGGTTCACGGCCAAGGCCAGGGATTCGCCGTCGGGGTGCCAGGCCGGGGTGATGTTGACCCCCGGTCGATTGGAAATCCGCTGGGTTTGCAGAGCGGGGAACTTTAAGATATACAGGGCGGGACCGCCGTCTTTGTAAGAGGTATAAGCGATTTCATTCCCCCGCGGCGACCAGCGGGGGGTCAGGGTGATGGATTGATGCCGGGTGAGGCGACGGGCGTTGGAACCGTCAAAATCGGAGACGAAGATTTCTTTATGACCGTCTACGGTGGAGATGAAGGCCAATTGAGTCTGGAAGGGACCGTGTTCGCCGGTGAACAGATAGAGGATCTCATCGGCGAAACGATGCACTGCAACCTTGTAATCGTTGGCGGCTACGCGGTACCCCCGGCCCAGGATCATCTTCCCCTGCAAGAGATCATACAGGCGAAACTCCCAGGCCACCTGAGCCCCATCGGTACGGTAGGTCCCTTTCACCAAGAGATCGGCACCGGTCAGGGACCAGCCCTTGTAATCCACCTCGTCCCCTTGTTCCCGGCCTAAAAACCCCTTCGGGTCAATCAGCCTGAAATACCCGGTAAAATCCAGATCCCGGGCCAATTGGGCGGCGGCCTCCTTTCCCAGGGCCGCATCGCCGCCTAAATTTTTCAATTCCGGAACGGCCACCGGGATCTTTTTGGCTGTCGGAGAATCAATATCCAAATACACCCGGTCGGCCCCAGTAACCGGAAAGCTGATGAACAGGACGGCCCCGGCGACGCAAACCGCCAAGGTGACAAAAATTGAAAAGATATGGGAGGACTTGGACATTTTTTTATGACAATTCCCGGGAATAAAAGGTTAAATAGATTTCGTGACGGCTTCGGGGAAATCCTTCGGGCAAAGGAGGCAGGGGATCGGATTTTTTCAAGGTCCGTAGGACTTCCTGGTCGAACTGCTCCACCCCCGACTTCCTTTCAAAACGCATTTCTTCTATGCGGCCGCTGCGGTGCACGGTGATCATGACCACGGCGCTCAGGTCCTTGCGTTTGAGGAGGTTCTCCGGCAGGAGCCAGTTCCGCTTGATCCGGCTCAATACCTCGGCATAATAGATCCGGAAGCCGACGCCGGTCCCTCCCGACCCCACACCGGTGGAGGTCACATCCCCGGCGCCTCCTCCCCCTGGGGCGCCCCCTTGTCGTTTCTGTTCCAACTGGGCCAGGCTCTTTTCCAACGCCTGTTCCCGCCGCAGCCGATCCTCCATGTCGGCCAAGGTCCGGTCCAGGCTCTTTTCCTGCTGGACTTTTTTCTTCAGCCTTTCCAGGGCCTGTTCCAGAGAGCGGGAGGCATCATCTTTGACCCGTGCTTTTTTTTCCGGAACCGGTTGGGGCAAAGGAATGGGTTTGACCGCAGGGGTTTGGGCCGGCGGCCCGGGACGGCCTTTGGGTTCCTCGCCGGCAGCCGGACCCTGACCGCCTCCTGGAAGCGAAACCAAATCCACCGTATAAACGGGATGGATCCTCACCGGTTTCCCCCTTCCGCCCAAGAGGCCGGGTAAAACGATCAGGGCCAAAAGATGCAAACCCAGGGAAATCACGATCATCCGGACCAGCCGTTTTTCCCCGGTGTCGTCGCTCCGAAAGGACCTGAGGACGGCGCTCATTTCTTTTCTTCCACCGGCTCGGTGACCATGCCCAACTTTTCAATCCCCGCCCCTTTGATGTCGCCCATAATTTGAACGACAAAGCCATAAGGAAGGGAGCGGTCGGCTCTTAAGAAGACCTCGCCTTCCTTGCGGTTTTGGTAAAGGATCTTCAGTTTTTCCTGAAATTCTTCCCGACTGACCCGATAACGGTCGATGAAGATTTCCCGGTCTTTGTTCAGAGTGATGACCAGCCGTTCTTCTTTGGAGGGGATGGGCTTGGCCTGGGTCTTGGGCAGCTGGACATCCATCCCCTGCATCATCATCGGCGCCGCCACCATAAAGATGATCAAAAGGACCAACATGACATCCACCAAGGGGGTCACATTGATCTCCGACATCAGCTTCCGATCCCCGCCGCCGACTTCCATCTTCCTTCCTCTATTTCCTTAGGCCTGCCTTTTTGATGCGGTCCCGTTCGACGAGGTTTAAAAAGTCGGAAGAAAAATTACTCATCTCCGATTCCAGGATCCTTACTTGACTGGAAAAATAATTATAAGCGATCACGGCCGGTATGGCGGCGGCCAACCCGGCGGCGGTGGCGATCAGGGCCTCGGAGATCCCCGGGGCGACCACGGCCAGACTGGCCCCGCCCCTGAGGCCGATGTCCCGGAAGGAGGTCATGATCCCCCAAACCGTGCCGAACAGGCCGATGAATGGGGCCGTGTTTCCTGTAGTGGCCAGGAAGGTCAAGGCGTATCCCAGACGGGTGACCTGGGCGTTCATGGCCGCCCGCATGGACCTGGGGAGGTTTTCGAAACGGACCAGATTGGCGGTCATCAGATCCCCGCCTTCCCGGGATGGATATTCCGTTTCTTCATGGACTTTGTAAAGGCGCCCCAATTCTTGGTAGCCCACCCGAAAGACCTCGGCCACCGGGCTGTGTTTCAAATCCTTGGATTCGGCATAAGCGGCGGCCAGGCTCTTGCTTCTCCAGAAGATCTCATGAAAGCGGTTGGTTTCTTTCCGGGCCCGATGGATCACCCGGTACTTCATGAAGATGATCGCCCAAGTGATCACCGAAAAGGCCAAAAGCAAAAAAAGGACCCCCTTGACCACCGGGCCGGCGTTCCAGACCATGTTGAGGATTTCGTTTTGACGGATGGCGAGCATGGGTAAGAAACCTTTGGCGGGAATGAGGCTCTATTCCCTTCCCTCGGTCGGACGGGAGGGAAAACCCGTATAAGACAGATAAATCCCTTGAACGTGAAAAGGGATCGTCCGTTCCGATCCTTTGCTGGAACCGCCGGGATGAACAAACAGGTAATCGGGAAAAAGGACCTGAGAAGGCCTTATGGTATCTGGACGGTCATAGGCGGATGAGGTCCCCTGAAAGGCGAGGCGACCGCTATTCGTCTTCCTCTTCGTCTTCCTCGTCATCTTCCTCCAAGTCGTCCAGCGCCTCCTCGCCACGGATCTCCTTGATGTATTCCTCGTATTCTTCGGCGGTCAGTAATTCATGGTATTCGGCCATGGAGGGTACATCTATCCGAATGATCCATCCGTCCTGATACGGGTCCTCATTCAGGATTTCCGGCGAATCGACCAGTTCCTGATTGACCTCCACGATTTCACCGCTGACCGGAGAATAAAGATCCATGACTTCATTGTGGGCTTCCACGGATCCAAAGGATTCGTCCTTGACCACCTCATCCCCTTCCTCGGGGAGGTTGACGGCGGAAATATCTCCCAGGTCATCTTGGGCGAAATCGGTGATCCCCACGGTGATGCGATTGTCCTCATCCAGGCGGGCCCACATGTGGTCCCTGCTATATCTCAGATCTTCTAAGATAACCAAGATATCCCCCCTTTTCCCATGAATGGTTTTTCCGAAATCGGCATCGTTTCAGTGGATGGGCGTTATTTCCTGAAGGTCTAATATAACCCAAAAAAATTAGCAAGTTTTTTTTTCAGGTCAACCGGTTTTTTTGCCTTGTAAGAACTTCTTAATATCATTGACCAAATCAGGGTTCGGCCCTTGGTCGTCCCCGGACGGAACACCCTGACATTTTTTATGGTTCCTTCATCCGTCCGTATCGCAAGATAAGGTAAAAGGCCCCTATGGAAATGGCCGAATCGGCCAAATTAAAGGCCGGCCAATGAACCGTCCCCAGATAAACATCCAGAAAATCCACCACCCCTCCGTAGCGGAACCGATCCAGGAGATTTCCCAGGGCACCTCCCATGATCCCTCCCAAGGCCAAAAGCACATCCCTTCTTTTGGGTCGTCCCATGAAGGCGAAAAGGAGGATCCCCGTTATAGCCGCCAAGGGAAATAGTAAAAGGACCGCATCCCTTAAAGGTGAGGCCGTACCGCCGAAAAGTCCGAAGGCCACCCCTGTATTCCGGTAGTGGACTACATTAAAAAAACCGGGAATGACCGTCCGGGAGGCGTACAAAGGAAAACAGGCGGTAATATAGGCCTTGGTGATTTGGTCTAAGGCGAAGACCGTTAAACAAGAGCTGGCCAGGACCCCGTATCCTTTTGCTCCCATGTTCGAACCTTCAGGAGATTTCCTGAATGACCCTGTAACAGCGGGAACACAAGGCGGGGTGGTCGGAGAATTCCCCCACCTCCCTGCGAACGTTCCAACACCGTTCGCATTTCTTGCCCAAGGCCTTCTCCACCCAGACGACCAAACCCGGGATTTCCAGACTGCTGAAACCCTCGGTACCGGCCTTCCCCGAAACCATTTCCACTTGAGAAACGATGAAAAGGGTGGGTAGGAAATCGAGGTAGGCCTCAACCAAAGGTCGCATGGAATCGGGCGGTTGCAGGATCACCCGGGCCTCCAGTGAATTGCCGATGCCCTGGTTTCTTCGGGCCTGTTCCAAGGCCCGGGTCACTTCCCCTCGTAAGGCCAGAAGTTCCTTAAAACGGCGGTCCAGCTCTTCCTCCGCCCAGACGGGATCATAGGCTGGAAACTGGGTCAAATGGACGCTTTCCGCCTCCTTTTCCTCGTCTGGCAAATTGGACCAGATCTCTTCTGCGGTAAAGGATAGGATTGGGGCCATAAGGCGGACCAAGGCCTTGAGGATGATGAAGAGGGCCGTTTGGGCCGAGCGTCGTTCTCTGGATTGGGGACCGGAGGCATAGAGACGATCTTTGAGGATGTCCAAATACAGGGCGCTCAGTTCGTGGATACAAAATTGGTAAAGGGTGTGGAAAACGATATGGAAATCATACCGCTCATAGGCCTTGGTCACCCGGGCGATCACCTTTTGCAATTGGGTCAGGGCCCAACGGTCCAGTTCCTCCATTTCCTCTCGGGAAACGGCGTCTCGGGAAAAACGGAAGTCGTAAAGATTGCCCAACAAAAAACGACAGGTGTTCCGGATCCTCCGGTAGGCCTCGGTCAGTTGCTGGAGGATATTCGGAGAGACACGGATGTCGTCCCGATAATCTTCGGCGGAGACCCACAGGCGGATGATTTCGGCCCCGTATTTTTTGATGACCTCCTCGGGATGGGTCACGTTACCCAGGGACTTGGATTCCTTCCGACCCTGGCCGTCCACGACGAATCCGTGGGTCAAGACACTGCGATAAGGGGCTTGACCGCGGGTCCCCACGGCGGCCAAGAGGGAACTATGAAACCACCCTCGGTGTTGGTCGCTTCCTTCCATATACAAATCGGCCGGGGCGTCCAGGTAAGGACGGGCCTCCAGGACGGCCGCATAACTGACCCCCGAATCGAACCAGACATCCAGGATGTCCGTCTCCTTCCGGAAGGTGGTCCCTTGACAATGGGGACAAGCGGTCCCCGGAGGGAGGAGCCGTTCTTCCGACTCGGTAAACCAGACATCGGCCCCTGCTTTAAGGACCAATCCCTCCAGATGCTCCAAGATCTCCGGAGTGATCAACCAGTTCTTACACTTTTGACAGTAAAAAACCGGGATCGGCACACCCCAGCTCCGCTGGCGGGAGAGGCACCAATCCGGACGGTTTTCCATCATGCCCCGGATCCGGTTGCGGCCCCAGGAAGGCATCCACTGGACCCGTTCGATTTCATCCAGGGCCTTTTTCCTGAGGTCATTGGCCTCCATGGACATGAACCATTGTTCCGTGGCCCGGAAGATGACCGGTTTTTTGCAGCGCCAGCAATGGGGATAGCTGTGTTCGATGGTCTCCTCCCCCTTCAAGGCCTGGACGCCGAGCAACGCTTCCTTGACCGCATCGTTGGCCTCGAAGACGAAGCGCCCGGCGAACAAGCCCACATCGTCGGTGAATTTGCCGGCGTCGTCCACGGGGGAATAGATCTCCAGGTTATAGCGAAGTCCGCTCTCGTAATCCTCCAGGCCGTGCCCAGGGGCGGTATGGACCACGCCGGTCCCGTCTTCAAGGGTGACATATGGGGCGAGGATGATGACGGATTCCCTGGGGTAGAGGGGATGCCGGCACTTTTTCCCTTCCAGGAGGCGGGCGTTCAAAGAGGCCAAGATCCGCGGGGCCTTCCAGCCCAACCGGGGGGCGCACTTTTCCAAGAGCCCCTTGGCCAAAATAAAGGTCTCGTCCCCTTCCTCGACGGCCACATATTCGTAATCGGGATGAAAGGCCAAGGCCAAATTGGCCGGGATGGTCCATGGGGTGGTGGTCCAGATAAGGACCGAAACCTTTTTGCCGGTTAAGGCCGGATACTCGGCCTGAAGGTCGGAGACCATCGGAAAGGCCACAAAAATGGAAGGGGAGGTGTGGGGTTCGTATTCCACCTCCGCTTCGGCCAGGGCCGTCCGGCAGGAGGCGCACCAGTAAATGGGTTTCTTGCTTTTGTAAATGGAACCTTTAAGGGCGAATTTCCCGAATTCCCGGACGATCACCGCCTCATAGGCGTAATCCATAGTCAAATAGGGCCTATCCCATTCCCCCAAGACCCCCAACCTTTTGAATTCCTGCCGCTGGATGTCTATGAATTTTTCGGCATAGGCCCGGCAGCGTCTGCGGATTTCCAACTGGGACATGCTGCTTTTCCGGGCCCCCAATTCCTTGTCCACTTGGTGTTCAATGGGCAGGCCGTGGCAATCCCATCCCGGCACATAGGGGGCGTCATAGCCGGACATCTGTTTGGACTTGACGATGATGTCCTTTATGACCTTGTTTAAGGCTGTACCCATGTGGATGTGGCCGTTGGCATAAGGGGGACCGTCGTGCAGGATGAATTTCTTTCTCCCGGCGGAGGTTTGGCGGATCTTTTGATACAATCCGATCCGATCCCAATAGGCCAACCATTCCGGTTCCCTTTGCGTCAAATTGGCCTTCATGGGGAATGCGGTTCGGGGCAGATTCAAGGTGTCTCTATAATCCATAGGACCTCCCAAAGTACCTTCTTGCTTTTCCTTATCATAACATAAGGATATGTCAAGGAAAAAGGGGACGTCTTTTCAAAATGGATAAGTCTTGCCTTTTTTCGGCCGATTGTTTAAGGTGGAAAGCCATGAAGGAAATAAAAGGCATCGGCTTTGACCTGTTCAACACCTTGATCACTATCGGCCGGGAGGCCTTCCCCGAGGCCATGGCCCGTTTGACCGAAAGCCTGTCAGCCAGCGGCTTCGCCCTTAAAGGGGATTCCTTTCAACAGGCCTACCGCCAAGCGGCCCTGTCTTTCGTCCAGGAAAGTCGGACCCGAGGTACCGAGACCCATAACCGTTTCTGGATCAGCGCCGCCTTAAAAAGTTTAGGACACGAGGTGGAGCCGGATCATCAAAGCATCGCCCAGGCGGTGGAGGCCTATTTTTCCACCTTTTTCGATTACTCCCGCCTCATCCCCAAGACACGGGAAATGCTCTCCGCTTTAAAAGAACGATACCGTTTGGGCCTCCTTTCCAATTTTACCCATGCCCCGGCGGCCGTGGGATTGCTCGATCACCTGGGACTGACCCCGTATTTCGATACGGTCCTGATCTCCGGGGCCTTGGGGTTTAGAAAACCTCACCCCCTGGTCTTCGAACGGCTGGTCCAGGAGTTGAAAGTGGGAAAAGACGTGCTCCTTTATGTCGGTGACAGTCTGGACCCCGATGTCCTGGGGGCGATCCGTTTCGGTATCACCCCTATCTGGATGACCTATGTCCAAGACCATCATTTACCGGTCTTTCCCACCGCCGCCCCCTCCGCCGAAGAAGTTCCGCCCCCCGGCGTCGTCCGGGTCTCCGACTGGGATCAATTTTTGAATCTATTGCGCTGAATTAAGGGGTCGCCTTCAGCTCACCGAAAACGACGGCTCGGGGACCGTTGATTTATCCCCCGCTTTGACGCATAATAATACCCGCATAGGCAATTACGGCAAAAAGGAACGGCTCGATCATGTTACCGGAAATCGAAGAAGAAATGGAATACGAAGGGCTGGTTATCCGGCCCCCCAGCGAGGCCTACAGCATCCTCCTTCAGGTTACGGTAGGCTGTTCCCACAACAAATGCACCTTTTGCGGGACCTATAAGGACAAGCGTTTCCGCATCAAGACGGATGAAAGGATCCTGAAAGACATCCTCTTCGCCTCCCGTTATTGCCGGCGGCAGGACAAGGTCTTTCTCATGGACGGAGACGCCCTGATCATCCCCCAAAAGAGACTGGTCTGGATCTTGGAAAGGATCCGGGAACACCTCCCTTGGGTGAAAAGGGTCGGGCTTTACGCCAACGCCAAAAGCATCAAGATGAAAAAGGACGAGGAGCTGGAGCAGCTCCATTCCCTCGGTCTGGGCATCGTCTACCTGGGGGTGGAGACCGGCCATCCGGACCTCTTGAAACGGATCAACAAGGGAACCACACGGGAAAACCTGATCCTCCAAGGGAAACGGATCAAAAAGGCGGGGATCACCCTCTCCGTCACCGTCCTTTTGGGGATCGGAGGCAAAGAACTTTCCCGGGAACACGCCCAGGCCACCGGATCGCTCTTGACCGAAATGGACCCTGATTTTGTCGGGGCCCTGACGGTCATGGTCCTGCCCAATACCCCCCTCGGCGAACAAACAGCCCGGGGGGAATTCATCCCCCTTTCCGTACCGGAAATCCTGAACGAACTGGGTGAAATGGTGGCCTCCACGCATCTGACGCGGGGATATTTCTATTCCAACCACGCCTCCAATTATCTGCCGCTGAAAATCAAGTATCCCGAGGGCAAGGAACCGGCCCTGGCCTTGATCCATAAGGCCTTGCAAGGAAAGGTAGGCCTGCGGCCTGAATGGTTGCGGGGCTTGTAAGCAGGGGGAGGATCCTCTCCCTGAAACCAAACAAACCCAAAGAAAGGAGAACGGTCATGGCCAACGATCCAGGAATCGGTTACAAAGTAGTGGCGACCATCACCGGGGTTAAGGGGAAATGCAGCGCCGGACATCAAGTGGGGGACACCTTCGAGATCAGTTGTCACAATCCCGCCGGACTATGCGGCTATTTCTACCATGATCTCTTTCCCAGCCTTTCCACCTTTCAGTTCGGAGGGGCCCTCCCCTGGTGGCAGGGCGATACGATTACCGCCCAGTGCCCGGACTCCTACAACCTGGTGACCATGGAGCTGACGAGGACCAAGCGGAGCTGAGCCAGGACAAGGGGGGCGCCGGTTGCCAACCGCCGGCGCCTCCCCCTCGTAAAGCCTCAGAACCGGATCCGTACCCGATAGGTAAGGAGGCTTTCCTTATCCTTGGGTACCGGCAGATCAAAGGCGATGGTCCCGGCATCCAGCTTGGTATAAGGAAGGGAGTTTTCCAGGACCTTCCAGTCGCCGGGCAGGGGTTCGATGACCCGAACCACGATGTCTTCCTTTTTATGATTCCTGAGGGAGATCCTATAGGCCGATTCGTAGGTGTCCGCGGCCAGTTTCTCCCAGTGGGTCTGTTTCCTTTCGGCCTTGATGTCGAAGGCTTCACCCAGCTTCAAACGGATCTTTTCATCCTTGGGGGTGTGATCGATGGTGTCCTCTCCGACAAACTGCAGGCCGCCTTCGGGGTCTTTCTTATAGGCCCGCACGATCCCCTTGGGTAGGGGGATCCCCAAGCGATTCTCTTTGGAATTGTTCCATTGAATATGGACGCCTACTTTTTGGTTGGAAATGACCTCCCCCAGACGGCTCCGGTAATAATATTGGGCCCCGTAGTAGGTGAATTCCTTGGTCACCCGAATCCCCTCGGCCTGTAATAGGCTGATCTGCTTGGTCTGATTTTCCTTAAGGGTGGCCTTCCGGTCCAAGGTATAGATATGGTATTCGAAAAAGGAATCTTCCTTGAAGGCCGGGGCCGCGGGCTCCTTGGCCGCCGGCATGGGCCTGGGTCCCCGAAGGACATCCTCTCGCACCCGGTGGATATCACCGGCCACCAGTTTCAATTTGGCCTCTTTATAGGCGGCCCCGCTCTGGTTGTCAATGGTCACCCAACCGGAAAGGTCCGCCCGGGTATCCTCGGCGTTTAGGACCAGGACATAATCCGCCTTCCAGGTGATGCCGTTGGTGAGATATAAGGCCTCGACCTTTTGGGAGCGGGCCTGGGCGTTGTTCAGCAGCCAGACCAGGGTGGGCTTGGGGATAAGATCCGGAGGGATTTCCGGAAACAAAATCCTCCCCGGGTGATTGAAGGTGATCTCGTTTCCGATCCGAAACACCGGCTGGTGTTCGTTATTGGCCAGCAAGGTGGCCGTCACCCATTCCTCCCGCTCGGTGTAATAGTTCTTGGTAAAGAGTTTGACCTCTTTGCCCACATACTTATCCAACAGCTTCTTGGGGCTTAAGAGGTCATATTCATAGTTTTGTTCCAAGACCGTAAGCCCCCCGGGATCATCCAGGGAGCGGATGCTGACGCTGGCCGGGATGATCTGGGCGGCCACATCCATGAATTGGAGTTCCTGGATCCCCTTATCCAGGCGGATCTCCCGCTGATCCTTGACCAACCCGAGGTTGCTGTTGTACACGGTCACTTCCAGGGCGATTTGATCCTGTTGGGTGGTCGTCTTTTTTTCCCGGCCGTATAGGGGACCGGTTAAAAGACCGAGACAGATCATGACCGCCAAAACGCGCATCAGCCGATTCATCCAAGCCCTCCTTGGTGGAATTTTTCCTTTTCGCCCGAACGTCCCGTTTCAGAAGCGAAGGGACAAGCCTAAAAAGGGGCCGCTCACCCTGATCTTGGCGTAATCGGGGTCCTTCCGGGCCTCGATGTTCACCCAGCGGTATCCGCCGTTTACGCTCAGATTCTTTACCGGAATGAATTGAATGCCCGTTTCCGCCTCCCACATAGTCCCGTATTTACCGGCCGGCAGCCCGGAGACCTCGGCAAAGAGATGGAGAAAGGGGACGGGATACACATCCAAAACCACCCCGAAGGTGGGCAGGACGGCATAAAAGGACCAGGCATTGTCTATGGGATCGGCCAGTTCCGGGGCGGCCAAGGCCACTTCGCCGCGCACCCCCTTCAACTCCACCAGGGTCCCGGCCTTAAAGCGCCCCCCTTCCATATCAATGAACTGATACGCCCACCCCAATCGCAAATAATGCATCTTGAGATCGGTCAACACCCGAGTACCGACTTCATAGACCTCACCGCCGAATTCGACGGTCCGGCGGAGTCTGGTGTCGGACCGATAAGTTACGGGGATATAGGCAAACCACAAGCGGTTTTGAGGGTTAAAGGCCAAGACGAACCGCCCACCGGGAAGGCCCTTGTTTTCCAATCCCAGATCCGTCTTCAAGTTGATGTCTGTGCCCTGCCCGTTGTCCGTCCACCGGGCCTCGGCGGAAAAATCACTCAGCCAATAGCGTCCTTCCAATTCAAATTGGGCCTCCTGGGCGGCAGCCGGCAGGGCCATGAACAGCACAACCATCCCCCAAAGCCATCTCCTTATGTTCCCCATCTCTTCCTCCTTTTCAACAATAAATCGGCGTCTTTCAGCCGCCCGGGGGCAAACCCGGAAGGACTGAAATCCCCTTTTGCCCGTTTGGGGGAATTGTGGCGGAAGATAAATCGTCAAGGGGATTTTGAAACAAAAGGTCTTTTTTTGCAATGCGAAAGTGGAGGGGGTTCCCCTTTTTTTATAGAAGATTATGCCTTCGCCGATCCCGGGCCGGAACGATACCTATAGTTTTTATAAAAAACAGGGATAAGGACCTTCCCCAATTTACAAGGTGTAAAAAAAATCGGCAGGGATGGGGCCTCCTTTCTCCATAGTGGCCATTTGGATGAGGCGTTTTCCCTGGCCCTCACCCCCCCAAAACGGGGACGAAAGGAGGGAAATCTGCCTCTCCTCTTGATGGTATAAACTTTGCAGAAAATTAGAGATAGGTTATCGGTTTTTATATGCCTTGTAAAAAAAACGAATTCCTTTATAATTCCGGGAGGGTTAGCGTTCATTACTTTACGCGAAGGAGGTCCTTATGCCGGAAATCACTTCTATGATGGAAGAAACCCGTAAGTTCCCCCCACCGGAGGCCTTTGTCCGACAGGCGTATATCAAAAGCCGCGAGGAATACGAGGCCCTGTGGAAGGAATCGATCGAGAACCCGGACAGATTCTGGGGGGATGCGGCCTCGGAACTTTTTTGGTTCAAAAAGTGGGACAAGGTCAACGAGGAGGATTTTAAAAACGCCAAGATCCAGTGGTTCATCGGCGGGCGGACCAACATCGCCTACAATTGTCTGGACTTTCAGATTGAAAAAGGACGGGGCGATAAAACGGCCATCCTTTTTCAAGGGGAACCGGAAGAAGAGGTGCGCAGACTTTCCTACCGGGCATTGCTTCGGGAAGTCAGCCGCTTCGCCAATGTCCTGAAAAAAAGGGGGGTGAAAAAAGGGGACCGAGTGGCCATTTATCTGCCCATGATCCCGGAGCTTCCCATCGCCATGCTGGCCTGCGCCCGCATCGGGGCCGTTCATACCATCGTTTTCGGCGGGTTCTCGGCCGAGGCCCTGCGCGATCGGATCCTCGATGCCGGGGCCAAGGTGTTGATCACGGCCAACGGCTACTGGCGGGCCGGGCGGAAGGTCAGCTCCAAGGCCAATGCCGACACCGCCGTGGCCTACTGCGCCAAACAAGGACACGCGGTGGAAAAGGTCTTTGTCGTCAAAAGATTGGAGGATTTTGAGGTCCCCATGACCCCCGATCGGGACCTGTGGTGGCACGAAGAAATGGCAACGGCCGACATCAGCGACACCTGCCCGGCCGAACCCATGGACGCCGAAGACCCCTTGTTTATCCTCTATACCTCAGGCTCCACCGGAAAACCCAAAGGGGTCCTGCATACCACCGGCGGGTACATGGTCTATACTTACCTGACCTTCAAATACATCTTCGATTACAAAGAGCAGGATATCTACTGGTGTACGGCCGATATCGGTTGGGTGACCGGCCATTCTTACATCGTCTACGGCCCCTTGGCCAACGGGGCCACCTCCATCGTCTTCGAAAGCGTGCCTACTTATCCTCAACCCGACCGGTTCTGGCAGGTGGTGGAGAAGTTCAAGGTCACCATCTTCTATACCGCCCCCACCGCCATCCGGGCGGTCATGCGCGAAGGGGATCAGTGGCCCAAAGGCCGGGACCTTTCTTCCCTGCGTCTCTTGGGATCGGTGGGTGAGCCGATCAACCCCGAGGCCTGGATGTGGTATTACCAGGTCATCGGCCGGGAAAGGTGCCCTATCGTGGATACTTGGTGGCAGACCGAAACCGGCGGTATCCTCATCTCTCCCTTGCCCGGGGCCTGGCCGCTGAAACCCGGATCCGCCACCTTACCCTTCTTCGGCGTAGACCCGGTCATCCTCAAAGGCAGGGGAGGGCCGGACCAACCCCCCCAAGAAGCCGGTGTCAATGAAGGCGGGGAACTCTGTATCCGCAGGTCCTGGCCGGGGATCATGCGCGGGGTCTATGGCGAACCGGAGCGTTTTTACAACACCTATTTCATCCAGCAACCCGGTTTTTATTTCACCGGCGACGGGGCCCGTCGGGATGAAGACGGTTACTTTTGGCTCATGGGCCGCATTGACGACGTGGTCAATGTCTCCGGCCACCGCATCGGGACGGCCGAAGTCGAAAGCGCCTTGGTCTCCCATCCCGCGGTGGCCGAGGCGGCCGTGGTCGGCTTCCCCCATGAGATCAAGGGCGAGGACCTTTATGCCTATGTCATCCTTAAAGTGGGTTACGAAGGAAGCGATGCCTTGCGGCAGGAATTGATCGCCCATGTGCGGAAGGAGATCGGGCCCATTGCCTCTCCAGGGAAACTACAATTCGTCCCCGGTCTGCCCAAGACCCGCTCGGGGAAGATCATGCGCCGCATCCTCCGCAAAGTGGCCGCAGGCGAGATCAGCGCCCTGGGGGACACGACCACCTTGGCCGATCCCTCGGTGGTGGACGAAATCGTCAAAGGGAGGTTATAAACCTTCCTTGATCGGGTAGGATCAAGGCCCGGCCGGCTGTTCCCCTGCTTGCACTTTGCGGGAAACCCTTTCAAAGAGAGGGATGTCCCATGGCCAAATACGCGGATAAGGAACCCCTCAAGGCCTGGGTGGTCACCATAGCCGGGGTGGCCATTAATCTCTGTTTGGGGATGCTCTACGCCTGGAGCGTCTGGAAAAAGGTCTTGGTGGACAAGGCCAAGGCCGATGCCGGGGAGCTCATGACCGGCCTCAACGCCGGTTGGGCCTATCTGACCGATACCCAAGGGACGGTGGCCTATTTTCTCTGCGGTCTCATTTTCGCCGTCTTCATGATCCCCGGCGGCCGCCTTCAGGACCGCTACGGGCCCAAAATCGGAGCCACCCTGGGCGGACTCTCCCTGGCGGCAGGCTGTATCATTGCCGGTTTGATGAAAAGCTACCTGGGGCTGATCATCGGCTTCGGCATCCTGGGGGGCATCGGCATGGGGCTGGGTTATGCCGCCCCCACACCCGCGGCCTTAAAATGGTTCGGCCCCCACCGTCGCGGTTTGATCGCCGGAATCGTTGTGGGCGGATACGGCGGGGCGGCCATTTACATCTCTCCCCTGGCCCAATACCTGATCGACCGATACGGCATCTCCGGTAGTTTCATTGGCCTGGGGATCCTTTTCGCCGTTGTGGTCATCATTGCCGGTCAGCTTTTATCCGATCCGCCGGCCGGATATGTGCCGGTAGGACCGCCGCCCGGAAAGGCGGCCAATCAACCGGTGACCACCCTTTCGGAGGACTACCGGCCGATGGAGATGATGGCCCGGTGGCAATATTACGCCTTGGTCCTGATGTTCATCGGCAGCGCCCAATCCGGCCTTTTGGTTATCGCCAATGCCGCCCCTATCCTGGCCAAGACGGCCGGTAAATTGGAATTTTTCGCCAAAAACGCTTGGATCATCGCCGCCTACGGGGGATTGATCAACGCCTTGGGCCGGGTGGGTACGGGTTTTTATTCGGACAAGATCGGCCGAAAAAACGCCTATACCCTGAACCTAACCGTATCGGCCGTCTTCCTCTTGGCCACTCCCTTCATCATCCAGCGGGAAAACATCCCCCTCCTTTTCCTGGCCCTCGGGGTGGCCTACTGGCAATACGGCGGCGGCTTGTCTGTCATGCCCGCCTTTACGGCGGATTTCTTCGGATCCAAGCATCTCGGGGTCAATTACGGCTTGGTCTTCTTGGGCTGGGGGCTGGGATTCCTCATGCCCTTGCTCGCCGGTTATATCAAGGACAGTACCGGTTCGTACAACCTCTCTTTTTATCTTTCGGCGGGCGTCCTCATCGCCGCCGTCATCCTCTGCCGCTTATTGAAAAGACCGATGAAATGAAGTTCCGTCGGCTTTGCCGGCCGGGATCTACCGTCCGCGGTTGGGGAAAAAGCATCCGGGGTCTCCGAAAAAAGGAGAAAGAAAGATCCCGCCGTTACAACCGATGAAGAGGGAAGACATTTTCTTGAAGGTAAGCGACCACCCGCTTGGCCTCGCTCATAGCCCTTTCCTTGACCTCCCCTTCGCTTAAGTAGGGATAATCATAAAGACTGCCCACTTCCATCTCCGGGCCGTACATCATCCCTCCCACCAAACCGGCGAATTCGTCCACGGGGGCCAGGTCGTTCAGGATGGCCCAGGCCAGGGTCCAGCAGCGGGCCGTCCGGTAAAGATCGTACCCCCCTCCCCCCAAGCCGAGGATGCGGGGACAAAGGGCCTTGATGCTCCGGACGATCTGTTGGTAGCCGTTGTTGGTCAATTTCAGGTGGGTCAAAGGATCGGAAATCAAGGTGTCGGCCCCCAGTTCGGCCACGATCACCTGGGGGTTGAAGGCCCGGACCAAAGGCGGGACCACGGCATCAAAGGCGTAGGTGTACACCTCATCGTCGGTCCCGGGTTCCAAGGGGAGGTTCACCGTAAAACCCGTTCCGGCGCCGGCCCCGATTTCCGTCTCCCAGCCGGACCAGGGATAAAGGGTCTTGCCCGTCTCGTGCAGAGAAATGACCAGGACCCGAGGGTCTCGGTAGAAGGCCTCCTGGACTCCGTTGCCGTGATGGGCGTCGCAGTCGATATAGGCGATCTTCAAATCCGGGAAACGCCCGAGGGCTTCGAGGAGGGAAACGGCGATGTCGTTCAGATAACAAAACCCTTCAACGCGATCGGGCATGGCGTGGTGAAACCCGCCGAAAGGGTTAAAGGCGGCATCGACCTTTCCTTCCAGGATCCGGCAGAGGGTTTGGTGGGTGCCGCCCGCGGCCCGCAAGGACCAGTCGAAGATCCCGGGGATGATGGGGTTGTCCTTGGTGCCCAAGCCGTATTCCATCATTTCGAACTCGAATTCGCCCCTGCCGGCCTTTTCCACGGCCTGGATCAAGGCCGGTGTATGAAATCGGGTAAGCAATGCGGGATCCAGCGGCGGGGGGTCGAGGATCGACATCCAGGGATGATTCATGAGTCCGTAACGGTGGCAGAGGTCATAGGTCTTGATCGCCCTTTCCGGCTTGAAAGGGTGATCGGTGCCGAAATCAAAAAGACCCATTTCTCCGGAATAGACGAAAACGGTCCGCATCCTCACCCCCGGTCCTGCCCCATAACCTCGGCGATCAAATCGAGGAGCTTTTGGGGAGAGATGGGTTTGGACAAGAAGAGGTCGGCCCCCACTTCCAGGCCGCGCCGTTGATCCTCTTCCCGGTTTTTGGCCGATAAAAAGATGATCGGCGTCTTCCGGCCGTTCGGTTTCTCCCGGATCTTGGCACACAGTTCAAAACCGTCCATCTCCGGCATGACGATGTCCAGGATCATCAAGTCGAAGCCCTCTTCGTCCAGCTTTTTCAAGGCCTCCACACCCCGGGAGACGGTTACGACCTCGAATTGCCTGCTTTTAAGCAGTTCCTGTAAAGCGATCAAGACCAATTCGTCGTCATCGACGATGAGGATCCTTTTCCCCATGACTGTGCTCCTTTAAGCGCCCCCTCCATCCGCCGATTCCTTGGACCGCGGCGAAAGGGCCGGCAGCCGGACCTGGACCTCCGTCCCCACACCGACCTTGCTTTGGATCTTGAGACGGCCGCCGTGGGCCTCGACGATGCCGAAACAGAGGGAAAGCCCCAGGCCGGTCCCCTTGCCCACCGGCTTGGTGCTGAAAAAAGGTTCGAAGACCTTGTCCAAAATCTCCGCCGGGATCCCTTCGCCCGTATCCCGGACGGAGGCGACCACCATAGGCGGGTCTTCCTCCTCGTCCAGATATGTCCGGATGGTCAACTCCTTGGCCCCCTCCACATTGTCCATGGCGTCCCGGGCATTGGAAATGAGATTGAGGAAAACCTGTTCCAACTGTCCCGAATCCCCCCGGACCCGGGGCAGGCCTTCCGAAAACTGTTTATGGATGGTGATGTTATGATTGAGTAATTGTTGACCGGTGAGCATTAAGGCGTTTTCAATGGGCTGATGGATGTCGATGGGTTGAAAATCGGACTCCGTCTGGCGGGAAAACTCCCGCAAATGATTGACGATCTTCTCGATCCGTTCGTTGCACCGGCCGATGATGGCCAACCGCTCCCGATTGGGACAATCTTCGTGAAGATTATCCATAATGACCTGGTACATGGTCTGGGAGGCCATAAGGGGATTGTTCAATTCATGGGCGACACCGGCCACCAGTTCCCCCAAGGCCCTCATTTTGGAGGCCTCCACCAGATAGAACTGGGTTTCTTTGAGTTTGGCCTCCAACCTTTTTTGCTCGGTGATGTTCTTGAAAATCCCGGAGGTCCCCAGGACCTTCCCCTCGTCATCCTCGAGCAACGAGGCCGAGGTCAAGATGGTCAGGATTTCCCCGTCCTTGCTCTTGACCTCCATCTCATGGTGTTCCACCCGTCCTTCGGCCCATAGAAGATCCATGATGTCCCGGGCCTCTTGAATCCCCCGGACATAGATCTTGGAAATATGTTCGCCCAACAGCTCCGCTTTGGGGTACTTCAGCATCTCTTCCATGGCCCGGTTGAGATAGGTGATCTTTCCTTTGAGGTCGGTGGTGACGATCCCGTCCACCGAGCTTTCCATGATGTTTTCCAAAAAGTCTTTGGTCTCCCTCAGCTCCTTTTCCAAGGCCTTCCTGTCGGCGATGTTCCGAACGATCTCTACGAACCCTTCGATTCCTCCCCCTGGACCGGCAATGACGGTCAGGGAGGAATGGGCCGGGAATCGGGAGCCGTCCTTACGCAGCCGCTCCATCTCTTGGTCACCCAACCCTTCGGTTTGTACCCGCTGAAAGAAGGCCTTCTCCACATCGGTCCCGGGGACGAAGGTGATCTCCATGTTGCGTTTCCCGACCACCTCTTCCTTGGTCCAACCGAACAGTCTTTCTGCCCCCTTGTTGAATTCGGTGATGGTCCCTCGAACATCCGTGGCCATGATGGCATATTGGGAGGTGCTTTCCAGGATACCGGTCAAGAATTGGGACAAGGCCCGATACTTTTCCCGGGATTCTTCCAAATCCCGGGTCCGGGCCTCCACCAGCTTTTCCAAGTCGGTGGTATATTCCTGGATCTTGGAGGCCATGCGGTTGAAGGATTCACCCAACAGACCGATTTCATCCCGGCCATGGACCCGGACCCGCTGGGTCAGATCTCCGGCGGCCATGGCGGAGGTTACCTTGGTCAGATGGCGTATCGGTCGGGTCAAGAGATTGGATAAAAGGAGGGTCAAGGTTACGGCCAAGGCGAGGCTAAAGAGGAGCAAGAGGAGCAGATCCTTTTCGGTCTCCTTTAATGACCGAAAGATCTCTTCTTCATAGGCCCCGGCGGATATGATCCAGTCCCAAGGTTGGAAGTAAATGAATTTGGAGATCTTCTGTCTCGGCCTTATCTCGCCGAGTTCGGGATTCATCCAAGGATAGCGGATGGTCCCGATCCTGCCGTCCCCCTGGCGCCGGGCCTCAGCGATCATGGCCCGGATATATGGAAAACCGTCGCTGTCCCTGGCGTCGAGGATGTTCTCCCCTTCTTTGGCCGGATGGATGCGCAAGACCCCCCGGCCGTCTATGGTGTAGGCGTATCCGCTCTCCCCTACCTTGATGCGGCTGATGGTCTCCTTCAAAATCCGATAGACCCGATCCCGGTCGGAAACGGTCCACCTTTCAGCGGGCATCCTCTTTTCCTGGGCCTTGCAAAGGGCATAAAGACCGGCCACCAAGTTTTCCAGGTTTTCTTCGGAGGTCTTCTTCAAGGCCTGGTGAAAACGCATCCCACCGATGATGATCACCGTTATCAGAGGGACCAGGACCAAAAGGAGGGAAGAAAAAATCAGTTTTTTTCTGATCTTCCAGTCCTGAACAGGTAGGAGGATTTTTTTCATCCTTCAGGTTTTTCGTCCGATTAACCGCATCCGCTGCCTTTCCCCTGCGCCGCCCGCCGTTACTTGAGGACCGTTACATTATAACCCAAGCCCCTGAAGGGGCACAAGACATTCCTTTTCCCCCTCCCCCGGAAACGTTCAAAAGGGGTGAAACGACCCCGGGCGCCCTTTTTCCTTTAACGCAATTCCCTTGACAGGAAAAAGACGCCCTTATATGGTGAGGTGAAGGAAAGGTATCCCTTAAGGCCGGTCAAAAACAGCAAAGGAGGTTTCTATGTTTGAAAAGGTTTACATCCCCCACAAAGGATACTGGTCGTCGCCCTTTTCCCGCTGGCAGATGTCCTTTCAAAACGAGCACGCCATCGAGTTGGGGGCCCGGACAGCCAAAAAGTTTCTGGACCTCCGGGGTCTGACTCCGGATATCTTCGACGGATGCGTCCTTGGGATGACCATCGGCCAGCCGGCCTGGTTCTACGCCAATCCCTGGTTCTGCGGTCTTTTGGGCAACGACAAGATCTCCGGTCCGACCGTCAGCCAGGCCTGCGCCACCAGCGCCAGCGCCGTCTACACGGCCGGCTTGTGGGTGGAAAGCGGTCACTATCAAAACGTCCTTGTGGCCACCATGGACCGCTGCTCCAACGGTCCCCATACCGTCTGGCCTAATCCCAACGGGCCGGGAGGTGAAGTGATCAGCGAAAACTGGAACATGGACAATTTCAACCGAGACCCCTATGCCGGGGAAGCCATGATCAAGACCGCGGAAAACGTGGCCCGCAAGGTCGGAGGGATCACCAAGGAAGATTCGGACGCCTTGGCCATCCGTCGCTACGAACAATACCTCATGGCCTTGGCCGACGACCGGGCCTTTCAAAAAGAATATATGATCCCCGTGGAGGTCCGCCTCTCCAAGAAGAAGACCCTGGTGGTGGATGCGGACGAAGGGATCACCCCCTGCACCCCTGAAGGCATGGCCGCCCTTAAACCGGTCTTGCCCGGCGGCATCATCACCTTCGGGGCCCAAACCCATCCGGCCGACGGCAACGCCGGTTTCATCGTCACCACCCGGGAAAGGGCCAAGGAGTTAAGCAAGGATCCTTCCATCACCATTCAATTGCTCAGTTACGGTTGGGCCCGGGCGGAAAAGGCCCATATGGCCGCTGCGGTGGCCCCGGCGGCGCAAATGGCCTTGGATAGAGCGGGTATCGGGGTCAAGGATCTGAAGGCCGTAAAGACCCATAATCCCTTTACGGTCAACGACATCGTCATGGGCCGGGTGCTGAACATCCCCGAGGCCATTTTCAACAATTACGGCAGTTCCCTGATCTTCGGCCATCCCCAAGGGCCGACCGGCGCCCGCTGTACCGTGGAATTGATCGAAGAGCTGATCCGCCTCGGCGGCGGCTACGGTCTCTTCGCCGGCTGCGCCGCCGGCGATACGGCCGCGGCCTTGGTGGTGAAAGTCAACTGACCTTAAACATCCTTCCCTTCCGGCTTTTCGTCAGGGGGAGGGGGCGGCGGCTTGACCCGGCCGTCCCCTTCCCCTGACCCTGCCCGAAAAGGGCGCAAGGCGCCCCCGGTTCTACGACCGTTCTACCCGGCTTCCAGGACCCAGCGGACTTTTCCGGCCAAGGTATTCAGAGAAAAGGGTTTTTGAATAAAATTCATTTCCTGGGAGGAGACACCGTGGCGGATCACGGCGTCGTCGGTATATCCGGACATGAAAATCACCTTCAAATGGGGATAGAGGGCGGTCAACCGATCGCTCAATTCCCTTCCGCTCATGCCGGGCATGACCACATCGGTAATCAAAAGACGAATCCGAGAAGGTTCCGTTCCTTCAATAAGCCTTAAGGCCTCCTGACCCCCTCCCGCCAACAGGACCTGATAGCCCAAGGCCTCCAGCGACCTTTTGATGATCCTTCCCACCTCCTGCTCATCCTCTACGACCAAAACCGTTTCCTTCCCCAGAGGACGGGGTTCGAGAGGTTCTTCGCCGACAGGGAATCCATCCGATTCTTCGATGCGAGGGAGGTAAATTTCGAAGGTGGTCCCTTTTGACAATTCGCTATGGACCCAGATGTTTCCCCCGCACTGTTTGATGATACCGTAGATAGTGGACAGCCCCAGACCGGTACCCTTGCCCAATTCTTTAGTGGTGAAAAACGGTTCGAAAATCCGTTCCTGAATTTCAGGGGTCATGCCAAGGCCGGTGTCGGTCACGGTAAGCAATACATAGGGGCCGGGGGTGACACCGGGATGGCTTTGGGCAAAATTCTTATCCAAATCCATATTGCAGGTTTCGAAAATGAGTTTCCCCCCGTAGGGCATGGCGTCTCGGGCGTTGACCACCAGATTGAGGATGACCTGCTCGATTTGTCCGGGATCGGTTCGAATCCTTCCCACCCCACTTCCCAAATGGAATTCGATGCGGATATCTTCGCCCAAGATCCTGGAAAGCATTCCCTGCATCCCGGTCAACAACTCATTCAAATCCACCGGCCGCATCTCCAAGAGTTGCCGGCGGCTGAAGGCCAGAAGCTGCCGGGTTAGGTCTGAGGCCCGGTTCCCGGCCTGATAGATCTGCTCGATTTCGGCGATGACGGATTCCCCTTGTTCGCTCTTCAGGACGGCCAGTTCGCAGTACCCCAGGATGATGGTTAAAAGATTATTGAAGTCATGGGCCACCCCTCCGGCCAGGCGGCCGATGGCCTCCATCTTTTGGGATTGTCGCAGCTGTTCTTCCAAGGCGCTTTTCTCTTTTTCCGCCTGTTTTCGATCGGCCAGCTCTTTTTCCAAGCGGATGTTGGCCACGGCCAGATCCCGGGTCCTTTTTTCCACCTCTTCTTTCAAATGGCGGCGGTGCAGTTCCAGTTCCCAATCCCTTTGTTGGATCTGATCAAGCATCTCGTTGAACCCTTGAGCCAGGGCGCTCCATTCGGTTTCTTCCATCACCGGGGCCCGTAAGGCGTAATTCTTTTCCCGGGAGATGGTTCCCATCAGGGCGATGAGATGGTTTAACGGCGTGGTTATGGTTCGATTCAATTTGGACAATAAAAAATAGGCTACGCCCAGGGACAAGAGCAATACCATGGACAACATGACCCAATAACGCGCGATAAGCCCGTAAAACCGTTTCAAATCGGACTGCAGGACAATCGTCCCCACCGGTCTTTTTTCTAAAAACACCGGTTGAACCAAGGTGAGGGTGGTCCAAGTAAACCCCACCCCCTCTTTTTGACGGATCTTCGGGAGATCCCGAAACGGCACGTCCGGGCGGATATAAGTAGATAAAATTTGCCCGTCTTGACCATAGACGACGGCATAACGGATATGGGGCCAAAACTTAAGGGTGGCCAGGGTTTCGGTCGCCGCCTTGCTATCTTGAAAAATCAAGGCCGGGGCCGAATGCACACCGAGGATCTTGGCCTGGACTTGGAGGTCATGCACCAAAGAACGGCGGAGATCGGCCAGTTCTTTGATGAGCAGGATGACGAAGGTCAAGACCAGGGCCGTGGTCGTGGTCAAAAGACCGATTCGGATCAGCTGATTGCGGATGGATTTTGGGGAACGATGGGACATCATTTTTCTAAGACAAAAGGGTTCTTCTTGACGATTCGGGCCAGTTTGAGGAGATGAGAACTTATGACCACCCTCCCGGCCTTGGCCGCCTCCAAATTGATTTCAAAGCGGATTTTCCTTTGCTCTTCATAGAAGTTGATCATCACCCCTTGTTGGGCAAAACCTTCCGTATCGCCGATGGTCAACTGCCCCAGGGCTTGGGCCTGTCGGACGAGCTGGGGCAGGCGGAACCTTTCCGACGCGGTAAGGAAAAGGACATGGGCCTCTTTGCAATCCTGACCTGAGGGGACGACTTGGATCTTCAAGGGGCGCCCATGGACCCTTTCCCCTTGAAAGGGTTCAAAGGCCTGGTCGAAGGGGTCTTCTCCCAATACAGCAATATTCAAAGGGGCGTTCGGCCCCTGATGGGAGCGGGCCGGTAGTTCGATAAATTGAAGAAAATTATAGATAAAGGCGGCCTTGACTTGATAAGGGTTCGCTCGAGGCGGCCCGAACCATCCTTCGCCAGCCTCCGATCCGGCGGAAAAAAGAAGAAAAAGAAAGAGGAGCACCCCCACGATGAAAAAGTTTTTTCTGCCCATCCTAAAAACGATAGATGATCTTCAGACGGAAGGTCCGTCCGTCTTGGGCGATACATTCCTGGCGATGCTCGGCCCCGACCGGGTCCGCATAGAATCGGTCCCCCAAGTTATAGACGCTGGCGGTAATCTCCAGATCGGGAATTACTTTTTGCAGGAGCACGGTGAAGTTCATGATTAGAAACCCTTCGGCCTTTTCCCCTGACGGGTTCTTCCGGGGACCGAGGAAGGACCATTCAGGACTAAAACAGACCTTGTCCCCCCATAGAGGGATGTTCACTCCCAGGCGGGCCAAGTGCCTGGGGGAATTGGTCAGCTCCTGGCCGGTCGTTCGATCTTCGGCCCTTTGATAGGCATACCCGAACCGAGCCGTCACCCCTCGTGGACCCCGCCACTCCCATTCCGTTTCCACCCCTTTGGCCACAACGCGGTCGATGTTTTTATAGACCAGCAACCCGTCCTCCGGATCGAGGACTTGAGAAATGAGGTCGTTGATCCGGTAATAATAAAGAGATAGGCGGCCCCCCCAATACCTTTCCCATTGTTCGACGACGCCTTCATAGGTAGAGATTTTCTCCGGTTTCAAGGTCGGGTTGGGTTTGGCCGATATTCCTTGATCGTGATAGTAGCGTTCGAAAACGCTGGGGGCGCGGAAGGCCGTCCCGTAGAGAAATTTTACCCCCGTCCTGTCCATAGGCCGGAAGATCAAGGCCAAACGTGGATGCCAAGTCCCTCCAAAGGATGGGTAATGATCGTAACGGAGACCGCCGTTGAAGAGCAGGCCTTTCCCCAGGGAGATCTCATCCTGAAGATAGACGCCCCAGTTGCGGCCGGTTCGTTCGTCATCGAGGAGGACCCGCCCGGATTCTTCGTAATAATTTTTTTGGGTCTGCCGGAAATTGTCCGAAAATTCCCATCCCGCCACCCATCGGTGCCTTTCCCGGAACACCCCGCTCAACCGGGATTCGAGGGTAAGCCATTCCCCAAGGGCATAATCCTTGTTCATCTCACCGGAATAGAGGTAATCCCCCTGATAGCGGTAGCGGTCGTAAGAGAGGCGAGCGAAAAGTTCGGTTCCGTCAAAAAAAAGGCGTCGGTATTTCAGATTGATATAAGCCCTTTCATCCTTTACACGGTTCCCTGGGTGGTTAAAATCCGTCCCAAAGGAGGCGGTGGGAACGGTTTTTTTTCGTTCATTCCAGGCCCCCTGGACGATAAAGTCCCCAAAAGACAAGGCTGCGAAAAGACGGCCATAGCGGTCCTGGTCCACATGGGAGGCGATGCCGAAGTGGGTGGAAGGGTCGTCATATTCTTTGAAATACAATTCCCCTTTTCCTTCGCTATGGTAATACGAAGCGGAAAAGACCGTTTCCAGACCCTTAGGGGATAGATTTCCATAAGTTACCCGCCCTTTATAAGTCCCCTGACTCCCTGACGAGACCTCCGTCTCCACCCCTTTTAACTCCCTCCCCCGACGGGTAAAGATGTTAACAGTGGCTAAAAAGGCGTTGCTCCCGTAAAGGGAAGATCCCGGTCCCCGACTGAACTCGATCCGATCAATCAGTTCGAGGTCGAGAATAAACTCGTTCCCCAACAGAAGACTCTCGTAAATATTTTCGTTGATCCGCTGGCCGTCAATAAGCAATAAGACGCGGGTGTTGTAATCCCCGGGTCTTCCAAACCCTCTGACTCCCAGATAGCTGTAGGTCCGATCATAGGTAAAGAACACCCCGGCGATGCTGCGCAAGACCTCGGCCAAAGTCCTCCAACCGAATTTTCGGATTTCCTCACCCGTGATTATGGTAATCGAACTTGGGGCTTCGGTGACCTTCTGGTAAAACTTGGAAGGCCCATAGACCGAGGCCACTTCGATTTCCATCAATTCTTCCAAGGTAAGACGTTTCCATCTCGCACCGGGGTCTTCCGACGAAGGCGGTAAAGGGTCTGATCCGAACAACGGGACAGGGATCAAACACAATAGGAAGAACAATAAAAAATTTTGTAATCTTATCAAAGGATTTAACCTCACAAGCATTTAAAGGTGCATCTTATGACGGATTATTGTTATTATCGGCAAGATAGAGAAAAAATTTAATAAAAAATCTTTTCGCCACCGGACAACCCTTTGACTAATCCCCTTTCTTCCGCTATACCATCAGGAGATGGGCCTTTACCTTTTTTCTCCAGAGAATGGTGATTCTTCGTCATGGCCGAAAACGATCCGATCGAAATCAACGACCGTTTCCGTCAAGCCCTGGAGCTGATGGAAGAAAGCGACCGGCATGTCTTCATCACCGGCAAGGCCGGGACCGGAAAGTCCACCCTCCTGAACCATTTCCGGGACCTGACCCGGAAACGGATCGCCGTCTTGGCCCCCACCGGCGTGGCCGCCTTGAATGTGGGTGGCCAGACCATTCATTCCTTCTGCGGCTTCGGGCCGGACATCTCCCTGGACAAGATCAAGAAAAAAGGGGGCCTGAAAGACGACCGACCCACCCTCTACAAAAAACTGGAGGCCGTGATCATTGACGAAATCTCTATGGTCCGGGCCGATCTCCTGGATTGCCTGGAAAAATTCCTCCGCCTCCACGGCCCCCGTCCCCGAAAGCCCTTCGGCGGCATCCAGATGATCTTTATCGGGGACCTCTACCAGCTCCCTCCGGTGGTCACCCCGGCCGAAAAGGCCCTCTTCGACCACGCCTATGAATCGCCCTATTTCTTCTCCGCCCGCATCTTCCAAAACAAGCGCTTTTCCATGGAATTCATCGAATTGGAAAAGATCTACCGTCAAAGGGAGGGGGAATTCATCGACCTTTTGAACGCCATCCGCAACCGAACGGTAACCGATGAAGACTTAAGACGGCTGAACAAAAGGTGCCGACCGGATTTCGTCCCGCCTGACCATGACCTCTTTATTTACCTGACCAGCACCAACGAACAGGCCTTTCGACTGAACCGGGAAAGACTGGACCATCTCCCGGGGAAAACCTATCGCTATCAAGGTTTGCTGACAGGCGATTTCGACCCTTCGGCCTTGCCCACGGATCCCGTCCTGGAGGTGAAAAAAGGGGCCCAGGTCATGCTCCTCAACAACGATCCTTTAGGCCGCTGGGTCAACGGCACCTTGGGCAAGGTGGAACGGATCCTTAAAGGGGACGAGGAGGATCTTATCCTAATTGAGCTGTCCGACGGCTCCCGGGTGACGGTGGGACCCTATACCTGGAAGATCTTCCGCTATGTCTACGACGAGACCCGGGGAAAGATCTTCACCGAACCCGTCGGGTCCTTTACCCAATATCCCCTCAAGTTGGCCTGGGCCATCACTATTCACAAGAGCCAGGGCAAGACCTTCGATCGGGTCATCCTGGACATCGGCCGAGGGACCTTCGCCCACGGCCAGGTCTATGTGGCCTTGAGCCGTTGTACGGGTTTCCAAGGGCTGATTCTGCGCAAGCCCATCCATCGCCATCACATCCTCATGGATTATAGGGTCGTCCGATTCCTGACCCGTTTCCAGTACGACCAGGCCGAAGAAAAACTTTCCTATGCCGAAAAGGTCCGCCTTTTGCGCCAGGCCGCGGCAGAGGGAAAGGATGTGGAAATCGTTTACCTCAAGCCCGACGATACCAAGACCCGTCGCCGCATCCGGCCCGAGGAGGTTTCCCTCCTGGAATATCAAGGAAAGACCTTCGAAGGGCTTAGGGCCTTTTGCCATAAACGGCAAGACCTCCGCCATTTCCGCATCGATCGTATCCTGGAGATAAAAAACCTTTGAATGCCCTTCGGGATTTGATACAAACAGGCAAACAATTAAAAGGGGCCGTCATTCATGTCCGTGGAAAAACGAATCCATTTCCTTTCCGGATCCCTTAAGCTGGAAGGCCTCTATGCCCCGGGGGAATATGCCAAAGGGGCGGTCGTCTCCCATCCCCATCCCCTTTACGGAGGGGATATGGAAAATGATGTGGTCCATCTCATCACCCGGACCTTTCAAGGCGCGGGCTGGACCACCCTGCGTTTCAATTTCCGAGGGGTAGGGGAAAGCCAGGGGACCTATGACGAAGGCATGGGGGAAAGGGAGGATGTTGCGGCGGCCGTGGCCTTCCTGAAGGACAAAGGCCTGGAATCCGTCGTCCTGGCCGGATATTCCTTTGGGGCCTGGGTCAACGCAAGGGCGGCCCTGGACCTCCCGGAAATCACTTCTTCCGTTTTGGTCTCTCCCCCGGTGGACCTGATGGATTTCTCCTTTCTGAAGGGGGACCATAAGACCCGCTTGATCATTGTCGGTGACAAAGACCCCTTTGCTTCAGTGGAACGCCTCCGGACCCTGGTTAAATTCATGGGCGTTCCGCCGGAGATTCGGGTCATCCCAGGGGCCGACCATTTCTTTTCTGTAGGATCGAAAGGACTCATGGACGCCATCCAAGAGGTCCTGCCGCGATTATGAACCTCAAGAAACCCGGCGTCTGGGTCTTCACCACCTATTTGGCCGAAGGCCTTCCTTACGCGGTCATCCGCATCCTTTCTTCCGTCTTTTTCACCGATATCGGGATGAAGGAGCGCTATATCGGCTACCTGAACTTCCTGGGCATCCCCTGGAACCTGAAATTTCTCTGGGCCCCCTTTCTGGACATCCTCGGCAAGAAACGGACCTGGATGATCGTCCTCCAGGGCCTGCTCACCCTTTTCATCCTCTTGATCGCCTACACCTGTTTCATCGCCTCGTCCCATCCCCAAGGCGATCTCATCATGGGGATCATCGCCGCCTCCTTCGTCCTTTTGGCCTTTCTCTCGGCCACCAACGATATCGCCATCGACGGTTATTACATGGAGGGCCTGACCGACCCCAAAGAACAGGCCGCCTATACGGGTTACCGCGTCTTCGCCTACCGCTTGGCCCTCATCCTGGTCCGCAGCGGCTTTGTCGCCCTGGCCGCTTATATCGCCGCCGTCCAGGGCGGGACGGACAAGTACCGGCCTTGGGGATACGCCTTCGGGGCCGCGGCCTTGACCATGTTTTTGATCACCCTTTTTCACGCCTGGCAGGCCCCGAAATTCGAGGGGGAACGTTCTACTGTAGGAAGAACCCTGACCGGCATGGTCAAAGAATTCGGCCGGGCCTTCTCCACCTATTTCGAACAAGAACGGGTGGTCCTGGTCATCCTCTTCATCATCACCTATAAGATCGGCGACGAGATCCTCTTTTCCATGGGCACCCCTTTTCTGATGCGCGAGTTGGGGGTGACCAAGGGCCAGCTCTCCTGGCTGGGGGGGATCCTGGGGGCCTTCGGGGCCATTTTCGGGACCTCCTTGGGAGGGATCTGGATCAAGAAAACGGGTCTGAAAAAGGCCATTTGGCCCCTGACTATCCTGATGAACTTCAACATCTGGGCCTATGTCTGGTTGGCCTGGGCCTTGCCTTCGGCCGGCGACCCCCGGGGATTGGCCGTCATCGCCGTCGTTCACTTTTATGAACAGATGGCCGCCGGCTTGGGGAACGCGGTTCTCATCGTCTATATCCTGCGCACCTGTAAACCGGAATTCAAGGCCTCTCATTATGCCGTGGGCACGGCGATCATGTCCCTTTTTTCCACCTTCTTCGGCGGCTTCGGCGGGGTATTGGTCGAGAAGATGGGATATTTGAACCTCTTCATCCTGGCCTTCTGCGCCTCCATCCCGGCCATGGCCCTCATGTTTTGGGTGCCCATCAAAGAAGAAGCCCCTAAGGAGACGAAAGATTAAGACCCCTCGGAGGTTTCCTACCCCCCTAATCCTATACCCTCCAAGGCCAACGGATCCTTACCGGCCTTTCCTCCTCCAAGGCCCCCCTTTTCATTTGCTGTTGACAAGGACCCGGCCGTCTGTTAACTTATTAACAAATTAAAGTTAACAATTGGAGGAAAGGCTATGTCTTTTGAAAAGGTCAGGTCCATTGTCTTATGTTCCTTAATGGCCGGGCTGATGGCCGTCGGGGCCTATCTTTTCGTACCTATCGGGCCGGTACCCATCGTCCTGACCAACCTCTTCGTCCTTTTGGCCGGATTGATCCTGGGTCCCCGTTGGGGGGCCGCATCGGTGGGCCTGTATCTGCTCATCGGGGCCATGGGCCTGCCGGTCTTTGCCGGGGGAAAGGGAGGAATAGCCCACTTTTTAGGCCCTACCGGCGGTTATCTCTTCGGTTTTATTCTGGCCGCCTGGCTTACGGGTCTTGTCTCTTTTCGCTTCCGCCGTTCCCTGGGCGGCAATATATTGGCCGTGATCATCGGGACCCTGGTCATCTACGGGCTGGGGGTCCCTTGGCTCAAGATGGCGACCCGAATGACCTGGACCAAGGCCTTCTTGGCCGGCATGATCCCCTTCCTTTTGGGAGACGCCTTGAAGGCGGCTGCGGCGGTCGTCTTCTTTCGATCAATAAAACCCCTCTTGGAAAGAGGGGCCTCGGCCGCTCCATGATCCAAACCTTCCTCCCTCTCCAAAAAAGAAACCCGTGAAAGCCCGCCCATGATCCAGGTCCGAAACCTGTCCTTACGCTTTGCCGACGGGACCCAAGCCTTGAAAGGGATCGATTTGGACATCCCCGAAGGCGAATTCCTATTGATCTGCGGGGAAAACGGCAGCGGCAAGACCACCCTTCTCAGGCTCTTGGCCGGGTTGATCCGGCCCAGCGCCGGTTCTATAAGGATCTTCGCTTTGGATCCCTTTCGGGATGCCCGCCTCCTTCGGCACAGGATCGGCATCGTTTTCCAGGATGCGGACAGCCAAATCGTCGGAGAGACGGTAGGGGAAGACGTGGCCTTCGGGCCGGAAAACCTGGGCCTTCCGGCCGAGGAAATCCGCCGGCGGGTGGAAAAGGCGTTGCTCATGACCGGTCTTAGGCACCTGTCCGAAAAACCCTGTCATCTCTTGTCCGGCGGCGAAAAAAAACGCCTGGCCCTGGCCGGGGTGATGGCCCTGGAGCCGGAGATCCTCCTTTTCGACGAACCCTTCGCCAATCTCGACTACCGGGGTGTCCGGGAGATCCTCTCCTTCATGATCCGGCGGCATCAGGAAGGACGGACCCTCATCCTGACCACCCATGAAGTGGAAAAGGTCAGCCCTCATGTGGATCGGATCGTGGTCATGCAACAAGGCGCAATCAAGGCCTCGGGCAGGCCAGAAGAACTTTTTCCTCTCTTGTCCCGTTTCGGCGTCCGTCCTCCCTGTTACGCCCTGCTGGAGAAGGAACCGCTTCTATGGCTCGAATGATCTTTCATTACCTGCCGGGCCGTTCCCCCTTGCACCGCTGGGACGGCCGATGCAAATTCTTAGCCCTCCTTTCGGTCACCTTTAGCCTCTTTCCGACCTCTCTTTCCACCTTGGCCTTTCACTCCCTATGGATGATCATAGGTTACCTCACGGCCCGGATCCGGATCAAACCCATGATGCGGGACCTCACCTTTTGGGGATGGTGGCTTCTTTTCCTTTTCCTCTTTCAAATCTTCTTTTCCACGGGCGAACGTTTTCCCTCCTTACCCTGGCTCCCCATCGGCCGCGAGGGGGTCCGCCAAGGATTGCTGGTCACCTGGCGCCTGGGCCTCATTCTGGGATACGCCCTGCTCTTTACGGCCGTAACCCGTCCCCGGGAGCTGGTCGAGGCCTTGACCTGGTTTCTAAAACCCTTTTCCTTTATCCCCGGCCGTCGGCTGGCCTTGATGGTTTCTTTGACCCTTCGCTTTTTTTCCCGCTTCTTGGATCAGGCCGAAGAGGTCCGTTTGGCCGTTCGTGCCCGTCTCGGAGAAAGGAGGCGCAACCCCCTGCGCCGGGCCAAGGCCCTGGCCCTCCCCCTTTTGCGCCGTTCGATCCTTGATGTAGAGGAGACGACCTACGCCCTCATGGCCCGGGGATACCGGGAAGACCTCCCCTCCCTCCTTTCCCCCCTTCCGATCCCTCACCTCCTCCCCCTTTTTCTCCTCTGGGCGGTTCTCCTGGTCCCCTTTTGGCTATAGCCATTTCCTAAGATTCGCTCTTGAATTTTTTTCGAAAAAAGGGGTATGCTGGGTCGTGACTTTCAAGAAAGGAGAACGATCATGGGAGAATGGGCGGAAAAAAGCAAACGGTTGAAAGAGAAGCTCTCGTTACCCAGTGAACCCATCGGGTATCGAAGACTGGCCGAGGCCAAAGAGTTGGAGCAGATTCCGGGGCTCACCCGCTGGACCCGGCCCTGCGTCTTTTGTCAGGTCCCTTTTATGGCCCGGGTAGGGGGATTAACCGTCGGTCTGACCGCTGAAGACCCGGTGGGCGACCGCTGTAAACGCATCCATGGCTTGCTTGCCGCCGATGAAAACTCCAAACTCCAAGAAGCCAAAATGCTCTCTCGTACTTGGATGCCGTCGGTGGAGGAAGGATTGAAGCAGCAAGAGGACTACCCGCGCATCCCGCCCGGGGGCGCGATCGTGGTCGGGCCGCTGTCTAAAGATAACTTCGATCCCGAAGTCGTCTTGATCTACGGCAATCCGGCCCAGATCATGATGCTTTTATGCGGCTTGCAAAAGATTCGCTACGAACGTTTCCCGTTCCATTTCATCGGGGAAGGGGCCTGCGTGGATTCCCTGGGGCAGTGTTATAACACGGGAAAACCGGCCGTGGCCTTGCCTTGTTACGGGGAACGGTCCATGGGCCAGGTCAAGGACGACGAGATCGTCATCGCCCTGCCCCCCAAGGACATGGACCGGGCCATAGAAGGCCTGGAGATTTTGGGAAAGATCGGCTTCAAGTATCCCATCTCCTCCATCGGGGCCTATTTGGATCCCAATCCCCTGCTGGCCCAGTTTTACCCGAGGAAGAAGGAGTGACCCCGCCTCGCCCGTAGGGGAATATCCCCCTCTCGGGCACGGCTATTTTTTCCCATAGTAAAAAACGGCCTTGGCTGTTTTGTATTACCGTGCACTTCCCGTCGGGAAGGTATTTCAACCTTCCCGACCCACACCTTTCTGGTCAGCGGCTCGGCCCGTCTGGAGGTCTATCGCCGGGCCCGATGAAAATATTTCCAAGCCCTTGGTGTACTATTCGGAAAAATTGAATCCACCGCGATCCATCCAGATCGTCGCCCCATTAAAGAGGCCCTACAGGCGGGGAAAGATTCGGATGACGGACCCTTTTACCTATTTCCAACACGGCTTTTCTCTGCCCGCCCCTGAATACCGCCGAGAGTCGGAGGGATGGAGCACCCGTCGCTTTGCGTCCCTTCTTGTTGGAGATCTCCCTTCCCTTACCTTTTGGCCGGTAGCGCAGGATCAGAAAGAGGGTGAACAAAACGAAGAGGAGTCCCAAGGCGGTGGAAACGACCAGGGGCCATCCCCTCCCGTTCAACCAAAGCTGGACCACGGCATAAAACAGGGCGAAACAGGCGGAGACGGTCCAAATGCACCAGGAGCGCAAGGAGATGTCCCGGCTGGAGCGGGTGCGGATGAGCTTGATCCACTGGGGCAGATAGGCGGAAAGGGAAATGACCGGTACGGCCATTTGACAGGTATTGGCCACGGCGACAACCCAATCCGAAGGCATCATTTTATCCTTTCCGTTGAAGGAATAGGCGTTCAAGGGAAATCCCTGGATCAGCTTACCAGGGTGATCCGATAAAGGAAGCGGTATCCGGCCCTTTGGGCCAACGCCTCCACCTTTTTCCTTATAGAGGCATAATCGAAGGTGAAGGAATACCTTTTTCCGAAAAAGTCGGCCTGTTCTTCAAGGGTCCCTTCCCTTCCGCCCCTTCCGGATCTATAGGCCTCTTTTTTGAACCCGAACCCTCCGGAAATCCCCTCATCCCCGCTCCCGGCGGAAAAACCGAAAGCGGATTCCTGCAACCTTTCGGAAAAGAGGATTTCCCGGGCCTGCTCATCGATGCGCAGACGAGCCGTATATTGCAGCCTCTTTTTGCCCCAAAAGGCCTTGCCTTCGGCGATGACGAAAGAAAGGGTCCAGACCCCCTTTTTTTCGGTCAGTTCGGCCGGCATCGCAGCGGCGAATTTCTTCAAATCCTCAAGAAAAACCATCGTCTCCCGGATCATAGCAAAAAAGGCCAACGAAGGGGGCCGAAGGGGGTCAGGTCTTGCAATATCACATTAATCCTTTTATTTCATCCTTTTGTTAGAGCCAAAGATACCGCCTTCTTTATCCCCACAACCCTCCATCGGCCCCAAATAATATCTTCATCCAGATATTCATTGAATTAATCAGCCGAGGTTAAACCTACTTTCCAGACAAATATGATAAATTAAGCCAAAATAATTGTCCTAGGAATCTTCGCATCTGAGCATAAAGCCCGTTAATATTATATTACAAGACCTGACCCCAAAAGTTAATATAGTTTTGGAAGCGTCCCCTTATTGCTATCCCTGTAAAAAACTTTCAAGTCCGTATTAATCGCTTTTTTTCTTGCACTGGCCATTCCCTTGCTATACACTTTCGAAACAGGATATTTATTGAAATAATTTTTTCTGTAACTGATTGAGAAGAAATGGTTTTAAAATCTATTTTCCCGCGGAGCCGATTATTGCTGACCTTTTTCGGGGGAACCCTCTGCTTCTCTGGGGTTTTTAACCAATGAACATGCTTAAAGGGAAAAGTCCAATTCAAAAGCCTTTGCCTTCAGAAAAATTTCTCTGCAAGTCCAACTTATGATATCCTCAATAATCTATAGAGATGGGAAAGAAGACTTTATTCCGGCCGATGGCGGGAAAGCCCATCCGTCCTTTTTTTATGGATTCCTTTTGCCGTTTTCTCTGTTCCATTCAAATGTTTGGAATCTGCTTTTCTCCCGTCGTTTCTTGATAAAAAATTGCTGATTTTTCAGCACTCCCGGACAAGCTCAAAACCCGAACCCTCATTTATCCCCTATCGGAGGAGTGGAAAATGGGAAAAACGGCTCCCCCAGAGAAGACCTTCCCCACCCGATCCAAGAAGAATATCCACTCCCGCTCCCATACCCTTCGTTCCCCTGAAAATAAAATCATTCCGAGATTACGGCTGTTTAACCTCTTGGCTTCCAACCGTGACAAAAAAATGATCTTGATATTAGGCCAGGCCGCCCAAGGGAAAACCACTTTGGCCTCATCCTTCCTGGCCCACGAACCCCAGGCCCATGTCTGGATCAATCTGACGGCTGAGGACTTCGCCCCCGTGAATCTTTTCTTTAAATGGGTTCAGGCCCTTCAATCCACTTTTACGGAAAAAGATCTTTCCCCTCTTTTACATCTTCCTTCCCAGACCATAAGTCCCCGACCGGAAGACCTTCTTTACCGTGATTGGGTCCGGGCCGCGGTTCAATCCATTCCGAATCCCCTTTTGATTGTCCTTGACGGTCTGGATCGCCTTGGGGATCAAGCGCCTTCTTGGAAATTGCTACAGATCCTGCTGGAAGAAACACCACCCGAAATTCGGCTTTTTTTTCTTTCCCGGGAAAGGCCTCGTTTGAATTTGGAAAAGAGGATGATGTCTCAGGAGGCTTTTATCCTGACCAATGACGATCTGGCCTTTACCCTCGATGAGGTAATGACCTTTTTTAAAAGAAACAGACCGAACCTCTTTACCTCTGAACAACTCCGAACCATCCATCAAACCACCCAAGGCTGGGCCGGAGGCCTACGTATTCTTTTAGAACTGGTTGGAACGCAAGGAGGTGTTCAACCCGACCCTGAACGCTTAGACCGTATCCTGGAAAGCCTTACCCACCGGGCCTTTGAATACTTTAACGAAGAGCTTTTTTCGACTTTTTCAGAAGCCATACAAGAGGTGTTAATCCGGTCCTCCATTTTTGAGGACATTGAGCTCCAGACGGTAAAAGAACTGTTCCCCGATCGGAATGCCGAGGAGTTCTTGGAGAATCTGGTTCAAAGGAACCTATTTGTTTCCATCAGCTTCGACCGAACCAATGGCCGGCACTACCGTTTTCACCAGTTATTCCGTGACTTTCTTCAGGAGAAATTCAACAGTCGCTATACCAAGGCTGATCAGCGGCATTTCCTGAACCAGACGGCGGACATCTTGGAAAAAACGGGGGATCTGGAAAAGGCTTTATCTTTATTCCTCAAGGCCGAAAATTTTCAGCAAGCCCGGGCCTTGGTGAAAAGGATCGGCCTGGATCTTTTCAAACAGGGCAAAACCGAGGTGTTGGCGCGGTATTTGGAAATCTTTCCGCAGGACTTTTTCCAAAATGATCCTTGGCTGCTTTTTTTCCTTTCCTTGACTCGGCGTTGGCTGGAGATCGAAGGGAACATCGAAAGGCTCAAAAAGGCCCTCCATCTGTTTGAGAGACAAAAAGATGAAGGGGGAATCCTTTTAACCTTAGCCTACTTGATCGAAGCCCTGATGCTTAAAGGAGGATCTTGGAAGGAAATCCTTTCCTTTATTCAAAGGGGAGAGACCGATCCGGCCTATGAGCATCACGAAGGGTTGACGTATGAACGGACTACCTTATCCTATCAAATCGGCATGACCCATACGATTCGCGGGAATCTTCTTCAAGGGTATCGAGCCAGCCAAAAGGCTTATTTGCTTGCCCAAAAAATCGGCAATGACATGATCCAGGGAAGGTCCCTATTCGACATTATCATAGCCAAGACCTTTTTGGGGGATTATGAACAAGCCGAGGTTTTGATCAAGAAAATGCATACCTTTTCCGAAAGAATACAGGCCCCGGATTTTAGGTTTTATTATTATCTTTCCAAAACAGTGCTCGAGACATTCCATGGTGAGGAGGAGAGTTCTTTTTCGGCGATCGAAAAAGCCTTGATGGAAGTGGATAGTAAAGGGTTACATTATTGGCAGCCGGTGGCCGTGATGAATCAATTATTTCAAGCGGTATATTTTGATCAATTCGAAAAATCTCAGCGATTGGGAACATTCCTTTTGAAGGCGGCTGAAAGGATGGGCCTTCCTTTCATCAAAGCGGTGGCCACCTTGTTTCTCGGGGTGAATTTTTTCAGGAAAGACTTCTTGGCCGAAGCAATCGAATGGCTTTCCCGGGCGGTGAGGCTCCTTTCCGCCGACGAGTCCCGGACCGAATACCATCTCCATTACGCCTTGGCCTTGAGAACCCTGGTTCTGATACACGGTTCCAAGACACCTCCCCCAGATAAAGAATTGGCCCAGGCCATAAACTATTTTGAAGCCGTTCAGGCCCCTCTTTTTTTGGCCGAGTCCTACCTGATTGCCGCCCTGCTGGCTTCCACACAAAACCGGCGCGATCAGGTGCTCGAATACCTGACCGCCGGCACCCGCCTCCTCTTGGAAAAAAACTATGACCATTTTATGCTCATCCGAGGTCAAGAAGTCGCCCTGGTTTCGACCCTTCTTTTGGAATACGAGGTGCCCAAGGCCCAAGAGTGTATTACCGGCCTATTGGCCAAACGCTATGGACCTTTGATCAAAGGAGAGATGAAGAAGCTTTTTAACCATCCTCGGTCCGTCGTTAGAGAAAGGGCCCGTGAAATTTATAAAGCCGTCCACCGCACTAAAGTCCCCCTGTTGCACCTGAAAACCCTTGGCCCCTTTCAGGTTCTTAGAGCGGGGACCCCCCTTAAAGATGAAGAATGGGAAGGGAAGGTGGCCAAGAAAATGCTGAAGGCCGTTTTGTCCTACGGTTCACCCAGGGTGCCAAAGGACTGGCTTTTGGAAACGCTTTGGCCGGAAGCCTCGCCGACCTCTGCGGAGAGAAATTTCAAGACAACCCTCCACCGGCTGAGAATATCTCTGGAACCGGAAATGGATGAAGCCGCCGGCTCCTCCTATGTCCACCAGAAAAACAACCTCGTATTCCTGGACGAGCAGCTATGTCGTCGGGATACCGACCATTTTCTCTCCTTGGTCCAACAAGGCCGGGATGAGGAAAAAAATGGCCGTTTCCAGGAGGCCCTTTCCTTCTTTCAGGAAGCGGAGCGTCTTTATCAGGGGGATTTTCTGACCGAAGATCTCTACGAAATCTGGATCCTGCCCAGGCAGGAAGAGATGAAAAGGTGTTTTGTCGAAATCCTCTTTAAGTTGGCCCGGCTTTATCAGACCCGCGGCTCCTTCCGGCCGGCCGAGACCTGTCTCCGGAAAATCATTCTAAACGACCCTCTAAATGAAGAGGCTTACCGAAAACTGATGCTTCATTACAGCGATCACGGCCATCGAAACGAGGCTTTGAAGGTTTATGAGCAATGCCGCCAGGTTTTGAAATCCGCCCTGGATGTGTCCCCGGATAAATCAACCACCGCCATTTACAAAAAATTAACGGCCCCTCTCTGATCTTTTTCAAACATCATAAATTTCCATCATTTTCAATGAGTTATCCAAAAGACGATTGATCCGAACCCCGAAACCTCGGTATCCTTTTCGTTACCTCTCTTTGTTACCCTAAAAATCACCAAAAAGCCGAAAAGAAAGAGAGGGGGCTATGGAACCGATTATTCGAGGAAGAGGCCTTCCGGCCGTTGAGGAAGAAACGCCCGGTCAGTCTACCCTAGATGGCTGTCCGGATCATTCGAAAGAACTGGATGAGGACCCTTGGTTTCACAATGCACAGCAACTGATATTCGGCCGCCGACCGGAATTCAATCAGTTCCCTACCGGACGGTTTGATCGGGTGATCATAAAGTAACCGAGATTTCTTAAGCACTTCATTAATATATTTTCTTGTGGGGTCGGGGGCTATAAAAATGAAAAAGAAGTCCGTCCTCTTGGATAAAGAGATTCTGGCCATCATAGCCGATCCGGAATTGTTAAAAAGTACTGAGAGTGAACTCGCCGTCGCCTGTCCTACCTGCCGCTTGGAGAAGGTGGCGACCTACCAAGAAGCGGTGGATAAACTGGTCTCTTGGACCTATGACCTGGTTGTTCTGGACCCCATGATTGCTCAAGGGGAAATGTTGTTGGAGATCGCCCAGTTCCGCAAACTGCCGATTATCTTTTTGGCTGATCCCGGTTCCAACCTAAAAAGGAACCTCCGAAGAAGTGTCTCAGGTAGCCAAATTTTCCTATCCATAATAGACCTTAAAAAATTGGCCTTCTTTTCAAAAATATTTCTTGACCTCACCCCTTTATCCCGAATGAAAATATTCTGTTCCTCGATTATCCGATATTTTCAGTCCGCCCTTCCCACCAGGAAAAGTTAGACCCCACCCAAACTTTTCCCCCTGCTATTGGGGTTTTCTCTTTCCTTAACCTCCCTTTATTTCTCTTTAAAAACCTCACACCCAATCCGTGATCAGCCGATCAAAACTGAACAAATGGGGCACAAATGGGGTCATGCAACAAATGGGGTCAGGTCTTGCAATATCACATTAATCCCTTTATTTCATCCTTTTGTTAGAACCAAAGATACATATTATATTGCAAGACCTGACCCCAAAGGTGACCCCATATTATATTGCAAGACCTGACCCCAAAGGTGACCCCAAAGGTTATGACAGGCGGAAAATGGCCTTTCCTCCTACCACGGATCCACATAGGCGTGGCGCGGCTCTTCGAGCCGTCGCGGCGGGGCGGATTTCAGTCCCCTTATGATCCAGCGGCGGGTCTCGGCCGGATCGATGACGGCGTCGATCTCCAAATGGGCGGCCATGTTGATGGCCTTGCCCCGTTCATAGGCGAGGGCCACCAATTTTTGATAGAGGGCCTCCCGTTCTTGAGGATCTTCAACGGCCTCCAATTCTCTTCTAAAGCCGGCCTTGACCGCCCCTTCCAGACCCATGCCGCCGAATTCCCCCGTAGGCCAGGAGATGGTGAAAAAGGATTCATGAAATCCTCCTTTGGCCATGGCCATGACCCCCAACCCGTAACCGCGTCGCAGGATTACGGTAAAATAGGGGACGGTCAGATGGGCGCCGACGACGAACATACGGCAGACATGCCGTACCTGCGCCTTCTTTTCGATTTCCGGGCCGACCATGAACCCGGGGGTGTCGCACAAAGAAATAATCGGCAGGCCGTGGGCCTCACAGATCTGCATCAGGCGCACGGCCTTGTCGGCGTCATCGGCCTCGATGGCCCCGGCCGTGTGCATGCAGTTGTTGGCGATCAGACCGAAAGGTCGGCCTTCGATGCGTAACAGCCCCGTAATCATCCCCTGCCCGAATTGGGGCCGGATTTCCAGAAAGGTCCCTTTGTCGGCCAGGATCTGAATGATTTTACGCACATTATATGCCCGTCGGCGGTTCTCCGGGATCAAATCGCGCAGGATCGTCTGATCCTCGGCCTCCCAGGTCGGGATCGCACCCTGAAAATAGGAAAGATATTTTTTAGCTACCGCCACCATTTCCACATCATCGGCCACGGCGATATCCACCACGCCGTTTTTGGTCTGGACCTCCATGGGTCCCACCTCTTCAGGCTTGAAGACCCCCAATCCGCCCCCTTCGATCATCACCGGCCCGCCCATACCGATGTTGGCGTTTTGGGCGGCGATGATCACATCGCAGCAGCCCAGTAAAGCCGCGTTACCGGCAAAGCAATAGCCGGAGACCAATCCGATCATAGGCACCCGTCCGCTCAATCGGGCGAAAGAGGCGAAGGTCGTCAGATCCAGGCCGGCCACCATAACCCCTTCGGCATCTACATCCCCGGGTCTTCCCCCTCCCCCTTCTCCGAAAAAGACCAAAGGCAGGCGTTGATCGTAGGCCAGCTTCAACATGCGGTCCTTCTTTTTATGATTGAAATGCCCTTGGGTCCCGGCCAGGACGGTGTAGTCATAGGCCATGATCATACAGCGGGCTTTCTCTTCCCCGAATAAAGCACCGTTGACCTGGCCGATGCCCGCGATCATGCCGTCGGCCGGGGTCCGGCGGATCAGGTCGTCCAAGGAACGGCGGCCCCGCTGGGCGGCCATGGTCAAGGCCCCGTATTCAATAAAGGTGCCCGGGTCGCAGAGATCGGCGATGTTGGCCCGGGCCGTGCGTTGATTTCTTTGACGCCTCTTTTCTACGGCCTCAGGACGGTATTCGTCCAGGCCAAAGGAATGTCTATAAAGCACCTCGGCCAGGTCGGGCCGAAGGGGACGCCCTTCCTTGTCTTTGGAAAAAGGTGCGAGCGGATCTTCGTGTTTTTCTGGAGAGGTATGTTGGGTCTTATCCGAAGCGTCCATAATCAATCCCTTCTTTCTTCTTGCAGGTGAACGTTTTTTCCTCCTTATACTCCAAACGTTTCGGCAGATCAACCCGCTTGGGGATCCTTTCTTTTCTTTTCTTTTCATCTGGACTATGATTCTTATTCTGGACGGATAAGGGGCCTAATAACCCCCATTGCCTCCCCCAAGAAGAACCTATCTTCAACCTTCAGGAGGAAAATCCAATGCAGGCCAAAGGCGGCGAAATCCATGGGGATCACGAACAGGAAGGGTTGGATCCTCCAAGGGGACACCCTGGAAGAAACGGCGGAAAAGGCCGGAATAGACGGGGCTAATCTCAAGAAGACGGTGGCCCTGTTCAATGACCATTTTGGGTCCGGCAAGCCCGACCCCCTTGGACGCAAACAGGAGACCATGGCCCCTATCAGCCGGCCCCCCTTTTATGCCGACGAACGCTGTCTGGCCATCGTCAACACCCAGGGCGGTCCTAAACACAACCACCGCGCTCAAACCCTGGATCATGAAGGTGGGCCCATCCCCAGGCTCTATACCCCCGGGGAATGGGGATCCTTTTTCGGTCACCTCTATCAAGGGGGGAGCAACCTGCCCGAGGCCTTGGCCTTCGGCATCATCGCCGGAGAAGGGGCCGCCCAAGAAGAACCGTGGTAAAGGAATCAATTATTAATGAGAGCATAATTGTTTAGACTTGCCAGGAGGTTTTTTCTGAAGCCTAAGGCTCTCGGGTTGGTCTTTTCTCTGACTTATCCTCGGGGGACCTTTTCCCCCTCCGCATTCTCGTCCGCTATAAACCGCGGACGAGCTGCGGTTTCCCCCTATGATAAGTCAGGAAAAGACAGCACCCTCCCGCCAATGGCTTCAGAAAAAACCTCCTGCCTTCTCAAGATTATGTCTTTCCAATTATGCACTCATTAGTAATCCGGTGGAAGGGCAGGGATTACATGCCTTCGATGATGACCTCCGCGGCCAGACGGGCGCCCATACCCGGGGCCAAGGGGCACTTTTCCCTGGCCCGGGCCTGATTGAAGGCCTGAAGGTTTTCCGCTCCGGCCAGGGGATCGAAGTATCTGCCCAAGAGCATGGCCTGAATGTCCGGGCAGAGGAGGCTGCCGAAGGTCTGCTCAAAGCGCCTGAGGTACTTACGGGCGTAGGCGTAGGTCCGGGTGTCCTGAGGATCGGTCAAGTCCGGACCGGAAAAAAAGAGGCTGATGGCCGTCAGTCCTCCGGCGACAGGTCCGCAAATCCCGCCGCTCATGGCCAGTCCGGGGAACGGGTTCAAGGCCTTGATGATTTCCATGTTGCCCAGTCCGAACTCCTCAAAGAGGGCCGTGGCCGATCCCTTGGCGCAGTTGCGGGTCAGGTAACAATACTCTTCGGCCCGGCGTTGCACCCGATCCAGGATCTCGTCCTTTTTGGCCTTGACCTCCGAGGGATCCAGTCTCTTGGGAGGGATGCCCTCCTTGGCCAGGGCCAGGAATCGTTTTTCGATCCCGGGCAAATCCCATTTTCGATGGGCCAACACTTCAGCCCTTTTCTGAATCGCTTCCAGATCCGGCATCTTCTTCTTTCCTATTCCGTATGTTTTTCCCGAACGGTCCGGGTCCGGCGTCGGACCCGTTCCTCCAGGTCCTTAATGATCTCTCTCAGCACCGGCCTTAAGGAAACAGGGCCGGAATCGTTCCATCCCTTTTGCAGGGCCTCTTCGACTTTATGCTGAAAATGTTCGACGCTTTCCGCCAGGTCCTCCCAAAACAACAATTTTTGGATGATGTGCCGTTCCGGGGCGGTCAAATCCTTTTCCGTGTCGATGGACAGACCGCCGGCGGTGTTCAGGATCATCTCCGTATTCGTGTCTTTAGTATTTCCCCAGGCCTTCAGGGATAGGGGATCGTATCATCCTTCGAATGAGGCTGCAAGAAAAACCGCTGTTCTTATCTCGGCGGCCTCGTCCCCGGGCCGAATCGGTCAGGAGGGTGATCCCTCGGACCCCACCGATCAGGCGGGGGGCCGTCATGGCCATGGAAAGGACGGTGATAACGGGGACGATCGTGATCCCCATAATAATAAAAAAAGGGGAAAGGGACGAACCAATAGGTCCCTCCATAATCCCATCCTCGGTAGCCGTCATCCGGATAATAGTGATAGCGATAAGCCACACAGGCCGACGCCCCCAGGACCAACAGGGCCGAGACCAAAAACAGGACTCCTATTTTAGCGAAATTACTTTTCATGGCCCCCTCCGCCTTTTTTAAGGTTAGACCGTTACGAGCGGAGGCATGTTAAAAAAAAAACGACATCAAAAAGAAGCAGGCCCGCTCCGAAAAGAGCGGGCCTGCATCGGTTAACCGGTTCTTTCTCCGCTACCGGTCTATTCAGTATCCTCGGTCCTCGGTCGACCTTACTTCTTGCTACCAATTCGTCTTGCTTCTGATGCCCTCAATCGCCCCTTCGATCACCGCCTTGTAATCGTCCTTACAGAAAGTCATGGCAAAATTCAACCAACCCAGCAGGGTCTCTTTGGAAACCTCCAAGCCGTACATCTCCTTGGCCAGTTGGACCCCCAAGTCGGCGATGGCCCCTTTATCCAAGGGACTGGGCAGGGAAAGGGCCATGGCGTAGCGGCCCACCAGGTTGCGGAAGGTCAGTTCCGCCGTGGTCAGGGTCAGCCAGTCGGTCCGCTGATTTTGCCATACTAAGACATTAGCCAGGAGATTGCGGTCTTCCCAGGAACGATAGAGGACGGCGTTCAAGAGCTTGAGGCCGATCTTGGGGTCGTCGTTTTTTTTCACCAGCAGGTCCACGGCCACTTCCACCAGGTAATGAGCCAGTTCCTCATCCACTCCATAGGTCGAAGCAATGGCCCTGGCCTTTTGGACGACATATCCCCCAGGAAGATAAGGAGGATGACCATGGGCATAGAAATCCGCCCCCCACTGTTCGTTATGGGTCAGCCAACCCTTGGCAAAGGCCTGTTGGGAAGAGGTCCTGGCCGCGGTTCGGAGGTCCATGAAAAGATAATGGGTGTCCAGAAACGAAGTCGGCCATTTGGCCTGGTCCCCTACATAGAGGGCCAAGTCCGGGGCGATGGCCCCGTAATAAAAATCGCTTTTCGGACCGCACGACGGACAGACCTTGTCGGCGATGTAAAGGTGGGTCCCCGGATTGAAGGCCTGACTTAAGGAAGGTCCGAAAACCATTCCCCACACCATCACCAACACACCGAAACGAAATACCCTTTTCATGTTGCCCTCCTTCGGCGGTTAGGGGTTGAAGGTTTAATTTTGAAATTAATTGTAAAAACGGGGAATCCCGAAAGTCAAGGGGAATCTAAGGGAGGCCGTCCACGGCCCTTTTGATCCTTTCCAGCCCTTCCAGCAAGAGGGATCGGGGACAGGCGATGTTCATCCGCTGAAAGCCGCTCCCGGATTTTCCGAAGAGAAACCCGTCGTCCAATCCCACCTTGGCCTTTTCCCGCATAAAGGCCCGAAGGGTAAGGTCATCCATTCCCAGGTCGCGGCAGTCCAGCCAGACCAGGTAAGTCCCTTGGGGAGGGATGACCTTGATCCGGGGGATCTCTTTCTCAAAAAAATCCAAAAGCACATCCAGGTTCCCTTGCAGATATTCCAGCATCTGTTCCTGCCATTCGTCGCCGTAGCGGTAGGCCGCCTCCAGGGCGGCGTAACCGAAGAGACTGGGGCCGGGCAGTATGCCGGAGCGGGTAACGGCAAAACGCCGCCTCAGCTCTTTATTGGGGATGATGATCGTCGAGACCTCCAGTCCGGCCAGACCGAAGGTCTTGCTCGGGGCCATACAGACGATGCAGTTTTGTTCGAATTCCTTGGATATGAGGGGGAAGGGGACGTGCCGCCGCCCCCCGAAGAGGATCTCACAATGGATCTCGTCGGAGATGACCGGGATGCCGTGTTTGAGGGCGATTTCTCCCAGGCGGATCAAGGTGTCCCGCTCCCAATGGCGTCCCACCGGGTTGTGGGGATTGCAGAGGATCATGGTCCGGATCCGGTGGGGAACAGGGACCATGCCCTGGCGCGGCCGAAAGAGATTTTCCAGATCCTCCAGGTCCATCTCATACCGGTCACCCATGAGCTTCAATCCGTTGTTGACGATCTGACAGCCGGCGGCGGTTATGGCCGGAAAGAAGGGATAATACACCGGTTCTTGGAGGATGACCTCGTCACCGGGCCGGGTCAATGAACGGACGGCGACATGCAGGGCCGGTACGACGCCGGGGGTGAAGACGATCCATTCCGCTTCGATGGTCCAACCGAATTTTCTCTGCATCCTCTCCGCCACGGCCTCATAGACCCCGGGCCAGGGTTGGGTATAACCGTAGAAGGGGTGTTCGGCCCTTTGTTTCAGGGCCTCCACGATGGGCCGGGCCGTCGGGAAATCCATATCGGCCACCCACATGGGCAGGACCTCTTCGCTGCCGAAGAGGATTTCGGTCATATCCCACTTGACCGATCCGCTCCCCTTCCGATCTAAGACCTGATCGAAATCGTAGCGCACCACCAAGGCCTCCTTCCTCCGCATGGAAATGGGATGAGTATAGAAAAGGAAATCCATGCGGTCAAGGAGAATACCGGAAACCCCGATTCCCAAAAGGCCTTCAACTGCATTGACAAGGAAAGGAAAAAGGCTATGATGAAGCCAAATTTTTTCCAGGAGAAGGATCCATGACCAAAGAGCCTTTAGCCCCCCTTTTTTCCGCCCGTTCCATCGCCTTCATCGGCGCCTCCAAGGACCCAAGCAAGTGGGGTTTTCTCGTTTTAAAGCATCTGTTGGACGGCGGCTTTCCGGGTCGCGTCTATCCCATCAACCCCAAAGAACAGAAAATCCTGAACCTCAAGGTTTACCGCACCCTCAAGGATCTTCCCGAAACACCCGATCTGGCGGTGATCATCGTCCCCCCGCCGGCCGTCCCCGGAGCCATCCAGGAATGTCTGGCCAAAGGGACCAAAGCGGCCATCATCATCACCGCCGGATTCGCCGAAACAGGGAGAGACGGGGCCCGCCTCCAGGAAGAGATCGTGGATTTGGCCCGTAAGGGAGGGATGGGCTTTGTCGGACCGAACTGCAACGGCATCATGAGTCCCTGGCACAAGCAGTACATCCAGTTTCCCGGCTTCTTCGTCCCCCCGGGACCCATCGGGGTCATCGCCCAGAGCGGAAATGTGGTGGACGCCCTGGCCCTGCAGATCCGCATGCGCGGTTTCGGTTGCAGCGCCTGCATCGCCAGCGGAAACGAAGCCCTCCTGCACTGCGAAGACTATCTCGAATACCTGGGCGAAGACCCCCACACTCGGGTCATCCTCGCCTATCTCGAAGGCTTCAAGGACGGAAAACGGTTCCTCAAGGTCGCCCGAGAGGTGAACCGAAAAAAACCGCTCATCGTCCTGAAGGCGGGCAAGACCCAGGCCGGTGCCCGGGCCGCGGCTTCTCATACGGCGGCCATGGCCGGAGAGGATCCGGTCTTTGAGGCCGTCTGCCGTCAAAGCGGTATCATCCGGGTCCAAGACCTGGATGAACTTGTGGAGGTAGGACTGGCCTTCCTCGGACAACCCCTTCCAGTCGGTCGTCGGGTGGGGATCGTCACCGCCGGCGGCGGTTGGGGGGTGTTGGCCGCCGATGCCTGCGCCGACCTCGGTTTCGAAGTGGTCAAGCTTCCCGAGACATTGATCAGAGAACTGGACCGGATCCTTCCTCCTTGGTGGAGCCGGGGCAATCCGGTCGACTTGGTGGCCGGCACTTCGGCGGAAAACATCTTCCAGGCCGTGGAATGGGTCCTGAAGTGCCCGAAGGTGGACGCCCTCTTATTCTTGAGTATCATGCCCGCCTTGCGTCTGGGGAGTTTCGACCTTCCCAACGATTCAAGCGAGCGGGAGGGTTGGAACCGGCGGATGATCGAGGCCGTGATCGAGGTCATGACCCGGTTCCATGAACTGGCCCGGCGATACCAAAAGCCGGTCCTCGCCGCCTCGGAATACATGTGGGCCGACCATGTGGAACGGGCCGAGATCAATCACGCCTTGGGCCGACACGGCCTCGTCTGTTACCACCTGCCCGGTCAAGCGGCCCGTGCCCTTCAGGCCCTTTACAACTACAACGCCTTCTTGGGCAAAGCCGATGAAGCGATGAAAGCGGTTTAAGAGGCTCCCTTCTTTATCCTTTCCAGGAACAGACGGTATTGATAAAGGTTGTGTAGGACCCGGGCCGCAATCTCAAAGGAGGTACAGGTAGGGATACGGCATTCATGGAACCAATCGGCCACCTCCTGATTGAAGACATCCAGGACGATATCCCCTTCGTACTGCAGGGAGACCAGCATGGGCTTCTTCAGCTCTTCCTTGCCCTTGATGACCTTCTGCAGGTATTTGATCACCCCGGAGCGGCCCAGTTCTTTATACATCCAGGAAAACTGGAGGTGATAGAGCAAGGCGTCGATGCGGGGGTCTTCCCGGAGGACCCGGGCCAAGCGGAAGAAATGATCCCCTTGTTCGAAAGAGGCGTCCAAGGGATTTTTGACGCTGTTTCCCTGGGGAGGGATGAACTCGCTTAATTTTCGTATGCTCTCATCGGTCAAGCGCGGGACCTTCAGTCCTTCCTTTTCGGCCATGTCGGTCATGGTCACCGATCCTCCCCCGGCTCCTCCCAGGATGGCCACATTTGGACCTTCGGGTAAGGGAAGCATGCGCAACGCGGCGAAGGTGCTGAGGGTCTCCTGTAGGGAATGGACGGAGATGATGCCCGTTTGACGACACATGGCCTCCCAAATCTGTTGGGAGCCGGCCATGGCCGCCGTGTGGGATTGAGTGGCCCTGGCCCCTCCTTCGGTCTGACCGCCTTTCCAGATCACCACCGGTTTCTTGGGGGTGATCCTTCGGGCCGCCTCGAAAAAGGCCCTCCCGTCCCGCAGCCCCTCCAGATAGGCGCCGATCAATTCAATGCGCGGGTCCTGGGCGAAATACTCGAGGAATTCGGCGGCCTGGACTCCCCGGGCGTTCCCGAAGCTGACCACCTTGTTGAAGTAGATGTCCCGCTGCGGCCCCTGAAGGATGACCTGACTGGCCAGTTGACCGCTCTGAGAAAAAAAACCGATGTTGCCTGACTTGGTGGGGAATTGATCGTTCCAGGCGACCCCCCCTTCCGGACAATATACGCCCATGCAATTGGGACCGATGATCCGTACCCCGCCTTTTCCGGCCGTCTCCACCAGACGCTTCTCCATCTCGGCCGACTCCTCCTCACCGGTCTCGGCGAAACCTGCGGTGAGGAGGTGGACGAATTTCACCTTCTTGGCCACGCAGTCTTCCATGACCTGCAAGGCCTCCCGGATGGGGATGGTGAACACGGCCAGATCGATTTCTCCGGGTATGTCCGTTATCCGTGAATAGGCCTTATAACCCAGGATGTTCTTGGCCGTGGGATGGACCGGGTAGATGTTTCCTTGAAAATCCTGTTTGAAGGCCCCGGATATATAGGAATTGGCGGAACTCCAGCGTTTGCCTTTTTTGGGAGAAGCCCCGACAAAGGCGATATGCCGGGGATAAAACAGTCTATCCAGTTCGTGGGTTGGGTTCTCGGACATGGCGCTCCTCCAATAAATAAGGGAAGAGGCGGGAAGCGAGCATCCCGCCTGCTCCGGATACCGTTTTTCTGGAAGGGACCCTCAGGGGGTTTAAGTGAAAAAGGTGAGGGGTACTTCCGTGTCTCGTCGGCGACTAAGGAAAAGAGGACTCTTGTTTACCGGACAAAGGCCTGGCGGCCGGCATAAACGGCGGCGGCCCCCAACTCTTCTTCGATGCGTAATAATTGGTTGTACTTTTCCACCCGTTCCCCGCGGCAGGGGGCGCCGGTCTTCAAATGGCCCGTGCCCATGGCCACGGTGAAATCGGCGATGAAGCTGTCCACGGTCTCACCGCTGCGGTGGGAGACCATGGCCCCCCAGCCGGCCTTGCGGGCCAAGGCTATGGCGGCGATAGTCTCGGTCAAGGTGCCGATCTGGTTGAGTTTGATGAGGACGGCGTTGGCCGCTTTTTCTTTGATCCCTCTTTCTATCCGTTCCACATTGGTCACAAAGATATCATCCCCGATCAACTCGATCTTGTCCCCCAAGGTCCGGTTGAGCAGTTTCCAACCCTTCCAGTCATCCTCGGCCAAGCCGTCTTCGATGAAAACGATCGGATATTGCTTGACCCATTGGGCATAAAGTTCCACCATCTCTACGGCTGAAACCTTCTTTTTCTCCGTTCGCAGGTGATAATACCCTTTTTCGAAAATACCGCTGGCCGCCGGGTCTAAACAAAGGGCGATCTGCTTCCCCGGGCGATATCCGGCCTTCTCCACGGCCTCCAGGATCAATTCGATGGCCTCTGCGTTGGTCTTGAGGGCCGGGGCGAAGCCGCCTTCGTCACCCACACCGGTGGAATAGCCCTTTTTCTTCAACACCCCCTTTAGGGAATGATAGACCTCGCTGCCCCAACGTAAGGCCTCGCGGAAATTGGGCGCCCCTACGGGAGCGATCATAAACTCCTGCAGATCCGTACCCTGCCAATTGGCGTGGGCCCCGCCGTTTAGGATATTGAAACAGGGTACGGGCAAGAGATTGGCGGAAACCCCGCCCAAATAGCGATAAAGGGGGAGGCCCGCCGCCTCGGCCGCGGCCCGAGCCGCAGCCAAGCTGACCCCCAACAGGGCATTGGCCCCCAGTTTGCTTTTGTTCGGCGTCCCGTCCAGGGAGATCATTTTTTGATCCAAACCGGCCTGGTCCAGGGCGTCCCAACCGATCAAGGCCGGGGCGATCTTTTGGTTGACGTTTTTCACCGCCTTCAAGACCCCTTTGGCCCCGTAACGGGTCTTCTCTCCGTCCCTGAGCTCCAAGGCTTCATGAACTCCGGTGGAGGCACCGGAGGGGACGGCCGCCCTCCCGAAGGCCCCGCACTCCAAAAGGACATCCACTTCGACGGTAGGATTGCCTCTTGAATCCAGAATCTCCCGGGCCTGAATGTTTAGGATAGAAGTATCCATCGGTTCCTCCTCCTTGGTTGATCCGCCTTTTTTTCTCTTTACCGAAAATCCGACAAAAAGGCAACAACATATTAGGGACCGTAAAAAGGGGGATGAAAGAGGAGAAAGGAGAAGGAAGCGGCGGATGGATGGGAAAATCGGTTTTTACACCTTGTAAAAAAACCCGTCGATCCGTTTCATCAGGAACAAAAAAACAAAGGGCCCCACCATTCCCCAAAACAAGGCACGGGTAAGAGATTCCGGAGATAAAGGCCGCCTCTTTTCGCCACGGCATTATTTTTGCAGAAATAAAAAGGGAAGGGGTGACCAGGCCTTTTTGCCGAGGGGGGAAATCCCCGTGCGGGAACCGATCAGGATCCTCCACATCGATTCAGAATATTCGGCCCATTACATCACCATCCAGACGGGCCTCTTTATCCATTCCAGGATCTCCCTGCAAGAGGCGGTGTCTTTTCTCAAGACCACGGATTTTCATCTGATCCTTTCCGAACCTCACGGAAAGGCTATAGTGTCGGAAAATTTTCCGGTGGATGAAGGAACGGACTCCTTCTGATTCCGGGAAAAAGGAGAAAGTTCCCGCCGATGGAGGGGACCTATGGGTGGGAGTGGGATGAGGCTTCCTGAATTTTTTCCATCAAGTCATCCCATCGAAAAGGTTTATGAAGAAAGGCGAAGACCTCAAAGGGCGGCTCGAAGCAAGGATGCCTGTCCGACCTGCATGAGGCCAAAAGGATGACCTTGGCTTGGGGATGCCTTGTTTTAACTTTTCTGAATAACCTACCCTTTCCTTCGGCCGCCACCTCCTCTTCAAAAATCACCACATCATATCCTTCATGGTTCAGGGCTTCGCCGGCCGTCTCGACTTCGGTTACGGCCGTGACCCTCAGTCCTTTGCGGGCCATGAGCCTGGTCAGATTTTCGGCCAGGGCCTTATCCGTCTCGATCAACAGGATCTTGGCAGGCATGACGGTCACTTTGAGGCGATGCAACCATTAACAAAAAGCTTTTGCTTTAATTCAACGAGAATCCTCGGCCACTCCAGCGGGAATCATTTATTTTTTTAGCAACAATCATGCCAGGGGAAAAAGGAACAAAGAGGGCCCTCCCCTTTTTTAATCGGTACAAATCATGGATAAAATTTTAGGGGCAGCCTACACCAGAGAGGAACCTGCCGGAATTTTTTCCAGACTGTAAATGGAGTCGGTTGATCCTACATTCGGACCGGGCGGGCCGAAATCGGTCAAGAGGCCTTTTTCAGACGCCATCTTTCCCGAAGGCCCCGGGGAACGGAAAGGGCGCCCGTGGGACAGTGTTCCAGGCAGCAATAACATTCGATACACAGGGCCTTGTTCAGGTTCAATCGGACATCGGTCATGGCCAAGGCCCCGGCCGGACAGGCCAGGATACAAGCCCTACACCCTTGACAGGCCTCTTCCTTTATGCGGGGTTTGGCTTCATAGAGGAGGTCGTAGGCCCTGCCCAACCATTTGGAAGGGATGACCCTTTCGGCCCATTCCCGGAAACGGCTGAAGGGATGTTTGAAACCGGGAAGATAAAGGTCCTTCCACTCCGATCCTTGGAGGTCGATGCCTTCCGGATCGGATATCCCTAATCCAGCGATTCCGCTCAAAACCAGAAGGGGGAGTCTTGAGGGGTGGAAACCCATCGCCGTGGCCGCCACCGTATCCAGGGCCACCGGATCCAACGAGGCCAATAAGAGTTTGCTTTTTCTGGAATGTCCGTGGGTGGGGCCCATCCCTTCCATGGAGACGATCCCGTCCATGAGGTGGAGTACGGCCGGAACCTTTCGATGGATACCCCCGGCCACATCCGTAAGGGCCTGGGCCATGGCCGGCCCGCTGGGTGCCTGGACATGAATTTTTCTTTTGAGGGATCCCGGCAGAAGGCCCAAATAGTTTTTGATCGCCCCGGTGATGCCGGTCAAGATGTGGGTCTTCATCTTGGGCAGGTTGACGATAAAATCCACCTGCTCCAGAAGGGCCGTGGCCTTGAACCGCTTCAGGAGCACCCCCTGGGCATGGGAAATTTCGATCAATCCCAGCTCTTCCAAATTGACCAGTTCGGCCCCCAAACGGTCCGCCGCCCGATCCAGACCCATCCGCCCATAGGCCCTTTTGGCCTTGCCGTATGAACCCATACCGCCGGAATCGGCGATGAAAAGAGCGACCCCGTAACGCCCCTTCAGATAACGGCCGACGGCCTCGACCACTTCGGCCCGGGTATTGACCGGAAGGTCCGGACCGTGATCGGCGGAAAGGCAGTTGGGTTTAAGGAGGACCCGAGCCCCTTGAGATAGGGGAAGGGGCCCCAGGGCCGAAAGACATTGCTCAAGGGCCGCAGCCAGGCGGGTCGACTCATATCCTTCGCAACGACGGACGCTTACTCGGCTGACGAATTCAGACATTCCCCGGCAACGGCTCTCCTGGACGGGGTCCTTCGACGAAAAAGGATTCTTCGATGGGGCTTACGCCCCCCTTCACATCGTCATAGAACTTGGACAAAGTGGTTTGCAGATAAGGGATGATCCAGAGAAAAGCGATACCAAAGGAGATCACCCCCAGAAGCAACCAACCGAAGAAACGCCAGAAAAGACAAAACAGTTTGCCGCGGTTGCTGTACATCAAGGCCTTGCTTTTCCGTAACGCCTCCCGCCCCGAAAGATTCGGATCATCGGCCAGTAGAAAAAAGGTCAGGGCATAAGAAAAGGCGGCCACGATCCCGGGAATAATAAACAGTAAAGACCAGAGAGCGATGAAAAGGAGCATCCATAGATAAGTCGTCAGGGCCTGGGCGAAGCGTTGGAATCCTTCAAAGAGCAGAGACAAGGGCGGATCCCCGCTGCGGGAAAGGGTAAGAAAAAAGAGGGTGAATCCCAGAAGGAGCGGCCCGTCGATGATCAAGCCGCCGATCCATCCCACTCGGGGAATGGCCGAAATCAGGCCGGTGAGAATGAGATAGATGATCGTCGCCCAGACGGACAGGCCCCATTTCCCTCTAAGGGATTCACGGGCTTGAAGCATCAAATCCCGATTGGTGGTTTGCATGGCGGGGTTCCTCAAGGAAATAGGTCTTAAGGTCAGGAAAGGCCTCTAACGGCTCAGGCCGAAGCACCGGAAACTTGAGAAAAATCCAATATCCGGCATCCCGCATCCGGCGGCGGTCACTCTTCTATACTGAACTTCCAGGCGCAATACCACTCCTCCGGGTGGTGGTCCGGCGGACAGCCTAAACATTCGGTCTTGATGCGACGGTCCACGGTCTCGGCGAAAAAAGGATACTCCACCAACCCCACCGATTTACAGGGATAATCCGGCAGCCCTTTCCGTTTGCGGGCCGATTGGACGCGGCAATCGTTCATGCGAAAAACAAATTCCTTTTCGCTGATCTCTTCGATGGATTGACGGTTGATGCGGGCATAGAGGCGGAAACCCAGGGCGGTCTTCAGCCCTTCCAAGCCGGGGGTTTCGGGCAATCCCAACAGCCTTTTGATGCGCAAGGCCTCATAAGGGGAAAAGCGTGACCAACAGGTGTCGTTGATCCGCTTGGCCGTGTCCATGCCGAAACGTTTCTCCACGGTTTGAAACCAAACGCCGTCTTCGGCCAGCCAGTTGACGGCCGTGGCGTCTATGGCCTTGAGCAGTTCTTCTTTGCCCATTCTCTTCACTGCCTGGGGCACATCGCCGTCGATGGCAAATCCGAAAAGGCCGGCCATCCGCTTGAGCATGATCCCCCAGGCCGAGTCCCCGGCCTCGTCTTCCACGGCCGCGGCCTTTTCCATGCCCAACTGATATTCCGTTTCTCGGAACCAGCATCCGTAATGGATTATGGTCCGGCGGAATCCTTCCATAAGCCAGCGAACCAGTTCGGGTTGGGAGAGGTCTTCCATTTTTTTCGGATACTTTGGATCGGTCATGGTTTTCCTTTCTTAGGACCGGTCAGTCTTTTTTAGGGAAGGCTTTTCCGGATGCCCGGCCATGAGGGCAGGGAGGTCCTGGGGAGCAAAAGGGAGGTATTGAAAGATCCAGGCCTCCACTTCCAAGGTTTGTTTGTACAAGGCCTCGATGCGCGCCGTCGCTTCCGGGGTCCGGCCGTAGGTCTCAAAAAGATAATCGAACCGTTCTTTGAGATCGACGATTTCATCGTGCCGCACCCTTTTATCCGCATAATGGACCAAGACCACTTCATCGATGCGCGGCCCTTGAAAATATTCTTCGCCCAATCGGACATGCTGACCCACGATGGGGGCCACCGCTTGGTATCCCAAATCTTTGAGCATCTCTTCCCCCTGTTGAGCGTGATTCCCCCGATTTCGGATGGTCTCGGTCTTGGCGATGTCATGGAGCAAGGCCCCGGCCTCGACCAAGGCCAGGTCCAGCTCCGGGAAAAAGGGTTTGAGCCCCTCGGCCAGAAAAAGGGCCACCCGGGCCACCTGCAGGCTATGGGCCTTGATGTTCGGCAGCATGCCGTAGCGATCCATCAAAAGCAGGCATGCTTCAGCGGAAGGGATGGCTGCGGTCATACGATGGTGGTCGTCCCTTTCGGCCTTCTTCGCGGGCAAAACCGCTTTTCGGCCGTTTTTATCCTTGCCGAGTCCCTGGGCCCGGATGACCCGACTCAGGATCTTTTGTTCCCCTGGACTCCCGTCGGTCCTATGCCCCGGCCGATCTACTCAATACTGCAACTCCGGCAGATCCTTATAGAGATCGAGGGCCTCGGGATTGGCCAGGGCGTCCTTGTTCAACACCGGTTTTCCGTGGATGACATTGCGCACGGCCAGCTCGACCTTCTTCATATTGATGGTATAAGGGATGTCCGCCACGGCGATGATCTTGGCCGGCACATGGCGCGGCGAGGTGTTTTCGCGAATGGTCTTTCGGATCTTGGCCTTCAAGGCCTCATCCAATTCAACCCCCGGGGCCAATTTGACGAAGAGGACGATGCGCACGTCATTGTCCCAATCCTGGCCGACGACGATGCTGTCGGCGATCTCCGGCATGGTCTCCACTTGGCGGTAAATGTCGGCCGTGCCGATGCGCACCCCGCCGGGATTCAAAGTGGCGTCGGATCGGCCGTAGATGATCACCCCGCCGTTTTCCGTGATCTTGATAAAATCGCCGTGACACCAAACCCCCGGGAAGGTCTTGAAATAGGCGTTCAGGTATTTTTCGTTGTCCGGGTCGTTCCAAAAATACAAGGGCATGGAAGGGAAGGCGGCGGTGCAGACCAATTCCCCCAGTTCGTTGATCACCGGTTTTCCCTCGGCGTTATAGGCCTCCACCTTCATGCCCAGTCCCCGGCATTGCAGTTCCCCCTCATAGACCGGCAGAAGCGGGTTGCCCAAGGCGAAACAACCGTTCAGGTCCGTCCCGCCGGAAATGGAGGAAAGTTGGACATCCTTTTTGATCTCTCGATACACATAATGAAATCCTTCTATGGCCAAGGGGGAACCCGTGGAAAGGACGGCCCGAAGGACGGACAGGTCATAATCCCGCCCCGGCTTGACCCCTTCCTTTTCCAGGGCGGCGATGTAGCGGGCGCTGGTTCCGAAGACGGTGATCTTCTCCTCCTCGGCCAGTTTCCAGAGCACCCCGGGGTTGGGATAGAAGGGGGAGCCGTCGAAAAGGACCACCGTCGCCCCGACGGACAAGGAACAAACCAGCCAGTTCCACATCATCCAACCGCAGGTGGTGAAATAAAAGATGGTATCCTCGCGCTTGAGGTCGGTATGGAGCATGAGTTCCTTCATCTGATGGACGAGGATCCCGGCCACGCCTTGGACCATGCACTTGGGCAGACCCGTGGTGCCCGAGGAATACATGATGTACAGGGGATGATCGGCCGGGACCTGAACGAAATCGATCTCCCCCGGCCCTGAAGAGGATACGAAATCGGCATACCGGACGGCCCCGGGAATGGGTGAGCAGTCCGGTCGGGGGTCGAGATAGGGGACGACGATCACCTTTTCCACCGAGGGCAGTTCGCGGATGATTTCGGCCACCCGTCCGATGGAGTCGAAGGTCTTTCCGTTATAGGAATAGCCGTCGCTGGTGAAGAGGATCTTGGGCTTGATCTGACCGAACCGGTCCAAGACACCCTTGATCCCGAAATCAGGGGAGCAGGAAGACCAAACCGCTCCCAAGGAGGTGGCGGCCAGCATGGCGATGACCGTCTCCATCATGTTGGGCATAAATCCCACCACCCGGTCACCGGGTTGGACGCCCAACCCTCGAAGGGCCTGGGCCAAAGCGGCTACCCGAGCGTACAGTTCGGCGTAGGTGATCCTTTGGGTCTCCGAGGCCTCTCCCTTGAAGATCAGGGCCGTCCTTTCGTCCCGATAGCGCAGGAGGTTTTCGGCGAAATTCAATCGCGCCCCTTCAAACCATTTGGCCCCGGGCATCTTGGTCGGATCGTCCACCACCCGCCTATACCCCTGAGAGGCCCGGATTTCGGCGAATTCCCACATGGCCGCCCAAAAATCGGCGATCTCGGTGATGGACCAATCGTACAATTCCGGATAGGTACGAAAGGATTTCCCGTATTTTTCGTTGACCAACCGGATGAAGCGGGTCATGTTGGCCTTGGCCATTCGTTCCGGCGAAGGTTCCCATAACGGTTTTTTCATAGGCACTTCCTTTCTTCTTTTTTTCCCTGTTCTCCCGTCCCGATCGGGAAGGTTTCCTGTCAATTACTTTTACCTTATAGGTTGATAACGGTTGGTGATCGGCAGACGCCAGTCCTTGCCGAAGGCCCGACGGGTGATCTTGATCCCCGGGGGGCTCTGCCGGCGTTTGTATTCGTTTCGGTCCACCATCCGGATCACCCTTTGCACGGTCTCCCCTTCAAAACCCTTGCGGACGATTTCCTCCAGGGAACAACTTTCCTCCACATAAGCGGTGAGGATGGGATCCAGTTCCTCATAAGGGGGCAGGGAATCGGTATCCTTTTGATCCGGACGGAGTTCCGCCGAAGGGGGTTTTTGAAAGACCCGTTCGGGAATGACCTCCCTTTTCTTGATCTCGTTGACGAAACGACTCAACCGATAAACCAGGGTCTTGGGCACGTCCTTGAGGACCGCAAAACCGCCGGCCGTATCGCCGTACAAGGTGGAATAACCCACCCCCACCTCGCTTTTGTTGCCCGTGGTCAGGACCAACCAGCCGAATTTGTTGGAGAGGGCCATGAGCAAGGTCCCCCGGATGCGGGGCTGGAGGTTCTCTTCGGTCAGGTCTTCGGGCATGTTCTTGAAATGAGGTCTCAAGATCTCCAGGAAGGCTTGAAAGACCTTTTCGATGGGGATATGGAGGAAAGGTATCCCCAAATGCCTGGCCAATGTTTCGGCATCCTCCAGGCTGTGGTCCGAGGAATAACGGGTGGGCATGGCCACCCCGTACACCCGCTCCGCTCCCAGGGCCTCGGCGGCCACGACGGCGGTCAGGGAACTGTCAATGCCGCCGGAAAGGCCGACCACCGCCTTTTCGAAACCGTTTTTCCGACAATAATCCCGGGTCCCCAAAACCAAGGCCTGAAAGACCTCGCTTTCCGGGGTAAGGGGGGATGTCTTCTTAGGGGTCAGGGGTCGGGCCTTTCGAGAGGAGGGAAGGGGAGGCAGGACCTTTTCCGGGCATTTTGGACCCTTTTCCTCGGCCTGTCTACGTCGTCTGGGGTCGAACAGGCGTCGACGCAGGACCTCTTTCAGATCCAAATCGGCCGTCAAAAAGTCCTCCTCGAACTGAGCCGCCCGAGCGATCAAATGCCCGTCCGGATCGAAGATCATGCCCTGACCGTCGAAGACCAACTCGTCCTGGCCGCCCACCAGATTGCAGTAAGCCACATAGGCCCGGTTATCCGCCGCCCGGGTGGAGAGCATCCGCTCCCGGTCCTCCCCCTTCCCCTGATAGTAGGGGGAGGCGGAGATGTTGATCAAGACCTCGGCCCCGCCCAAGGCGGCCTGGGCCTGGGGGGGACCGTCGGGATACCAAATGTCTTCACAGATGCTGACGCCGAAGACCATCTCCCCCAGCCGAAAGACCGGATTCTCTTTTCCGGCCTGAAAATAACGGTTTTCGTCAAAGACCCCGTAGTTGGGGAGATAGTGTTTGGCATAGACGCCGACCCTCTTCCCGTCGGCACAGACCAAGGCGGCGTTAAAGAGGTCGTCCGCCACCCAAACACCGCCGATCACCGCCGCCAGACCTTCGGTTTCCGGGATCAAACTGTCCAAGGTCTTTCGGGCGGCCTGGACGAAGTCCGGCTTCAAAAGCAAATCTTCCGGCGGATAACCGGTGACGGCCAATTCGGGGAAGACCACCAGATGGGCCCCTGCCCGACGGGCCTTGCGAATGCCCTCGATAATCCTTTTTCGGTTCCCTTGCAGGTCCCCGACGGTGACATTGATTTGAGCCAAAGCCAGGCGTAGGATCACGACCGTCCGTCCCTTCCAGAATTTCGGGGTATATCCCCTTCATCATACCTTTTTCCTGGGCCTTCGTCAAAAATAAAAAGAACGAACGGTTTCCCTTTTTTATGGCCGCCTCCGGACAAAGTTCCCCCCCTTTTTTCATCGCCTATCCCTTTTATTAACCAGGGATTAGACCCACGGGTTCGGCGGACGCCGGTTTTATTTTGAGAGGGCTTCGGAAAAAGTTTTAAACTTTTTAAGTCCATTAAATACTTGTCAAGAGAAAAGAGATCGTCTACAGTAAATGACCGAGAGGGTTCGGGGGAAAGACAAGAACAGTTGGATGGAAAGAACGGCCGATGGACACCTTCATTGCCCGGCAACCCATCTTCGATCTCGATCAAAAGGTGTTTGGTTACGAATTGCTCTTTCGTTCCGGCCTGAAAAATGTCTTCCAATACACGGATCCGGACTTAGCCACCTCGAAGGTCATCGTCAACAGTTTCTTCCTCTTAAACTTCCAGGCCTTGACGGCCGGTAAACGGGCCTTCATCAATGTCACGCGGGACATCCTGCTTAAGGAATTTCTTTTCCTTCTTCCGAAAGAACAGTTGGTCGTGGAGATCCTCGAAAATGTCCCGCCCGATGATGAAGTCGTCGCGGCCTGCGAAAAGCTCAAGGGGGCCGGCTATCTGTTGGCCATGGACGACTTTGTCTACCACGACCGCTACCTTCCCTTGTTGCGCTTGACCGACATCATCAAGGTTGATTTTTTGTCCACAGCCAAGGAGGTGCGGAAAGACCTGGTTAAGAAGCTGAAACCCTTGGGCGTCGCCTTTTTGGCCGAGAAGATCGAAACCCAGGACATGTTCGAAGAGGCCGTGGACCTCGGATATACCTATTGCCAAGGCTATTTTTTCAGCCGCCCCAAGATCGTCACCGGTAAGGATATCCCTGGATTCAAATTGAATTATTTGCGCCTGCTTCAAGAAATTCACCGGCCCGACCTGGATTTTGGAAAACTCGAAGAAATCATCCGCGGGGAGGTCTCCCTTTCCTATAAGCTGCTTCGTTATATCAATTCCCCTTTCTTCGGACGAAAAGACGAGATCTCCTCCTTGAAACAGGCCCTTTTGCTGTTGGGAGAAAAAGAAACCATCAAATGGCTGACCCTGGTCATCCTGGCCTCCATGGGGGAAGATAAACCCCAAGAGCTGGTCGCCCAATCCCTCTTCAGGGCCAAGTTCTGTGAGTCCCTCGCCCCTCTGGTCGGCCTCTTAAGCCAAAAAGAATCCCTCTTTCTTTTGGGGCTCTTTTCCATGATCGACGCCCTGTTGGATCGCCCGCTTCCTGAAATCCTTGCGGAAATCCCCATAGCCGAAGAGATCAAAGGGGCCCTCTTGGGAGAAAACAATCGGCTAAGAAAAGTCTTCCAATATGTCCTTTCTTACGAAAAGGGAGAGTGGAATACCTTGGCCGACATCGGACTCCGTGGGCTAAGCGATGAAAAGGTAAGCCGACTCTATTTGGAGGCCGTTCGTGGACTTTCTTTCACTCCCTAAGAGAGGCGGGAAAGATGGTGGGAGATGTTTTCCGGAAACTCTCTACACCCAATCCCTTTTTTTCATGATAGGATCATCCCCCAGAAAGTCGGCGGGAAGGAAGTGCAAGACTCGATGGGGAGAAAAACCATACCATTTTACCTTTACTTTCGGCTATAAGATGAGGATAACGAATCCTTAGGAAAAATTTCCGGAATAGGGGGAAAGGATTATGGACGGAACCGGAGCTTGCGGGGTCAATTGCCTGACTTGTAAACTTTTCGTCGACGGCCGCTGTAGTCCCTGCGGCTCCGGGACTTCGGAACAGGCGGCGAAAAAGCAGGCCGCCCAACTGCGGCTTATGGGCGGCGTTTGCCCTATCCTGAGCTGCGCCATCGACCGCAAGGTGGAATATTGCCTGCGGGATTGCAACAGCTTTCCCTGCCCCCATTTCCGCTTCGGCCCCTATCCTTACAGCGACGGTTTTTTGCAGATGCAGGTCCGGCGTCGAGGAGGCGACTCCGAAGGCCCGCCTAAATCCCAAGTCCATTGAGGTTTTCTATACCTCTCAAGGGATTTTCTTACGGGGCGGCTTTACGGCGAAGCATGAAAAGTTCGCCCTCTCCGATCATCCCTCCTCGCCTCAGGACGGATTTCCCTGCCTATCGGTTAGGACCAGCAGCCTCAGGGTCTGACCCTTATAGTTTCTGCCTCGTAAACAATACATGCGCGGCCCCCGGAGTCCGGCCTCCAGGATCATCCTTTCCCAGACCGCGGCCTTGGTTGAAAGGACGTCCCGAGGCTTCAACGGAAACAGAAAAAAATAGCCGCCCTCTGTTTCGGAGGATAGGACCCGTCGGATTTCCCCAAGGACCCGCGGCGGATCGGGGATGAGATCCAGCAAATGAATGCTGATGACCAAATCGGCCTGCCCCTTTTTGAGGGGAATATCCTCGACCTTGCCCACGGCAAAATGGATGTGGGCCACCCCCCTTTTTCCTGCCAGGCGAACCCCCTGTTTAATCATGGGCTTGGAAAAATCCAGACAAAAGACCCGGCTTTCAGGACAGCAATATTGGGATAGAAAGACCTCTTGCCAACACGACCCGGCCCCCAGACTGAGGATCCTCGGATGCCCTTCCAAGCGGCCTATGCGGTTGAGGAGGCGAAATCCGCGGTCCAAGCTTTTTCGGGAATATTCGGCCCAGGCGGGCGCCCAACTTTCCCAAAAATAGGGGTTTTCCAACTTCAGATCGGAAACCCCTTTGAATTTCTTCATGGTCCGCTCCAAGGCCTCCATCTCCTCCGGTTTCAGTTCCGGACCCAAGGTGTCTTCCAAGAATCGTTCCCAAATCTTTTCCGTTTCCGCCTGCCGGGTGGTCAAAGGAACGAATCGTTTGCCGAAAAAGGTCCCTTGGCGGGCCAATTTCAGGGATTCAACCTCCACCGCCTTTTCCGCCGTCATCCTTTAATCACCCCCAAGGGCTTCAGTCGGGCCACCTTGCGGGCAATATCGGCCTGATGAATGACCTCCACCACTTTGGCCACATCCTTGTAGGCCTCGGATATCTCCTCGACGATCGTTCCCTTTCCGGCCCCTTGAACGATGATCCCCCGCTCCTCCATCTCCCGGACCACCGACCGCCCTCGAGCCGCCTTGATGGCCGCCTGACGACTCATGACCCTCCCGGCCCCGTGGCAGGCGCTGCCGAAGGTCTCCCGCATGGCCCGCTCGGTACCGACCAGGACATAAGAATACCTGCCCATATCGCCGGGGATGAGCACCGGCTGGCCGTATTTCCGGTAGACGGCGGGGATTTGGGGATGATGGGGACCAAAGGCCCGCGTCGCCCCTTTGCGGTGGACGCAAAGCCGCCTTTTCCGGCCCTCCCATTCATGGTCCTCAAATTTGGCGATGTTGTGGCATAAATCATAGACCAGGGTCAACCCAAGGTCCTTGGGGCCCACATGCAAGACCCTTTCCAAGGTTTCCTGGACCCAATGGGTGATGATTTGCCGGTTGGCGAAGGCGAAATTGGCCGCCGCGGCCATGACCGCCAGATATTCCTTCCCCTCCGGAGAGGAAAGGGGGGCGCAACAAAGCTGCCGGTCCGGCAATTCGATACCGTACTTGGCCGTGACCGGGATCAGTTTTCGAACCGCCTCGTCACAGATCTGATGGCCCAATCCCCTGGAGCCGGTATGGACCATGACCGTCACCTGATCTTGGAAAAGACCGAATCCTTCGGCCGTAGCCGGGTCATAAACCGTCTCCACATAACCCACTTCAATAAAATGATTCCCAGAACCCAGGGTCCCCAACTGGTCCTTTCCCCGTTCCAGGGCCTTGGCGGAGACCCAGTCCGGCCTGGCCCCTTCTATGCAACCCCCTTCTTCGATCCGTTCCAGGTCTTCCTCGCTGCCGAAGCCCTCTTTGACGGCCCAGCGCGCCCCCAAGGTCAGGACTTTGTCCTGATCCCTGGGCGAGAGCTTAAAATCCTTGCGATGGGAACCGACACCGGAAGGGATGTTGCGAAACAGGGCGGCGACGATCTCTTTGATTTTGCCTTCGATGTCCTTGCGGCTCAACCCGGAGCGCAACAGGCGCACCCCTCAATTGATGTCATACCCGACCCCGCCGGGAGAAACCACCCCCTCCTCCAGATCGAAAGCGGCCACCCCCCCGATAGGAAAGCCGTAGCCCCAGTGGATGTCCGGCATGGCCAAGGAAGGGCCGACGATGCCCGGGAGCCAGGCCACATTGGCCACCTGATGCAGACTCTGGTCCTGCCGAAGATCGGGAATCATATCCTCAGTGACGAAGACCAGCCCGTCGGTCCGCATCTTTCCTTCCCGGGGGATGCGGAAGCGGCAATCGTCTATTTTTTCGATCTTGATTGGCTCACTCATCTCCTGCTCCTCTGAAAAAATTCGGCACTCAAAAAATCATCCTATGATGAAAAGGATTTAGGAGGACTCAAAAATGGCTGGGCACTTCTTGATAATCTGTTTGATGAACAGGTTCTTTACCCTGCCGATTGCTGGCGCATCTGTTCAGGCTTCTTTTACACATCAAAAATCACCCGGGCCTTCCATCCCCCCTTTGTTTCCTGAATCCGCAATTGATGGTAGGTGACGGCCTTGAAGACCTGCCTTAGGGGATGTTTCCCGGGTTTGAACCGCTCCCCCCGTCCGAAGGCTTCCAGGGTATCAGGGGTTAAGGCCAGCATCTGAAAATCTCCGAAAACAAGACCGCGCGTCTCGAACAAGAACAATAGTTCACTCAACCAGGCCACCAACAAGGCCTCCTGATCCGGTGCCGAAACAAGGATCCGTTTTTCCTCCCTAAGTTCAATATGAACCAGACCGATCATCAGATCGAAAAAGGCCCGACCGGCCTGAACGAAGAGGTCCGGCAGGTCTTTCCCTTTCACTTCCATGCCCAAGTCGGCCGTATGGGAGAGAATACGGTAAGAGATCCTGTTTGGGGATTTCTTCGAAGGAGAGCGAGAAGTCTTCACTATACCCCTTTCCATGTTCAACCCGGCCGACCCTCTATATCCAAGATTATAAAATCCTTACGGGAGGGTTGGCAAGAGCATTTGTCGGCCTGCGATACCCCTGTTTTAGAAAACAAAAGCCCACCCCAAGGGGGTGGGCCTTTTCCGATTTCCAGCCGCCCGACCGGCTTAATGCACGGAGGCGCTGTTGGGATCCAGTTTGACCGAGAGAGCGATCTTATAAAGCAGGGTCAATACCAAAAACCCGGTGGCCCAGACCCCCAAGGCGATGAAGACCTCGGGAACGGTCGGGGCGTATTCGACGACATGTTCGAGAGGGTTGGGCACGAAACCGGTGACCACCAGGGTCAGTCCTTTTTCGATCCATAGAGAGCCGAAAACACCGATACAGGCGGCCAAAAGCCAGGCATTTTTCCTGCGGGTCATGGGTAATATGAGGAGCAAGGCCGAAGCGATCCCGACCACGACCGAGATCCAGGTCCAGATCACATACTTGCCGTGCCCTTCCAAGCCGACGAAGAGGTAAGTGAAGGGATGTTTATGACCGGGGATATTGCTGTAATAGGCGGTGAACAGCTCCAACAAGACAAAGAAGATGCTGGCCAGCATGGCATAGGTGACGATGTTGCGCAGCTTGTTCAAGGCCTCTTGTCCGGCGTCAAACGGGGTCAACCGTCTGACCAACATGGCCAGGATGATCAGCAGGGCCGGACCGGCGGCAAAGGCCGATCCCAGAAAGCGGACGGCCATGATGGCCGTCAACCAGTAATGGCGGCCGGGCATACCAGCGTAGAGGAAGGCCGTAACGGTATGGATGCTGATGGCCCAGGGGATGGAGATATAGATCAAGGGCTTGACCCACTTGGGCGGGGCCACGGCCTTGCGCTCGGCGGTTAGGACGTTCCACCCGATGAAGAGGTTCAACAGCAGGTAACCGTTCAGGACGATAAAATCCCAAAAAAGGATGGAATTGGGAGTGGGATAGAGAATGATATTTAACAGTCGATTGGGATACCCGACATCCACGGTGACGAAGAGGATGCACATGACCACCGAAGCAATGGCCAGAAACTCGCCCAAAATGGTGATCTTGCCGAAGACCTGGACGTCGTGCAGGTAATAGGGCAAGACCAGCATAACCGCCGAGGCCGCCACCCCGACCAGGAAGGTGAATTGGGCGATGTAAAATCCCCAGGAGACGTCCCGGTTCATACCGGTGATCCCCAGTCCCTCGTTGTATTGATAGAGGTAACAGGCGAAGCCGATGCCGATCATGGCCAACAAAAACAACACCCAGGTGTAGTAGCCTTTGCTTCCTATCAGGGCCTTTTCGAACATAAGCACCTCAATTGGATAAATTCCGGGAACGAAGGCCGAAGGGAAAGGCGCGGCCGCCTGCCCCTTCTAACCCCCTGACCCCTGTCATTAAATCAAATAATAGACATTCGGCTGGGTCCCCAGATTGGGTTTGCGCCGAATCGAATAATTTTCCCTCAAAAGTTTCCGGACCTCCGAGTCGGGGTTGTCCAGGTCTCCGAAGGTCATGGCCCCGTTTGAGGCCTCGACGCAGGCGGGTAACTGTCCTTTGGCCAACCTTTCTTCACAAAAATTGCATTTCTCCACCACCCCTTTGGATCGGGTCGGATAATCGGGGTTGGTGATCTCTTTCAGGAAGCGCCTCGGATCCCGGAAATTGAAGCTCCGGGAGCCGTAGGGACAACCGGCCATGCAGAACCGGCAGCCGATGCAACGGTGATAATCCATCATGACGATCCCGTCGGGCCGTTTAAAGGTGGCCTTGGTGGGGCAGACCCGGACGCAGGGGGGATTGGTGCAGTGATTGCACATGACCAGAAAAAACTTTTGCTCGACCGGTTCGGGCAGGAATTGGTTCAAATCATCGGGAAAGGCGTTTTCATATTTTTCCTTCCAGATCCATTTGATCTCCTGCCTTTGGTTGGCCACCTTGGGGATATTGTGGGCCTTGACACAGGCGTCGATGACCTTTTGGAAATCCTCCGGCGCGTTGAACTTCCGCGTATCGATGACCATGGCCCATTTCTTGGCCTTCATCAAGGGCGGCCGGAGCTGGGCCTCCAGGGCCCCCGGCTTGAGGATCTCGAAGGCGGTCTTGCCCCCGAGGCCCCAGAGGGAGGCGATCCCGGCGATCCGTAAAAATTCTCTCCTATTCATACCCATCAGTTGGTCTCCTTCGGTGCATTATGACAATCCCAGCAGAAGGGTTTGACTTCCATGTAATTGTGACACTGGTCGCAGAATTTGGCCTTGTTGGAATGACAATTCATGCAGCCTTTCTGCAGACTCTTTTCGAAGACCCGACCGTCGGCCGTGGTCATTTGTCGGGAAAAATCCCCACGAACCACCTCCATGCGCCACTGGTCCAAAATCTTCATATGGGCGGTCTTCATCACTTCCTTGGGCTCGATGCACTTCTTCTCCGGCAGGGCCTGGATCACCGGTGTATCGATTTTCGGGTCCGGTTTGGGTGCGGCCTTCCCCAAGTTGTACCAAAGGGGAAAGGTGGCCAGAATGACAAAGACGATGATAATGGGAATGACCTTATTTTCGTCGTACATCATACTTCGCTGTCCTCCTCGGATTCTCCTCCTCCCAAGGGTTCGCCGCGTAAATTGGTGGTCCGCTCGATCTCCCCTTCCATGACCAGGGCGTTGGCCACCAATTCATGCACGCCGGTCACGTCCACCCCCGGCACCCAATATTCCATCAGAGTGGGCAGGGCGGCCCGGTCGATGGCGCAGATGTTGGCCAGCATATTGACGCCGTGCTTGTCCCGCACATACTTGACGGCGTTGGCCCGGGGGAACCCTCCGCGCATGCGCAGTTCCATGTTCTCGCCGGCGTTCAAGCCCGACCCGCTGCCGCAGCAAAAGGTCTGCTCCCGGATGGTCCCTTCGGGCATCTCAAAGAAATGGTTGCAGACGCTTTTGATCACATAGCGGGGCTCCTCGAAAAAGCCCATGCCCCGGGAGGTGTTGCAGGAATCGTGGAAGGTCACCCGCAAATGATCGTTCCGGGAGGGGTCCAGTTTCAGCTTACCGTTACGGATCAGATCGGCGGTGAACTCGATGATATGGACCATCTTGGTGGCCGTGGCGTTCTCGAATTTGGTGCCGGTGATGGGCGAGACCGGTTCCTCCAAAAAATCGGCCGGTCCGTTCATGGTCTCCATATACTGATTGACCACCCGCCACATGTGTCCGCATTCCCCGCCCAAAATCCACTTCACCCCCAAACGTTTGGCCTCGGCATAGATCTTGGCGTTAAGGCGCTTCATCATCTCATGGGAGGTGAAGAATCCGAAATTCCCCCCTTCGGAGGCGTAGGTGCTCCAGGTGTAATCCAGGCCGATCTCATGGAAAAGCATCAGATAACCCATGGCGGTGAAGGTACCCGGATCGGCGAAGACGTCCCCGGAAGGGGTGACGAAAAGGATCTCCGCCCCCTTGCGGTTAAAGGTCGGTTCCGGCCGAATGCCGGTGATCCCCTCGATCTCATCGAGAAAGAATTCGATCATGTCCTTGAAGGCATGGGGTTCGATGCCCAGGTGGTTTCCTTTGCGGAAACAGTTGGCCACCGGCCCGGCGATCCAGTCGGTGTTCAACCCCAGCAGATTGAGCAATTCCCGACCGATGATGGTGATCTCCGCCGTATCGATGCCGTAGGGACAAAAGACCGAACAGCGGCGGCACTCGGTGCATTGAAAGAAATAATACCACCATTCCTTGAGGACGTCCTCGTTCAGCTCGCGGGCCCCGACCATCTTGCGGAAGATCTTTCCGGCCGTAGTGAATTCCCGCCGATAGACCGAGCGGAGCAGTTCCGCCCGGAGGACCGGCATGTTCTTCGGGTCTCCGGATCCGATGAAAAAGTGGCACTTGTCGGCGCAGGCCCCGCAACGGACGCAGATGTCCATGAAGATGTGAAAGGTCCGAAAACGGCTGATCCGCTCGCGGATCCCTTCGATGATGATCGCCTTCCACTCCGGGGGCAGCTTCCAGTCATCATCCAGGGGGTTCCAGACGCGGGGAAAAGGCATGCCCACCGCCTCCAGGTTCTTCGGTTGGGCGGCATAGCAATACATCCCCGGCCGGATCTCGGCCTTGGTGTTCATCCATCCCTTAAAGAAGGGAGGGGTATGCTTGATCTGGACGAGTTCTTCAGCAGGAGGTACGTTTTTGACGGCCATGGTTACTCCTTCTCCACAGGGATTCCGGCTTCAATCATCTTTTCCCGGAATTCCTCTTCGTATTCTTCATAGGTATGGACCTTGACCGGGTAATTCCAGGGGTTGACATGGCGGACGAAGCGGTTGTTGTTGGCCATATTGCGGGTGGGGCTCAAGAAGATCCCGGCCATATGGACCAGCTTACTGAAGGGGAAATAGGCGAAAAGGCAACAGACCAGGAAGAGATGCATGTAAAAAAGGACCCCAATCCCCTTGGGCAGGACGGGATGAAAAGTAACCAGTCCGAGCATCATCTCCTTGACGCTGACCACATCCACCTTCAACAAATAGCGCATCAAGATGCCGGTGGTGGCGATGCCGATGATCAAAAAAAGGGGGAAATAATCGGTGGGCAGGGAAATGTAACGCACCGTGGGGATGTAGACCCTCCTCAGGAAGAGATAGGCGGCCGCGGCCAATAGGACCACCCCGCTTAAATACATGCCGGGCAGCATCAAACCGGGCAGGGGGCCGATCCCAACCTGCATGAAGGAATCCAGGGACTCGATGAGGGTGACGAAACCCGGCACCGGTTGGGTGAAAAACCGCAGATGCCGGATCAACACCACGGCGAAAGCATAATGGAAAAGGATGGCCGAAAGCCACAGCCACTTTTCCCATTCATAGGTGACCCTCGGCCCTTCCCGGAATTCCATGGTTGAGTTCCGGAACAAGGAACGGAAAAGGAGGACCTCCAGGAGCATGCGGAAAAAGACCCCGGCGGCGCCGGCCGGGTTTTCCATCTTGCTGTGTTTGATCCAGGGGAAGGATTTTTGCTGGCCGGCGGTGGTGGGGATGCGGAAGGGGACAGGGGAAAAGGACCACAAGAGGATTCGCCCCACCACCCCTACCAGAAAGATGGTCATGGCCGTATAGGGGATGATCACCCCGAAGACCAACTGGAGATCGGCCACCTTAATCCCGATAAAAGGGATAAAGGCCAAAACCAGAACCGTAACGAAGGATAGGATGATGCCCAAGATGAAATTCATGAACCGTTACCTCTCCTTGAAAAATTTCGGATGGCGGAGGGAGGACCATCCCTTGCTGCATCATGGACCCCCATGAGCCCGATTACGAAATCCGAAATCGAAAATCGATAATTATATCGGCGTTTCCGGACCGTCTTGCACCAACAGTCCCGCCCTTTTTAACAGACCCACGGTGCGTTTTTGGAGCTCGTTGGCCTTTAAGTCATAGATCTTTTCCCGGCAGAGCATGAAGACATCGAAGGCCAAAAGGGTCAAGGCATCCACCCGGGATTCCCAATCCAACAGGGCCTTACCGATGCGGTTTTGCCGGATCTCTTCCTCCAGTTCCTCCCGAACCACTTCCTTCAACAGCAAAATAAAAATCACCGCCTGAGAGGCGGTGAAATCTTGAACGGCCCGAATGCGGACGATATTGTCCACATTGGACCGCAGCGACTCGATCTCCACCCCTTGGATTAACCCGTTCAGCAACGCCTCCAATTCCTGAAAAAGGATATGACCCACCGGGTTGGCGAAGCGGTTCTTTCTGCTCTTTAAAAAGACGGCGGTTTCTTCGGGGTAGGTCCGAATGACCCGATCGAACCATTTTTCGCAAATGGCCGACCTTCTTTCGGATAAGATTTTTTCCAGACTCATGGCCGTTGAATGCCGCCCATGACGGAAATACGGTCTTCGTCCTGCATTTGACGGATTTCAGATTGCGGGACATTGATCCCCCGCCGCACCCATACCGGTTCCATCCGGTGGTTTCCGAAGTTCCGCAATCCGAAATCCGAAACGCCTATTTTCCCGTCGTGGGCGACTTGAGTGCTTTTAGACGCACCCGGTCGGCTTGGGGAGGCCGGCCATCTTACAGGCCCCTTTACCCGGTCCGGAGGGGAACAGCTCGTAGATGTATTTCAGTTTGAAGCCGGTGACCTTGGACAGGATCCGGACCATCGGGGCGATCCCGTTCTTCCGGTAGTAGTCCTGGAGGATATTGATGACCTTCCAGTGTTCTTCGGTCAGCTCCTGGATCCCTTCCTGTTCCTTGACGTACTCCACCCACTCCTTGCTCCAGTTTTTGAAGTCGTCGATGAAACCGTCTTCGTCTACGTTGAAGGTTTTCCCTTTGTATTCTACCGTCGGCATGTCTACTCCTCCTCAGAAAAGTTTTCTTTGTGGCCACAATAATTGACCTATTTTCTCTAAAATGTCAAGGGGATTTTGTACCTTTTTCCCGTTCCGAAGGTCACTTTTCTTCACTCTAAGGGCCCTTAAAAACCGCTCCTTATTCTTTAGCCTTCCGCCGGTCACGGCCGTAGGTCCGCGCCGCATGAACCAAGGCCGGCGCCCATTCCGGGGTCCCCAAGGCATGGAGGTGGGTATAGGCGGCCAGGACGTTCTTATGGACCAATCCGTCCCCTTTCCCGTCCAGCCCCGTCCCTTTGATCATCCGAAAAACCGGCGCCAGGTCGGATGGGCCCCCCTGGATCCGGGAATAATGGAATTCATGCCCCCGAATCTTTTTTCCCGGCGGAAAAAACGGATTTTCCCCGATTACCTGCACCTGGGTATATCCATGGCCTTGGGGCCTCTTCTCCAGGATGAATTTCAAAGGGAAGACCCCGACCATTGGATAGGTGCGTCCTTGGTATTCCAAGGCCTTTCCCAGATACATCAGGCCGCCGCATTCGGCGTAAACGGGGAGGCCGTCTTCCACGGCCTTGTTCAACGCCCTGCGAAAGGATCGGTTTCGGGCGAGCAATACGGCCTGGGTTTCCGGAAATCCGCCTCCGATATACAACCCATCCAATTCCTTGGGAAAATCGCCTCGCAAGGCATCCAGAAACTTCAACCGGGCCCCGGCCCTCTCCAAGGCCTCCAAATTTTCCGGATAATAAAACTGAAAGGCCCGATCTTCAATCACCCCGATGATGGGGTCTTCTCCACCGCCTCGGGAGAAAAACTTCTCTCCCTTCAGAGAACGGATGGCTCGCAAAGGGGAGGCGCCCTGAGCAATAGCTTTTAAACCTTCCAGGTCCAGGTAATCCTCGGCCAGCCGCCGGGCCGTTTCAACGGCCTTCATGGTCTCCGGATGTTCGGGTACCGGAAGGAGCCCCAGATGTCGCTCCGGAAAAGTAGTGGAGGGCAGACGGGGAACGGCGCCAAACACCGGAAGCCTTGTGTACTCCTCCACCGCCTTGCGGGTGACCTGTTCGTGCCTTGCCCCGGCCAGGTTGTTTAAGATCACCCCCCTTAAATCCAGGTCCGGGTCCAAGGTCCGGCACCCCAGGACCATGGCCGCCACCGTACGGGTGGTCTTGGTACAGTCCACCACCAGGATTACCGGGGCCTTCAAGGCCTTGGCCGTTTGGGCCGTACTGAAGGTCCCGTGAGGGTCGATCCCGTCAAAGAGACCCCGATTCCCTTCGATGATCGAGAAGGAACCGGCCCTTTGCCTAAAAGACCGAATCACCTCCCTTTTACCCATCAAGAACGGGTCCAAATTAAAACACGGGTGGTCGGCCGCCTTGGCCAACCACCCGGAGTCAATATAATCCGGTCCTTTTTTGAAAGGAACGACCTCAAGGCCCTGGGCCTTCCAAGAGGCCAGTATCCCCATGGTCATAACGGTTTTACCGGACCCCCCCCTAAGGGAGGCGATCATCAATCGGGAAAGACTCATGGAAAGGCGCCCAGGCACCGATCCCGGAGACGCGTTCCCCTGCCCCGGGTCGTCCTTTTATGCCTCCCCTCCTCCTTCCCCTTCTTCGGCGGCGGCCTGTTTTCCGGCCCCCTTCAATCCGTAAAGGGTGGTGCTGCCGCTGGACCAATACTCCAACATGCCCTGGGCAACCATTTCGTTGACCAGCTTGTTCACATCCCGGGGTTTCCAATCCGGGAGCATGGCGTAAAAATCTTTGAGATAAAATTTGGACTTGCCTTTTTTCTTTTCCAAGCCTTCGATGATCACCTTTTGGGCTTCGGCTTTCTCCATGGTGTTCCCCTTTGTTGAAAATAAATGGTTTTGGGGACCGGATGGGACTTATGGCGCACCTCCTTCCGGCCCCCGCATGCATTAATAAAGGCGCGGCGGGGTCCTTCTCCGCCGCACCGGCTCCCCACTTAATCGGTAAACTTGAATTGGGTGCTCTGCCTCCAGGTGTAATAGGCCGGATCGCGGAAGTCGTCGATCAGGTGATGGGTGAAGGGCAGACCGGTCAATTCAAAGAATTTTTCCCACCCGATCCGCTCGGCCCATTCGCCCACTCTTTCGTATTTCCGGGCATTGGCCGCATAGACCTCGACGATCTTCCGGATACAGGCCGTGGTCTCGGGCCAACGGGGCGGATTGTTGGGCAGAAAGGCCACGACGACCTTGGAGAACTTGGGGGTACTGATCCGGTTGGAAACCTTGCCGCCGACCATGATGACGATCCCGTCCCCTTCGCTGTCGGCCAAGGGCATGGCCGGACACATGGTGTAGCAGTTGCCGCAGAACATACAACGGTCCACATTCACTTCCACGGCCTGGCGGGTCTCCCCTTCGTATTCCACTTTTTTAGGCTTGATGGCCGCCGTCGGGCAAGCGGCGATGGCCAAGGGGATCTCGCAGACCTTGTCGATCACTTCATAGTCGATCATCGGCGGCTTGCGGTGATAGCCCAAGATGGCGATGTCCGAGCAATGGACGGCCCCGCACATGTTCAGGCAGCAGGCCAGGGAGATGCGGACGTGCGCCGGCATGCGCATATTGGTGAATTCGTCAAAAAGCTCGTCCATGACCGCCTTGACCACGCCGGAGGCGTCCGTGGCCGGGGTATGGCAGTGGATCCAACCCTGGGTGTGGACGATGTTGGTGATACCGGCGCCGGTCCCGCCGATGGGGAACTTGTACCCCCCGCCGGGTTGCCTGCGGCTCAACAGGTCCTTTTTCAAGGGCTCGAGCTTGGATTCGTCGTCCACCATGAATTCGATGTTGTTGCGGGTGGTGAAGCGGACATAGCCGCCGCAATGCTTATCGGCGATCTCGCAGATCTCCCGGATATGGGAGACGCTCATCAACCGGGCCCCGCCGACGCGGACGGTAAAGACCTTGTCGCCGCTTTCGGCCACGTGGACCAAAACGCCCGGTTCCAGGATTTCATGATAAGCCCATTTGCCGAAATTTTTCTTGATCACCGGAGGAAGGAATTCCTCGTAGTGTTTCGGACCGATATCGGTGATTCTATCCTTTAACGGATTAGCCGGATCGTAAGGCATCGGTAGTTACCTCCTATCTCTGATGATACTTGCGGTATTCTTTGATGTCCCGCTGGAAGCCGCCCGGAACCTCTTCTTCTTTCCAGAAGATATAGGGGTTGGTCCGAGGTTCCTTGACCATCTGCGGGATGGGTTCAAGGCCGGTCACTTCCAAAAGTTTCTGGAATCCCTGCCTCTTGATCAATTCCCCGAGGCGTTCCCGGTTCTTGCCTTCTTCCATCCACCAATCCCAAATCTTTTCGATGATTTCCTTGATTTCCGTGTAAGGCGGCTCGACCTTGATGAAGGGGACCAAAAGAGAGCTCATCTGGGCCCCGTCGAGAATGGGGGCCTTGGCCCCGACCAGGATAGACAGGCCGCGGTCGTTACCGATCCTCAAGGCCCTGGGCATAACATTAATGCAGTGCATGCAGCGGGTGCACTCTTTGTTGTTGATGGTCAGGGTCTTGCCGTCCCAATACATACATTTGGTCGGGCAAAGGTCAATGACCTCTTTTTGGATGTCAAAAGGACCCCAGTCGCGGCCGCTGTGGGCCCCGGCATTGGGTTTCAGCTCCCCGGCCACATAAGCGGCTACGGCCTTTTGATCGATGCGGATGTCGTCCCGCCAGGTGCCGATGAAGGACATGTCGGCCCGGGCGATAGAGGCCACGCACCCGTTGGGACAGCCGTCGAACTTAAATTTAAATTTATAGGGAAAAGCCGGACGATGGAGATAATCCTGATATTCCATGGTCAGGTCGTAGCAAAGGGCCTGGGTGTCGTAACAGGCGTATTCACAGCGGGACATACCCAAACAGTCGGAGGGGGTGCGCAGATTCGACCCCGAGCCGCCCAGGTCCTGCCCCAGATTATGGGTCAATTCCCAGAAAATCTCTTCCAACTGAGGGGTTTGGGTCCCGAGAAGGATGATGTCTCCCGTGGAACCGTGCATATTGGTCAGACCGCTGCCTCTTCTTTCCCAAAGGTCGCAGATCTTTTCCAGGTATTCTGTGGTGTAATATTTCCCGCCCGGTTGATTGACCCGCATGGTATGGAAATGGGCCACGCCGGGAAACATCTCCGGTTGATCGCAGTAACGGCCGATCACGCCTCCACCGTACCCGAAGACGCCGACGATCCCACCGTGTTTCCAATGGGTCCGTTTGTGGTTATAGGTCAGTTCCATTACCCCCAAAATGTCCTCACAGACATCCTGGGGGATCTGATACTCGATGCCTCTTTCGTTCTTGGCCCGGGATTCCGCCTCGCGTTTGATATCGCTGACAAAACTCGGCCAAGGCCCGCTTTCCAATTGATCCAGCAGGGGTGTCTTATGCTTCATCAGTATAACCTCCCATTTTTTCTAATCTTCAACTTATTGTTAAAAATTAATAACTTCCATCGGCCCCTTGAGGGCTTAAGCTATGGACCACCACCTCCTCCCATACTTCCATAAATAACCCAATTTCTTCAATTGAGTGATGTCCTTAGGATGGAATGAAAAGGTTTTTTAACCAATTTTTATCGTTAAAATTTTTCTTATTCGACCTCAAAAAGAAGAAGAAAGTGAAAAAAAAGACAAAATAAGTCTATAGAATATTATTTCTCTATTTGTCAACTAAAAAACTGGCGACATAAAGATATAAGGATTATCAGGGGAAGTCTTCTCTTAGATTTTGTCGGCCTTCCCTTTCAGGAAAAGGCCCCGGACCCCTTGGACATGGGCCCTAAGGTTTTCCCTTATTACAGGCAGGTCAGGGGCTTGGGGATCATATGAATCCAGGAGCTGGGAAAACCTTTCCTCCAGCTCTTTGAGGGACAGGCGGGCCCCTTCTTTCAAGAATCCTTTAAGGAAGGACGAGGTAATTTCCCCGGCCTCGACCTTGGTCTCCAAGGCCTCGAGAAAGCCCTGCCAGGTGGCCGTGAGGCTATGATCATCGGCCCAGATCGTTTCCCCGGTACCATCCAAACGATCCAGCCTCATCCGCAGGGAGAGGTTTAAAAAAAAGAAGAAGAGGGCTTCCACGGGATCGGCCTCTCCCGGTTCGATAAGGGGCCCGTATTTCCGGGCGCTGATCAATCGGACCTCCACCTTTTGCCCTTCGATACGGGCCACAAAATCACCGGCCCCGTGATGCCAGGGATAGATCTGCTCATAGGTGCGGGGGTCATAATAACAGGTCAAGATCTTCGTCCCTTGGGCGAAGACCTTTTCTTCTTCGACCTTGGTCAGAAAACGGGCCCCTTGTCCGCCGTCCCAAAGACGTAACCGCCTTTGCCCCTTTTGGGGGGCAAGGGACCAATGAAATTCATGAAAGCCGTCGAACCATTCGGCCAAAAAATATACCAAAGCCCCCTTGGGGTCCGGGGCCGGGGGTGAAGGAAAAAGGGGGGTCACAGGGGCGTTATACACCCTGGGCAAATAGGGATAGGGGTATTTCCGCTCTAAATGGGTCAGGGTCCTAACTTCTTGAGGGAGAAGGACCCGGCCCCAATCGGTCAGGGCCGCGTTCAGGACGAACCGAAAGGTCTCTTCTCCGGCCAGGACCTCTACCCGGGCCGGGTGATAAAAGTTGCCGTGTTTTTCGGCGATGATCCGAAGGGCTTTCACGGCCTCGGGCCTGGTTCGTCGGCCCTTTTTCCGGCGGAGGATTTCCTTTATGATGGCAAAACCATCCCGGGAGAGTTCTCGCTCTACGGCCTGAAAATAGCTTCGATAGGTCCACGAAGGATGCCCCGATCCGGAAAGGTCCGGACGCCCCAAGGGGATGGGGAGATCGAACAAGTCCTCATCGGCCCGATCATCGGGTTTAAAGGCAAACCCCCAGGTAACGACCGGCTCGATCCCTAAGGTCCTTCCCCGGGGGTTATTGACCTTTCCCTTCACCACCGGTCCGATATGGAGCGATCATTTCCAGGAAACGGGGATCCACGGAAAACCCATGGGCCAAGGCCTGATCCACATGGTAGGCCGCGGTCTGGTATTCCCCTTTTTCGAACAAGGCCAAGGCCAGGTTGTTATGGGCCACGGCAAAGGTGGGGGCCAGGGAAAGGACTTTTTCCGAGGCGGTGATGCTGTCGTCCAAACGACCTTGCATGTAATAGGCGCTGGCCAACGTGGCCCAGGCCTGAACGAACTGAGGGTTGAGGGATACGGCCTTTTCCAAGGATTCCACGGCCGCCTCCACCTCTCCTTGTTGCAGATAGGCAAAGCCCAGGTTACCGTAAGGAACGGAAAACCGAGGTCTGATCTTGATCGCCGCCCGGTTCATTTGGATGCAGCCCTCCAGGTCTCCACGCTGAAAGAATATCCCGCCCAAGTCCACATAGGCCTCGGCCAGGCTTGGGCTGTGTTCGATGGCTTCTTGCAGCTCTTGGACGGCTTCGTCCCACTTCCCCAGCTTGATCAGGGCCACCCCTAAATTGTAATGGGTGGTGCCGCAATCGGGATTGCGGGCCAAGGCCGCCCTTAATTCGGCCACATATTCTTCGGTGGTTTGTGCCTTGGGTGATAATCTACTCATGGCCGCCTCTTTTCTTTTTTATTTCATGACCAAGGTGCGGATAGGGTCATAATTCCTGGTCCATCCTTTCCGGCCTCTCCCGAATCCAGCGAAGGATCCCGAAAAGGACGGCCTCAAGGTCTGTAAGGTCTTGGGTCAAGATCTGATAAAGTTCTTCAGGGGAAATTTCTTGATAATAATGGACCAACCGATTTCGGTAGCCGGCCATTTTCAGCGCCTTTTGCCCCTCCTCTTCGGTCAAAACCTTCTCCTGGACCAAGGCCCGGGCGATTTCTTTATACTCGCTCACCGCCCGCCCGAATCCTTTTCCCAGGACATGACGGCCCAAATCAAAAAGGGCCTCCAGCCCGCGACGCAAATACGATTCGGCGGCAGCGGCGTTACGGGAATCCCCCAAAAAAGCCTGGAGATGACCTAAAGGAAGGGCCCTCAAGGCCTTGAGCATATCTTTGATCCAGGCGCTTTTTTGGGCGACCACTTTCGCCCTGAGTGGGGATGGAGTCATCTTGTTCCGCCTTCAAGGAGCATTCTCCGCCGTTCCCGTTCGAAATAGGCCAGGTCCCCGGCCCGCCTCAAGACATACAATTCGTCCTCCGCTTGTCGATCGGGATCGGCGGAATAAAGCAATTCTCCTTTGACGATTTCCAAAGCCAAAAAAGGTTCAGCCTCGGAAAGAATCACCAAATCCACCCGCTTGACCTGAAAGAGGTCTTCCAAGGCCTGGGCCATCTCCACCTTCTCCTGCAAGGTGAAGGTCCTCCCTTCCCGCCCCTGTACGGCCATATCGAGATCGGAATCCGGATGGGCCGGGGCAAACGAAAGACCCCGAACCCGTGCAACCGTTTCTTCGGCCCGACTGCCGAAGACATAAATGTCTCGGAGGTCGTAGCGTTTGGCCAAATCGGCCAAGGCGGATGGATAAGGGCTGTTCTTCATAGAACGTCCGGAAACTAGAAAGAAGCCCCACCGCTGAAACCCTTCTTCGGCCGGTTTCTCTTCCTGCTCAGCTCATTATAGTACGGACCCGGTGGGTGATGTCTATAACCGTTTGAACCTATTACTAAAGGTCGCTTTTTTTCAGTTCTTTCTCATACCAGAGGGCGAAGGCGTACATCCCTAAATACCGCTCGTCTTCGTTGACCAGGCCCTTGCACATCTCCCAGGCCCCTTCGCCGAAGGCGTTGCTGTAGTTTGGAGATTCCCAGGAAGCCAAAAAGGCCCGGGTCAGGTCCAAGGCCGTTCGGTTCAATCGGCCCCTGCGCAAATCAATCGGGTCATTGGGCTGCATAAAGGGGTCCCAGTTTTCATAGCCCTTTTTCAGGATTCGGGCCTGATTCTTGGGAGACATCCCTTCAAAAATGGCCCTCTTGCGTGCTTCTTCCTCCGGTGTCAATTTGGCCATTTTCCCCTCCTTCTGCGCTGAAACCTTTCCTTATCCCCTTCCCCATCCGTTACAGCCCGAAATATTCCTCGTCGTAATCGGTCAATAGGGCCGTGGACAGGGGAATCCATCGCCTTTCCAAAGGGGAACCCGCCGCCCCGATTTCCTTGAGGAGTTCTCGGGAGAATTCCTGCAACCGATCGTTGATGGCATCGAGATAAATGGTCGGATACGATCGCCCTTCTTGAAAACCCGACAGCCCGCAGGTACGGGCGCGACCCCGGACGGCCGTGGGGACCCCATAGACACGGCAGGTAAGGGGGCGACAGGCATACAGGTCACACAAACGGTTTTCATTGAGCAGGGGACAGGCGATGCGCTCCCGCGACAGGGCGGCCAAGACCTCTTCTTCATCAACGGCGTTTTGCGAAAGTTCCTTATACAGCCTCCGCTTCAATCGGTAGGCCTGTCGGTCGGCCCGGTCGGCCCGCTCAAGGATGACCTCCACCTCCCTTTTCTCCAGCCTTTCATGAAAGCGGTGGTTGAGGTAAACGGCCTCGATCAAGGAGAGGTCAAAGACGGCGTAACAACAATCGCAGCACCCACGGTCGCAGCGGACCTCCTTTGGATAGGCCTGTCGGATCCGGGCCACGCCCTTATCCACTTCCCGGACCCAGGCCTCATACCGGTTGAAGATATTTGAAAAATCCAGCATGATTCTTTCCTGATCCCAGTATTTATCCCCCTTCCCCGAAACCTCGGGGGATACCCTACGCCTCCGTAGGATGGTCCTTTTTTTGATCTTCAAGGAGGCAGCTCAACCGCTCCAAGTTGTCCCGGGCGAAATCCAGGGTAGGGTCCAATTCCAGGGCCATGCGATAGAGATGGACGGCTTCAGCATAAAAACCCAATTCCCGTAAATTGGAAGCGATATTGGCGTAGTCGATCCCTGAACCGGGGTCGATCTCTATGGCCCGTTCAAAGGCCTCGATGGCCTTGTGATGTTCCTTCAATTTAAAGTAACAAAACCCCAGGACATTGTAAATCTCTTTTTGGCCGGCATTCCACCGGGCGGCCTGTTGCAAATAGGGTAGGGCCTCCTCGTACCTTTCCCTATCTTTCAAGCAGACCCCGATATGGCAATAAATACTGCTCAGATCGATTTCCCTTGGATGCAAGGTCAGGGCCTTTTGAAAACAGTCCATGGCCTCTTCCGGACGTTCCATCCGTTCCAAGGCGTATCCGAGGAAAAACCAGACCTCATAGCGGTCCGGAAAGAGGGCGGCCATCTTTCGGAGATGGGTCACGGCCTCTTCCACATCTTCCATCAAGGAAACGATCTTGGCCAGGTGAAAGAGCACACCCGTATGACGGGTGCGGTCCCGGAAGTGGGCCCCGGGAATGATGACATAGACGGCCGGGATCTTGAGTCCTGGATGGGTGACATCCACGACCAAAACCTCCAAGCCCTCCCGGGCCAGGGCGCTGACGCAGGATTCGATCTCCCTCTTAATGTTCGGATGGCTTACATCCGGCAGGGAGGAAATGGGCACGGTCTTGGAATCGACCATCAAATATTGGGCCTCTTCCAGACGGCGGTACTTGGGCAGGGTGGGCCGGTATTGGGTGCGGTGGATGAAGTCGCCGGCCAATTGGGCGATTTCGGTTACAGCCCGAATCAAGGACTTTTCCGGATGGGGGGTGGTCCCGGCGGTAAAAACGATCTCGCTTTTTTCCGGAAAGGTGGACGGGTCATAGGCCAGGGCCCCTACCGTGGGGATGCCGGTTTTAAGGGAGAAGTCTTTTAAAAACAATTTGATACCCGCCAAGTGGAACTTATCTATTAAGGCCTTGGCCGCCGGATCCTTGACCGAGGCCGGATCGATGGTCGGGGTGAGGAGATGATCGTTGCTGATCACCGATGAGACATGGCGTTCCACCACCTCGCACAGTCCTTGCAGGACGGCCTCCTCCAAGGTATTGCCGGCCGAGGGACCGTTGTATTCATGGATGAGATAAAACCAGTCGATGGGGACCCACTGGTCCTTGTTTCTCGTCAAATTGCGGGCCGGCACCCAGGCCAGGGGGATTTCCTCAAGGAGCGGGGAGAGTTTCTCCAAGTCGCCGCTTCGGTCGTAAAAGGCCAGAGCCAGGTATTTCTGCTCCAGGGCCTCTTCCCCCAGGTCCCGATAGTTGGCTTCCCGAAAAGGGCGGCCCTTGATAAAGGAAAAAAAGCTGAAGCGCTCCACTAGTTCCATGAGGGCGCTCGCTTCGGCCTGTTCCGGCGTCCCCCCTTTGCCCATTTGTTTTTGTGTGCCGATGATCTTAACCGCCTCCTGTCCGCAGCGGCTGATATACACCGGGATCCCCAAGCGGCCGCTGTCGATGCGGACCGTTTCCTTGAGGATGTCCAGGTCCACCGTTTTCAACAAGGACCGGACCTTGTCAATCGTCTCGGACGGGGACTGCGCCTTATCCTGGTCGTATGTATAGGTCTTGAAGCAATCCTTCAAGACGATCCCTGAAGAGGGCATGGGTTTCTCCTCCTTTTCCCTTGAAATGCCCGAGGGGGCATATTATATTTTCGATGGTAAAGACCTTGCCTTTTTAAACCATGGAACCGAAAGATTTCGTCCCAATCGGAGAGATCCAACTCAGGGCCGATGATGAGGCCTCCCGGACCGTCATCCTCAAGGAAACGGCCGAGGCCGATTCCTCTTTGACCATGATCGTGGGCGAATCGGAATTCTTGGCCTTGGCCAAGGAAAAGGGTTTGGTCCGGACCCCGCGCCCCCTCACCCATGAATTGTATCTGCACCTTTTATCGGATACGGACATCCGCTTTATCCGAGTGGAGATCCACGACCTCCGGGAACAGGCCTATTTGGCGGCCGTAGTCTACCGCAGAGGAGAAGAAGAAAAAAGGGCCGACGCCCGTCCCAGCGACGCCCTGGCCTTGGCCCTCCACAAAGGAATTCCCGTCTGGGTCCGGAAGAACCTTCTCCGCCGGGAATTGACGCCGGAGAAAATCAGCGCCTTTCGGGACCTGATCCGGACGGTCAAATTCTAAGCCCTTTTTCACCCTTCGCACTCTTCATCGGTCTTTTTCTCGGTAAAAGGCGACAAACCACCGGACGATCTTCTTTGCGGCCACGCCCGCCCCGTTCCCCCTCCAAAGACGGCCGCCCAAGGGTGGGCGGAAAGGGGCCAAGACCTTTTCCCAACGCCCCTCGTAGAGATCCTTTTGGGAAAGATATTGATGGGGCAGCCCCGTCTTGATCGCCTTAACCAAGATGGCATATTCGGGAAAGTCCCCTCGATCGCAATAGACCATGGGGACCTTGTGGGCCAGGCAATCGGAGACGATGCCGTATCCCGGTTTGGTCAGGACGAAATCCGCACCCCGGACCAAATCAATAAATGAAAGGCCCTTCCCCTTTACCTTTCGAAAGGCCGGCCCTTCCCAGTGCAAGGGTTCCCGGATCAAAAAAAGACACCTGGAAGACAGGGCGTTGATCTCCTTCAGGGCTCGGGAAGACAAGGAAAGGTGGCTGAAGGCAACGAGGCCGATCTTTCGATCCTTGGGGAGGTTCAAAAGGCGGCGGATCTCCATCTTCTTCATGGAAGACCTTCTAAGGACAAGAGGAATATCCTCCACCCGAGGAAAGGCCTTCATCGGCCCATGGAAGGGAAGGCGGAGCAACACGCCGGCCCGACGATAATAGGGCCGAATCGCCCGGACCACAAAGCTCCATCTTTCGTCTTTTTTCGCGTAATGGGCGTAGATCCAGTCCCAGGAAAAATTGCCTACCGCCGCAGAAGGAAGGCCCGCCCTAAAGGCCGCCTCCAAGGGCAGGAAGGGGATGTCGCAGACCACCCCGTTCACTTTATTTCTCAAAAGAAAATCCTTTTCTTTTTCGATCCGCTCTTCGGCCGAATCCAACAAGGCCGTCACCTCTTTATAGGTCTTTTCCAGATCAAAACGGAGGTTGTCGGTCTGGACCAGCCCTACATCAAACCCTTCCGGCAGGACCCTTATGCCCTCTTTCCCCCCGTCGCGAAAAAGAAAAGGGGGGCAAAGGGTCTTGATCAGAACGGTGCACCCCAGGTCCTTCAACCCCCGGATGACCGGGACCGAACGGACGGCATGGCCGTAACCGTGTCCGGATATGTAGTAGCCTATCTTCATCGCCTTCAGGAAAGGCCGTCCCCTTTCAGACCACACCCGAATCCGTTATTTTCCCTTGGCCTCGTTCCACCCGTCGGGATATAATGCAGCCGGTTACGGTATCCCTGTCCCTTCGGAGCCTTTTCCCCATGAAAAGCATTGCTTGGGTTTGCCTCTTTGTTTTCTTTTGTTGGGCGCCTCTTCTTGCGCCCTTTTCCCTGGAGGCCGAAGAAACGCCTCGATTCATGCTCCAGACCTCGGCCTTCCCCTCCCAAGAAGCCGCCCGCAAGGAAATCGAACGCCTCAAGTCCCATGGGGTGATGGCCCGGTATTTGGTCAAGGAAGACCCCCGGGGGAACAAATGGTATGCCGTCTACATCAACCTCTATCCCGATCGGGAAGAGGCGGCCCAAGAAGGGAACCGCCTTATCCAAGCGGGGATCATCCGCAATTTCTTCATCTTTCCCTACCAGGGAACCCAGAAAGGGGCCCGAGAGGCCGAGGCCTTGGAACGGTCCTCCAGAAAAGACAAACACCGGGCCGCCCCTTCTCTGAAGAAGGCCAAATCCCTTGCCGATATAGGGCCTCTCTCCTTCGGCCCGGTCCTCATCAAAGAAGAGGAGTCCCATATCCTCATGACCGTCGGCCTTTCCCGACGGATCACCCCCAAGGTCACAACCCAAAAAGATGAGGCCTACTCCCGCCTCTTCGTCACATTTCCCGCCGAAAACAAAGTCCTGGTACCCGTTGAATTCCGCCGGGACGGGAAACCGGCCCTCCAATCCTTCAGCGTCCATCAAAAAGGCGCGGACATCACCTTTATGTTGGTCTTGAACCCCTCTTTTAATTATGAAATCTCCCAGAATTACTTCGACCGGGAAAAACGCTACGCCCTAAAGATCCGGTGGGAAGCTGCGGGGGCAAGGGAAAGGCCTAAAGAGAAAGGGTCTTGACCTGCACTTTCCTCGTCCGCGGTCCGTCAAATTCGCAAAAAAATACCGCCTGCCACCGGCCCAGGACCAACCGGCCGTGTTCCACGGCCAATAGGACCGAAGACCCCATCAAACCGGCCTTGATATGGGCCGGCGAATTGCCTTCCATATGGCGATAAGGGCCTTTGGCCGGCACCAGTCGATCCAGGTGAGCGAGGATATCCTCCGCTACACTGGGATCGGCCCCTTCGTTGATGGTAATCCCCGCCGTGGTGTGGGGGACATAGACGAGGACCACCCCGTCCTTAAGACCCGCCTCGGCGACGGCCTCTTCCACCTTGCGGGTGATGTCCAACAACTCGGTCTTACGGGTGGTGGAAAGGGAAAAGGTGATCACGATCCATCCTCCTCTTCCATCTTTCCCCAGTCGGGGAGGATGATCCCCGCCGGGGTCCTGTTCCCTTCCTCTTCATCGGGAGGAAAGGGGCCTTCCTCGCCCCCTTCTTTCACCAAGACCAAATCCAACAACCACATCAACAAAGGATGGTCCGCCGGGGAAGGGAAAGATCCCTCGGGGCCGAAGGTCCTTGCCCAGCCGTAAAAGAACCTTGCCTTTTCTCGTTCACCCCTGAGAAAGTACAGATAGGCCGCCTCTTCCAGGTATCGTTGAAGAACTCCCCATCGTTCTTTGGGATAGGATTCCTCCACGGCCTTACGGACAACCCCTACCAGCCGTTCCTTTTTCTGCCAGTCGCTCAGGACCAATGGACTGTCCTGCACCTCCTTCACCTGGGCAAGGTACCCTTCGAGGACTTCATAAGGCGGCAGAAAAAAGATCAATTCCGGCAGGCTTTCCAAGTCTTCAACAACCGGCAGGGGCGGTCGCTCCACCTTTTCCTCCCCAAAGAGGGAATGGATGACGGGGGTCCGACCCACGGCCCCCTTTTCTTCCAAAAGGTCCATGATCCGCCCATAGAGCCTTTCCTCTTCAGGCGAAAGGGTTGAGCGACGGTCATGGGCCTCTTTGAGGACCAAGGCCACGTGACCGACATCGGCCTCATAAAACCTCTGATCCGTTTCCCTTTCCAGTTCGGCCAACACCTCCTTGGCCCGTTTTTTTCCGGTCTCGAAGGCGGTTATGGATTCCAGCCCTTCCTCCCCGATCAGCCCCAACACAAAAAGCCGCCCTATGCCCTTCATGGGGATCAGCATTCCTATCATTTGCTGGCGCCGGGGATCCATATCCGAAAGAAAACCGAAGGGTTGAAAGGTCTCTGGGGCCTTCAACGAAATTGTCGGGGACGAAGGTTCTTTCCCCGGCAGGGGATCCGGACCAAGGCCTTGTTGGGTCAGAAGATAATGGGTCTTTTTCAGTGCCTTTTGGGCCTGCTTAGTGGAAAGGAGGGGAAAAAGCTCGGCCAAAAAATTTTTAGGCAGTTCCGCTCCTAAGGATCGGATCTTTTGAAAAAACCCTTCGGCGAAGACGGCGTCTTGGTCCAGGTCAAAGGCCAATTCGGTCCATACCGCTCCTCTTTGGCCTTTCTCCCCCGACCCGAACTTCACCTGCTCCATATAAGCGGCGATCTTTGCCGCCACCGCCGGGTCTTCCACCATTTTCGGACTCAAGGCATCCTTTCTTTTTACGGGGGTTTCTTTCCCCTTTAAAAACCACTTGCACCCGGAGAAGGGGTAAGATAAAAATCATAAGGTCATTTGCCGTTCCTGTCCACCTTTTTTTGAAAAACTTTCCCCATCTTTGAAGAGGAGCACCTTATGGAAGTGAAAAAGGCCGTCCGAACCAGAAAGAGTATTCGGGGATTTTTACCCAAACCGGTATCCAAAAAGACCATCGAGGCCGTCTTGAAGTCGGCCGGTCTGGCCCCTTCCTGGGGAAACACCCAACCCTGGGAGGTGTTCGTCGTCACCGGGGAGACGGTCAAAAAACTGGGCGACGCCTTTTGTGAAGCGGCCCTCCGCGGGGACACCCCAACGCCGGATTTTGAAATGCCCCAAGGTTTCCCCGAACCATACCTCTCCCGTTATCGGCAAGTCGGGAAAGACCTCTTCTCCCTATTAAAGATCGATAGAGACGACCGGGAGAAACGAACATCCCATTCATTAAATAATTTCAGAGGATTCGGAGCGCCGGTTTTTATTTATATCCTCCTGGATGAACGCCTCTCCCCTTATGCATTGTTGGATGCTGGCTTGTTCATCCAAACCCTTTGCCTCTCCGCCCTGGAATACGGCTTGGGGACCTGCATTTTGGCCGCCCTGGCCCGCTTCCCCCAAATCCTTCGGGAACACCTCCCCATCCCCCAAGGGAAGAAGATCCTGGTAGGGATCGCCCTCGGATATCCTGACCCCAAGGCCCCGGCCAATCGCTATAAAAGCCGGAGGGAATCCCTGAAGGATTGGGTAACCTGGATCCAATGACCTTTTTTGCGAACGAACGTCCCTTAAAATACCAAGGCCGACCTCAACGGTCGGCCTTCGTACAAGGAAAGGAGAGAAAGAGATTGTTACCTGACAAAATATATATGCAATTTGCAGGCCAACTGCGGCCATAAATGCAACATATTGATTTATCAAATAAATTTTTATCGGGGGTGGCGCCGGGGGGCTTAGGGAGTAAAAATTTTTTTACCCGATCCCAAAGGGAAAAGGGGGTCTATCCGGCAAGCCTTTAATTTTCCATGATTTTTGATGTAAAAATTTTTTGTCCCCCCAAGGTCTAAGGTTTAGCCTTTTTTCCCCTCCGGCCCGAGGTAATGGTAACAACGGCTGATGCGAAAGGTCCGAAGGGGGGTCTTTCCCCGATAGACGGTAAAGGGCTCCAAAGGCTCCACCCGTTTAAAGAACTGCTCCAATAATCCCGATTTCTCATCCGGAAAAGGGTCCAGTTCCGACCAGACAAAGAGGGCGTCCCGGCCGATAAGGGGGCGGGGATCGAACCAATAATCATAGGCCAGGGCCTTCTTCCCCAAGACATTTTGGGCGTAAGTCTCCGGTCGGCCCTTCAAATAGAACTGCAATTCCGAGGCGGTCTTATGGCCCCAGGCAAAAACGAAAGGCCTCTGGTCCCCGAATCCGGCGTGTTCCCTTTGGATCCTTTCCAGGTGAGCGGCCAGCTCCGGCCAGCCCGTCAGGGTATCCGTGGAACCGCTGAGGGGGATCTGGGGGAGAAAGGGGGCCGAGTGCAAAAGGAGGAAAAACAGGATCGCCGTCCCCCAAACGACCCGGTTTAAGACCTTATCCTTTTTCCGGATCAGCCATCCCTTTTGAAAGTAGGCCGTCATTAAAAGGACCACCGGCGGATAGGCCGGGATCAACCAGTTTATCTTGACCCATTCGAAGAGGGCCACAGTGCCGAAAAAAAGGACCAGGGGCAGGGAAAGGGCGAGAAGCAGCGTTTCCGGCCAGGATGGCTGCCTCACCGCCCTTTTTATCCCCAAGCCCAGGGCCCAAATCATCCCGACAAAGACGGGAGGGGTCAAGATGCCCGTTTGGGAAGCCAGGAACCCGAAAAATTCATCCACCTGTACCCCCTTGACCGTTCCGGCCCGTTCCACCGATTGAAAGGCGAAGGAAACCCAATCGTTTCGGGCATTCCAGATCAGGACCGGACTGAAGACGGTTAAGGCCAAAAGTAATCCGGCATAGGGCTCCCATCTTTTCAGGTGGAACCGATGGGCCGGGGATAAAAAAAGAAAAAGGAAAAGGGAGAAAGGGAGAAAAACGGCCGTGTACTTGGAAAGGAGGGCCAACCCCAAAGAAAGACCGGCCGGGAGGTACAGTGCCAAACGATTATCTTGGACGGCCTTTAAGGCCCCAAAAACGGCCAGGCACCAAAAAAAGAGCAGGGGGCAGTCCGGGGTCATGAACAGGGCGGTCAGGGAGAAGGTGGGTAAAAGATTCAAGAGCACGGCGGCCCAAAATCCGATCTTTTCGTGGAACAGCCTTTTTCCTATCAGGTAAACCAACCAGGAAGCGCCCAAGGCATAGAGCACAGGACCCAGGCGGACGGCCGGACCTGTGTGGCCGAAGAGGCGGGTAAAAAAGAGGATGGTATAGGCCGCAAGGGGCGGGTGGTCGTAATAGCTCAAGGCGGGATGGAGGGAATAGACCCAGTAATAGGTCTCCTGAGGGGAAAGGGGCGTAAAGACGGCCAGGATCAGACGCAGGGCCGTCACGGCCGCCGAAACCCCCCAAAGCCTCTTCGCCCAGGTTGTGATCGGTTTCATCGGCCCCGGGGCCTTTCGTTTGTCCCGGCCAAAAGACCTTCTTGAATCAAGGTATAGACCTGTTCCACGGTAATGGTCTTCAGGCACTTGTTGTCCCGGCAAGGCGTGTTGCGGTGGTTATAGGCGGTCAGGCAGGGCGAACAGGGAAAATCCGCATAAAAGACATGGACCTTTCGCCCTAAGGGACGGTAAAGGCGCGGGGTTTCCGGCCCGAAAAAGATAACCACGGAAATCCCGGTCATGGAGGCGAAGTGTCCCGGGCCGCTGTCATTGGTGACCAGAAGATGGGCCACGGAAAAGAGGTCGAGCAATTCCGGCAAGGTGGTCAGGCCGGTGAATTGGAGGCAATGGGGATGGTCAATGCCTCGGAAGACCTGTTCCGTAATCTCCCGATCGCTCTCCGCCCCGATCAGGATAAGGACATTGCGGGGATCGCCCAACAGACGCCGACCCAAGGCGATGTAATGTTCCACGGGCCAGGCCCGGATGGGGATCTCTCCGGCGCTGGGATTGAAGAGGATCAAGCGGTGACCCGGCTCCAGGTGGGGAAACCGGTCCTTGACCTTTTGCCGGATCCGGGCCTTTCCCGCCTCCGTGCCTTCATAAACGGCGGGTTCGACCGCCTCATCATCTATGGGACGATCCATGGCCGGCCAATCCTTTTCCGGATAGGATAGGACCTGAAGAAAGGAAAGGAAGGTCTTGCTCATGTGTTGTTGGAAATTGTACTGGACGAGATGGGTATGGAGATCGCCCCGATACAAACCCTCCATACGGAAGCGATGAAAGCCGATCCTTATGGGGGCCCCGCTGAAAAAGCTGAGGAGGGCCGTGACCCGGGCGAACAATTCCAGGTCGAAGACGCAGTCCAGTCTTTCCCGACGCATCTTCACGATCACCTTCAAGGTATCCAGAAGAAAGGCCGTCGCCTTTTCGCTGCGGATGACCCAGACGTTTTTTTCGGGGATGATCTTGAGCAAATCCACGCCGCCTCGGTTCTTGGCGAAGATGAGAAAAAACAATTCCGCCCCCGGGAACCTTTCCTTCAGGGCCTTCATCGTCGGATAGGCCAGGACGGCGCTGCCCATCTCGGACAATTCGATGAAAAGGAACTTCTTCGGGTCTTTTTCGGGTTTTCGACCGAAAGGTTTGAAGACCTTTCGGACCAGGCTGAAAAAGAAACAGGCCGGGACCCCGATCCAGTAATCGATCTTTCTCACTCGATCAATGTTCATGGAGATCTTTTCTCCCGATGCCTCTTAAAAACAGATAACCCAAAAACACGGCGAACCAGACCGTACAGACCCGGATGATGATGGTGGCCGTGGCCGCCTGGGCTTTAGGGACCTTGAGCCAGAGGAGGAGGCTGGTCATGCTCCCTTCGGCGACGCCGATCCCTCCCGGCAACATGCTCAAGGCCCCGGCCAGGGTGGAAAAGGCGTAAATGAAAACGGCCGGAAAGAGACCCATTTCCGTCCCCAACCCGAAGAAGACCCATTGAAAGGCCAGACATTCGAAAAACCAGGCCGCGGCGGCCAACAGGGTGGCCACGACGAGCAAACGGATCCCCATCAGGTCATGGAGGGTATGAAAGGCGTCGGTCAGGGGCCTTTCCAGACGCCTCCCCAGGGAAAAGGCCCTAAGCCTCCTTAAGGCCGAATAAAAGAGCGGGGGATAGACCAAAGGCGCCCAAACCACGGCCAACACAAACAGCCCCAGCCACATAAGCCTGCTCCCAAAGGCGAAGGAGACCCCGCCCAGGAGGGTCAAGAGATAAACGGCCAGAAGATCGGTGAATCGCTCGGCCAGGACGACGGGGCCGCTCCGGGAGACAGGGATCCCATGCCTCTCTTTCAACAAATAAGACTTCAACAATTCCCCCATCTTCCCCGGGGTGACGGTCATCAAAAGGCCGCTCATGAACACGCGAAAGCTTTCCCTTCGAGGCACCTTGACCCCGATATGCCTCAGATAGATTTCCCAGCGCAAGAAACGGGTCAGGTAGTTCATGAAGGCCAGGAAAAGGATCAAGGGCAGGTAGGCGTAGGCGAATCCCCGAAAGGCCTGCCCCACGGCCCGGCGATTTCCATAAAAGGAAAGGCCCAAAAAGACGGCCACCCCCAGGCCCAGAAATAAATAAAAGCGTTTGGAGAAGACGGCCCTTCCCGACTCGGCCATGGCTTCAATGATAGAGGACGGCCAAAACGGTCAAGATCCACCCCAAGACGGCGACCAGAATCGGTCGGTCGGTCAGGAGGATCTCTTCCGGCCTCCCCCCTTCCACCTTTTGATGGACCAGATAGAGGTAGCGAAAGATCCCGTAGAGGACAAAAGGAAGGGTGAAGATCAAGCGGTTGGTCCCGAACTTTTTCACCGTCTCCTCGGAAATGGTATAAAGGGCGTAACTCATCACCGTGGCGGCCGTGACCACCCCCATCATCTGATCCAGGAGGTATGGGGAATACTCTTTCAAGATCATTCGATGGTTGGCCGCCTCCTCCTTCAAAAAGACCAGTTCGTGTCTCCTTTTGGCCATGGCCAAAAACAGGGCCAAGAGCATGGTGCAGATGATCAACCAAGGGGAGAGCTCGACGGCGATGACCACGCCGCCGGCCAGGACCCTTAAGATAAAACCGGCGGCGATGGAAAAGATATCCAAGATGACCATGTGTTTAAAGAAAAAGGTGTAGCCGAGCTGAAGGAGGAGATAGAGGCCCATGACCAAGGTCAGGGGAAGGGAAAGGACCAAGGCCAAAGAAAAGGCGGTGATTAAAAAGGCGCAGGCGACGACGGCCGCCGCCGTCGGGCTCAGGCGGCCCGAGGCGAGGGGACGGTTCTTTTTTACGGGATGCCGGCGGTCTTCCTTCAGGTCCTTGATGTCGTTCAAAACATAAACGGCCCCGGTCAACAGGCAGAAGAGGACAAAGGCCTGGACGGTTTCAGTCAACCGCTGGCCATTGAAAAACTGGCGCGAAAACAACAGCGGGGCGAAGAGGACCCCGTTTTTGATCCATTGTTTGGGCCGAAAGGTGAGGAAAAGGTCTTTCAAGACCTGGAGGGGATTGCGGTCCGCCATAGTCGCCCCGATCTAACCCGTTCATCAACATTAAAAACTCCGGCCCAATTATATAACCATCCCTTGAAGATAGGGCAAGCAATTTTTGGAAATCCCCCCCCGCGGCCCCATTTCCTTTTTGCTTTTATTTTTAATCGATCCGTTATACCATTTAGACCCAAAAGGACAGGGGCGCCCCGGATTCGGCCGTCCCCTTCAGGAACGAACGGCAAGGAGGAAAAGGCATGAATAAAGACACCACCTGGGAAGGTCCGCAGCAACCGATAAAGATCCAAGACAACACCCTGAGGGACGGCCATCAGTCGCTCTTGGCCACCCGGATGAAGACGGAAGACATGATCCCCCTCTTGGAACGGATGGACGAAATGGGCTTTTGGGCCATGGAGGTCTGGGGCGGGGCCACCTTCGATACCATGCACCGTTTCCTGAACGAGGACCCTTTCGAACGCCTGAGGACCGTCAAAAAATATCTGAAGAAAACCCCCGTGACCATGCTCTTACGAGGCCAGAACCTGGTCGGCTACCGCAATTACGCCGACGACGTCTGCCGCCTCTTCGTGGACAAGACCTGCGAGGCCGGGATGGACATCTTCCGCGTCTTCGACGCCCTGAACGATTTCCGCAACTTCGAAACCTGTGTGGAAAGGATCAAGGCCAACGGGAAGCACTTCCAGGCGGCCATTTGTTACTCCTTGACCGAACGCAACCTGGGCGGGCCGGTCTTCAACCTGGAGTATTATCTCTCCAAGGCCAAGGAGTTGGAGGCCATGGGGGCGGACACCCTCTGCATCAAGGACATGGCCGGGATCATGGCCCCCTATGATATTTACCGATTGGTTAAGGAATTGAAAAAGGTGATCAAGATCCCTATCCACCTCCATACCCATTACACCAGCGGGATGGCCTCCATGACCTACCTCAAGGCCATCGAGGCCGGTGTGGACATCATCGACACTTGTTTAGCGCCTTTCGCCTTACGCACTTCCCAACCGGCCATCGAGCCCATCGTGGCCGCCCTCATGGGAACCCCCAGGGATCCGGGGATGGACTTAAACGCCCTGTTGGAATTGGATGAAACCCTGGAGTCCATCGCCCCCAAGTACAGCCAATTTTTGGCCACCAACCGCATGTCGGTCATCGACACGGCCGTCCTGGTCCATCAGGTCCCCGGAGGGATGATCTCCAACTTGATTAATCAATTGAAAGAGGCCAAGGCCTTGCACCGGTTGAACGAGGTCTATGCCGAAGTCCCGGTCACCCGAAGGGAATTGGGCACGCCCCCCTTGGTCACCCCCACTTCTCAGATCGTCGGGGTTCAGGCCGTGCTCAATGTCCTCCTCGGCAAATACAAGATGGTCACCAATCAGGTGAAGGACCTGGTCTACGGCCTATACGGAAAGACCCCCACCCCCATTGATCCGGAGGTCCAGAAGATCGTTCTGAAAAATTATAAAAGGGGGCAGACGCCGGTCACCGGTCGGGCCGCCGATTACCTGGAGCCGGAACTGGAAGAGGCCCGGAAAAAAATCGGCTCCCTGGCCAAAGACGACTATGATTTATTGATCTACGCCCTCTATCCCACCACGGGCGAGCAGTTCCTGAGGGCCAAATACGGGGTGACGGAAAAAGATCAGGAGGCCGTGGCTTAATTCACAGAAAGGGGCTTGAACGACCTGACATCGGTTTCAAGACCGGCAACACCTGCTTAAAGGGTTCCGGAGTCGTAACCATTAAAAATTCCCTTTTCACCGGAGAAAGAGGCATGAAGGTCTTCATCACCGGGGGAACCGGTTTCATCGGCGGTCACTTGACCCGGGAACTGACCCGGCAAGGGCTTACCGTGACCCTGTTGACCCGAGCCGTCCGGCCCGGGCGCTTCCTGCCCCAAGGGGCCTCTTACCTGGAAGGGGACCCCACCCGGCCGGGCCCTTGGCAAAAGGAGGCCGCCGACCATGACCTATTCATCAATCTGGCGGGCGCCTCCATCTTTCATCGCTGGACCCCGGCTTATAAAAAGGAATTGCGGGACAGCCGTCTTTTGACCACCCATAACCTGGTCCAGGCCCTTGCCGATGGAAAAGGGGAGGGAAAGGTCCTCCTCTCCGCCTCGGCCGTAGGCTATTACGGTTTCCGAGGAGACGAAGAGGTGGATGAAGAAGGCGGCCCCGGATCGGATTTTCTGGCCCTTTTGGCCAGGGACTGGGAAGGGGAGGCGGAAAAGGCGGCCCGTTTGGGGGTGCGGGTCATCCGTTGCCGCTTCGGGATCGTTTTGGGGGAAAAAGGAGGGGCCTTGGACCCGTTGGTTTCCCTCTTCCGGAAAGGATTGGGGAGTCCTTTGGGAAGCGGCCGCCAGTGGTTTTCCTGGATCCATCAGGAGGACCTGAGTAACGCCCTCCTTTTCCTGCTCCAAACCGAAGGGCTGTCCGGGGCGGTGAACTGCACCTCCCCCAACCCGGTGACCAACCGAGAACTGACCCGACTCTTAGCCCGGGCTCTGAAGAAGCCGGCCTTTCTACCGCCGGTGCCGGGGTTCCTCCTCAAACTGATCATGGGTGAATTCGGAAACGTCCTGTTGGAAGGGCAACGGGTCGTCCCCCGCCGTCTCCTCGACCTGGGTTTTACCTTCCGCTATCCCTTGATCCAGGAGGCCCTGGAACACTTGCTCTCTCCCAAAGTGCCTTAAATCTTCCGGGCCTCTCTTTTTTCCCCCCTCTCCTTTTTCGTCCCCGAGGCCCGGGGTCTCCCCGCCCGGCCGACGCCGAACGGCGTAAAGGTCAACGAATGTATAGATGGGCGATCTTGCGCAATTCCGGACTTTCCAAGACATGGAAAAACCGGATGCGGGAGAGCAACACCGGGGAAAATTGTCCTAACGGCAGGTACACGATCTTCCGTCCCATTTGGTGGGCGAAGGTATGGCAGTAGGAACGGGGCGGTTTGGGGGCGATATAGGCCACTAGCCGTTCTTCGCTGTAGTCTATGGCGGCCAAGAGCAGACGCTCGGCCTTGGTCCGGGCCGCATCGAAAAAGGGATCCTTCCAGATGTCGGCCATACGAAAGGGAGGGAAACTGAGGACAAAGCCCCCGTATTCACATCGGGAGATCCCAGGGCCGACAACCTCTTCTCCGGCCGGGGTGGCGTAAAAGGCCATATCCGATTCCTGGTGGTGCTCGCCGAGCCAAGTCAATTTCCAAGGAAACCGTTCCACCTTTCCTTGTTGAGGTTCATCTTCATCAAAGATGAAGACCACCGAGCCCACCCGTCCCCGAACCGGGATCTCCTCCCGGACATAGATCTTTTTTTCCGTCACCTGCCGCAGGGTCTCCCGGATATCCAACCCGTCCAAAAGGGAAGCGGTGAAAGGGATCACCCGCAGGTGATCCTGGGACAAGACGCCCCGGACTTTCTTCTTCACATAGTCTCCCAACCCTTCCACCCGAATGTCCTCCGGCGGATAGGAACAGAGGTAACGGCCCCTCCAGCGCCTCTTGTAAGCCTCCTTTTCCTCTGGGGTCGGCCTTCGCCATCCGGGCAGCGGGACCAGCCGACGGCGGAAAGTCCGAAAACGGCGGTAAAAGCGGATACGTTTTTGCTGCAAGAAAAGGTCTTCGGCCCGCACCTCAATCTCGGGCAGATCAACCGGCCCCTCCTGATAAGGATAGGCCGACCCGATCTCCCAGACCTCGTAGGCGTAATTGTCGTTGACCATGCCCCGTGAGGCCAACAGGAGCTGATAAAAATCAGGGGTCAACGCCCCTTGGAGCAAGGCCAGGTTGCGGGCGAACCTTTGGATCAAGTCCAGTTGATGGGTTTCCACCTTTTCCCGGCTGTTTTTGTAATGTTCTTCCCCGGCCAAGACCAGCAATTCCCGATGGAGGGCCAAGCGATCCAGTTCCAGAAGGGGGGACCCGTTTCGGTCCTTTTTGCCCCTCTCTTCTTCGTATCGTTTTTGAATGAAGGGCATCTCTTCGAGGATCTCCCGTAAGGAGGAGGCCTTAAGATGCCCCACCTGAACGCCGGCTCGTTTCCTCCGCCCCAAGGGAAGGACCACTCGCTCGGTCAAGAGTCGGCGCACCCCCGGCCAATGGGCCATACCGCAGACCACCAGGACCTTGGAATAGCGCCGACTCAACTCCAGGATCTGGTAGGCCATGGTTTGTTCCCGGAGGCGGTCCTCTGTGCTCGGCGGCACCGTTTTAAAAATTTCCCAATAGGCCGCACAATAAGCCCGGTAGCCGATCCGTCTCAGGGCATAAGGATCGGGGAAAGGGTCGTTCCTCTGGGGATACCTCTCGGTGTCCCGGTCAATAAAATACAGGGGGATTCCCTGTTCTATGGCCGAACGGACGGCCTCGATGATCCCGTCCACCGGCTCGATGGGCAGGTAGACCATCCGGCCGGATCGTTCCGGGTAAAAGACCACGGAGAGACGGGGCAGCCTTTTGACCGCCCGGAGGACCGCTTCTTCCAGAGTGGGCGGAAGCTCCACGGCCACCACGGTCGGGGCGAACTCGGCCAAGGCCCGATGAACCTCCACGGCGAATTCCAGGCGGTTGTGCAATAGGGGCAGGAAGCGGATGTTTTCATGTTGGAAAAGGTCGGGTTTCATGATAGGATTCTAAATCGGGCCCGGACGGGTCTTTGAACGGCCTGTCCATGATTCTTTTAACCCTTGATCATGAGGCAAAGCCATGTCCCTTTTTGACGACGAGCTGAGCAACCTGAAGGTCCAGATCCTGAAGATGGGCTCTTTGGTGGAAGAGGCCATCGATCGTTCCATTAAAGCTTTGGTGGAGCGGGACGACGACCTGGCCCGCCGGGTCATTGAAAACGACGCCCGCATCAATGCCCTGGATGTGGCCATTGATGAGGAGTGTATCCGTTTGCTCGCCCTCCGTCAACCCACGGCCGGGGACCTGCGGTTCATCACCACAGCCATGAAGATCACCACCGACCTGGAACGGATAGGGGATTACGCCGTGGACATCTGCGAACGGGCCCTGGAGCTGAACACCGAGCCCCAACTGAAGCCCTACATCGACATCCCCCGCATGGCCGAAATCGCCGAAGGGATGGTCCACGACGCCCTCCGGGCCTTTCTGGAGAGAAACACCCCTTTGGCTTACGAAGTGATCCGCCGGGACGACGAGGTGGATCAACTTACCGTACAGATCTTCAACGAACTCCTCTTTTACATGATCAAGGACAGCTCGACCATCAGCCGCGCCGTCAAGATCTCCTACATTTCCAAATACCTGGAACGGGTGGCCGACCATGCCACCAATCTGGCCGAAATGGTGGTCTACATGAACGAAGGCAAGATGATCCGTCACACCCTTCCCCCTGAGGAATGACCGGAAGGTTATTCCGTCCCGGCCTTTCTTTTCCACGGCTTGAGAGCGGTCAGGAAAACGGCGAAGACCAAGGTCGCCGCCTGAAAGGTGCCGAAGATCCATAGCATCCGACGGTTATGCAGATAAACCGGATCCCCGAGGGCCCCGAGGCCCTTTGCCTTGGAAATCCGGGCCAGCTCCGACATCCACGGTCCCAGGGGATAAGTTCCGAAGATCACCCCATAGAGACAAATGACCCATTTCACGGTAATCCACCGGTGTTTGAACCAGCCCCAATGGGTCCAGAGGGAAAAGAAAAGCCCGGTGAGCAAGACCCCCAGGGCGCCGGGGATGATGAGGTAAAGGTCGATGAAGTCCAGGGTGGAGAGGATGCCGTATAGTTCACCGTCCCCTCGGGCCTGGATGAAAAACTGTTTGACCGTCAAGACCACCGCCGCACCGACCCACATACAGGCGAAAAAGGCGTGAAACCCCTTCAGCCACCGTTGTCCCTTCGCCCCCAATTTCTTCATCGGGATCCTCCTCTTCAGAAAAACCGTTCCCTCCTGGATCGTTGACCCTTTTCCATCCCTCCCCGATCCGAACCCCCTTCGTCCCATTATATCCCAGGCGAAGGGGATGTAAAGCATCCTTCGACAAGGGTCGCCGGAAAATCGAAAGAATGGGTGAAGACGCTTTTTCGGTTGCCCCTTTAGGGGCTATCCGGTATAAAAGGCGAGATCGGAAGGCTCTAGGCCACCGATCCCGAAGGATCGCCTGGGGAGGCCAGCTCCATGAACACTTTAAAAGACCGCATCCGCCGAGCCCCGGTCCATGAACGGCGGATCGAAATCCGCACCTACCCCGCGGAAAAGGACCAAGTGATCGTCGAAGGTTGGCTTAAGGACGAACGCCTGACCCACGGGTTTTCCCGGGACGGTCGAAAACGGCCGCCGGGGGTGGTCCATCACCTGTGCGTCCGCCTCCTTCTGGGCGGCGAACCACCCACCATCCTCGAGGCCGAAGCGGAGATGCCCGTCGTGCCTCACCCCCTTTGTCCAACCGTAGCCGATACGGTGAAGAAGGTGGTCGGTCTTGCCGTGGTCGCCGGTTTCAGCGAGAAGGTGCGCAAAAAACTTTACGGCGTCGAGGGATGCAGCCACCTCATGCACCTGATCCTGGCCATGGGGCCTGCGGGACTGCACGGCCTGTGGGCCCACCAGGGACGGAAAAAGGTCGCCATTCCCGAGACCTTGGAGGAGATCCCTCATCGGGACTATCTGATCAACAGTTGCCGCCTGTGGCGGGAAGACGGCCCCCTTGTCTCCCGACTCCGCCAAACCTTGAAAAAGCGGGAGGAAACCTGAAAATGCGCCCCTCACCTCCGGCGGACGGGGCCGGTTTCCCTCCCTTGACATCGTTCAAGGAAATGATTATTCATAATCCAGCCTTTTGCAGGAAGACGTATAGCTTTGTCCAAAACGGGCCGAGAAGATGATCGAAGTTGAAAACCTGACCAAATATTACGGTTTTCTGCCCGCCGTTTCCGATCTGACCTTTTCCGTCGGTCAAGGGGAAGTGGTCGGTTTCTTGGGACCCAACGGGGCGGGGAAGACCACCACCTTGAAGATGCTGACCTGCTTTTTGCCCCCCACCTCGGGCACGGCCCGGGTCAACGGATGGGATGTTTCCCGCGACCCCCTGAAGGTCCGGGAACAATTGGGCTATCTTCCGGAAAATGTCCCCCTCTATCAGGAAATGACCGTGGAGCGGTTCCTCGCCTTCGCCGCCCAGGCCAAGGGCGTGGGCAAGGGGGAGATCAAAAGCGCCGTGGGCCGGGTGGTGGAAGATTGCGGATTGGAACAGGTCCAAAAGCGCATCATCGGACACCTCTCCAAGGGCTACAAACAGCGGGTCGGTTTGGCCCAGGCCCTGTTGAAGGATCCGCCGGTTTTGATCTTGGACGAGCCCACCATCGGCTTGGATCCGACCCAGGTGGTCGAGATCCGCGACCTCATTCGCACCTTAGGGCGGGAGCGGACCATCATCTTGAGTTCCCATATCCTCCCCGAAGTCAGCCAGACCTGCCAACGGGTGATCATCATCAATAAGGGTCGGATCGTGGCCATGGACACGGTTTCCAATCTCACCACCCAACTCCAAACCTCGCGAAAGATCCACCTCATCGTGGACGGTCCGCCGGAAGAGGTCCTTAAGACCCTCAGCGGTCATCAAGGGGTCCTGGAAGCGGTGCCGCAGCCGGGGGAAGGGCCGGGCCGCTTCCTGGTGGAAATGGACAAGGAAAAGGATATCCGTCCCGACCTGGCCCGGACCCTGGTGGAAAAAGGCTGGGGTCTTTTGGAACTCAAAAGTCAGGAGCTGAGCTTGGAAGAGGTCTTCATGCAATTGGTGACCGAAGAGGAGGGAACAAGGACATGAAGGGATTCCGGGCGGTCTTCAAGCGGGAATTGTACGCCTTCTTCGCCTCCCCGGTGTTTTATGTGGTGGGGACGATCTTTCTGGTCTTGAGCGGGTATTTCTTCTACACCTCCACCGCCTACTTCAGCCTGGTCAGTTTTCAGGCCGCTCAAAACCCTTATGCCGGGAGGGAGGTCAATCTGAACGAGATGGTGGTCAAACCTTTATTGGACGACATGAGTATCGTCCTCCTTTTGATCGTCCCCTTGCTGACCATGCGTCTTTTGGCCGAGGAGAAGAAGACCGGGACCATCGAACTCCTTTTGACCTATCCCATCCGGGACCTGGAAGTCCTCATGGGCAAGTACCTGGCCACCCTCTTGGTGATCATCATCCTCCTGGCCGGAACGGCCGTCAACTTGATTCTTCTTTCCCGATTCGGCTCCTTGGAATGGGGACCGGTCTTAAGCGGCTATTTAGGATTACTCCTCATGGCCGCCGCCTTCGTCTCCCTCGGTCTTTTCGCCTCGGCCCTGACCCAGAACCAAATCATCGCCGCCATCGTCGGTTTCGGGGCCCTCCTCATGTTTTGGATCATCGGATGGATCGGGTCGGTGGCCGGCCCGGCCGTGACCCGGGTGGTGGACTACCTTTCCATGTTGGAACATTTGGAACCCTTTTCCAAAGGGGTTATCGACACACGGGATTTGATGTATTATGTGAATTTTTCCGCCTTCTTCATCTTTCTTTCCCTCCGGTACCTGGATTCACAAAAAATCCGGGGATAGGAGCGAGGAGCGAGAAGCGAGGATAAAGGAAAGGGGAAGGGGAAAGAAAAAAGTATGGCAGCCGTAAAGACCATAAAATGGAAAGAAAGGTCTTTTTTGACCCTCCTTACCTTGATCTTTGTCGCCATCTTGGCCGGCCTCACCCTGATCGTCCACCGCTTCCCTCTCCGGTTCGACTGGACCGAGGGAAGGCGCCATTCCCTTTCGGCCCAATCCAAGCAGGTGGTGAAAAAAATCAAGGAAGAAGTCCACATCCGGGCCTTCCTCCAAGAAGGGAACCCGAACAAGAAAAAGACCCAGTCCTTGCTTGAGACCTATGCCTATGAAAACCCGCGCATCCGCTATCAATTCATCGACCCGGACCGCCAACCGGCCTTGGCCCGTCAATACGGGGTGCGTCATTACGGGACCTTGATCCTGGAATCGGGCGGCAGGATCCAAAACGTCTCTTCCGCCGAGGAAGAAGAGATCACCCAAGGACTCCTCCGCCTGTTGCAGAAACGGACCAAAAAGGTGCTCTTCCTCACCGGTCACGGGGAAAAAGGGATACAGGATACGGAAAAGACCGGCTTTTCCATGGCCCGGGGGGTCTTGGAAAAGGAAAACTATCAGGTGGAGGAAATCAATCTCCTTGCCGGCAAAGGGATCCCGGAAGGGTCGGATTGCCTGGTTGTCGCCGGTCCCCAAAAACCGCTTTTTGCCGAGGAAGTGGAAGAGCTGAAAAAATTTCTTTCCTCCGGCGGCAGGCTCCTCGTCCTTTTGGAACCCTTTCAGGACGGCGGACTCAAGGAATGGTTGTCCACTTTTGGCATCACTATCCATCCGGACATCGTCATCGACAAGGTGAGCCGCATCTTCGGAGGGGATTTCCTGATCCCCATGGCCGGCACTTACGGTCATCATCCGATTACGGAAAAATTTCGGGTGATCACCTTTTTCCCCACAGCCCGGCACCTGGAAACGGCGGCCTCCCCTCCCACCGGATACACCCTTGATCCGCTGGTGCGCACCTCCCCGGAGAGTTGGGCCGAATTCGACAAGGCCCGTCTGGAACGGGGAGAAGCCTCCTTTGATCCGGGCAAGGACCGCAAGGGCCCGTTGACCTTGGCCGTGGCCCTGACGCCGCTTCCTCCGACCTCAGGCGCAGGCCCGGAAGGATCGGATAAAAAAGGGACGAACCCTCCTAAAGGGCGGTTGATCGTTTTCGGTGATTCCGATTTCGCCTCCAACGCCTTTTTCAATCTGGCCGGGAACGGGGACTTGTTCCTGAACACGGTCAATTACCTGACCGAAGAGGAACAGTTGATCGCCACCCGTCCGACCAAGGCCCCGGTCAAGCCCCTTTCCTTGACCCGTGGTCAAGCCCGGCTGCTCTTTTTGGTTTCTCTGGTTTTTATCCCTTTGGCCGTGATAGCGGCCGGGGTATCGGTCTGGCGTTCCAGGAGAAAGGCCCGATGAGTGCCAAAAGGCTTTGGACCTATTTAGGCTTTCTGGGTCTCGTCGCCGCCGTCTGGGCCGTGGTTTACTTCCTTTTTCCGGCCCGGGAAGGGGAAGAAAAAAATCCCCCCCTTTTCGGCCGGGTGGAGGAAAACCAAATCCAAACCATCGTCTTGGAAAGAAGCACCGAGACCTTGGATCTCAAGAAAAACAAGGAATGGGAGATTACTCGGCCTATTCAGGCCAGGGCCGACCGCTGGACCGTGGACTCGATCCTCCGCACCCTCTCCGGCTTGACGGCCGAAAGGCGTTATACGGAAAAGAATTGGCAGAACCAAGAGTTCGGGCTTTATCCGCCGCGTCTGAAGATCCGCTTCGAGGTCCAGGGAAAAAAACACGAACTGTGGGTGGGTAACCGCAACCCCACAGGTACGTATTATTATGCAAAAATCCCGAGCAGTCCCGATTTGCTGTTGATTTATGATTATCAGATACAAGATCTGGACCGCTCCCTCTTCGATATCCGGGACAAACGGGTCTTTTCCTTCCCTCTGGATCGGATCCAGACGGTGGAGGTCAAGACCCCGACCAAGACCTTTGTCCTGGAAAAAGACAAAGAGGGATGGAAGGCCAAGGCCGATCCGCCCCTGAAGCTGAACACCACACCCGTAGAGAATTTCCTGAACGACCTTTTGGATCTCAAGGTCCAATCCTTCCTCGGGGAGGAACGGGAGGACCCCCGTTGGGGACTCCGGGAACCGTCCCATGTCATTCGTCTGGTTTCTTCAGACCAGCCCCCTGGGGAAGAACGGCTCCACTTAGGGAAAGAAGTCTCCGGAAAAGGGATCTATGCCCGGAGTACCTTGCATAAGGAAGTCTTTTTTCTTCATCCCAATATCTTGAAAAAAATCCCTACGGACCTGGAGGGTTGGAAATATGTGCCGCCCCCTCCGGCGGAAAAGAAAGGGTCGTAATGGCCGATTCGTTGAGTTGCCTAAAAAAGCGAGACCTGCTCCATAACGACCACATCCCCGCGGCCGAGCTGAAAAGGCTGGCCTATGCATTGATGGAAAACGAACAATTCGCCGACGCCCTGGATTTTTTCGAAAAAGCCGGGGACCAGGAAGGGATCCGCCGCATCCGGGAATGGAGCCTCGAGCACGGCGATCCTTTTCTCCTTCGGCAAACAGGGAAAATCCTCAAAGAACCGATCGGCGCGGAAGAATGGCGCAAGGTCGGCGAAAAGGCCTTGCATGAGGGCCGCTTCACCCAGGCCCTGACCGCATTCCGCATGGCGGGCGATGAAGAGAAAATACAGGAGATCATGACTCGGACGGGTCAACACCCCTATGTACAACCAAACTAAAAGGGATTATTACGAAATCCTGGGCGTTTCCCGTGAGGCCACGGAAGAGGAAATCAAAAAGGCCTACCGAAAACTGGCCCTGAAATACCACCCCGACCGTAATCCCGGGGATAAAGAGGCGGAAGAACGCTTCAAGGAAGCGGCCGAGGCCTACGAAGTGCTTCATGACCCGGAAAAACGGGAGCTCTACGATCGTTACGGTCATGAAGGGCTACAGAGCAGCGGCTTCAGGGGTTTCGGTGGCTTTGAAGACATCTTTTCCAGTTTCGGGGACATCTTTGAGGACTTTTTCGGCTTCGGCCGGCGGAGCCGAGGCGGCGGCCCCCGGCCCAGGGAAGGGGCCGACCTACGCTATGACCTCACCGTCTCCTTCATGGACGCGGCCAAGGGCAAGGAAATGGAGCTGAAGATCCCCAGGCAGGAGAACTGTCCCGAATGTCGGGGGACGGGGATCGAACCCGGGACCCAACCGGAATATTGTCCCACCTGCGGCGGAAGGGGACAGATCATCCAAGCCCAAGGCTTTTTCCGCATCAGCACCACTTGTCCCAGGTGTCGGGGAGAGGGTCGGATCATCACCCATCCTTGTCGAGCCTGTCGCGGCCGGGGGCGGGTGGAGAAGACGAAAGTCCTTTCCATCAAGATCCCCCCCGGCATCGCCGACGGCTCCCGTTTACGTTTCCGCGGACAAGGCGAAGAAGGGCTCAACGGCGGGCCTCCGGGGGATCTCTATGTGGTCGTCCATGTAGAAGAACACGATTTCTTCCGCCGGGAAGGGGATCATCTCCTCGTAACTATTCCCGTTTCCATGGTCCAAGCCGCTTTGGGGGCGGAAATCGAGGTGCCCACCCTGGACCAGCCCAAGAAATTGACCATCCCCAAAGGCACCCAAAACGGACAGATCCTGCGCTTGAAAGGGGAGGGATTTCCCCACCTACGAGGTTCGGGGAAAGGGGACCTGATCGTCGAGATCCAGGTGAAGATCCCGACCCACCTGACGAAAAGACAAGAAGAACTTTTACGCGAATTCGAAGAGCTGGAGACCCAAAAAGGTCGTTCCCGATTGGCCAGGTTTTTTTCCGGATGAGGGGTCGGGGATGGGCCCCCTTAGGTAAAAGCCGCCACCCCTTAAGGGCCTGCCGGTCCTCAGCCTATCCTTTCCTTTTCGCCCGATCCAAGGATTTCCACTTCGATGCCCCGTTCGGCGGCCCAGGCCTTCAGCCGCCGGGCATTGATCCGGGCTTGACGGCGGCGCCTTCTTTCCGTTTCATCCCGGTCGAAGTCCCTGGGCCTGGGGAAACCCGGGCAGCAGAAATAATGCCAGCCTGTATAGCCCCCGAAAGGGGTTTCATCCGAAGACCTAAGACCCGCCTTCACCCCCCGGGCGATCTGGCGGTCCACCGGCACCACCACATGATAACGGCCGCCGTCCGGGGCCAGGCCGATATAGCCTTCGTTCCCGCTTTCTTCTTCCAGGGTGGCCCGGAGAAGGTCGTTAAAATCGATGAAAAGCGGCATAAGCGGTTTACGGTTACAATACAGCCGTTATTGTCCGAGGGAACATCCGCCCAAGGGACCGTTTCATCCCCCGAAGGCCGGGTGGATCAGTTCCACCTCGTCTCCGTCCTTTAGCAAGGTGGTCTCATAATCCTTTTGATGGATGAAGCGGTGGTTCACTTCCACGATCATGTGGACATCGTATTCTTCGTGACGCAGGATCACGTCCAGGACCGAAGTCCCTTGCGGAAGGGTTTCGAAAAAGCCGTTGATGCGGACCCGCATAATAAGGGGGAGATCTTCCTACGGGGCGGCCTTATTTCAAATGCCTTTTCACCGCTTCCTTCAACTCGGTCAGGTCCGAGGACTTGACCACATAATCCTCCGAGGCCCATACGGAAAAGTCCTGCTTGAATTCGCTGTAGGCCGAACAGAGGATGACCGGGATTTGCGGAAATTTTTCCTTGATAATGCGCAAGGTCTCGATCCCGTTTAATCCGGGCATGCGGATGTCCATGACGATGATATCCGGCAGGTGTGCCGGGTCTTCCAGTTTGGCCAGGACCTCGTTGCCGTCGGCGGCCAGGAAGACCTCAAACCCTTCCTCCTCAAATTCCTCCTGATACAGCCTGCGCAGGGCCTCTTCGTCATCGGCGATCAATATTCTTTTTTTTGCCATGGTCCCTTTCTCCGTTTATTCTGGGTTTTGCTAAAATGAGTTTGGCCTCCCGGGCCGGGGGCAGTTTCACCTGGAAGGACACCCCCTCCCCCGGACGGTTGTCGATGTCCACCTCCCCGTTGTGGCGGGTGACGATCTTATGGACGATGGGCAGACCCAAACCCGAACCGTGGACCTTGGTGGTAAAAAAGGGGTTGAAGATGTTGTGCAACAGTTCAGGAGGAATACCCCCGCCCGTATCGGCGACCTCGCAAACGACCCAACTCCGGTCCCCTTCCTTTTTGACGAAGGTCCGGACACTCAACACCCCTCCCTGGGGCATGGCCTGCCAGGCGTTCACAAAAAGATTGTAAAAGACATGGAGCAACTGGCGGTTGTCGCCGAAGATTTGGGGTACGGTGCCCCATTGGGTCTGGACCTGAATCCTTGCCTCCTCCAGTTCCCGGCGGACGAGGCCCAGGGCCTCTTCGACGATAGGATTGAAGTCCCTCTCTTTGTATGTCCCCCGGGGATCTTGCGAGAAGGCGGTGATTTCGTTCAGGATCTTTTCCAGCCGCTCCACTTCGGTGACGATCACCTGCACATAGGACTGGACCTGTTCGTCGTCGGGAAATTTCCTCATGAGGCGACGGGCGAATCCGCCGATGGAGACCAAGGGATTGCGGATCTCATGGGCCAATCCGGAGGCCATCTCCCCCATGGCCATCATCTTTTCCGATTCAATGAGGCGTTCCCGGGCCGCCCTCAATTCCTCGTTGGTCCGGGCGATCTCGGAATAAAGCCTGGCGTTTTCCAAGGCCAGCCCGGCCTGATGGGCCAGCATGGAAAGGATGTGGAGATCGTCTTGGGTGATGGGCCGTCGGTCCAGGAAATTGTCCACTTCGATGACGCCGATGACCCTGTCTTTGGCCAGGATGGGTACGGCGGCGAAGGACTCCAAATTCCACTCCTTGGCCAATTCCTTGTTGGCCCGGGGGTCTTCGGAGGCCCGTTTGACCAGGAAACTCCTGCCTTCCAAAAAGGTGCGGGCGAGGATCCCCGCTTCCGCCTTCAAAGGGATCTTGATCCCCTGCACCGATCGGTCCGCCTCCTGCCGTTTTTTGCGGATCTCGGCGGCCTGCCGGAGGAAATAGCCGCTTAAGGCGTCATTGCCCAGGCCTTCCTCCTTCGGAGGCGGTCCCTCGGCCCGGTGGTTCCTCCGAATGGACCAAGCCATGGGGGTGAGGAATTTCCGCTCCTCATCGGCCAATAGGAGTATGGCCCGATTGAATCCCAATCCCTCTTTCAAGGTGATGGCCTCGAGGATGATCTGGGGCAGGTCCTTGAGGGAGGTTGAGGTCATCATGGCGCTGTCGATCTGGTAGAGGGTGGAAAGGTTTCGGACCATCCATTCGTTCTTCCGGGCCAAGGCCTCGACTTTTTGAAAGGTCAGGGCGTTTTCCAAGGAGTTGGCGATGATATTGCCGATGGTGGAAAGGGTGGACAGCTCTTCTTCGTTGAAACGGGCCTCTCCCTGACCCCCAAGAGGGATCTTTTCATAGACGCACAGCCTGCCCCGATAGGGCCCTTTAAAAAAGAGGCGGATGCACATATAGGTCGAGACGGCTTCCCCTTCCCGCTGATCCGATCCCTTCCGATCCAAGGGCGGTGCAGCGGGTAAGGCCTCCCTTTTTACGGAATAGATCAGATCTCCTTTACGGGCCAGGATGTCCTGGAGGATCTGTTTTTTCACCTCGGGGGGGACGACCCCGAATTCCGCTTCGACGATCACCTCTTCCGAATCCCGGTCCAAGATCAACAGGGCCGAGCCTTTGGCGTTGATCACCTGGGCGGTGATGGTCACGGCCTTTTGGATCAGTTCGTCCGGTTCCAGAGAGGAACCGATGACCCTGCCGACCTGATGGAGGACGCTCAGCTCGGCGATCCGTTTTTTGGCCTCCGTATAGAACCAGGAATTGCGAATGACCCCGGCCAATTCCCGGACCGCCAGTTGAAGGGTTTCCTGCCGGCCCGTATCCGAGTCCAAGGCGATGCGGGAAAGGAGGCCCACCACGCCGTAGAGCAATTGGTCGTCCTCAACAGGCAAGAGGATGAGGGATTCGTATCCCTTGAACAAGGGATTGCGCAGCAAGGCCTTATGCTCTTTGCGGTTCAACCGGGGCACAGAAAGGGCCTTCCGGTTTTCCAGGACCTCGGCCAAGGGCGTCCGATGAATGGAAAAAGAAATCCCTTCCCAGTTGGGATCCCGGGGGCTGACCTTCTTGACCTCCACCGTATCGGGCAAGGGGGTCATAAATAGGAGGCAGGCCTTTTCCACCTTTTCTCCCCGGACCATGAGGTCGAGGATCCCTTGCATGCGGTCTTCAAAACCGATGCTCGAATTGGCCAGGTGGACGATTTTTTTAAGGAATTCGAACCTGTCCTCCATCATTTATCCCGTCTGTTTCCGTTTCTTTCCCACGGCCTTTTCGTAAAGTCCCTGATAAGCGGCGGCCGAGTGTTCCCAGGAAAAATCCCGTTCCATGGCCCGTTCCATCAGGCGTTTCCAGCGGGGTTTGTCCCGATACACGCCTACCGCCTGTTGCAGGGCCTGGAGCAGTTTTTCCCCTTCATATTCCTTGAACTTGAATCCCGTCCCCTGATCCGTCTTGGCTTGATAGTCCTCCACCGTATCTTCCAATCCCCCCACGGCCCGGACGATAGGGATGGTTCCGTAGCGCAAGGCCACCATCTGCTCCAAACCGCAAGGTTCGTATTGGGAGGGCATAAGGAGCATATCGGCCCCGGCCTGGATCCGGTGGGCCATGGGCCCTTGGTATTCTTCCACCACCCCGATCAGCTGCGGATATCTTTCTTTGACCTCCCTTACCCAGGAATGATAGGTCTCGGCGCCTTCCCCCATGAAAACCACCTCCACCTGCAAGTCCATCAGACGGGGGAAGATCCGACCGATCAGATCCAGTCCTTTTCGGTCGAGGAGGCGGGAAATGACGGCGATGATCGGGATGTCCGGCCTTTTTTTCAATTGAAAGATCTCCTGGAGCTGGGCCTTGCACACCTTTTTGTTTTCCGGACGCTCCTTGGTATAAGGGGCGGCGATATGGGGATCATGAGCCGGATCCCACACACGGTAATTTACGCCGTTCAAAACGGCATGGAGGTCCTTTTCCCGGCTCCTTAACAAGCCGTCCAAACCGAAACCGTAGGCCGGGGTCAGGATCTCCTTGCGATAAGTCGGACTTACCGTATTGAGCAGGTCGGCGAAGACGATCCCTCCCTTGAGCAGATTCAGCTTGCCGAAGAATTCCAAAGCCGACGGCGTAAAATACTCCCAACCCAGACCGGTCAGGTGAAGGTCATAATGCCAAAACAGTCCTTGATACCCGAGGTTGTGAATGGTGAACAAGGTGGCCACCGACTTCAAGGCCGGATCTTCGGCATAGAGGGACTTTAAATAAACCGGGATCAGGCCGGTCTGCCAGTCGTTGCCGTGGATGACATCCGGTCGCAGGTCCAAGGCGCGGCATAATTCCACGGCGGCTCGGGAGAAAAAGATGAAGCGTTCGGCATTGTCTTGATAATCACCGAACTCGTTGCCGTAAAGGCCTTCCCGGTCGTAGAGGTCGTCCCGCTCAATGAAATAGACGGTCACCTGCCGGTCCAGGACCGATGAAAACACCCGGGCGGGCTTTTTCATCCAGGAGATGGGGACCTCCAATGAGGCGGGCACAGGCTCCAAAGGGATTCCGGCATTTCGGACCTGCCGGTATTTGGGAGTGACGACGCTGATGTGATGACCCAATCCGGCCAGGGTCACGGTCAGGTCATGGGAAACATCGGCCAGGCCTCCGGCCCGGGAAAAAGGGCTGATTTCGGAGGTTGCAAACAGGACCTTCATGGCTATTCCTCCAGCCGGACCTCCCGCAGGTATTTGGCCGCTTCTTCGGGAGGGGACGGGTTGATGTAAAAACCCGATCCCCATTCAAACCCGGCGATACGGGTCAGTTTGGGGACGATTTCGAAGTGCCAGTGGTAATATTCCTGGTGATTCTCCTTCAGGGGGGAGGTGTGGAGCATGAAATTATAAGGACGGTTGTTCAAGGCCTTGTCCAGCCGTTTCAAGGTCTCGGAAAAGATCCGGGCCAGGGAAGGAAATTTCGCCTCTTCCATCTCGGTATAGACGGCGTTGTGTTTTTTGGGGATGATCCAAACCTCGAAAGGGGAACGGGGAGCGAAAGGGCAACAGGCGATGAAGTCTTCGTTTTCGCTGACCATGCGCACCTTGGCCTCCTGTTCCTGACGGACGATGTCGCAATAGACGCAACGATCTTTGTAGGCGAAATATCTCTTGGAGCCGTTCAACTCCTCGTGGGCGATTTCGGGGATGATCGGCAAGGCGATCAATTGGGAATGGCTGTGTTCCAAAGAGGCGCCGGCGGCCCGACCCTGATTCTTAAAGATCAGGATATATTGAAAGCGTTTGTCCCGAGCCAGGTCCACGATCCGGTCCCGATAGGCCCTGAGGACATCGGCGAACCGCTCCAAGGACATGGTGGAAAGGGTTTCCTGGTGATCAGGGGTCTCGATGATCACTTCATGAGCCCCGATGCCGTTCATCTTGTCGTACATCCCTTCCCCGACCTTGTTGAGGTCCCCTTCAATGACCAAGGCGGGGAACTTGTTGGCCACCACCCTAAGGGTCCATCCCGGGGTGTTGGGCAGGGTCCCCGGGGCCCGGTAGGCGAGGATCTCCGGCGGGGTGGTCTTTTCGTTGCCGGGGTCGAAAGGACAGAAGCCCCCGCCCCTCGGGGCTTCCTCTTCCGGGGCGAAATCAAAGGGCCGTTTGGCCCTCTCCGTGGATATGATGACCCATCGGCCGACAATGGGGTCTTTCCTGAGCTCCGGCATACCTCTCTCCTCTAAAGGGATATGGAAAATCTAAGGATGGCCCAGTTTACCACCCCTTTCCTTAAAAATTCAAATGTTTTTCGCCGGTAGCCGAGAGGGGGCCGGCCAAGGGATTGGACCCAAGGATCCAAAACCAGGCCCTAAGACACCTCCGATCCAGGGAGACCATCGGGCCGGAACGACGCGGGCTTGACAGGATAAAATTTATTGTTATTTTTAGGATGTCTCCAGGGGGTGAGAACGCCCTCGGCGAAAACAAGACCACCCACAGGCTGAAGGGGGAAATGCCCATGCCGATTTACGAATATCGCTGCACCGATTGCTCCAAGGAATTTGAGAAGATCGTCACTACTCCGGAAAAAGAACCGGTCCGTTGCCCTTACTGTAAAGGGGATAAGGTGATCCGCATCCTGTCCGCCTTTGCCCGCGGTGGAGGTAAGGGGGCCTCTGCCCCGGCCACCTGCGGTCCTTCTTCGGCCGGCTTTTCTTGAGCCTCTTGACCATCGGGGCCGTGGGCCCCGACGCATCGAAGTTCGAAAAACAGGATAAAGGATCGAGGATCGAGGATCCAGCATCCAGCATCCAGCATCCAGCATCCAGTATCATAGGTTCAGAGTTCAGAGTTCAAAGTAAACCCAATAAACTCAAGTAACCCAATAAACCCAATTAACCCAAGCAACCCAATAACCTCAAGCAACCCAGAACAATATTCGCCGAGGGCCGCAAAAGAAAGGGGGGGAGGGAATGGACTTGCAATTTTTCCACCATTTGCTACTATAGAAAGATGAAGGTTTTTTTTGTAAACAATTTCTTCTTTCGCTGGGGGCTCATCCTCCTTTTCCCCCTTCTTTTCACCCTCTGGATTCCTGGGGCGGGTTTTCTCTGGAGCAAGACCCCCCAAATCAACGACATCATCGTCACCAACAACCAGGAGTCCTTGCTGGTCTATTTCTATACCAAGGGCTGTTTCACCCCGGAGATGAACAAGGCCATTCAGAACGGGGTTCCCACCACCTTCACCTTTCTTATCGAACTTTATAAACCCCGTCCTTTTTGGCCCAATAAAAAATTGGCCGCCTTGAAGTTGCACCACACCATCAAGTACGATTCCTTGCGGGACGAATACCAGGTGACCTTGAGCGAAAGGGGCAACCAGACCTTCATCGTCAAGGAATACGCCAAGGCCCAGGAAATGATGGCCGATGTGAGTAACGTCCAGGTCATCCCTTTGGAAAACCTGGAGCGGAACTCCCAGTACCTCTTGAGGATCAAGGCCGAGCTAAACAAGGTCAAGCTCCCCCTTTATCTCCATTATGTCTTGTTTTTCGTCTCCTTGTGGGATTTTCAGACGGACTGGCATGTAGTGGAATTCATATATTAAATCCATTTCGGCCCCCTGCCTGTTCATGTCCATCCTCCTGACCGAAGAGCAGAAAGAAAAACGGCGGAAAAAAAGGGAACGCCTGATCATCCTCGTTACCCTGATTGTGGCTGCCGGTTTGACCTTCTGGGAATCCCAGATGGTCCGCCCGGACTTTCCCTTCTCCCTCTCCCAGCGGGTCACCCTTTTCGCCCTGATCAATATCAACATCATCCTCCTCCTTTTGCTGATCTTTCTGGTGGTCAGAAACCTGGTCAAGCTGGTTACGGACAGGCGGAAGAAGATCCTCGGTTCCAAGATCCGGACCCGTCTGGTCTTGGGCTTCATCGCCCTCTCCCTGGTTCCGACCATCATCCTCTTCTTCATCGCCTACCAGTTCATGACCATGGGTATGGATTATTGGTTCAACATCCACATCGAAAAATCCTTGCAGGATTCCTTGGATGTGGGACGGGCTTTCTATCAAACCTCCCAACGGGGGGCCAGGCTCTACGCCCAACAGATCAGCCTGGACATCAGCCAATCCGGGGGCCTGAACGGCAACGACCCGGCCCCGCTTCTCCTAAGCCTCCAAGAAAAGCGCGGCGAATACGGCCTGGCTTGGGTCGGGGTCTATACCACCGCCTTGGAATTAAAGGCCCAGGTGAGGGCCGGGGAACCGTATTTAAAGGCCTTCCGGGAACCGACCTTGCACCTCGTACGCAACGGGTTGAATCCGAAGGGTTTTTCCGAGGTGCAATCCTCTTCGGAAGGGGATTTCTTTCTGGCCGGCGTCCCCGTTTACGGGAATGCCCGGGAGCGGAAGGTGGTAGGCACGGTGGTGGTGGCCTCTTTTTTTCCAGGGACCCTCCTGAAGAAAATGGAGACCATCTCGGCCGGGTTGGAAGGCTATCGCCAGATGGAGATGCTCAAGAACCCCATCAAATTCATTTACCTTTTAGTCCTCTCCATCGTTTCTTTGCTCATCCTCTTTTCCGCCTCCTGGTTCGGTTTCTATTTGGCCAAGGGTATGACCGTCCCCATACAGAAGCTGGCCGAAGGGACCCTTCGGGTAGCCCAGGGGGACTATGATTTTTCCGTGGACCTGGAGGCCAAGGACGAGTTCGGCCTTTTGGTCTCCTCCTTCAACAAGATGACCCAAGACCTGAAAAAAGGAAAGGAGGAGATCGAACGGGCCTATCAAAAGCTCTGGGAGAGCAACGAGGAACTCAACCAAAGGAGGCGGTATATGGAGACCGTCCTGGCCAACATCGGCACGGGGGTGATCTCCATCGACGCCGAGGGCCGAATCAGCACCATCAACCACGCCGCCCGGGAGATGCTCCGCCTGAAGACGCACGAAATCCTAGGCAAAAAATACATGGACATCCTCCGTCCGGAACAAAAGGTCATGCTCCAGGAGGTCCTGGACAACCTTGACCTGATCCGCAAGGGGACCCTGGAGCGCACCGTCCAGGTGCCTTTGGCCGACAAGACCCTGACCCTCCTGGTCAAGGTCTCCATGCTCCATGACGAAGAGAAAGGGGATTTGGGGATGGTCCTGGTCTTCGACGATTTGACCGAGATGGAAAAGGTCCAGAAGGTGGCCGCCTGGCGGGAGGTGGCCCGTCGCCTGGCCCACGAGATCAAGAACCCCCTGACGCCGATCAAACTCTCGGCCCAGCGCCTCCAGAAAAAATACGCCGCCCTGGTCCCGGAAGGAAAGGAAAAGGAGATCTTTGAAGACTGCACTCAGACCATCATCCAGCAGACCGATCAATTGATCGCCATGGTCAACGAATTTTTCACCTTCGGCCGTCTGCCGGCCACCCGGCCGGTGGTCACCGACTTGAACACCTTGATCCGCGAGGCCCTAAATCCTTATGTGGAAAACCACAAAGGCATCGCCTTTTTCTTTGTCCCGGATCCACAGCTTCCCCCTTTCCCCCTTGACCCGGATCAACTAAAGCGGGTGATGATCAATCTCTTGGACAACGCCGTGGCCGCCATTGATCGGGACGGGGTCGTCCAGGTCCGGACCGCGTTCGATCCTTTGTCGGGTCTGGCCCGGATTGAGGTCCGGGACAACGGAATCGGCATCTCCCCCAAGGACCGGGACCGTCTCTTTGTGCCTTATTTTTCCACAAAAAAAGGGGGCATGGGATTGGGGTTGACCATTGTCAGTTCCATCATAGCCGACCATCATGGCCACATTCGGGTGAAAAACAACGAACCCCGGGGGACAGTATTCGTCATCGAACTCCCCCTCGGTGCTTGATCAAAAGAGGGAACGGTGAAACACTTTCGACTGATCGTCAAGGACAACCCTCCGGCCAAAAAAGAGGCCCAACGACTCAGTGATTGGCTGGAAAAGGAAAAAGGGGTCTTCGTCCATTGGGACGAGGAGGACCTTTCCCCTTCGAGGGAAGGTGTGGAAGACCATAGGCCTTTGGATCTGGTGGTGGTCTTGGGGGGGGACGGGACCTTGCTTAAGGCCGCCCGCCTTTACGGACACCGAGACGCCCCTATTTTGGGGATCAACCTCGGCGGCCTGGGCTTCCTGACAGAGATCGCCATGGATGAGGCCCAAACCCTTTTCGACTTCATCCTTCAAGGAAATTATCAGACCGAAGAGCGGATGATGCTTAAGGCCTGCATCCTCCGGGAGGGGGCGGCCATGCCCTCCCTGACTTTTTTGAACGATGTGGTCATCAACAAAGGGGCCCTGGCCCGGATCATTGATCTGGAAACGAGCATCGGCGGCCAGTTCTTGACCTCTTACCGCGGCGACGGGCTGATCGTCTCCACCCCTACCGGCTCCACGGCCTATAACCTCTCGGCCGGAGGCCCTATCCTGCACCCGGCCTTGAATTCCATCCTTCTCACCCCCATCTGTCCCTTTACCTTGACCAACCGGCCGATCATCCTGCGAGACGATGCGGTCATCGACATCCGCTTAGGAAGCAAAACCAGCGAAGTCTGGTTGACCTTCGACGGCCAAGTGGGTTATCCTCTCCAACCCGGGGATGTGGTGCGGGTGGAAAAGGCGGAAAAGCCCCTCCGCTTGATCAAGACGCCCTTCAAGAATTATTTTGAAATTCTACGAACCAAATTGAAATGGGGATGAAAGGATGAAACGATGAAAGCACACCGGCCGATCCTAGGGCTACTTGTCATCGTCGCCGCCTGTCTTTCCTTGGGAATGGGCAACTTGGGGTCGAAAGATACGGCCCAGGAGGCGCCCCTGGCGGAAAAAGAAGTGACGGCGGTCTTGACCGACCTGAAGGGACTGACCTTGACCTTGAGCAGGTTCAGCATCAACGGCCAGGCCTTCGTCACCGGGAACCTGGGGGCGGGGCGGCTGACCGTGCCCTTCGGCCGCATCCGGGTCATGACCTTTTCCCCGGCCCCTAAAGGCCTGCAGATGACGGCCGAACTGAACGACCGCTCCCAGGTGATCTTGATCATGGAAAAGGGCCAGACCGCCTACGGCATGATCGCCGCCGGCGCTTACCGCATCCCCCTGGAACAGGTGCAACGGATCGAGATCAAGGAAGTGGCCGACCGGTCCAAATAGTCTTTCTTCGGCCTTAATCCCCGACCCGGTAAGACCTCCTCCGGCCGAAAAAGCGGATCAAGACCACTCCGGCCAAGAACCCTCCTACATGGGCATACCAGGCCACGGATCCCCCAACGGTTCCGGCGTTTATCAATTGAACCACAAACCACAGACCGAGGATCAAAACCGCAGGGACCTTGATGATCTTAAAAAAAACAAAGAAGATGAAAAGGGTGGAGACATTGGCCCGAGGGAAGAGGACCAGGTAGGCGCCGAGGACCCCGGCGATGGCCCCGCTGGCCCCGATCATAGGGACCTGGGAATGGAGATCGGTAAGGGTGTGGATAAAGGCGGCAAAGAAACCGGAGAGGAGGTAAAACCCCAAAAATTTGATGTGCCCTAAGTAGTCTTCCACATTGTTGCCGAAGATCCACAGATAGAGCATGTTCCCCAAAAGATGAAACAGCCCGCCGTGGAGGAACATGGAGGTGAAGACGGTCAGACTGAAGGGCAAGGCGGGCGCGCTCACGGGCCCGTAAAGGTCCGGGGCGGCCAGCCGGGCCGGGATCGCCCCGTAACGAAAAAGAAAGGTCTCCAGGCCCTCCGGGGAAAGGCTGAGCTGGTAAATGAAGATCAGACCGTTGAGGACGATGAGGCCTACGGTGATGACCGGGGTGCTTTGGGTCGGGTTGTCGTCCTTGAGAGGGATCATCGGGCTTTTTATCGATACTCTTGAAAATTTCAACTTGTAATCATTTGGCCCCGCTTGTCAAGGAATTTTTGAACCCCTTTTCTTTCTTGATCTTTTTTGAAATTTTCGTTACCATTTCCACAAAATACAGGCCTTGGGGGAGGGAGTAAACAAGAAGGTTTTTCACCGCAAGGCCGAACCATTCAAGATGAAACACATCCACATCGCCACCTTCGGCTGTCAGATGAACGAACGGGACTCCCAGACCATCGCCCGCCTGATGGCCGATCATGATTACCGCCTCACCGAGCGGATGGAGCAGGCCGACCTGATCGTGGTCAACACCTGTAGCATCCGCCGCAAGGCCGAAGAAAAGACCTACAGTCTTTTGGGACGCCTCAAGCGTCTGAAGCGGCGCAATCCCGCCTTGGTCATCGGGGTGGGGGGGTGTGTGGCCCAGCAGGAAGGGGAAAGGCTCCTGGAAAGGATCCCCCATCTCGATTTGGTTTTCGGTCCCGGGGCGGTCCATCACCTCCCGGATCTGGTGGATCAAGTGTGCCGGGAAAGGGTCCGCCTGGCGCGGACGGAAAGGGACCCGGCCTCGGCCCTGGCCGCCGGGACGGTACCCCATCCGGAGACGCCCGTCGGGGTCAAGGCCTCGGTCAACATCATGCAGGGCTGCGACAATTATTGCGCCTATTGTGTGGTCCCTTATGTGCGGGGTCCGGAAGTGAGCCGCCCCAGCGGCGACATTTTGGCCGAAGTGGAGGCCTGGGTCTCGCGGGGGGTCAAGGAAATCCTCCTCCTCGGTCAAAACGTCAATTCCTACGGTCGAAATCGGCCGGGGGAGCTCTCCTTCCCCCAACTCCTCGCCCGCTTGCAGGAGATCCCCGGCCTTGAGCGGATCCGATTCACCACCTCCCACCCCAAAGACCTTTCCCCGGAACTGATGGATTGTTTCGGTCGCCTTCCTTCCCTGTGCGAGCACATCCATTTACCGGTCCAGGCCGGATCGGACCGGGTCTTGAAGCGAATGAACCGCCGCTACACCCGGTCGGAATACTTGGCCAAAGTGGAAAGGCTGCGTAAGCTTTGTCCGGATTTGGCCGTTACCAGCGATGTCATCGTCGGTTTCCCCGGCGAGACGGAAGCGGATTTTCAAGAGACCTTGGACCTGATCCGGCAGGTGGAATTCGACGACATCTTTTCCTTCAAATATTCCAACCGTCCCGGGACCGCGGCCTCCACCTTTCCCGACCAAGTGGAAGAGGAAGAGAAGGACCGTCGTTTACGGGAACTCCAGGCCCTGCAGAAAAAGATCACTTTGGCGAAACAACGAAAACTGGAAGGGACCGTGCAGGAAGTCTTGGTGGAAGGACCGAGCAAGAAATCCGCCCGGGAGTGGACCGGAAGAACCCGGACCAACAAGATCGTCAACTTTCCCGGGCCGGAAGGCCTGGTCGGAAAGACCTTGGCCGTCAGGATCGAGGCGGCCTATCTCCATTCCTTGAAGGGGGAAAAAATCGAGGCGACCTCGGAATCCTCTTGAGGTCCGTGCCCGGGAATCTTTGCCAAAGCCTTTGCGGCTTGAAAGAGGTGTTATGTCGATTCTCATGAAGGTATTCGGGTTGACCATAGACCCCCTGACCAACAGTCCCATCTTGATCCTCAAGGATATGGAAGGGGAAAAGTCGATACCCATCTGGATCGGCCTTTTGGAAGCCACGGCCATCGCCAGCGAGCTGGAAAAGGTCAAATTCGCCAGGCCCATGACCCATGATCTGCTGAAGAACCTCATGGATCGGATCGGTCTTCGCCTGGTCAAAGTGGAGATCTGCGATCTCAGGGATAATACCTACTTCGCTCTCCTCCACTTGGTGCTTCAGGACGAAGCATTCACCATGGACGCCCGTCCCAGCGACGCCATCGCCCTGGCCTTACGGGCCGAAGCCCCTATTTATGTGGACGAGCAGGTCCTGCAAAAGTCCAAAGAGGTCGATCTGGGGGCCAAAGAAGAGATCCAGGACACGGAAGCCAAGAAGTGGACGGAGATCCTCGAATCCCTTTCCCCCGAAGATTTCGGGAAATACAAGATGTGATGAAACGGCCTTTGACACAAAGGCCCCGGCCGCCTCGCTTTGACCACTAACTCTTCTTCAGCGGCCTTAAGCAGGGGCTTGCGGTATCTTTTGCCCCTCCTGCTCTATGGGGCCTTGATCTTTTATGGATCGTCCCAGAGCCGCTGGCTCCTGGAACCGCCGGATTTTTTTTCAGCCGATAAAATCTATCACCTCCTGGAATACGGGATCTTCGGGGCCTTGACGGCCAGGGCGATGGACGGTTACGCCTTCCCTGCCGGCGGGCGGCGAAGGATCCTGGGGATTGTGGCCGCGGGATTCCTCTACGGCTTGAGCGACGAGATCCATCAATATTTCGTCCCCGGCCGTTTTGCAACCTTGGGCGACCTTTTGGCCGACACCTTAGGGGCGGGCCTGGGAGGGTGGCTTTTTTTTAGATGGCCGAAAGCCTTCGGGCGCCTGACGAACAAAGGAAACGCGGACAGGAAAGGATGAGCCATGATTGATCTGCACAGCCATTCCCTGCTCAGCGACGGGGAGCTGCTCCCTTCGGAACTGGTCCGCAGGGCCGAGGTTAAAGGGTATCGCTATTGGGCCGTCACCGATCACGGCGACGAGTCCAACTTAGATCATATTATCCCCCGCATCGTTCGGGCCGCCCGGGAACTCAGCGCCCACTGGACCATCCAGGTCCTGCCCGGGATCGAATTGACCCATGTCCCGCCCGAGACCTTGGGCGCCCTCGTCCGAAGGGCCCGAGACTTGGGGGCCCGATTGGTCGTGGTCCACGGCGAGACCATCGCCGAACCGGTCCCTCCCGGGACCAATCGGGCGGCCATCGAGGCCGGCGTGGATATCTTGGCCCATCCCGGCTTGATCACGGCCGAGGAAGCGGCCTTGGCCGCGCGCAAGGGGGTCCTCTTGGAAATCACCTCGCGCAAAGGCCACTCCCTGACCAACGGTCATGTGGCCAGGACGGCCCGGTCGGCCGGGGCCGGACTCATCCTCAATTCCGACAGCCACGCCCCGGAAGATATCGTTCCTCAGGAACAAAGAATGCGGATCGTGCAGGGGGCTGGTTTGGAGGAAGCAGCGTTACAGGAGATGGACCAAAGGGCCCTGACCTTATTTGAACGAAAGATGGTTGTATCTTAACCCTTTCCAGGAATCAGCAATGGCCCGATAAGTAAGGAGGCGAAAAATATTATTTGGCAAGGAGCGACAAGGGACAATGGCGGATCGGTTAATTAAAGGTGTCCAAACCAACAATCAACAATTGCTTAAGTGGATTCAAGAAACGGCGAATTTGTGCCGACCCGATCAGGTCTATATCTGTGACGGATCCCAAGAAGAATACGACCGATTATGTCGGGAAATGGTCGAAAGCGGGACTTTCCTCCGCCTGAACCCGGAAAAAAGGCCGAATTGTTTTCTCTGCCGTTCCGACCCCAAAGACACGGCCCGGGTGGAAGACCGCACCTTCGTCTGCAGTCTGAATAAAGCCGACGCCGGACCGACCAACAATTGGAAACACCCCCTGGAAATGAAGAAGGTTCTTTATTCCCTCTTCGACGGCTGTATGCGGGGTCGCACCCTCTATGTCATCCCCTTCAGTATGGGACCGTTAGGGTCGGACATCGCTCATATCGGAGTGGAAATCACCGACTCACCCTATGTGGTGGTCAACATGCGGATCATGACCCGTATGGGTAAAGCCGTCTTGGACCTCCTGGATCAGGGTAGGGATTTCGTCCGTTGCCTGCACTCGGTGGGGAAACCTTTGGCCCCCGGGGAAAGAGATGTCCCCTGGCCCTGCAACCCCGATCACATTTACATCACCCATTTCCCGGAGGAAAGATCCATCTATTCCTTCGGCAGTGGATACGGCGGAAACGCCCTGTTGGGGAAAAAATGTTTTGCCCTGCGCATCGCTTCGGTCATGGCCCGTGACGAAAATTGGCTGGCCGAACATATGTTGATCATGGGTGTGGAAAGTCCCCAAGGGGAAAAGATCTATGTGGCCGCCGCCTTTCCCAGTGCCTGCGGCAAGACCAATTTCGCCATGATGGTCCCCCCCAAAGGCTTCGAAGGGTGGAAGATCACCACTATCGGCGATGACATTGCCTGGATCAAACCCACACCGACCGGAGAACTGCGGGCCATCAATCCCGAAGCCGGTTTTTTCGGGGTTGCCCCCGGGACCTCGATGAAGTCCAATCCCAACGCCATGTTGACCCTTACCCGCAATTGCATCTTTACCAACGTGGCCTTGACCGATGACGGAGATGTCTGGTGGGAAGGGATGACCGATGAACCGCCGGCCCACCTGATCGATTGGCGAGGGATGGATTGGACGCCCGATTGCGGCCGACCGGCGGCCCATCCCAACGCCCGCTTCACCGCCCCCATCGCCCAATGTCCGTCCTTTGATCCCGAGTGGGACAATCCAGAAGGGGTCCCGATCAAGGCCTTTATTTTCGGAGGGCGGCGTAGCCGATACATCCCCCTGGTTTACCAGGCCTACAATTGGTCCCATGGGGTCTATTTGGCCGCTACTATGGGCTCCGAGGCCACGGCCGCGGCCGAGGGACAACCGGCCATGCGGCGGGATCCCATGGCCATGCTCCCCTTTTGCGGATATAACATGGCCGATTACTGGAATCATTGGTTGAATATCGGCCGCTATCTCAGCGACCCCCCGGCCATCTTCAGGGTCAATTGGTTCCGCAAGGACCCTTCGGGAAGATTTCTCTGGCCTGGGTACGGCGAAAATATGAGGGTTTTGAAATGGATTTTCGACCGGGTAACCAAAGGGGCCAAAGGGGTGGAAAGCCCCTTGGGTTATATGCCCCGCTATCAAGACATACATTGGGAGGGATTGGATTTTCCCGTGGAGACCTTTAATGAATTGATGACCGTGGATCGGGAAGAAGCCGTCAAGGACGCCCGGGAGCACGAAGAATTGTTCGACCGCTTTTTCGATCGTCTGCCCAAGGAGTTCATTTATCACCGGGAATTGTTAAAATCGCGACTGTGGCGTTCCCCGGAAGTTTGGCGCCTTGAAGGGCACATCTTTTGATCCGTTGCCCCGGTGGGCTAACCGTTTGGGGCAAGTTTGGGTAGGCTGAACGGCCGGTCGCCGCTGCCGAGGAATTTATCGGCTTTTGAAAGGAGAAACGGCCTCACTGGGATTGAAAAAATTCGAAAAGGGCAAATGGAGTCGTATAGGATCGGGGTCATTTACGGAGGGATCAGTGAACAAAAGGCCGGTATGGACCACTATCTCCATCAGGTCCTGGCGGCCATGAAAAGACTGGCCCCCCAGCACCGATTTGTCCTCATCGATCATAGACGCCACCCCATCCCTTTCCGGGACCGATTCGAAACGACCATCATCGATCTCCCCCGGCCCCCGGCCCGGGTCAGCCGCTGGAACCTCTTTGAAGTCCCCAAGATCCTTTCCGCCTTCGACCTGGTCTTTTCACCGGGCCTTTACGGCCCGGTGCGCATCCCCCCGAATACGGCCTCGGTCATGGTCGTCCATGACCTGACCCGTTACCTCTTCCCCGGTTTCTTCGCCTTCAACCCCATGCAAAAAGTCCTGGACCTTTTGGCCTATCCGGCCATGGTCCGAAGATACGACCATATTCTGGCCGTGTCCCAGGCCACCAAAGAGGATCTCATCGCCCGCTTTCGCCTGCCGGAGGACAAAATCACCGTCGTCCACCACGGCGCCGATGAGACTTTTCGGCCCTTGGATCCCGCCGAAGCGGCCTCAAAACTTAAGGGGTCCTATGGCATCCACAGGCCCTTTCTTCTCTTTTTGGGTACCTTGGAGCCGCGTAAAAACATCCCCACCCTCCTCAAGGCCTTCGCCGCCCTGACCGATCGGATCGAGGAAGACCTGATCCTGGTGGGGCAAAAAGGGTGGAAATGGGAACCGATCTTTCAAGAGATGGAAAGACCCAAGGTGAAGGATCGGGTGCGCTGGATCGGTTATGTCCCGGACGAGGACCGGGTCTATTTTTACAACGCCGCCCGGATGTTGGTCTACCCCAGTTGGTATGAAGGGTTCGGCATGCCCCTCCTCGAGGCCATGCAATGCGGCTGTCCGGTGGTCACCTCAAAGGTCAGCGCCCTCCCGGAAGTGGCCGGATCGGCCGCCCTTTATGTGGACCCGGCGCGGATTGAAACCGTCGAGGAGGCCATCCTTCGCGTCCTTAAGGAACAGGGACTGGCGGAAAGAATGAAGGAGGATGGGCTGAAACAGGCCAAGAGGTTTTCCTGGGAACGATCGGCCGGGATCACCCTTACGGTCTTTGAACAAGTCATGGGGAAAAAACACAAGCAAAAGACGGGAAAGGTACGATCATGAAAAATGGCCCACTTCGAGTTCCCCCTTTCCCTCTTTTTCCCTTTGACCTTTATCCTTTTACCGGATCATTGTTTTTATGAGGATCGCCTTCATCGGAGACCGCTTGGGTCTGGCCACGGGGGGCAACTTATATATCGCTCGCTTGGCCGAGGAACTGAAAGGCCTGGGGGCGGAGGTGACCCTGATCACCCTGACGCCGCCGCGGGACATCCCTTGGTCGCGGGACCTGCGCCTCGTCTTAAAAGAAATCCCTTTTTCCTTCGGGGAGAAACCAGGGCCGGGCAGGTGGTCATCCTTCTTTCGATCCAGGCTGACCGTCGTCCAAGAACTGAAGGGATTGGTCCGGGAAGGGTATGATGTTCTCTATTCGGTGGGCGGCCCTTCCAATCTCGTCAACCATCTCTGCCGTAAAGGACCCTATCCCCCCAGGATTTCCGTGGCCGTCATTCATCACCTCTTCCGACAGGATCCTTGGTGGCGATTTTTGCTCAAGGCCGAGACTTACGGCAAGCCGTTTCAAACCTTTTATCATTTGTTAGGGGATCACTTGGCCAAGGGTTTTAAGGTGGTTACCGTCTCCGAGTTCTGGCGAAACAAGCTGGTCCGGCGTGGGTTTGCCTCCGAGGCCATCGTCGTCATCCCCAACGGTGCCGACTGGCAGGACTGGCCGGTCCAGGAACGGGAGACGTCCAAAAAGACCCTCGGTCTTTCGGGTTTCTTTGTCCTCTATACCAGTCCTTTACGCTTGAATAAAGGAATCCTGAACATCCTTCAGGCCCTCAAACTCCTGGTGAGTCGTCACCCCAACCTGATGGTGCTGACCAGCGGGGTGACGGATCGGCGATCCCAGGCCAAAGTAACCCGATTCTTAAGGAACAACGGGCTGGAGGGGCATTTCCGTTATGCGGGGATCCTCCCCAGGAAGGAACTTCCACTCTATTACAGCGCCAGCGATGTGGTGGTTTTAGCCTCCCTGGAGGAAGAAGGGTGGGGGGTTACCCTTTTGGAAGGGATGATGAGCGGTCGTGCGGTGATCTGCAGTCCCAAAGGAGCCATGCCGGAATTGGTGGGAGAAAACGGGCTGGTCCTGGAGAAAAACACCCCGGGGGAGCTGGCCCAAGCCTTGGAACGGCTGATCAACGAACCTGACCTTAAGGAACGGTTGGAAAAGGCCGGACCCCTACGGGCCCGGTCCTTTTCCTTTCGGGCGGCGGCCCAGGCCCATCTCGAACATTTTCAAAGATGGTTGGAGGAAGGCTGACCTTTTTCCCCAGGGCCTCGCCGAAGAAAGGATCGGAAGAATTTTAGGGGGGCATACCCGGCTGGAAACCTTTCGCTTTCAAGGAAGGAGGACTTGCGATGGATGATCGCTTTGCTTCGGAGCTTACGGCCTTGATCAAGGACGCCGAGAAACTACCCCTTGTCCCCCGGGAGGCCGCCGGGGATTACGAAAAAAGGCGGGATCTTTTACTGAAAGCCGTCAACGAAGAAATGGGGTCTCGGCCGGACATCGGATTTTTAATTGGACAAAATCCCTTGGAAATGATGGTTGACAACCACCGTAATCATTTTCAATTCATGCTTAACATCTTTAAGCTGAATCATTTTGAATTATTGGCCCGCACTTTGCCCTGGGTCTATCGCTCCTATCATGCCCACGGCTTTTCTTTCGATTATTTCCCGCAGGTGCTAAAAACCTGGATGAAGGCCGTAGACCGTTTTCTCCCTCAGGCCTCGGCCAAGGCCGTCAATCGGATCTATCAATGGATGATGGATCGTCACCGGCAAGTAATCGCCTTGTCGGAAAACCCGGCGCTCCTTCCCCCAAGGCCGGAACCCTCCTGGGAAAAGGAAAAGGAGGCCTTTTTCGCGGCTTTACTCAGGGGAAACCACCAGGAATGCCTCGGCTTGGCCGAAAAAAGGGTTTCTTCTGCTCAGGAGCTTTCGGATTTTTATCTCCAGGTCATCCAACCTTCCTTGTATGAAATCGGCCTCCTTTGGGAACAAGGGGAGATCTCCGTAGCCCAAGAACATTTGGCCTCGGCGATTGTCACCCGAGTGATGGCCGCCCTTTCTCCCCGCTTTATTCCGCTGGAATCCACGAAAGGAAAGGCCGTAGTCACCTCGGCTTCAAACGAGTATCATGCCATAGGGGGTTGGATGGTGGCGGATCACATGGAAATAGACGGCTGGGAAGTGCGCTATTTGGGTCCCAACACCCCGGTGAAGGATCTGGTCCAATTGATAAAAGATTTTCGTCCCCATTTACTTTCCCTCTCGGTGACCATGCCCTTTAATTTGGATCGGGCTGAAGAGATCATTCGGGTTGTCAAGACGGAACCGGAGTTCGGAGGGGTTCGGATCATGGTCGGGGGATTGGTTTTTCAAAACGCACCGAACCTCTGGGAACGGATTGGGGCCGACGAATACGCCCCGAACGCCCGGGAAGCGGCGGCCTTAGCCGGCCGGTGGTGGAATTCCCTCGGGAGGTAACCTGTATTGAATCAGGACCGGTGTTGACTTGTTTAACTTTTTGGGACTCGTAGTTCGTAGTTCGAAATACAGGATCGAGGATCGAGGACCGAGGATCCAGCATCCAGCATCCAGCATCCAGCATCGAATCCATAAACCCTTCGGAACAACTGATTATGGAAAGAACCCTGCTCAATTATAAGGACATTCTCTGGCGCTACTTGGATCGGATCAGCGATCAGGTGGTGGCCCTGCTGGATATGGACCTGACCATCGTGGATTGCAACGGGGGGTTTCAACGCTGGTTAGGATTGGAAAAGACGCCGGTTGGAAAAAACCTTAAGGAATTTTTAAAAAAGGAAGAAGGGGCCTTCGCTCCTTTTCCCCCGGACTGGGAAGCCGGTATGATCGAAGAGCCTTCCTGGGACAGGAAGAACCTACCGGAGGTCAGGGTTACCTTTTTGCTCGGCCCTTCGATCATCCAGACATTGACCTGTCACCTCTTTCGTTTGGGTGACCGAATCCTTCTGATAGGGGAAAAACCGGAACTTTATCCCAGCGAAATCATTAGTAAGATGTCCGTCCTTAACAACGAGCTGGCCGAGATAACCCGTCAGCTCAATCAAAAAAATCGAGAACTGGAAAAGGCCAATGCCGTCATCTCGCGCTTGATGAACACCGATCCCTTGACCGATTTGGCCAATCGTCGTTATTTCCAGGAAATCTTGATCCGATCGCTGTCTTTTGCCGCCAGAAAAAACAGCCCCTTGTCCCTGGTCATGGCCGACTTGGATCATTTTAAATCCGTCAACGACCGCTACGGCCATGATCAAGGGGACCAGGTTTTGATCGCCTTTTCCCGATTGTTGAAAGAACATTCCCGAACCGAGGACCTGCCAGCCCGCTTCGGGGGGGAAGAATTTCTCGTCTTGTTGCCCGGGACGAATCTTCAGGAAGCGGCCGTCTTCGCCGAAAGGATCCGCCTGAGGCTCATGGAAATCCGTTTCCAGCCGGGACCGGAGAGGATCACCGCCAGTTTCGGCGTGACCTCGTCAACTCGGGGAGATACTCCGGAGTCTTTGATCAAGAGGGTGGATACGGCCTTGTATCAAGCCAAAGGAGCAGGCCGAAACCGGGTGGTTCTGTTACCGGCCGAAGGTTAAAAGGGATTTGATTAGCGTACGGTTTTTCTAAACGAGGAAGGAGGCTGACCTATGCTGGAGTCCAAAAAGAAGATGGGACAAAGTTTCGGTGAGTTGAAGGTGGCCCTGGAAAAAGGGAAAGGGGATCCCCTTCAGATCTTCCGGACCTTTGAAGAAGGATGCCGGGCCTTCCTGAAAGAAACGGCAAAGGTCCCGCCGGAAGCCGCCGAAAGGTTTCTGAAAAAGGTGGGGGAGCTGGGGGAAAAGATCGCCCAAGGTGACCAAGGGGCGGCTATAGGGAAAATGGATGAGATTCGGGCCTTGAAACAGGCTTGCCACGAGGCCTATAAATGAGCTCGGCCCAAAGGGGTCCAAGTTCAACGGACATGGGATCAAACATTGGAAATTCCTTGACTTTACCGCCCATTTCCTTTATATCACCCTATCATGCCCTCCGAATGGGATGATCTGATGGATGAAGCCCTGGCGGAGGCGGAAAAGGCCTTTGCCGAAGAAGAAGTGCCGATCGGGGCGGTTTTGGTCTCCTCTTCCGGCAAGGTCCTGGCCCGTGACCACAACCGTACCCGCCAGTTGAACGACCCCACGGCTCATGCAGAGATGCTGGTCCTGCGCCGGGGTGCAGACAGGCTCCACAATTTCAGGCTGACGGATACGGCCTTGGTGGTCACCATCGAACCCTGTCTGATGTGCGCCGGGGCGATCGTTCAGGCCCGGGTGGAACAGGTGGTCTTCGGGGCGGCCGATTCCAAGGCCGGGGCCTTGGGGTCTTTATACGACATTTCGAATGATTTGAGACTCAACCACCGTTTTCAGGTGGTGTCCGGCGTTAAAGAATCGTACTGCCAGGAGTTGATGCGAAGGTTTTTCCGGCTTAAAAGAAAAAATAAATTTCCCTTCACTCCCCAACCTTAATCCTCCCCTGCGGAGAGGTACCGAAGCGGTCATAACGGGGCCGACTCGAAATCGGCTGTACGCCCAAAAGGTGTACCGTGGGTTCGAATCCCACCCTCTCCGCCAATTATTTGGGTTCATTGGGTTACTTGAGTTACTTGGGTTTACTCCGAACTCTGAACTCCGAACTATTGATACTGGATACTGGATACTGGATACTCGATCCTTCAATTTAATGGGGTCAAATCTTAATTTATGACAATAGAAAAAGAATGGGGTAATAAAAAGCCATGAGCCGACCGTTACGAATACAATACCCTGGGGCGGTCTACCATGTAAGCTGTCGGGGGAATGAACGAAAAGCCATATTCAGAGATGACCAAGACCGGAACACTTTTTTGGACATG